>Ga0255340_1001007_pt1 | contig 40364 bp, 38 predicted proteins | sample wastewater_treat_7_FD_192417 | JGI IMG/M metagenome (GOLD analysis project Ga0255340, IMG submission 192417) | Wastewater microbial communities from Lulu Island WWTP, Vancouver, Canada - plant10 | ecosystem: Engineered > WWTP > Wastewater > Unclassified | place: Canada: Vancouver, British...
TCACGTGGTAGTTGGTGATCACGTGCCCGGCGTCGTCCCAGAGGAAGCCGGAGCCGGCGCCCCGGGGGATCTCGAGCACGTTGAGGCGGAAGAGGTCGCGCCGCACGGCGAGCGAGGTGATGTAGACGACCGAGGGTGAGGAGGCCCGGAAGAGCTCGATCGTCGTCTGCTCGTCGGCCGCGAGATCGCCACGCGCCGAAACCGGAGCGAGCGGCCGGTCGCCGCCACCCTCCGGCGCGGCCGGAGCCGGCGCGGGGGCAGGCAGCCGCGTGAACCGCTGGCCGGCCGCGAACGCGAGAGCGAGCAGGAGCAGGAAGAAGAGAAGCCGGAAGAGTGCGGAACGCATGGGAGACGATCCTAGCGCCGCGTGCCACGGAAGGGGGCCGGTCGCTGGCGTCGGGATGGCGCTGGGCTCCGTCCGCTGGCTGACCCGGCGCTAGGAGATGAAGCGCCTGTTCGGCGTGCTGGGAAAGGCTCCCCCCCCTTGAATGCTGCGCGCTCTCGGTCCGCTCAGGCCGAGGTACCCTGCGGTAGAGCTCAGCGACCTACCCGTTCAAGGTCAGTTACGACAACCTGCACTGGATCTTCAGGGACGCAGCGGTCTCTCGTCGAACCTCAAGATCAGCACCCACGCGGTCAACCACTGCGGCCTCGATGTTCGCAGACTCGCCGACGGACCATGAAAGGCCCGTCGAGATCGACCGCGGCTCGGGTCGCGTTTGTTGCTGTTCGCCGACTCAGGTACCATCGCACAGGCTTCAGTGGACGTATGACTTCGGTGCCAAGCGCCACCCGCCCTCCCGCCAGCTCGATGGGCCGCCCTGCTAGGTCCCTTGAAGACGAGCTCACCGAGGCATTTATCGACGGCTATCACGTGGCCGGGAAGGAAGTTGGCTACTGGGGGCGGCGGTTCCTGCAAGCCGTAAGGGGGAACGGCGGGTTGGCAACCGCGAAGCGAATGCTGCTACCCCGAAACGAAGGTCAGCGCAAAGGCCTGGATGCGTTGCTCGAAGCGAATCGTCCCGAGCTCACCGTCGAGGCAATCGTCTTGCAGCCCCGATTCCAGGGCCTCTTCACAGCTGCCGAACTAGCTACTGCCAAGGATCGCCTGGGCGAATACGGCAAGATCATTGCGACGCTCGCCTCCAAAAGGGATCGCCTGTATCCCGAAGAACTAAAACCGGGACTGAAGTACGCTGAGGGTGCGAAGAAACAGGTTCGGGTCAATGCGTATGAGCGCAACCCCAGAGCAAGAGCAGCATGCTTGAAGCATCACGGTTATGACTGTGTCGTGTGCGGCTTCAACTTCGAATCGCGTTATGGTCCCTTGGGTAGGCAGTTCATTCATGTCCACCATCTGAAGCCGTTGGCTCTGACGGATGGCGAGTACAGGCTCGACGCAGTAGCTGACCTTCGCCCCGTATGCCCGAACTGCCACGCAATGCTTCATCGAGGCGCAGAGGTACTCAGCATTGAAGAGCTTCGTGCGAAGCTCGTAGCCACAGCTGGACGATCCGCCGATACACCCGACGCACCACGGCTGCCGCCGACAGCCTCGGCCCGTGGGTGAATTCCCACGCAAGGTATGCAGAACTCAGGGGGACGCAGATGATTGAACAGCTTCCTGCCATTGATGAACCGGAGTGGCTGTCACATATCGATCTGGATAAATTCGCCGACGCACCTTTGCCACTCGCCGATATCCTGCAAGATTCACTCTACTATCCAGCATCAGGGTACGATGCCGACCCGGTTCGATATTTGGCTGGGAATTACGTCAGCTTCGTTTACGTCGACTATGGCGCCTCTGAAGAAGAGCTGAACGAAAAGCTGCTTGACCCGGAACACGGTTTCGCTGGCTACGAGCTGATAGCGCAGCGCAGCGTCAAGGATAGGGAACTCGATCCGTACGGATGGGTGCAACCTCCTCTTTTGCCGGAGGATCACGACCCATCCTGGCGTCCGGGCTGGGACGAACCACCCTTCTGCGTCCGGAGCATTCTGCAGCAACGCGTCCGGAGCATTCTGCAGCAACGCCAGGATTATCCAAAGAACCTTGGTCTACAACGATTCAGGCTTCTCTCATCCCGGTTCCGGCTCGGGGCCTGGATGAAGCCACCCTTCTGCGTCTGGAGTATTCTGCAGCGACGCGAGGATGATCCGCCCCCAAGGCATGGTCCGCACCGAATCAGCCTTCTCTACCTCTGTACAGACGGCGCCGCCGCGTTCCATGAATTGTATCTTCGCAATGGAGTAACTCCTGGCGCGGTGGCCATAATACAACCTGGTCACGCTTTCGGCGGAAACTGGACCAACTTCGAAGACCCCAGAGCGATTCTCGCACGGTGGGTACTTACCAATCCAGCTGGTAAACCAAAGATCCTGCTCCATGGCTGGGCCGATGCACTTTATCCCCCGGAAACCCCCTGTTGGCCCGGCTATGAGGAGAATGTGCGCTTTTTCGCCAAGACCGGTGGTGGAAGGATAGGCGTATGGGGGCTCGCCCAATAGCACGTTGCGATTAAAGAGCAAAAAGTGTCACCGCCATTTCATTCCGACGGGTGAATGCGAGCATTGAACCGAACAAGTAGGCGAGGATCTCAACTGCGATGCAGAACCAATACTTCGGTGACGTGGGCGACTTCGCAAAATTCGGGCTGCTTCGAGCTCTACAGGCGCCCAAGAAGAGACTTGGCGTGATCTGGTATCTCACCCCAGATGGTTTTGGGAATCCGAACGATGGCAGGCACATCGGATACCTCGAGAAGGAAGCGGAGTATAGGGAGCTTGACACGGAGCTGTTCGACCTTCTGCGAGATGCAGTCCGAAGTGCCAAGAGAAATGTTTCGGTGATTGAGAGGAGCGGACTGCTCGAGCCCGCGTCTTTTGCTAACGAAGAGGTGCCCAGCGGCGCGCAGCGGTCTGATTGGTTCTCCCGCGCAGCCGAAGAGGTTTCGGATTCTGAACTCCTGTTTCTGGACCCTGACAATGGGCTGGAGACTGGCAGCCCCGGTCCCAAACACATGCTGTGGGCGGAGCTCCTGGCGCTCGCGAACGCAGGCAAACCGCGAACCTTGGTCGTATACCAACATCGTTCTCATGAGAATCTTGGCGGACAGACCTTTCCCGAATACTACGCGAGTGAGTGTGCACGGCGCCTTCCATCGGGCTTCGAATCAATCGCGCTCCACTGCCGCCGGGGAGCATCACGTCTCTTTCTTGTTCTCGTTCATCCCGAGCAGAAGAAGACCATTGTGCCTGCGGTGAATAGCTTCATCGAAAAATGGAGTGCCGGAGCGGTCAGAACCCGCATGTTCGAGCCCTAACTCTGGAGGGCCCCCGCTTTCGGTGACGGCTGATTGACGGACTCGTGCCCGCGCCCGCTGCCGCGATAGCAAGAAGGACTTCGTCACCCAGAATGGGGCCAGCCGCCCGCCACGCGGTAGGATCGGCGCTCCACACTCCGGATGATCCGGGACGAGGAGGTTCCGATGCGTATTGCTGAGACGCTGTTGCCCGAGTTCGATCACGAGATGGCCACCACCCGCAAGGTGCTCGAGCGCCTGCCGGCCGAGAAGTACAGCTGGACGCCGCACCCGAAGTCGATGACGATGGGCCGGCTCGCCAACCACATCGCCGAGATGGTCTCCTGGGGGGAGGCGGTCCTGAAGACGAACGGGATCGATCTCCAGCCGCAGGGGGGCGCGAAGCGCGAGCCGTGGGCGCACGCCGAGACCGGGGCGCTGCTCGCCGCTTTCGACGCCGCGGTAGCCGCCACCCGGGCCGCGCTCCTAGCGACCGAGGATGCCGACTTCGGCGTGATGTGGAGCCTGCGCGCGGGCGATCAGGTCTTCTTCACCCTGCCGCGCGCCGCGGTCTGGCGCTCGACCCTCCTCAACCACATCATCCACCACCGCGGGCAGCTCAGCGTCTACCTGCGCCTCAACGACCTGCCCGTCCCCGGCATCTACGGCCCGTCGGCCGACGAAGCCTGAGCGCGCGGCGCGTCGGCCGCCCCGCCCGCGACCTCCGGTGGGGCGCCGGACTTCTCGCGCTTGACAAGAGGGGGTCGTCTATACTGGCCACCATGAGAGGGAAATGGCTGGGAGGATCCGCCCTTCTGCTCGCTGCCCTGGCCGCGCTCGGGTTCGCCTGCAAAGGCTCGCACCACCCGACCGCGCCGCCGCCGTGGTTGGCCGTCGCCGGCGTCTGGGTCGGCGAGCGCTCGGTGGCGATCGTCACGAAAGGCGAGGACACCTGCCTCGGCCGTCTGCTCGCCACCCGCCCCCCGAGTCAGATCCGGATCGAGATGGAACTGGAAGAGCCACCCAGGCTCTGGGCCTGGCTCGATATCGACGACGCTGGCGAGCGTTGCAGGCTTGACGGCGCGGTCCTCGGCTCGGCGGTCTCCTGGACCGAGTTCAGGTGCACTCCGCCCTGCTGGTGGGAGGCGTTCGAATGCGACGGGCGGCTCTGGTCGTTCTGCCGCACCAGCGCCGGCCAGAGGCAGGAGTTCAAGGGGAAGGTGGAGGCGGGCCGGCTCACCGGTTCCCAGCCGTACGCATTCCGCGCCACGGCGGGCGACCCCGCGACCGATTACACGGTCGAGCTCCTCTTCCGCTACGACCTCCATCGCTGAGCGGCGGGCGCTCGCGGCGCGCCGGCAACGGGCCCGGGACCTCGGAAGAGGCCCGGGCCCGACGCGTTTCACAGCCAGCGGGCGGAATCCCTAACAGATCTTTCCGGCGGCGGCCGGTACGCTTCCAAGCAGCGTACCCGAGCTCATCGGCCCCGCCCGGAAGGAGAGAGCCATGAACCGCCTCGCGATCGCCATCCCGCTCCTGCTCTGGATCCTCGCGCCGTCGCCCGCCCGCGCGGAAATCCTCCTCGCGACCACCTACGACTGCGAGGAGTGGGTCAGCGGCTCCGGCTGGCTCGAGAACTGCGACGGCCTGCGTGACGGGCTGACCTGTCACGAGTATCCGTGCGACTGCGAGACGATCACGAGCGCGGCCAACTTTCCGGGCGGTCTCGGCGGGAAGGGGCAGCGGCATCCGCTCTGCGTCGGTGGCGGCCACAGCGGGGGCGGCACCGGCTTCGACTTCCCCGCGCCGCAGCGGGAGCTCTGGATCCGCTGGTACATGCGCTACGACAGCGACTTCTCCTGGGATCAGTACCGCGCCAAGATCTTCTACCTCTACACGAACGGCAACGTCGAGCTGATCCCGCAGTTCGGCGACTTCGACCACGGCACCGCCTTCAGCTTCACCGCCCAGGGCGCCTCGTACAACAACCCGATCTACGACCGCGGCTTCGACGACATCATGGGCAGCGCCCACGGCGACGACCAGTGGCACTACTACGAGATCCACATCAGGGCCGACACCGACGGCACCGACGGGGTGGGCGAGCTCTGGGTCGACGACCTGCCGGTCCGCTCGCTCACGAATCTCGACTACGGGATGGCCGACGGCTCGGGCTGGGCCTGGCTGACGATCGGTTCGAACTACAACCTGGTGACCGCGGCGGGCAACTGCGACTATGACGACCTCGTGATCTCGAGCTCCGGCCGGGTCGGGCCGATCGCAGACGGCGGCACGCTCTCCTGCTACCGCGACGCCGACGGCGACGGCTACTCCGACGGCACCGTCGTGACCGGCGTCCCCGCCTGCCCGGCCGGCTACGCCGTGGCCGCCGAGCTGATCGCGACGAGCGGCGACTGTGACGATACGAACCCCGCCATCCATCCGGGGGCGATCGAGATCTGCGGCAACGGGATCGACGAGGATTGCGACGGGCGCGACCTGCCGTGCGGCGGCGGCCGGAACCCGATCTGGTCCGAGCCGTTCGACGACGCCGACTTCGGGAGCCGGGGGTGGCAGGACGACTACGGCAACGTCTGGGTCGATCCGACGGTCAAGTGGAGCGGACCGGCCTCCTGGCGGATCGCCTGGGACGCCGGCGCGACGAATGCCCGCAACGAGGCCGGCACCGGGACGGTGATGTCGATCCGGCGGGTGATCGGCAACGGCCAGCATGACGAGCTCTACCTCGAGTGGTCGTGGCGGCTCGGCTCGGATTACGTCGGCAGCGGCCAGCCGTACCATCCGCACCTGCTCCACCTCATCGACTCGCTCTGGGGGAGCCTCGCGGCGGGCGAGCTCGGCGTCTACTTCGAGCTCGACGGCAGGAAGCCGCGCTTCGGCCTGCGCGTCGGGCCGCCGGGCGGCAGCTACTGGGGCGATCTCTACACGGCCGACTACACCCTCGCCCTCGACACCTGGTACCGGTTCGGCGCCCACGTGAAGATGAACACGGTCGGGCAGGCGAACGGGAGCCTCGAGCTGTTCGTCGACGGCACCCGGGTGCTGAGCCTCCACGATCTCGTCTATCGCAACCGCGCCGGGGTCCACTTCCACACCTTCGCCGCGGCGCCGTGGATCGGCGACGGCTCGCCGCAGGCGCAGAAGCTCTGGATGGACGAGCTCGCGATCTACGAGACCCGGGAGGAGTCGGGAGGGCTCGACGAGCTCGGGCTCAACTACCCGGACCTCGCGCTCGCGCCGGCGGCGCCGGTCGTGCTCGCCGGCTCCGGGATTCCGTGGGTCCGCCTGATCGCCTGGTGGAAGTGGATGGAGCCGTCGCGGGGCAGCTACGACTTCGCGGCGATGGACGCGAAGGTCGCCACGGCGCGGGCAAGCGGGCAGCCGGTGCTCGTCGCCTTCAACTCGATCCCCTCCTGGGCGAACGGCGCGCCGGCCGACTGCGACTTCTGGGCCGGGGCGTGCGCGGCGCCGCCGGCGAGCGCGAACGATTTCGCCGCCTTCGCGGCCGCGGTCGCCGCCCGGTACCGGGACGACGTCGCCGCCTGGGAGCTCTGGGACGAGCCCGACCGCCCGGCCTTCTGGGGGGGCACGGTGGCGCAGTGGGTCGACCGGATCGCGACGCCGGGGATCGCGGCGATCCGCACCGCGGCACCGGGGGCGCTCGTGGTGGGGCCGGCGACCCACTCGAGCCTCGCGGCCTTCCAGCAGCACACGGCGCCGCTCTGCGACCGCCTCGACGCGCTCTCGGCCCACTTCTACCCGGCGAACGCCGCCACCCTGTTCAGCCAGCTCGACACCGCCTACCGGCCGTGGATCGCGGCGCAGTGCGACCGGCCGCTCTGGGTGACCGCGGTGGGGATCGACTCCACGCTCACCGGGGAGGCGGCGCAGGCGGGCGGCTACGTCCAGGCGCTCGCGGGCGCGCTCGCGCGGCCGTATCTTGCGCGGCTCTTCCTCTACCAGTGGGCGGACGTCGCGGGCGCGGCGGGGCTGGGCGGCGGCTGGGGGCTCGTCGAGTCCGCGGCGCGGCAGCACCGGCCGAAGCGCTCGTTCTTCGAGGTGCAGGATTACATCGCGAGCCTGAAAGGCCTGCCGAACCACCTCGTGATCCGCGACACCTTCGCGAACTCGACGGCGCGGCCGGTGGGCGGGGCGCTGAGCGGCACCGCCACCGAGGTGGGAGGTCGGACGTGGGGCGCGACGGCCACGGCGGTGCTGGGCACGAGCGAGGTCACCACCGCGACCGGCGGCGCCGGCGCACACGTGGCCGGGGTCCCGTTCGCCCCGCCTCCCGATCCGGCGCGGCCGCTCCAGGTGGTCGAGGCCGATCTGATCGTCACCGGTTCGGAGTGGGTCGGCCTCGGCTTCTCGCTCTCGGCCACCGGCAGCTACGCATCCCACGGCCAGCTCTGGGCCCGTCTCCGTTCGGACGGGACGTACGCGATCCACGCCGACGGGCTCACGCACGAGCTCCAGAGCGGGGCGATTCCGGAGTTCCGGCCAGACGGCCTGAACCACGTCCAGCTCCGGTACGACCGGACCGCCAACCGGCTCTCGGTGGCGCTCAACGGCACCGACGTCCTCCCCGGCCGCCGCCTCGGCGACCCGCCGGTCGCGTTCACCCCGTCGCTCGCCTTCGCGGGGTTCCAGATCCAGACCGCCCCCGGCACCCCCGCCGGCCAGGCCCGGGTCGACAACTTCCGCGTCTTCTCCCGGCCCGAGCCCGGCCTCTTTTCCGACGGCTTCGAAACCGGCGACCTCTCCCGCTGGAGCCATAGGCGCCCCTGACCAGCGGAGGGCCGACCGGTTGCCAGGAGAGCGGGACGGCGCGGTGAGACAGCCCGAGTCCGGCTTCTTCACGTCGCGGCTGGCGATGGTGCTCACGCCGGGATCGTGGGCGATCGGCAGCTCGGCGAGCCGGGCGCCGTGGCGCCGTCCTCTTTCTCCGCGAGCGACAGATCGCCCCCCGCGGGGCCACCGGGGCCGGCCGCGGGGGGCGGGGCTGTCAGGAAAGGGGCAGGAGCAGGGTCGGGAGCTACCCGCAGCCGGTACCCCCGGCGCCGGTCAGTTGCAGGGCGTGCCGCTCGCGCCCCGGGCGGCGTCCCAGCGGCAGATGTTCCCCGTCTCGAAGCCGTCCTCGAAGAGGGAGGCTTTCAGATCCTCCGTCAGGAGAGCGAGGTAGGCGTCGAAAGCTCCACCACCGTAGTTCGGCTGCGCGCCGCCCGCACGCCCGGGCAGGTCCAGGGAATCGGTGTCCCCCCCCACCACGACTTCGCCCCTGGGGGTTCGAGCCATGGAAACGATCCTGTCGCTTCCTTCCGCGCCGAGGTAGGTACTCCGCTTGATGGTCCAGAAATTTCCGACCTGGCTCAGGTACGAGAGGAAGCCGTCATCAAAGCCACCACCATGGATCGCCTGGGCGCTGTCGGCTCTGATGCCGGGCAGGTCCGTAGACGTGGTCCTCCCCGCCACCAGAATGGAGCGCCAAAGCCCACTTGGCACTTCGACCAGGGCGTTGATCTCGTCCCGGCCGCTTCCTCCCAGGTAGGTGGTCATGACGTAGCTCGTCAGATCACCAGACAGGTTGGAGACGAAGCCGTCGAGGTCGCCGCCGTTCTCCGGCTGGGCGCTCCAGGAGGTGACGCCGCGCAGGTCCGCCGAGCGGGTACTGCCTCCCACCCAAATCCCGCCACTGCTCGTCACGATCAGGGTGCTGATGCCGTCATTGCTGCTCCCGCCCACGTAGGTGCTCCGGACGACGCTCTTCAGGTCCCCGGCAAGGCGAGAGACGAAGCCGTTCTGGAGGCCTGCGCGAAACTGCTGGGCGCTGCTGGTGCCAGTGCCGAGCAGGCCGTCGGAGGTGGAGTTGCCCCCCACGATGACGTCGCCATTTCCGGCAAGAGCCAGGGCCCAGATGAAGTCATACTTGTCTCCTCCGATATAGGTGCTCTGCCGGATCAGGCCCAGGTCCCCCCGCAGGCGGGCGACGAAGCCGTCGCTATCGCCGCCGTAACTCGACTGGGCACCGTTCGCCCTCTTGGGCAGGTTCGCCGACTTGGTATAGCCGCCCACCACGATGTCACCGCCGTCGGCAAGGGCCAGGGTCTTGATCCCATCATCGCCGCTCCCCCCGTAGTAGGTGCTCCCATACAGGAGCGTCAGATCGGATGACAGGAACGAGACGAAGCCGTCTTTGCCACCAGCGTTGGTCGGCTGGGCGCGGCTGGACGTAATGCCGGGAAAGTTCGTGGATTCAGTGGAGCCCCCCACCCAGACGACACTGAGCATTCCCCCCTCATTCAGCACCAGGGCGGTAATCTCATCGGTACCCGTCCCGCCCAGGTAGGTGCTCTGGATGAGCGTTCGCAGGTCCCCGGTCAGTCGGGCGACGAAGCCGTCGGAGTAGCCGCCGCCGTAGGCTGGCTGGGCGCCGTTCGTCCTCTTGGGAAAGTTCGGCGAATCCGTTTCACCCGCCACCAGCACGTCACCGTTGGCGGCCAGAGCCAGAGCGTTGATGTAGTCCCAGCCGCTTCCCCCCAGGTAGGTGCTCTGGAGCAGCGGGTCGATCGTCAGCGGCTGCTGCGGGTCGTAGGCGCCCAGAGCAAAGCCGTAGGCCTTCTCCTCGCCGCCAGCCGGAGGCTCGAGGAGCGCGTAGCGCACCTCGACCGCCCGCCGCTCGCCGCCGATCTCCTGCCAGGCCACCGGCGCCGTGTAGGCCAGATCCCCGTTGCCCGTCGTCACCACGAGCCGGCCGTCGTCCGCCACCGCGAGCCGCTCCGCTCCCCGCAGACCCACCCGAATCCGGGCCGGATCGGCCCCCGGGGCAAGGTGGAACAGTTTCTCGAAGTTCTGCCCCCGCGCCGCGAGCTCGACCACGATCCCCGTCCACGCCTCCCCCAGACGCACCCGCTCCCAGGTGTCCGCCTGGAAGGTCCCCGCCGGGGTGAAACGGGTCACATGCGTGACCGCTGCCTCGCTCCCCTGGGGCGAGAGCGGTCCGGTGCCGAGCAGGCGCTCCTCGAGCGCCCAGCCCGGACCGCGCTCGGTTTGCCGCTCGCGCCGGTCCGGTTTCGCCGCGGGCGAGTCGTTCTTCGCTGCGGCCTCCCGTCCCGGCAGGCTGTAGACGAGCTGCCCCTCACGCGTGACGAAGACCGCACCCGCGAACGTCTTCGCCAGGTAGGCGACCTTCGGCTCGAACTGCCCCCGGTTCTCCTCGAACGGCACCGCCATCCCGGCCGCCGCCCGCCGCACCGTGGCAAGGTCTGGCGCTGGGCTCGTGGCCTCGCTTGCGGCCCCGGCCGCGGCCGCCAGGCCCATCGTCACGATTCCAACGGCCACCGCTCTCCGCGCTCTGTTCATGGCGTTCTCCTCCCTTTCCTCCTCTAACGACAGATCGCCCCCCGCGGGGCCACCGGGGCCGGTCGCGGCGGCGGGTCTGTCAGGAAAGGGGCAGGAGGCGGGGTCGGGAGCTATCCGCAGCCGGTGTCTCTACGGCCGGTCAGTGGCAGGGCGTGCCGCTCGCGCCCCGGGCGGCGTCCCAGCGGCAGATGTTCCCCGTCTCGAAGCTGTCCGCAAGGAGCGAGGCTGTCAGATCATCCCTCAGGAGGGAGATGAAGCCGTCCCAGTCGCCACCGCCGTAGTTCGTCTGTGCGCCGTTCTCGCGTCGGGGCGGGTCCGGGGAACTGGTGGTTCCCCCTAACACGACTTCGCCCCCGGGAGTTCGAGCCATGGCAAAGATCCGGTCGTCCAAGCTCCCTCCCGGATGGATGCTCTGCTTGGTAACCGAAAGAGGGCCCAACTGGCTCAGGTACGAGAGGAAGCTGTCCTCTTTGCCTCCGAGACTCGCCTGGGCGTTGTCGGCGTTGCTGCCGGGCAGGTCCGTGGAAACGGCGCAGCCGGCGCGCGTCGCCTATCCCCGCGGCCACGCCGCCAACGATGACGACGTGCGGGCTCATACCCGGACCCGCTCTCGAGGCTACGAGCGGACCGCGCGCAGCGAGGCGATCTCGGCCACGGCGGCGATCGCCGCGTCGATGTGCGCCTGGGTGTTGAACGGCCCGATGCCGAACCGCACCGCGCCGTGGATCTGGTCGGTACCGAGGTGCTCGTGGACCATCGGTGTGCAGTGCAAGCCGGTGCGGCAGGCGATGTTGTGGTCGACATCGAGCATGGTGCCGGTATCGGCCGCCTCCAGCCCCTCGACGTTGAACGACAGGACGCTGATCCGCTCTCTTCCCGGTACGTCCTCGGCACAGTAGAGGATCACTCCCGGGACCTCCCGCAGGCCGTCACGCAGGCTGGTCCACAGACGCATCTCGTGCTCGTGAAGCTTCGCCATGCCTTGCTCGAGCACCCAGTGCACGCCGGCATGCAGCCCGGCGATGCCGGGGAGGTTGGGAGTGCCGTACTCCATGCGGTACGGGTACTCATCGAGATGGTGGCGCTGGGCGCTCTTGACGCCGGTACCGCCGGCGCGGGTGTGGCGGATCTCCACCCCCTCGCGTACGTACATCCCGCCGATTCCCATCGGCCCCATCAGGCTCTTGTGGCCGGTGAAGCAGATGACGTCGGCGCCGAGCGTCTCGAGATCGACCGGGACTACACCCGCGGTTTGGCTGACGTCGAGGATGAGGTGTACGCCCTGCTCACGGCAAACCCTGCCGATCGGCGCCACGTCTTGGACGGTGCCGATGACGTTGGAGCCGTGGTTCATGACCACGGCTCTGGTGCCCGGCGTGATGCGGTCGATCAGCTCCTGCGGGTCGACCCAGCCCTGGGCGTCGAAGTCCACCCAGTCCACTTTGACGCCACTCTCGTGCTCGAGCGCCCATAGCGGGCGCAGCGACGAGTTGTGCTCGAGGTGGGTCGTGACCACATGGTCGCCTGGGTTGACGAGGCCGAAGATCGCCAGGTTGAGCGCGTCGGTGGAGTTGTAGCCGAAGACCAGGCGGTTGGGGTCGGTGCCGCCGAAGAAATCACGCAGCAGCTTGCGCGTTCGGTCGACCAGCGAGCCGGCCTCGAGGCAGAGGTCGAACCCGCTGCGACCGGGGTTCACCCCGTACTGGCGGTAGAAGGTGTCCATCGCGGTGTACACCACCTCCGGCTTGGGGAACGAGGTCGCGCCGTTGTCGAGGTAGATCAGGCTGCTCATGTGGTCGTCTTCCCTTCGCTAGGCGACGGTCCTGCGGTGACCAACGCTTCGGCCACCATCTCCGCCACGGTCTTGACTTGGATGCCGAGCGTGTACTCTTTGTTGAGCTCCATGAGCTGGTCGATGCAGTTGTGGCACGGCGCCACGACGATCTCGGCGCCGGTGGCGCGGATCTGCTGCGCCTTCATGCCTCCGGCGCGGATGCGACGGTCTTTGTAGGCGGCCATCGCGAGCTGCCCGCCGCCGCCTCCGCAGCAGAAGCTCTGCTCCCGCGACGGGGTCATCTCGACGAAATGCGCCACGCTGCGGCGCAGCACCCGCCGTTGCGGTTCGGAGACGCCGCCATGGCGCACCAGATTGCATGGGTCGTGGAGCGTCACTGGCTTTGGGTTGCGCGACGGGTCGACCGCGATCCGGCCGCTCGTGAGGTACTCATCCATCAGTTCGAGCACGCTGCACAGCTCGAACGGATACCGCCGCTGCAGCCACTCAGGCCCCTCCCAGCGGGCGGAGCCAAAGCCGTGGCCGCACTCGCCGATGACGAGCGTCGTGCACCCCAGCCGCTCCATGGCGTCCACGAGGTTCTGCGTGATCCGACCGGCCTGCTCGTCGTTGCAGTTGAACAGCCCGTAGTTGGTGAGATCCCAGCCGGGGTCTGAGGCGAGTGTCCAGTCCTCGCCGGCCGCCCAGAACACCTTGGCCGAGGCCTGCAGGCTGAGGGGGAAGAACTTGGGCTCGCGAGGGTTGACGGTGAACAGCACCCTGGCGCCCTGCTTGTCGAGCGGTATGCGGGCACCGGGATCGCCGGTCTCCATCTGCAGCTCCTCCTCGAGCCACTGCACGGTGTCGACCCAGTCCTCCTTGGTGATCGCCATGTTGTTGCCGTGGACGAGGCTGTTGTCGACCGTGGCCTGCAGGTCGTCGGGCACCAGGCCCATGGCCGCCAGCGCCGCGCGGGCGGCGCGGAACACGCGCGGCAGACCGATCCCGATGGTGCAGTTGAGCGAGCAGCGCCCACACAGCGTGCAGCGCCCGAACACGGAGTCGAGCCAGGCCCGCACCATCGCACGGTCGAACGGTCGAGCGCCGACGAGCCGGGGCACGAGACGCCCGGCGGTGGTGAAGTGACGCTTGAAAGCCGCAGCGACGTGATCGAGCTTGCGTGCCGGGACGTTCTCGAGTGCCGGCTCGGTGCGATAGTAGTGGCAGCTATCGGCGCACAGGCCGCAGTGAACGCAGGCGTTGAGGTACGCCGCCTCGGCCGCACGCAGCTTGGATCGAAACACCTCCAAGCCGTGCCGAAGCTGCGCCTCGGTGAGGGCGTCGATCCGCTCCTCGAGGCTCGCCATGCTCAACGCCCCTGCCGCGCCGACGGGAACGTGCCGCGATAGCCGAAGAAGGCCCCCATGTATGCGCGTGAGCTGAAGAAAACGACGCAGTGGCGGATCTTACCGACCGGCAGGTAGACGAGGAGCACGACGGCGGTGATGAGCCACGCCGACTCGAGCTGCGGATGCAGCAAGGTCACAGCTGCAAGCGCCCCGAACGAGGTCGTCAACAGGTTGGCAATGAAGTCGTCGGGGGAGGAGAGACCCCGCAGGAACGGCGTCGCGATGCGCTTGACGAGCAGCGCTAGCCCAGCTCCTGCCCCAGCCAGCATCACGATCGCTCCGGTCGGTGCCAGCGCTGGCGGCAGCTCGAACCCGGCCACCGTTGCAGCCAGCAGGCCGAACGCCACGAAGGTGCCGAGGTGAAAGACGATCCCGGTCGCGTACGAGGGAAGGTGCATGCGGACGCTCTCCTTGGCCCACGGCAGCATCGCCGCCGTGAACGCGTACCGCACGCCGGCCGCGGGGTCGCCGGCCGGCGGGGCAAGCAGGACCCGTCGCCCGAAGCCGCGTACCCCCAGCCACACCCAGGCCAGCGTCCCGGCTGCCCAAGCCGCAGCCGCGATCACCGCGAGGTGGAGCGGCTGATCCATGTGTGTGCTCAGACGCAGCCGTCGGGCTTGGGCAGGCCGGCGAGCTTGCAGGCGCCCTTGGCCGGGCCGCTCGGGAACAGCTCGTAGATGCGCTTGAGCGGCAAGCCCGTTGTCTTGCAGATGAGACGCACCATCGGGGCCGCCTGGTTCTCGAGGTAGTACTGGCGGATGAACCGGATGACCGCCCAGTGCTGCTCGTCGAGCGCCGGCAACCCCTCCTCCTGCCTGGCGAGCGCCAGGGCAAGGTCGTCGTTCCACACGCCCGGATCGACGAGGAACCCCTCGGGGTTCAGCTCCACCTGCCTGCCGTCAAGGTTGATCATCGCCATGACGCCTCCGGGAGCGCCGCGTCGTGCGGCCGTCCTCGTGTGGTAGTTTGTATGCATGATCTAGGGAATTGTGTGCATGACAATCTGGCTCCCCGACATCGCCGAACGGAAGCAGCCCGCCTACCAAGCGATTGTCGAGGCCATCGCCGACGCCGTCCGGCAGGGATGCCTGCGTCCCGGCGACCGGCTGCCCACGCACCGACTGCTCGCCGACCTGCTGGGGGTGAACGTCAGCACCGTGACTCGCGCGTACCGTGAGGCAGCGCGGCGCCGCCTGCTCGGCGGGGAGGTGGGGCGCGGCACGTACGTGCTGGGCGTGGCCTCCGAGGCGGCGCTGTTCGCGCTCGAGCAGCGGCCGGAGGGCGGGGTCATCGACCTCTCGCCCAACACGCCCCCCGCGCTGCTGTGTGACCCCGACCTCGCGGCTGCGCTTGGGGGGATCGACGAGCGCGAGGCCGCTCGGCTCCTCCACTACCCGACCACGGCCGACGCGCTGCAGCACGCGCACGCAGCGGCTGGATGGCTCGGCCGGCGCGGTGTCGGCGCAGAGCCCGACAGCATCGTCGTCTGCGCCGGGGCGCAGCACGCGATGGACTCGGCCCTCGGTGCCTTCCAGGAGAGCGACGAGGTCGGCTGCGAGCCGCTCGTCTACCCCGGGCTCAAGGCTGCAGCGCGGCGGTGGCGACGGCGTTTGCACCCGATAGCGATGGACGGAGAAGGGGTTGCGCCCGGGGCGTTCGAGGCTGCGTGTCGGGCTGGAGTGCGCCTTGTCGTACTGTCGCCGACGCTGCACAACCCCACCACCGTGACGATGGGCTTCGATCGCCGGCAGCGGCTCGCTGAGCTCGCGCGCCGCTATGACGTCGTCATCATCGAGGAGGACGTCTACGGCCTCCTGCCGGACCACACGCCGCCGCCACTTGCAGCGCTCGCGCCCGAGCGCGTGCTGTACCTCACGGGGCTGTCTAAGACCGTGGCGCCGGGCCTGCGCATCGGTTACCTCGTCGTTCCCTCCCGGTTGAAGGAGAGGATGCGCGACGCCTCGCATCACACGGCGTGGTACGTCTCGCCGATCTCGGCCGCGCTGGCCACCCGCTGGCTGGGTGACGGCACCGCCTGGCGCCGCCTGCTCGCGCAGCGCCGGGAGCTCACTGCCCGCCACCGCCTGTGCGCACGCCACCTCGCGGGGCTTGCCTGGCGGGGCGAGTCGCACTGCCCGCACGTCTGGCTCGATCTCCCACCTGGGCGCTCACCGGCGTTCGCCAGGCAGGCCCTGGCCGCCGGCGTGGTCGTGGTGCCGTCGGCAGTGTTCGCCGTCGGCCGCGCCACTGCCGACGGGGTGCGCATCTCGCTCGGCGCGGCTGCCGATCGCGCCAGCCTCGCCGAGGCGCTCGCCCGCCTCGCGGCGTTGCCGGCCGGGCAGCGGGAGAGCTGACGGTCAACGCGGGTCGACAGCGCGTGGCCTGCGGTGGATCAGCGCGAAGGCGAGCAGAGTGAACGCGGCGCCGACGACATCGTGGCCCTGGAGCGCGTCAACCGGTTCAAACGCCGTCTGATGCTGATCGCCCACCTCTCGGGCTGCGCCATCGACTTCGACCGCGAGATCCCGCGCGACTGAGGCGGGAGAGCTACTCGCCCGTCGCGGACCAGCCGGCCACGTCGCCCGGCGCGAAGCCGTCGTCGAAGATCGCGTGCGCGATCACGGCCACGGCGGTCGACCAGAAGCGGCCCGTGGCCGGCCCCGCCACGGCGCGCAGCGGCGTGGTGTCGCCCGACGCCGTGCGGTCGAAGACCTTGCCTCCCTCGCTCGAACAGTCGCCGGCGAAGCTCTCGCCATGCCCCGGATCGACGGCGATGCCGTGAGGGATGACGAGCCGCGTCGCAGTGCCGGAAAGGGTCCGCGATGGCGCGATGTCGCCGTCGGCGTCGAGCGGAACGACGAACTCCGCCGCCGCTGCCGCGCGCTGTCCGCCACGGCGATCCAGCAGGAGATCTTCGCGCTCGTCGAACAGTTCAGCTGCGGCGCACCGGCCAGCGACGACCGGACGGCCATCCGGCTGCGCCGGACGCCCTGAGCGGGCCGCCCGGCGCCGTCACTGCGGCGGATTCTCCGCCGACGCGCTCCCCGCGACCAGTTTCACGAAGCTCCGGCCCGGGTCAGACACGGGGGACTCGATCGCGAGCAGATCGAGAACGGTGTCGAAGACGTCCTGCTGCGGGTATTCGGTACGTTCGACGATGCGAATCGGGACCGAGGCCTTCACGATCAGAGGGACCTCCGCCTGCTCGGGCGGCAGACTGATTCCGGGCGGCACGCCGTGGAACAACCGCCCGCCCTCCAGCAGGGACTCGCCGTGATCGGAAAGGTAGATGAACACATAGGGAACGCTCGCGGCATCCAGCTTCGCCAGGATCCCGCCGACGACGTAGTCGACGTAGAGGATCGTGTTGTCGTAGGAGTTGTAGAGCTCCTCCGGGCTGCACTGGTTGGCCACGTCGGCGTCGCGGCAGCCGGGCTCGAAGCGCGCGAACTCCGGCGGATGACGCTCGCGGTAATTCGGACCGTGGCTGCCGCCACCCAGATGCAGGACGATCAGTCTGGGCCCGGACCGGTAGTTCTCGAGGTCCCGCACGAGGAGAGGGATGACGTCCTCGTCATAACAGCGACCGCCGTGCCCGCAGGCGGAGACCTTCGTCTCTCCGGGCTCGACGCAGTTGTCGTAGAGGGTGTAATTCACATAGCAGGCGGTGGGCACGCCGAGCCGGGAAGTCACCTGTGGCAGCTTCAGATCGTTCCGGTCGAGGATCTCGAGCAGGGCGTTCAGCGTGGATCCCCGCCTTGCAACGCCGTCGAGGAGATGGAGGCCGGGTGTCGTCTTCAGCACCGGATTGGTCTCCCGTCGTTCGTACCCGTAGAGGCTGAAGCTGCGGCGCCGTGACGATTCGCCGACCGCGAGAACCACGATCAGGTCATCGCGCTGCCTGACCCGGCCGGTGACTTCGACCACTTTCTCGCGCTTGCAGAAGGGTCGCACCGCTTTGCTGGTGGCGCTCAGTGTACCCGTGATCACGTTGACCGGAACGAGAGAGTAGACGATGTACTTGTTCGAGATGTTCCCCGCCCGATGGATGGCCTGAAAGTTCGAATACAGGGCGAGGACAGCGAGCGCGAGGGCGCTCGCCCCGACCTTCAGGGATCCCAGCAGATATCTGCCGGAGCTCGCGAAAGTGATCTCGCACGGCAGCAGGATCAGCACCGGCACGACGACGAGCAGGAGCACGTACGGAATCATCCGGACGGAAAGCAGCTGGCCCACTTCCGTCGCGTCCGTGTGCAGGGTGTTCATGATCATCGAGCTGTCGATGGCGACGTCATACTTCGCGATGAAGTAGGTCGCGGCCGCGCTGGCAACCAGGAGCACGATCGCCAGCGGCTTGACGGTCCGGCGATGGGTCAGGAGGAGGAAGAACACGAGGAACAGGCACTGACCCGCGAGGAGATAAGCCGTCAGAGCACCGTAGTCGTAACTCTCTTTTCGGTGGAACCACCGCGCCAGCTTGTCGATGTTGAGAGCGTTGCTGGCCACGAACAGCAGGACGGTGAACAACACCGCGAACCGGGTGTGCGAGAGGCGGAACCGGAACCTCTCAGGAAACGCCATCGGCAACCCCTTCCCTGATCATGAGAGCGGTGCGGGAGCGGGAGCGGTCGGCGGAGCCGGTGCCGTTCCGCCTCCGGGATACTGCGGCAACCGGCCGGCGCTCACCGCTCGCCACCGGGGTGCCCGGCGCCGCAGGAGCATGTAGAAATGGAGTGCATCCGCCGTGAGCCACATCACGAAGAACGAGACGACGATATCGGAAAGGAAGTGCGCGCCGGCGGCGATGCGCGCGAACGAGACCAGGCAGCCGTAGGCGACGGCCCCGAGGAGCGCACGCTTTCTGCCCAGTGCCCGAGCCAGCGCCAGAGTGAAGAAGGCGCCGGCGCCATCCCCCGACGAGAAGGAGCAGTTGGTCGTACACTGGTCGGAGACGACGAACGCCGGGGTGAACTCCTGCCCGCCCCCGAATGGCACGGCGTTTCTCGGCCGTGCGCGTCCGAAGTTGTCCTTGAGGGCCACGTTGACGATGATTCCGGCCCCGAGGAAGTAGCGTCCACCGAAGTGGTGTATGAGTCCTCTTCTCCTCGTCGTCGGGCCTGTGGGCGCTGTGGGAAACGCGGCAGCGTTTTCCACAGGGTCCACAGGCCCATTTGAGCCCGTGAATTCGTGCGGTACGAGGGAAGAGTCGAGGGTCACGGCCCGGCACTTGGTAGGTTTCAGTTTGCCAGAGAAGCCCCCCAAGGAGGCCGAAACCGTGACCGACCAGAGCCTGTCCCTTCCCTCCGCTTTCTGCAAGACCCTCGAGCAGTCCAGCCCCGACCTGCTGCGCTCCCTGCTCCAGACCGTGCTCCAGGAGCTGATGAGCGCCGAGGCCGACGCCCGCTGCGGTGCGCCCTACGGCGAGCGCAGCGCCGAGCGGGTCAATGCCCGCAACGGCTACCGCTCCCGCCCCTGGGAAACCCGCCTCGGCGACCTCGACCTGCAGATCCCCAAGCTGCGCAAGGGCAGCTACTTCCCGGAGTGGCTCCTCGAGCCCCGGAGACGCTCGGAGAAGGCCCTGCTGGCCGCGATCGCCGAAGCCTACGTGCTCGGGGTCTCGACCCGGCGTGTCGAGCGACTGCTGGAGACCCTGGGCCTGTCCGGGATCTCGAAGTCCCGCGTCTCGGCGATCGTCGCCGAGCTCGATCCGGCGGTCGAGGCCTTCCGCCAGCGGCCCCTGACGCTCGCCTACCCGTACGTCTGGCTCGACGCCCTGGAGATGAAATGCCGGGAGGAAGGTGCCGGCGCGAATGTCACTGTCGTCGTCGCCACGGGCGTCTCCTGCGAGGGTCGGCGCGAGATCCTCGGCGTCGAGGTCTTCACGACCGAGGACGGAGCCGCCTGGCTGGCCTTTCTGCGCAGCCTGAAGGCCCGTGGCTTGTCGGGGGTGCGGCTGGTCATCTCCGACGCCCATCCGGGCCTCAAAGCCGCCATTGCCTCGGTCTTCACCGGCTCGCTCTGGCAGCGCTGTCGCACGCACCTGACGACCAACGTGCTGACCAAGGTCCCCAAGGCCGCGCAGCCCGGCGTCGCCGCGCTCTTGCGCATGATCTTCCTGCAGCCGGATGCCGGTGCAGTGCGCCAGCAGGCCGAGCACGTCCTCACGGCGCTCGAGCAGCGCTGGCCCGAGGCGGCGAAGGTCTTGGCCGGTGCCTTCGAGGACGTCCTGGCTTTCACCGCCTTCCCGCGCGAGCACTGGCGCCAGATCTGGTCGAACAACCCGCAGGAACGGCTCAACAAGGAGATCCGGCGCCGCACCGACGTCGTCGGCATCTTCCCCAACCGTGCGGCCATCGTACGCCTCGTCGGTGCTCTCCTCGCCGAGCAGCACGACGAATGGGCCATCGGACGGCGCTACTTCTCCCTCGAGTCCGTCGCCCAACTCAACCCCGAGCTGAAACCGGCCCCCGACGGGTCGACTCAGCTCCTGCCCGCGGCCTGAAACCCGCCATGTGTGCCTGTCCTCGCCCTCGTGCTCGTACACCACTTGACAGGACGTGGCCCCCGAGGATCAGCACGGCGAAGAGATAGCCGACGACCCGCAGGTCGACGCCCCAGAGGTTGCGCCTCGCAAGTCGGTTGCGGAGATAGACACCACCGACCAGCACCATGGACAGGCCGATGACGTAGCCGACGCTCGCGTGCAGCGCCTTCGCCCACCACGCCGTCGCGAGCTGGAAACCGCCGGCATGGAAAAACAGGCGCGAAACGCGCAGATCGATAGCGGGAAACCAGAAGAACCAGAGCGATGTGCTCGCGAAGAGCAGCAGAGCGATCCGGGCGCGCGCCAGCCTCAGATAACTCATCGGCGATGCCCGGTGCGCGCTTCTCGCTCGGGACCTACGGCAGGGGCAGGACTTCCGGAGCGGCTGGCAGCATGAAGGGGCGCAGCTTACCAGAGATCCTGGCGGGAAGGGCGGTCGCGTCGACGGCGGGACAGGGGTCCATCGCCGGCCGGCGATCCGCCGCCGCGACCCCGGACGGCGTCGCACGGGCCGGAGAGCCGGGCATTGCTCATTGGGAGCCCTCACCTTGCCACGCCCTCGGGAGAACACGCCCGGACGAACTCGCGGTCATCGCGCGGCCCATCCGGCCGGCCATCCCGCCCCGCTCGCTGCCCGGCGGAGGACTGAAGCGAAGCGGGCTGTTTCCGCGGCGAGGGGCGCTCCCCCCGGCCGGCCGGGCCCGGGGCGACAACTTCCGCGTCTTCTCCCAGCCCGACCTCGGCCTCTTTTCCGACGGCCTCGAAACCGGCGACCTCTCCCGCGGGGGCCACACCCGCCCGTGACCGGTCGGCCCCCGAACGTTTCCATCTCCGAGAGGCGGTATCTTTCACCTCCGGGAGGCGGCGGAATGATCGACGGGCAGGGGTGGTTTTTCTGGGCGTTGTCGTCGGCGGTCTTCGCGGCGCTCACGGCGATCTTCGCGAAGGTCGGGATCCGCGGGGTCGACTCCGACCTCGCGACGCTGGTGCGCACGGTGATCATCGTCGCGGTGCTCGCGGCGTTCCTCGGGCTCACCGGCAAGTGGAGCAACCCGTTCGTGCTGCCGGGGCGCACCTGGCTCTTCCTCGGCCTCTCGGCCCTGGCCACCGGCGCCTCCTGGGTCTGCTACTTCCGCGCGCTGCAGCTCGGCGAGGCCTCGAAGGTCGCGCCGGTGGACAAGCTCAGCCTCGTGCTGGTCGCCATCTTCGCCTTCACCTTCCTGGGAGAGCGGCCGGCGAGCCGGGAGTGGTTCGGAATCGCGCTCGTCGCCACCGGCGTGGTGGTCCTCGCCCTGAAACGGTAGCGGTACCCGCCGCGTTGGCCCGTTGCGCGGCGGCGACGCGCCGCGGTGCCTCGGAGGCTCTGCGGACCAGCGAACCCCCGCCCGGTGGCGCCCGTGCCGGCAGACGTCCCTCGCTTCCTGCCGCCCGCTGCCGGGCGGGCTTCAGCGCTCGTCGGCCGGCGGGGTCGCGAGATCGACCCGCTCGGCGACCGCCGCCACCTCTTCCTCGCTGGTGACGGTGACCTCCAGGTCGTGCAGCAGGCCATCGCGCAGGGCGTAGATCCAGCCGTGCACCGCCAGCTCCCGGCCCTGCCGCCAGGCGTCGCGGACGACGGTGGTGCGGGCGGCGTTGAGCACCTGGGCGACGACGTTGAGCTCGCAGAGGCGGGCGTGGCGCTCGGCTTCCGTGCTGAGCGCGGCGAGCTGCCCGCGGTACCGGCGGCGCACGGTCTCGACGTGGCAGAGCCAGTTGTCGACGAGCCCCAGCCGCTCGCCGCGCAGCACCGCGAGCACCCCGCCGCAGCCGTAATGGCCGCAGATGATGAGGTGGTGCACGCCGAGCACCTCGATGCCGTACTGGAGCACCGAGAGACAGTTGAGGTCGGAGGGCACGACCACGTTGGCGATGTTGCGGTGGACGAACATCTCCCCGGGCATCAGGCCGACGATCTGGTTGGCCGGCACCCGGCTGTCACCGCAGCCGATCCAGAGGTAGCGCGGCGCCTGCTGCTCGGCCAGGCGGGTGAAGAAGCCGGGATCGGCGGCGGCGATCTCGGCGGACCAGGCGCGATTCTGGGCGAGCAGCTCGGAGAGGAGGCGCATGGCGTGGGCTCGGGATCCCGCCCGGCACCGCTCAGGCGGGCAGGGTCTCGTCGCCCGCGGGCAGGGGGCGGGGCAGCGAGAGGGTGAAGCGGGCCCAGGCGCCGGGCTCGGACTCGGCGCGGACGGTGCCGCCGTGGAGCTCGGCGATCCGCCGGCAGAACCAGAGCCCGAGGCCGCTGCCCCGCTTGTCGCGGGTGTCGGCGTTGCGGATCCGCGCGAACTTCTCGAACAGCCGCCCCGCCTCCTCCGGGGTGAAGCCCGGCCCTTCGTTCCAGACCGAGATCTCGATCGCGGCCCCGGTGATCCGGGCCTCGAGGGTCGCCCGCCCCTTCGCCGTCCCGTACTTGGCGGCGTTGGAGAGGAAGTTGCCGACGAGCGAACGGAGCAGCTCGGGATCGGCGTCGAGGGCGATCCCCGCCGGCACGTCGACGTCGAGCGCGATCTCGCGCGAGGTGAAGAGGGCGCGGGTCATCGTCACCGACGGCTCGACGACGTCGTGGAGGAGGTCGATCCGCTCGATGTGCAGCTCGAACTCCCCGCGCTCGGCGCGCGAGAGGTCGAGGTAGTCGCGGATCATGTCCTGCATCTCCTCGCAGTTGCGCTGGATCCGCACGAGCGGCTGGGAGAGCGCCGGCGGCAGCTTCTCGCCGTGGACCTCGACGAGCCCGTTGATGAGCATCTGGACCGCCGCCGTGGGGCTCTTCAGCTCGTGGGTGACGAAGCCGAGCATCTCCATGTAGTTGGTGTTCGTCTCCGCGAGGCGGGCGTTGGTGGTGGCGAGCTCGGCGTTCTGCTCGCGCAGCCTCCGGTCGCGCTCGGCGAGCCCCCCCTGCATCCGGTGGAAGGCGTCGACGAGGTCGTGGGTCTCGGAGAAGGTGGTACGGATCGCCACCGACTCCCCGAGCTCCCCCTGCGCGATCCGGTGCGCGGCCTGGCCGAGCGCGCCGAGCGGCCGGGTGATGCGGCGGACGAGCAGCGCGGCGAGGCCGAGGGAGAGGAGGATCAGGAAGCTCGCGGTGATCCCCGAACGGAAGACGAGCTGCCGCCGCAGGTCGGTGAACGGCGCTTCGAGCAGGCCGGAGAAGAGGAGCCCCACCGTCTCGCCCTCGGGGTCGCGCAGCGGCAGGTAGCCGGAGAGGTACCAGGAGTCGACCACCCAGGCGCGCCCCGACCAGGGGCGGCCGCCCTCGAGCACCTGCCGCTCGATCGCCGCCGCGACCGTGGTGCCGACGGCGCGCCGGCGGTCGGGGCCGAGGACGTTGGTCGCCACCCGCACCCCGCGCAGGAAGATCGTCACGGTGGCGGTCGGCTTGCCCTCGTAGGTGCTGGCGTCGAAGGCGAAGTCGCGCAGCTCGTCGACGAGCGCGTAGTCGTAGTTGAGCGCCCGGCCGCCGTAGAGGACCGCCACCACCCGGCCACCGGGGTCGCGCACCGGGGTGGCGAGCCACCAGAAGAGCGCCTCGGTGGTCGCGCTCGCCTCGCCGTTCTGGCCGCTCACCGCGAGCGCCGTCGCCAGCGCCGATCCCCCTTCGAGGGTGAGGCGCGCGGCGTCGAGGCGCACGGTGCCCCAGGCGGTCTCGCCGCCGAGCGCGCGCCGCAGCACCGGATCGTGCGTCACCGGCACCGCCCCGGCCGCCGGGTCGTGGCTGCCGGAAAGCGGCCTGCCCGCGAGGTCGCAGAGGTTGAGGAGCGTGAGGCCGAGCTCGCGGCGCAGCCGGTCGAGATCGTTGTCGCTCGTCGTGGGGTCGATCCTCGCCGCCCGCGCCGCGGCCGCGAGGAGGTTGGCGTTGCCGGCGAGGCGCTGCTCGTAGTAGCGCGCGAGCGACCGCAGTCCGTGATCCACCCGCGCCTGCGCCTCGCGCAGCACGCTGCGCTGGATGCTGTCGACCTCGAGCGCCCCGAGGATCAGGGCGGTGGCGATGACGGCGGCCGCGAGGGCGAGCAGGAGCGCGTTGCGGATCGACATGAAACGCCTTCCTCTCATCGGGTCATGCTGCAGGAAATCCGGCGGGCCCGCAACTCGCGCGCTCAGCGCGGCTCCCAGGCGAAGCCGGCCGCGAGGGTGGCGAAGGCGGTCCGGAAACCGGGCCCTGCGACCGTCAGGAGCCGCAGCGCCCCCGGCTCGGCCCAGAGGGCGGCCGCGGCCCGTTCCCCCTCGCCGGTGAGGGCGAGCGCGCCGCCGAGCGGGCGCGGCGGCCCGGAGGCCGGCACCCCGGCCGCGGCGAGGCGGGAGGCGGCGCGGCGCCAGAGGTCGTCGGAGCCGCCGGTCTCCTCCTCGTGCAGCTCGGCGCGCAACCCGCCGGGGCCCCTGAGCGCGACCACGAGGCTCTCGGGCCAGAGCGCGTCCGCCCGCTCCACCCGCAAGCCCGGCGGGAGGGTGAGCGTGAGGCCGAGCCCCGGGTTGCGGTAGCTCGTGGCGTCGGCCGACCAGGGCGGAGCGCCGGGCGCGGCGCGCAGCTCGCGGCCGCCGGCGGCCGCCTCCTCGATCTCCACCCGGAGGTGGCCGAGGAGCTGGAGGCCGCCGAGGAGCGCGGGCCCGAGACCGTGGGCGAGCCCGTCGCGGACGAGGGCGATCCGGGCGGCGTCGGCCGCCCCGTCGCGGTAGAGGGCGGAGTCGAACGGGATCCAGGCGCCGCCGAGGTGGAGCTCCACCCAGGCGTGCCCGGCCCAGAGGCCGCCGGTGTGCGCGAGGCCGGCGACGAAGCGGGCGGGGATGCCGCTCGCCCGGGCGAGGGCGGCGAGGAGGACCGCGTGGCCGACGCAGGTGCCGCGGCGGTCGCGGACGACCTCGGAGGCGGGCGCGAAGACGATCCCCGCGTCGAAGGCGAGCGCGCCGTGGACCCAGCGGGCGAGCGCGCGGGCACGCTGCCAGGGGTCGGGCTCGGCGCCCGCGATCTCGCGGGCGAGGCGGACGATCTCCGGGTGCCCGGATTCGATGAGCGGCCCCGGCGCGAGGAGCGCCCCGAGCTCCGGGGCGACCGTGCGCGGCGTGGTGAGCGGTCCGGCGGGTGCCGCGGCCCGCCGGATCTCGAGCCGGCGCGTGGCGCCCGCGGCGTGCAGGAGCCGCTCGGTGCCGGGCGCGAGCGGCGGCCAGCCGAGCCGGGGCTCGGCGAGCGTGAGGCGGACCACCAGCCGGGTCGTCTCCCGCGCCGGCGAGAGGCGAAGGTTCGCCGGCTGGAGCGCGGCGGTGAACGCCGCGGCCGGCGCGGCGCCCGTCGCCGCGGCGCGGGCCGCGGCTTCGTCGGCGCGCGCGAGGACGAGCGTCCCGAACGGGCTCGGCTCGCTCGCGCGCACCAGCCGCCCCGCGGCGTCGAGGTGGAGGACGCGGATACCCGCGACCCCGGAAGTCTCCTCGCGCACCTCCCGCAGGGGGCCGCCGGGAGCGTCGGTGATCGCCACGAGGGTGCGCCGGACCGGCAGCACCGCCGGCAGCTCGGCTTCGAGCTGGAGGAGCTCGATCGCGTCGCCGGGGGCGCGGAGCGCGGCCGAGGTGCGCTCGCGCGCCGCCTGCGGGCCGGGCAGCTCCGCGGGAAGGGCGAGCTCGCTCTCCGGCCCGGCCGGCGTGCCGTCGGCGGCCACGAACCACCAGCGGAGGCGGCTTCCCTCCACGCGGGCCGCGATCACCTGCCGCTGCCGCGACAGCTCCTGCTCGCTCCGGGCGCTCAGGAGGCGGCCGTCAGGCCCTTCGACGAGCTCGGAGGCGATTCGCATCTCGATCTCGCTGCCGAGGCGTTCGAGCCGGAGGCGCAGCTCGCTGCGGGTCGCGATCCGGCCGCCCGTGAGCGGGACGACCTCTTCGGTGAGGCTGCCGGCGGGCGCCTCGCCGAGTCGCACCGTCCACCAGGAGCGCTCTGAGGCCGGCGCCGGGGCCGCGAGGAGGAGGGCGAGTAGACCGGAGAGCGGCAGGAGCCGCCACGGGCGCGGCGGGCGCTCGCGCGCCGCCGGCCCGCGTCCGTTCGAGGCGAGGAGGCTCAGACCGTGCTCATCCCGCGCTCGGCTCCGGCGCCTTGCCGAAGATCGGCTCGAGCGTCTCGGGTTTCGGCGCCGGCGTGAGCAGGCTCACGACGATCAGCAGCCCGATCGAGACGAGCGCCGCCGGATAGATGCTCGGGATCCCCCACGGATCCTTGCCGAAGTAGTCGCTGCCACCCGCCGCTCCCTGCATGACGCCCGGGGCGATCCAGGGAAGGACGAACTCGAAGAAGACGGTCGTCACCGCGCCGCCGATGATCGAGGCGAGCCCGCCCTGCCAGGTCGCCCGCCGCCAGGTGAGCGCGGCGAAGAGCGCCGGGGTGACGGCGACGCCGTACATCGTGTAGGCGAAGTAGGCGTACTGGAGGATCGAGATCTGCGACTTCAGGACCGTGGGGACGAAGATCATCAGGAAGGCGCAGAAGCCCATCAGGACGATGAACACCTTCTGGAGCGCCACCATCTTCGTCGGGTCGGCGTTCGGGTTGATCATGCTCTGGTAGATGTCGCGCATCACGTTCGAGCTCGACGAGAGCAGGTAGTTCATCCCCGTGGAGAGGACGACCGCGCACGCCGCAGCGAGCAGCAGCACCCCGACCGGACCCGGCACCATGTAGCGGGCGGCGTTGAGCACGAGCGCCCGGCCGTCCCACCCTTTCATGAACTCGGTGTTGAAGACCGAGGCGTAGACCGCGATCGCGATGACGATCGTCTCGACGACGATCGTGCCGACGATCCAGATCGCCACCGCCTTCTTCGCCTCCTTCGGCGAGCGGGCCGCGTAGAACTTCTGGTACATCGACTGCACGCCCATCAGCAGCAGGAGCGTCGAGAGGAAGTAGCTGAGCCCCTTGAGCGCCGGGTACTTGCCGAAGTCCTGGGCGAAGAGCTGGAACCGGGCGGGATCGAGCACCTCGCGGGCGTGCCCCCAGCCGCCAGCCGCCGAGACGACGAACGGAATCGCGAGCAGCGAGGCGAGGACGATGATGATCCCGTTCGGCAGGTCGGTGTGCGCGACCGCGATCATCCCGCCGATGGCGACGAAGAGGATCACGAAGCCGGCGGTGATCGCCTGTCCGGTCTCGAGCGAGATGCTCCCATCGGAGATCACGTTGAGGATGTAGCCGCCGGCGCGGAACTGGTAGGCGACGATCGTGGTGAAGGCGATGATCAGCGCGATCGCGCCGAAGAGGCGGGCGAAGCGGCCGTAGCGCACCTCGAGGATGTCACCGACGGTGTACTGGCCGAAGGTCCGGATGCGGGCGGCGACGAAGTAGATGATCCCGATCCCGAGGAACGCCCCGGCCGGCTGCCAGAGCGCGCTCCAGCCGGCGTAGGAGGCGTACTCGGCGCCCGCGATGAAGGTGCCCGACCCGATCCAGGTGCAGACCAGCGTGAAGACCATCTTGGTCAGCGAGAGGCTCCGCCCCGCGACCATGAAGTCGTCCTGCGAGCGGATCTGGCGCGAGCGCCAGATGTTGTAGCCCGTCATCACGAGCAGGTAGGCCAGAATCACGTAGAGGTAGATGTGCCCCATGGGACCTCCGGAGTGTGGGATACGAAAACGGGGGGCGGCGTGTCCGCCGCCCCCGGTCGGTTCAGATCAGCACCAGCTCCCGCTGGATCGCCCCGGCTACCTCCACCTTGCCCGCGGGGGTGATGAAGACGTTGATCTCCGAGCGCACCGCCATCTCCCCTTCGAGATAGATCCCGGGCTCGATCGAGAAGCAGATCCCCGGCACCAGCTCGCGCTCGTCCCGGGTCTCGAGGTTGTCGATGTTCACGCCGTTGCCGTGCACCTTCTCCCCGATCGAGTGGCCGGTGCGGTGGAGGAAGTACGGCCCGTAGCCGGCCTTCTCGACCACGCTCCGGCAGGCGTCGTCCACCTCCCAGCCGCAGAGCTTCTCCCCCTTCGCGTACCGGTCGCGGATGAAGGCGAGGGCGGCGTCGCGCGCGTCGCGCACGACGTGGAAGATCTCGACGTACTTCGGCGGCGGCGCGCTGCCCACGAAGCCGCACCAGGTGATGTCGTAGAAGATCGCGCCCGGCTCGTCGAGCTTCGCCCAGAGGTCGATCAGGAGCGTGTCGCCCTGCCGGATCGGGCGGGCGTTGGCCGGCGTCGGCTCGAAGTGCGGATCGGCGGGCTGCTCGTTGGTCCCGACGATCGGGTACTCGCCCATGCAGGTCATCCCCTCCTCGCCGAAGCGGCGGACGATGAACTGCTGCAGGTCGTACTGGGTGAGCGTCGCCCCGGCGCGGAGCCGCTCGCCGACGAGCGCGAACGCCTCGTCCTTGATCCGCTGCACCCGCTCGCCGGCCGCCAGGTGCGAGTGGTACGCCGCCTCGTCGAGGACGGCCTGGAAGGTCTGCACGAGCCCGGCCGAGGAGACGACCTCGTAGCCGAGGGAGCGGATGAGATCCACGGTGCCGCCGTCGATCGTCGAGACGTAGGGGATGTTGGCGAGCGGCGAGTACTGCATCGCCACCGTCCGGGCCGGCCCGAGCAGCTCCCTGAGCCCGGCGTGGAGCTCGCGCCAGGAGAGGTAGAGCCGCTTCTCGCCGGGCAGCTTGTCGAGCTTCGTCGGCTCGACCTTGTGGGCGAGCTTCAGCGGCTCGCCGTCGGCCGGGATCCAGTAGAACCACCGCCGGCTCGTGAACTTCCCGTAGTCCATGCCGAGCACGTGGTAGGCGATCGCGTCGCGGTTGTGGAAGTCGTAGAGCAGCCAGCCGTCGATCCCGGCGGCTCGCAACTCTTCCTGGATTCTCGCAATCTGCGGCACTGGAACCTCCTGGGCAGAACGCAGACCGGGGCGCGGATCACCCCGGTGCGGTGATGGATGAACGGCTCGTGAGCATACGAGAGGGTGGGCAGGGGAGACGTGAGGTCGATCCCATCCGGCGCCTTTCGGGGCCGGTCCGAGCGAACCGCGCGCCCGTTGCCGCGTGAGCGGTCAATGTAGCACAGCCGGGCGGCCGGAGCGGCCGGGGCGGGGTACCATCGGCAGAGGCGGCGGCGGCCGTCCGGAAGCGGTCCGGGGCCGGCGCGACGAGGCCGCACGGAGGGGAGGAGACGATGACGGAGAGGGCGTTTCAGGACGACTACCCCGACGATCTCGCCTGGTGTTACGGCTGCGGGCGGCTCAATACGCACGGTCACCAGATCCGGAGCTTCTGGGACGGCGAGGAGACGGTCTGCACCTTCACGCCGAAGCCGTACCACATCGCGATCCCGGGCTACGTCTACGGCGGGCTGATCGCCTCGCTCGTCGACTGCCACTCGACCGGCACCGCCGCCGCGGCCGCCTATCGCGCCGCCGGCCGGCCGCTCGCCGCCCAGCCGCCGCTGCGCTTCCTCACCGCCGCGCTCCACGTCGACTACCTGCGGCCGACCCCGCTCGGCGTCCCCCTCGAGCTGCGCGGCCGGGTCAAGGAGATGAAGGGGCGCAAGGTGGTGGTCGAGTGCGAGGTGCGCGCGGGCGAGGTCCTCTGTGCCCGCGGCGAGGTCGTGGCGGTGCAGGTGCCCGATGAGCTGCTCCCGAGCGAGAGCGCGGGCGGCTGAGACGCCGCCGGCCCGCCGCCGGCGGGCCCTCTCCCACCTCGTGGCGTTCGACGACGCCCCGTTTCCGCGCGAACACCGTGGCGACGTGCCGGTGGTCGGCGCGGTCTGGGCCCGCGACCGGTTCGAAGGGTTCCTCGCCGGGGCGGTGCGCCGCGACGGAGCGAACGCCACCGCGGTGCTCGCGACCCTCGTCCGGGAGTCGCGCTTCGCGCCGCAGCTCGGCCTGATCCTCCTCGAGGGGCTCGCGCTCGCCGGCTTCAACGTGGTCGATCTGCCGCGGCTCGCCGCGGCGAGCGGCTGCGCGGTGCTGGCGGTCGCGCGGCGTCCCTCCGACCAGCGGGCGCTGCGGGCGGCGCTCCGCGACCGGGTGTCGGGGGGCGGGGCGAAGTGGGCCCGCGTCGAGCGCGCCGGGGCGCAGGAGCCGTGCGCCGGCCTCTGGGTGCAGCGGGCCGGGCTCACCCTCGCCGAGGCGGAGAGGGCGCTCGCGCCCCATCTCGGCGCGGGGCGGCTGCCGGCGCCGCTCCGCCTCGCCCACCTCGCGGCCGGCCTGCTCGCGGTCGGACGGCGCGGGCGGCGGGGCTGGCTATACTGAGCCGAGGACGGCAGCAGAACGGGGAGGCGAGCGATGGCGGAGACGACGGGCAAGGCCTCAGGCGGCGGGCTGCACGAGCTCGCCGAGCGGATCCGCACCGGGATCTCGGTCGGGCAGGTCTTCGGCGAGCCGGTGGAGGCCAACGGCCGCACCCTGATCCCGGTGGCGCGGGTCGCCTTCGGCTTCGGCGGCGGACTCGGCGCGAGCCGTGACGGGCAACGCTTCAGCGGCGCGGGCGAAGACAAGTCGGCGGGCGCCGGCGGCGGTGGGCTGGCGGCGCCGGTGGGGATGATCGAGATCGCTCCCGACGAAACCCGGTTCATCCCAACGAGCCCCGGCCGCTGGCTGCTCGCGGGTGCAGTCCTGGGGCTCCTCGCCGGCTGGCTCGTGCGCCGCTGCCGCTGAGCGGACCGGGCGTCCGAGCCGCGATATCCTTCGGCGCATGGACGGGCTCTCCGACCTCTATCAGGAGGTCATCCTCGATCATTACCGCCGCCCCCGGAACTTCGGCCTTCCGCCGGAGGCCGAGCGGCAGGCGGACGGCCACAATCCCCTCTGCGGCGACCGGGTGCGGGTGGCGGTGCACCTCGACGGCGGCCGGATCGCCGCGATCGGCTTCGAGGGGAGCGGCTGCGCGATCTCCACCGCCTCCGCCTCGCTGATGACCGAGGCGGTCCGCGGGCGCACCCTCGACGAGGTCCACGCCCTCTTCCAGCGCTTCCACGACCTCGTCACCCTGCCGGCGGGCGAGCCCGGCGCGGCGCCCGACGGCTCCCTCGGCAAGCTCGAGGCGCTCGCCGGCGTGCGCGAGTTCCCGATGCGCGTCAAGTGCGCGACGCTCGCCTGGCACACCCTGGAAGCCGCCCTCGAGGGGGCGACGAGCGCGGTCTCGACCGAGTAGGCACGGTTTCCATCGCCGGGCCGGCCGGCCCCGGGCCTGGACGCTCGCGGGTGGCGGTTGCGTATGATCCCGCGATGCGGCGCACTCCGGTCGGGCTCCTGCTGTTCCTGCTGCTCCTCCTGCCGGCACCGCCGGCGCGGCCGGCCACCGTGCCGGCGGCGGCGGGGGAGGTGCTCCACTACCGGTGGCGACTGCAGGGCCTCCTCGGCGGGGTCGCGGGGCTCTTCCTGCCGCGCCAGGGAGAGGCCACCCTCTGCCAGCGGCCGCTCGAGAGCGGACACCAGGTCTCCGAGCTCTACCTCGTCGCCGGTCATGGCGAAGATGGCCAGTTCTTCCGCTATGGGGCCGAGATCGACCCCGCGAGCGGCGTGACCGTGCGCGCCTGGAGCAGCTACCGGTGGCGGGGCGAGGCGAAGGCGCGGGAGGCCGAGGTCGGCCAGGCGGGGGTGATCGACATCGCCTCCGGGATCCAGGCGCTGCGCCGCGACCCGCCCACCGGCACGCGGGTGCTCGAGATCTGGAGCGACGGCCGGGTCTACCCGGTGCTCGTCCTGCCGGGGGCGACCCGCCGCCAGCTCCTGCGCGGCGAGCCGGTCACGGTCCGCGCCTACTCGATCCGCGGCCTCTCCCGGCCGGAGCGCCGGACCTGGAAGGGGCGGCTCGACCTCTGGCTCGCCGACGATCCGGCCGCGACCCCGATGGAGATCCGGGTCCAGCGCAGCCTCGCCGACCTGGTGCTCACCCTCGCGCCCTGAGCGACCTCGCCCGCCCCCCGGTCCGGATCGGAACGGAGGACCGCCGCGCGAGGTGGTGCTTTTGCTACAATCAACCACAGTATGAACGTCAAACGGGCGGCGAAGTACGGCTTCTGTGCCGGGGTGCGCATCGCCGACCGGAAGGTCAAGAAGTTCGCCCGCGAGGGGCATCGGGGCGCGATCCTCGGACAGGTGGTGCACAACGAGCGGGTGGTCGAGGAGATGCGCCAGCTCGGGGTCGACACCGTCGACGCCCTCGCCGAGACCCGCGAGGAGACGATCGTCTTCTCCGCCCACGGCGTGCCACCCTCGTTCCATGCCCGCGCCCGCGAGCAGGGGCTCCGGGTGCTCGACACCACCTGCCCGTTCGTCTACGACATCCACGACGAGGCGGCGGCGGCGCTGGCGGCGGGGGCGCACCTCGTCTTCATCGGCGACCCGCGCCACCGCGAGGTGATCGGCTACACGCACGACCTCGATCCGGCGGACTACCACGTGCTGCTGCGGGTGGAGGAGGCGCGGGAGATCGACTGGTCGCGTTACGAGAAGGTCCGGATCTTCTACCAGACGACGCTCAACGCCGGGGAGTTCGAGGAGCTGGTGCGGTACATCGAGTCGCAGGTGCCGGCGACCCGGCGGGCCGACACGATCTGCTACGCCACCAAGGAGAACCAGGATGCCGCGCTCGCGCTCGGACGCGATCCCGAGGTCGATCTGATCCTCGTGATCGGCGGCCGGGCGAGCGCCAACACCCGGCACCTGTGGGAGATCTGCCGGCAGCACAAGCCGAGCCACCTGATCCAGGGGGTCGCCGACCTCGACCCGTCCTGGTTCGCCGGCGTGACGACGGTCGGGCTCACCGCGGGAGCCTCCACGCCCGACTACGTCGTCGACGAGGTGGAACGGGCGCTGCGCGCGCTCGCGCCGGAAGCGGCCGGAGAGTCCGGGGAGAGGATGGCCCGATGAGAGTGCTGGTGATCGGGGGCGGCGGCCGCGAGCACGCCCTCTGCTGGAAGCTGCGTCAGAGCCCGCTGCTCGAGGAGCTCTACTGCGCGCCGGGCAACCCGGGGATCGCCGAGATCGCCGATCTCGTGCCGCGCTCGGTCGACGAGGTGCTCGAGATCGCCGACTTCGCGGCCTCGGTGCGCATCGATCTCGCCGTCGTCGGCCCCGAGCTGCCGCTCGCGCTCGGGATCGCCGACGAGCTCGAGATGCGCGGGGTCCCGGTCTTCGGACCCCGCCAGGCGGCGGCCGAGATCGAGGGGAGCAAGGTCTTCGCCAAGGAGTTCATGGCGCGGCACGGGATCCCCACCGCCGCCTTCGAGATCGCCCACGACGAGGCGTCGGCGCGCGCCGCGGCCCGGCGCTTCGGCTTCCCCGTGGTGCTCAAGGCCGACGGCCTCGCCGCCGGCAAGGGGGTGATCCTGCCCACCGACGAGGCGGAGCTCGAAGCGGCGCTCTCGCTCTTCTTCGGCGAGCGGCGATTCGGCAGCGCCGCGAACCGGATCGTGGTCGAGGAGTGGCTCGCGGGGGAGGAGGTCTCGTTCATCGCGCTCGCCGACGGCGAGAACGTGCTGCCGCTCGCTCCGTCGAAGGATTACAAGCGGCTGCGCGACGGCGACCTCGGACCGAACACCGGCGGGATGGGCGCGCACAGCCCGGCCGGCATCATGGGCCCGGAGAACGCCTCTTGGGTGCTCGAGCGGGTGATGCGCCCGGTCGTCACCGCCCTCGCCCGGGAGAACCGAGCCTTCCGCGGCTTCCTCTACGCCGGCCTCATGCTCACGCCCGCGGGGCTGCGGGTGCTCGAGTTCAACGCCCGCCTCGGCGACCCGGAGGGGCAGGTTCTCATGCTGCGTCTCGAGGACGACCTGCTCGAGCTGCTCGCGGCGGGGGCGACCGGCAGGTTCCCGGCCAGCCGCCTCCGTTTCCGCAAGGAGGCCGCGGCCTGTCTCGTCCTCGCCAGCCCGGGCTATCCCGAGCAGCCGCTCACCGGCGAGCCGCTCGGCGACCTCACGGCCGCCCGGGCCGACGAGGGGGTCGAGATCTTCCATGCCGGCACCGCGCGCGACGCCGAGGGGCGCCTGGTGAGTGCCGGCGGCCGGGTGCTCGACGTCTGCGCCACCGGCGGCAGCCTCTCGGAGGCGTTGCGCCGGGCGTATGCGGCGGCGGCGAAGGTGGAGTGGCCGTCGAAGGTCCTGCGCCGGGACATCGGCCGCCGGATCCTCGCGGCCACCGCGAGTGGAGACGAAGGCTGACCGTTCCGGTTTGCCACCGCTTCCGGCGCGTGTCAGAATGACCAGGCACCTCCAGATACCGGCACAACCCGCGATCTCTCCGGACGGGGCAGGTCATCGGAGCGGGCCGGAATCCCGGCGGAAGGGCGCGAAACGATGAGTTGCTGCGGCGCGGCGCGAGAGGGATGGTCCACGGCGGTGACCGGGACGCTCGTCGGCGTGCGGTTCGGCGAGGAGCCGAACATCACTCCCTGCGAGGCGGCCGGCGAGCTGCTGCCGGCGGGCGCGGCGGTCGTGGTGGACATCGACGGCGAGCCCCGCCTCGGCCGTGTCGAGCAGTCGCCGTTGCCGAGCCTGCGCCCCTGTCAGCGCCCGCGTACCCGCCCGGTGCTGCGGCGCGCCGCCGCCGCCGACCTCGAAGCGCACGCCAAGCAGCGTGAGCTCGAGCGTACCGCCAAGCGGTTCTGCCACGAGCGCGCCCTCGCCCTCGGCCTCCAGATGAACGTCTCCCGCGTCGACTTCACCCTCTCGCGCAAGCGGGCGACGGTCCTCTTCACCGCCGAGAAGCGGGTCGATTTCCGGCAGCTCGTCCGCGAGATCAGCCAGCGCTTCGGCGCCCGGGTGCAGATGGTGCAGGCCGGGGCGCGCGACGAGGCGCGCCAGACCGGCGGTCTCGGCGTCTGTGGCCGTCAGCTCTGCTGCGGCAGCTGGCTCGACGAGTTCCGGCCGATCGGCATCGGCATGGCGAAGCGCCAGAACCTCTCGCTCAACCCGGCCAAGATCTCCGGTCTGTGCGGCCGCCTCCTCTGCTGCCTCGGTTTCGAAGACGAGGCGTACAGGCGCGGCGATACGGCGCGGCCGGCCACGCCACTTCCGACGATCCCCGAGACATGAGCAACCGCAAGCTGATTCGCCCCGATCTGGGAGAGCTGAAGAAGGAGAGCCAGGTCTCGCGGGCCGTGCGCCGCAAGCAGAGCCCGCCCGAGCAGACGAACGCCGAGGAGTTCTACTACCTCAAGCAGATGGCGGCGAAGACGCCGATGGTGGTGGTGCTCACCAACGACGAGGAGCTGCACGGCTGGATCGAGTGGTACGACAAGGGCGCCATCAAGCTCAACCGCCATCGCGGCCCGAACCTGCTGATCCTCAAGCACAACATCCGCTACCTGTTCAAGGAAGAGGAGCTGCGGCACCAGCGCCGCCGCCGGAGCGACGGCGACGACGAGCCGGCCGCCGAGGGCTGAGGCCGTGACGGGGCCGCCCGTCCTCGCCCTGACCCAGGGAGATCCGGCCGGCGTCGGTCCGGAGGTCGTCTTCGGGGCGCTCTCCAGCCTCGCGCCCGGCGGCGCGCTGCCGCTGCTCGTCGTCGAAGAGGCGGCGGTCACGGCGATCCGCCACCTCGTCCCCCCCGCGCTCCGGGAGCGTCTCCGGTGGCTCGCCGAGCCGCCGTCGCGCGAAGAGATCGCCCGTCTCGCCCCGGCGATCCCGGTCGTCGATCCGGTTCGCCGGCCGCGCCGCGTCGTGCCGGGCCGCTCCGGACCCGAGGACGCCCACGGCGCGCTCGCGGCGCTCGACCTCGGGATCGCGCTCGCGCGCGCCGGCACGGTCGATGCGCTCGTCACCGCGCCGGTGAGCAAGGCGTCGATCGCCGCCCACTGCCGGCCCGATTTCGTGGGCCACACCGACTACCTCGCCGCCGCCTGCGGGCTCGGCAGCTACGGGCGCGACTACCTGATGGCGTTCCTCGCCCCGGGGCTGCGGGTGGCCCTCCTCACCGTCCATCAGCCGCTCGCCGAGGCGGTGGCGGCGCTCGACGGCGAGAGCGTCGGTGCGGCGCTCGCCTGTCTCTGGCGTCATGGCGGCGGCGGCCGGATCGCGGTCGCGGGGCTCAACCCGCACGCCGGCGAAGGGGGGCTGCTCGGGCGCGAGGAGGAGGAGATCCTCGCCCCGGCGGTGGCGGCCGCCCGCGGCCGCGGGATCGACGTGTACGGCCCCGAGAGCGCCGATTCGCTCTTCGCGCGGGCCCGGCAGGGGGAGTTCGACTGGGTGCTCGCCCTCTACCACGACCAGGGGCTGATCGCGGTGAAGACCGCCGCCTTCGGACGCGCCACGAACTGGACGCTGGGGCTGCCGTTCCTCCGCACCTCGGTCGACCACGGCACCGCCTTCGCGCTGGCCGGTACCGGGCGGGCGGATGCGGCGCCGATGGCCGCGGTGCTCGCGACCACGCTCGAGCTGCTCGCGACGCGCGCCTGAGGGGCGCCGGCGGCGGGATCAGCCGGCCGCGCGCGGGTCGGTCAGGAGGCGCCCCGGCCGGAGAGCACCGCGGGGATCGTCTTGACCAGGATCTTGAAGTCGAGCCACGGCGACCAGCTGTCGATGTACTGCAGGTCGAGCTCGATCCAGCGCTGGAACGGCAGCTCGTTGCGACCGCTGATCTGCCAGAGACAGGTGAGCCCGGGCTTCATCGCCAGCCGCCGGCGCTGCCAGCGCTGGTACTTCGCCACCTCCTCGGGGATCGGCGGGCGCGGGCCGACGAGGCTCATGTCCCCCTTGAGCACGTTCCAGAGCTGCGGCAGCTCGTCGAGCGAGAAGCGGCGCAGGACCCTCCCGAGGGTGGTCACCCGCGGATCGTCGGTGATCTTGAAGACCGGCCCGTCCATCTCGTTGTACGGGAGCAGCTCCCGCTGCCGTGCCTCGGCCCCCTCGACCATCGTGCGGAACTTGTAGAGGGTGAAGCGCCGGCCGTTGAGGCCGCAGCGGGTCTGGCGGAAGAGCACCGAGCCGCTCGAGGTGAGCTTGATGGCGATCGCCACGAGGAGCACCACCGGCAGGCCGAGCACGAGCAGCACGAACGAGAGCACGATGTCGAGCAGCCGCTTGAGCGCGAGCGCGAAGGCGTTGTTCGGCGAGGTCGTGAAGGTGAGCAGCGGCACGCCGTCGAGCTCGTCGAGCTCCACGTGGGCCTGGGTGTGAGGGAAGAAGTTCAGCGCGAGGCGGGTGAGGATCCCCTGCTCCTGCAGGCTCAGGTAGAGATCCTCCAGCCCTTCGAGATCGCGGCGGGTGACGGCGAAGTAGACCTCGTCGACCACGTTCTGCTCGACGAACCGGGGCAGGTCGTCGAGGCTGCCGAGCACCGGATGGCCGGCGATCTCCTGGCGGTGCTGCTCCGGGACCGCGGTGAAGAAGCCGAGCAGCCGGTAGCCCCAGTGGCGCTGCTGGTGGAGCGCCCGGGCGAAGGCGCGGGCCTGGGGGCCGCTGCCCACGATCACCACCGTGCGGTAGTTGAGGCCGCGGGCGCGCACCCAGCGCGAGACGAGGCGAAGCGCGATCTTCTCGGAGGTCAGCAGCGCCCCGGCGAGCGTCGGGAAGACGAAGAGCCAGAGGCGGCTGATCTTGTCGCCCGCGAGCAGCCGCTCGTCGAGGCGGAACGCGTAGACGACGAGGATGAGGATCCCGGCCGCGGTGACCGCGAGCCGCAGCAGCGCCGCGATCTCGCGCCGCAGCGGCACCGTGCGGTGGGAGCGGTAGCGGCCGGAGAACCAGAGGAGCGGCGCCCAGATAGCGAGCGCCACGGGCAGGAGCGGCAGATAGCTCGCGAGCGGGTAGAAGCCGCCCTCGAAGCTCGCCGGCCAGAGCCAGGGGGCGAGGTCGTGGCGCAGCCAGAAGGCGGCGAAGAACGCCACCGTGATCAGCACGCAGTCGAGCGTGAGGATCGTACCGGCGATCAGGCGGGCCCGTTGTTTGAGCATGGCGAGCGGGAGCCTCAGGCGCCGGCGGGCGCCCCGGCTCCGGCAGGGAGGTTATTGTACCGGCCCCCGCGGACGAGGGTGGCGAACAGCGCGGCGTACCGGTCGGCGACCAGCTCCCAGCTGAACCGTTCGGCGGCCCGCGCTGCCGCCTGCTCGCCGCGCGCCCGCGCCTCGCCGGGGTGCGTGCGTACCCAGTCGAAAGCCGCCGCCAGCCCCGCGGCGTCGCCGATCCGGAAGTAGCGCGCGGTCTCGCCCGCCACCTCGCGGTGCTCGGGGGTGTCGTGGGCGAGCACGCAGTTGCCGTAGCCCATCGCCTCGACGAGCGCCGGGTGCGTGCCCCCGACCTCGGTCGCCTGCACGTAGGCGAGGGCGTGGCTGAGCAGCTCCCGGTAGCCGGGGCCGTAGATCGGGCCCGGGAAGAGGATCCGGGGATCGGCCCCTTCGGTGAACGAGCGGATGAACCGGCTCGCGTAGGGGGCGCCGCCGACCATCACCAGCGGCAGCTCACCCCCGGCCTGCCGGTAGGCGGCGGCGACCCGGTGCGGGTTGTTCTCGGGTTCGAAGCGGGAGACGTAGAGGAAGTAGCCGCGGCTCGCGAGCCCCAGCTGCGGCAGCAGGCGCGTCGGCGGGAGCGGCCGCGGCGTGACCCCGTAGGTGATCACCGTGGAGGGCGCACCGTACCGGGCGAGGTAATGGTCGTGGATCACCCCGGCGTCGGTCACCAGCGCGTCGGGCAGGGTGCAGGCGAGCCGCTCGGAGAGGGCGTAGACGGCGCGTCCGAACGCTCCCCACTTGGCCCGCCGCTTCTCGATGCCGTCCACGTTGAGGGCGACGGGTACGCCGCTGCCGGTGAGCAGCGGCAGGAAGAGGGCGTTGGCCGAATTGACCACGAGCGCGGCGGCGAAGCCGCGGGCGCGGGCGTCGAGCAGCGAGAGGAGGGTGTGGCTCGGGGTGTCGAGGTACTTGCTCCGCAGGCAGGGGAGGAGGACGATCTCCGCTCCGCGGTAGCGACGCACCCGGCGGCGCACGGCATGGATCCGGCCGTAGACGGTCACCCGGAAGCCGCGCGCGACGAGCCGGGGCGCGAGCTCCTCGAGCAGGGTCTCGTAGCCGCCGTAGCGCGCCGGGATGCCACGGCTCCCGAGCAGCGCGACCGAGGGGTTCGTCAACCTTCGTCCGCCTCCCGCCAGAACCAGCGCTCGAGGGCCCGGGCCGGGACGGTCCGGCGCTCCCGGATCGCCCGCCGGCGCCGCCAGAGCTCGCGGCGATGCCGCCAGAGCCAGGCGTAGGCGCCGAGCGACTGCCGTTCGAAGCCTAGTACGTAGGCGAGCGCCACCGCGTCACGCCAGAGGGCGGGCAACAGCGTGGCGAGGAGGTTCCCCGGGGTCTGGTGGTAGAGGCGCAGGAGGTACCGGTTCTTCAGCGAGTGGTAGTTGATCGCCGCCGCCATCGCCCGCCGGCGCTCGGGCAGGTTGTGGCGGCGATGGAGCGCCACGGCCCCGGGCTCGTAGACGATCTCCCAGCCCCGCTCCCGCAGGCGGAAGCAGAGCTCGGCATCCTCCCGGTAGGAGTGGAAGCGGGGGTCGAAGATCTCGCCGTCGAGCGCCACGTCGTCGAGCGCCGCCCGACGCCAGAGCGAGGCGGCGCCGGTGGCGCCGAAGACGCGGGCTGGCCGCCGGAGCTGTCCCCGGTCGCGCTCGCCCGAGCCGCGATCGAGATGCCGCCAGGTGGGGCGCAGGCGCATCCCGCAGGCGTCGAGGCGGGGCGCCTCGCCCTCCGGCGCCGGCCGCACGAGCCGGCCGGTGAGCGCCCCGACCGGCTGCCATGGCGAGTGTGCCGCGGCCGCGAGGAGACGGCTCACGTACTCCGGGGTGACCTGCGCGTCGGGGTTGAGGCTGAGCACCCAGGCGCCGCTGGTCACACCGAGGGCGGCGTTCATCCCGCCGGCGAAACCGCGATTCTCCGGCAGCCGCACGGTCCGGGCGGGGAAGGGGAGCTCCCGGCCGAGCCGTTCGGCGAGCGCGGCGCTGCCGTCGCCGCTCGCGCAGTCGGCCACCACGAGCTCGAGCGGCCGGTGGT
>Ga0255340_1001011_pt1 | contig 40321 bp, 40 predicted proteins | sample wastewater_treat_7_FD_192417 | JGI IMG/M metagenome (GOLD analysis project Ga0255340, IMG submission 192417) | Wastewater microbial communities from Lulu Island WWTP, Vancouver, Canada - plant10 | ecosystem: Engineered > WWTP > Wastewater > Unclassified | place: Canada: Vancouver, British...
AAGCGGAATGGTGGGGTCGAGCGTAGCGAGACGGTCTTCGGAGGAGGCAGGACGGGATACGGAAAAGCCGGGCAGGCGGTAACAAAGCGGATTGGCAAAATGTTGAGAGAGAGAGAGAGAGAGAGAGAGAGAGAGAGAGAGAGAATGAATGAATGAAGGAAGGAATGAAGGAAGGAAGGAAGGAAGGAAGAGCGGACGGCAGTCCTGCCGAGACAGGCAACTATGTTGTTAGTTTCGTGTTCATAACTTTTCAATTTTAGGGTGGACATTTAATAAGCTATTGGTTAACTTTGTCTGCGAAGGAATTAAACTAAAGCCAGACGGAAGTAAGACGGATTGTCCTCGGCAGTCCGAAATTTTTTACCCCCAATTCCTTGCCTAAACTAATTCAAAACACTGTAAGTTCTTGACAATATGGATGTTAGAAAAACCAACGGAACCATTGAGGAGTTCGATCTTGAAAAGTTAAAAAGAGGAATACGTCAGACCTATGAGTCCACAGGACAGGTATGCCCCGAAGAAGTACTTGTGTCTATAACCGACAACCTCTACATCTATGACAAAATGTCCAGTCAGGAGATTCGCCGTCAAGTGGTGGAATCTCTCATGAGCATAAACAAGACTGCCGCACTCGAATATATCCAAAAATTCGATGCCGGCAAGGACATCCGCATAAAAAGAGACTTCATAAAAGATTATATCAAAGCCTCCAATGCCGCCACCGGCAGCAAATTTGATGCAAACGCCAATGTTACGCGTAAAAACATTGTAACTCTCGGTCAGGAATTATATAAAGAGAACAATATAAAACAGAACCGCTACATTATGCAGGACAAAATCCGGTCTATGTATGGAAAGGACCTTGCCTCCCAATACATAAAAGACTTGGAAAGCCATGTCCTTTACAAGCACGATGAAAGCGGCACGCCGGGCTATCCATATTGTGTAGCCATCACCATGTATCCCTTCCTCGTCAGCGGTCTTACTGAACTTGGCGGCGTATCCATCGCCCCCACCGACCTAAAGAGCTTCTGCGGTGAATTCATCAATTTGGTGTACAGCATATCCAGCCAATTCATGGGCGCCGTGGCCACTCCGGAGTTCCTGATGTATATGGACTACTTCATACGCAGGGACTATGGCGATGACTATCTCTCCCGCCTTGATGAGGTGGTGGAAAGCAACCGCAAGGCGCGCACCCTCACAAAAGTGATAGACAACTGCTTCCAGCAAGTGGTGCACTCCATGAATATGCCTGCAGGAAACCGCGGCTACCAAACGGTCTTCTGGAATATAAGCTACTTCGACAAACCCTATTTCGAAGGAGTTTTTTCCGACTTCCGTTTCCCCGACGGCACTGCTCCCAAATGGGAAACACTTTCCTGGCTGCAAAAGCACTTCATGCGCTGGTTCAACGAAGAACGCAGCCGCTACCTCCTTACTTTTCCGGTTGAAACGATGGCGTTGCTCACCGATGGAGGCAACGACTATGCGGATAAAGAATACGCCGACTTTACGGCTGAAATGTGGAGCAAAGGCCACAGCTTCTTCTGCTACATAAGCAACAGCCCCGACAGCCTTTCCAGCTGCTGCCGTCTGCGCAATTCCCTTAGCGACCTCGAGGAGATTGACGAAGACCATAATCATACTACGCACCAATACTCCATGGGCACCGCTTCGGTATCCACCGGCAGCAAAAGCGTAATGACAATAAACCTGAACAGGCTTATTCAGGATGCCGCACGCAAGTATTTCCGCGAAAAAATGGGTATTGATATGAAAATGGGTGTGCCCATCAGTCCCGAAGTATATCACAAAGAGGAACTCTACAATTACATCCGCGAGGCGGTAACCATACAAACCGAGCGGGTGCACAAATACCAGACAGCCTTCAACGAAATCATTAAGGATTTTCTGAAAGCGGACATGCTGGATGTTTACAATGCCGGCTTCATAGATATGAGGCGTCAATACCTGACCGTAGGCATAAACGGCATGACGGAAGCTGCAGAGTTTTTAGGCCTCAAGGTTTCACCAAACCCCGACTACAACGAGTTTGTGAATATGCTGCTCGAAACCATAAATATCTGCAACCGTAAAGACAAGACCAAGGAAACCATGTTCAATACCGAGTTCGTGCCTGCGGAAAACCTTGCCGGCAAGAATTATAAATGGGATCAAAAGGATGGTTACTATGTGTCACCGAATCATGTTTTGTACAGCAGCTACTTTTATAATCCCGAGGACACCTCGCTCAGCATGATAGACAAGTTCAAACTGCATGGAGAAGACTATGTTAAGTATTTGGATGGGGGCAGCGCTCTGCACATGAACATTCAGGAACATCTCACCAAAGAGCAATACAGGCAGCTGCTCAATGTGGCAGCCCATTACGGGACCAACTATTTCACTTTCAACTGCCGCAATACGATTTGCAATCAATGCGGGTACATCAGCAAGGATACTCTCAATATCTGCCCGAAATGCGACAGCAGGAATATAGACCATCTTACACGAGTAATCGGCTATCTGAAGCGTATATCTTCATTCGCGGAAATCCGCCAGGACGAAGCCCTTCATCGTTTCTATGATAAAAAACCGCAAAACGCCAAACTGCAGGCATAAACAGTGATAAAATATCTTCCCGAGACCGCTACGGTTGTTCTCGAAGAAATCCCCGATAAAGTTACCCTGGCTGTGGAAATCACCAACTGCCGGGGTCATTGCGAAGATTGCCACTCTCCTCATTTACGGGATGACTTGGGCGAAGAACTTACCCCTGCCAAGATAGATGCCTTGTTTGGCGACAACTTCGGGGTGAATTGCTTCCTTTTCTTGGGAGAGGGAAAAGATGTGGATGCTTTGCTGAAGCTTGTAAAACATATCAACAAGAAATATCCTTCAATTGAGGTGGCGCTGTATTCGGGTCTCCACCACACCGACGAGCGCGTATGGGACTATTTCGATTATGTAAAAATAGGCCCCTACAGAGCTGAGTACGGCCCTCTTAACAAGCCGACCACCAATCAGCGAATGTACCGCCTCGAGCGCGGAAAAGGAAAAGGCTCGGCAATAGATATTACCGAGCGCTTTTGGCATGGAGGGATAGAAGCGCAGCAGGACGGAAGAGAAGCGCAGCAGGACAGCGCAGGGCCGGAATAAAGGCTTTTCTTACTTTTCCGGTATAGCCTTTAGCAATTCTTACAGAAACTCCCGAGCATAAAGGGAGAAACTGAAAATCAGCACTCCTTATCCGCCTCCGGGACTGCTATTCCGCTACTAGATAGAGCACGTGGGAAGCGAAATCGCGGTGTGTGCCGCCCCCATAGTTTCTATCCGGAATATTCAAGCCCGTTTCCATCAAGAACTTGCCGCTGAATACCTTGCCCTCGAAAGGCAGGGGGCGGCCAACCAAGTTGAGCTCGCGAATCCTATAATTCTTTTCGGGATCCAAACCGGCGAGAAGCGCCACGGGAGCATAATCACCACGGAAATATTCAGTCTTGTACCAAAAATATACTGCACGCTCCTTATCGGGGCTGGCATATAATTTAGTGGACAGACCTTTATTATCATAGGGAGAAACTATGCGGTAGAGGTCTCCGAGCTGAACCACATCGCGCACCAGCTTATAGTCTGCTATTGCCTTGCGGCACATATCCTTTTCTTCGCGGCTCATTGCAGAGGGTTGGAGTTCCAGGCCCAAGCGGCCGCTCATTGCAACATCTATACGGAATTTAAGCGGTATCACCCGTCCCGTATTATGATTAGGCGAAGCTGAGATATGCGCACCTATGGCCTCCGCAGGAAAGAAATAAGATGTATTCCATTGTATGAACACACGCTGCAGGGCATCGGTATTGTCCGAAGTCCAGAACTCATCAAACCATGGGAGGATTCCGTAATTCACGCGGCCTCCCCCGCTTGCGCAGGCCTGGATTGCCACATCCGGATATTTTGCGCGGATACGGTCGAGCACTTTAGCCAAGCCTCTGTGATATTCTATATATAGATGTTCCTGGTTTTTCAGGTATTTCGAACCCTGTGAAGGTATGTGCATATTTGCATCCCACTTTATATAAGCGATTTGCGGCCATGCGCTCATAATGCCGTCAAAGACCCCGAACACGAAATCCTGCACTTGCGGATTGCTGAGGTCCAGCACCAACTGGGTGCCCCCGCGCCCGTAAACAAGTTCCCGGCCGGGAGCATTTATTATCCAATCGGGATGGGCCTCGAAAAGTTCGCTGCGGCTGTTCGTCATTTCGGGCTCTATCCATATTCCGAACTTAATGCCGTTCTTTGCCGCCTCCTCCACAAGCCCTTCCACCCCTCCGGGAAGTTTATTGCGGTCAACCACCCAGTCGCCAAGCGATGTATGGTCGTTTAAACGAGGATATTTATCTCCAAACCAGCCGTCATCCATTACAAACAACTCTCCTCCCATATCCGCTATATCCTTCATCATCTGATGCATGCCCGGCTCATCAATATCGAAGTAAACGCCTTCCCAGCTGTTAAGCAGAATATCATTTACTTTTCCTCCATGGGCAAGCTTATATTTTCTGCCCCATTTATGAAAGTTGCGGCTTACTCCGCTGAGGCCTTCAGTGGTAAAACTCAGTGCAAGCTCGGGGGTGACAAAGCACTCGCCCCCTGCAAGGGTGTAATTGGAGTTGGAAGGATCAATACCTGCATAAAAACGATGACAGCGGTCATTTCCGGTCTCGAAACGCAGCTCATAATTACCTGAATAGCAAAGAGCTGCACCGATTACGCGACCGCTTAGCTCCTGAGGTTTGCCGTCTAACGAAATCATTACTTCGGCATGGGATGTTTGAGTGTTGCGTATGCCGTCTTTATTATAAATGGAACGTACTCCGGAGACTAAAGGCTCGCAGGTCAGAGTGGCTTCGGATGCCCATGAGCCGCCGAAACTGCTCACCCACACGTCTCCCCGACGAATCGGGAGACTTCCGGAATCAAAGCGGGTAAGGACTATGCTCTTTTTCTTATTGCCATTGATTATCTCTGTCCAAGTGCTTATAACATCCTCGGCATCATAACTTTTGTAAACAAGCCGCACTTCCAACGGATACAAAGGGTCTTTGCATAGAACGCTGAAGATTTTACCGCCATCCCAAGTTTTGGTGTCTACAGAAACCACATTCAGGTCGACAGAAAGATTTCCATCAGGCATCCGTACGCTCAGCGCTTCCAAATTATTGGAATTGCTGTTATGTGTCGGATAAGCATCTTTGGCAGTGAAACCGGACGAGCTGAGCGAGGAAAGGTCGAGTTCAGAAAGCTTGGCTCCGTAATAAAGGATTTTCGGGGCCTTGCCCTGAGCGGCATCTATTACTAAAGAGGTGTTGTCAGTCGACAAAACATTCTGCGCTGCTGCCGAAACACCGAGCAGCAGGGACGCAATAAAAATCATGCGTTTCATATTACTTTTCGGGAATGGCCTTCAACAATTCTTTGAGGAACTCCCAGGCATTGCCGACGGTGGAAATTTTCACACGCTCATCGGGCGAATGCGGATGTATAATGGTGGGGCCCAAGGAAGCCATCTCCCAATGAGGATATTTGGCTCCGAGAAGAGCACATTCAAGTCCGCCGTGAGTTGCTCCCACAGTCATCTTTTGGCCTGAAACCTTCTCCCAAACATCGCAGATTACCTTATAAACCGGAGTGTCGGGCTTAGGTGTCCAACCGCTGTAACCGCCTTCCGTGGTGAATTCTGCGCCTGCAAGCGCAAACACACAACGCATGTCCTCGGCAAGCTGAAGCTTTGCGCTGTTCACTGCACTGCGCATGAGAGAATAAATGCGCAGATGACCCCCTTCGCAACGAATCATAGCTAAGTTTGTGCTGGTTTCGGTCAGTCCCTTGAAGGCGCTGCTCATGCGGATAACACCGGCGGGGCAGGCTAAAATGGACATAACGGCCCTAAGCATAAGCTCGTCTTCTATATATTGCTCGGGAGCTTTCTCCATCTTGCTGAAATAGAATTTGGCGCCCGGGTCGGTGTCTTTGAATTCCTCGTATACGTCGGCAAAAATCTTTTTCACTTCCTTGCCGGCGGCATCAAGTTGTCCCGAGGGGATAAGCACATCCGCCCTGCCCTCAAAAGGAATGGCATTGCGAAGCGAGCCGGCATTGATATCCGCTACTTTCGCCCCGTATTTTTCGAGCAGAGGCAGCAAAGTGCGCGCTATAATCTTGCAGGCATTCGCCCTATAGAGCGATATGTCCATACCGGAATGGCCGCCCTGCAGACCCTTTACCTCTATGCGGTAAGCCTCATAGCCTGCAGGAACTTTGAGGGTTTTGTATTTGAAGTCGGCAATGCCGTCGAGACCGCCTGCGCATCCTATGCAGAGCTCGCCTTCGTCTTCGGAGTCGAGATTAAGCAATATGTCGCCTTTGAAAATGCCGGGTTCAAGATGATTGGCTCCCGTCATTCCTGTTTCTTCATCTGTGGTAAATAATACTTCTACAGGGCCGTGCGGCAGGTCTTTCTCTTCTAAAACAGACATGGCCAAGGCTACGCCAATGCCGTTGTCCGCTCCAAGAGTGGTGCCCTTTGCTCCCAACCAATCGCCATCTACATAAGTTTCGATGGGATCGTTAATGAAATCGTGTTTTGTTTCAGCTGTTTTTTGGGGAACCATATCCATATGGGCCTGAAGAATTACGCCTCGCTTGTTTTCGTAGCCCTTTGTGGCAGGAGCGCGCATTATAACATTGCCTATTTCATCGGCAAAGGCTTCAATATCACGTTCTTTTGCCCATTCAAGAAGAAAAGCGCGAACTTTTTCTTCGTGTTTGGATGGACGGGGTTGTCTGGTAAGAAGGTAAAAGTTGTTCCAGACGATTTTTGGGGTAAGATCTTTAATTGTACTCATGTGTTATTATTTATTTGTTTTAAATTGTTTATTTCCATCTGCGATGACTCCAAAGATAATTCCATGGCTGGTCCTGTATGTCTTTTTCCAATAAATCATAATATTTTCTCATAAGACCCTCGGGGGTTTCGCCCGAAGCATCCTTGCAAATCGGCACCAACTCCACCGAATAGCGGCCCCTATCCACGCTCTTCCAACGAAGATAGCTTACACTCATGCCGAACTTGCAGGCGAGAGCGGTACCGCCTGTCATGACCATGGTGTCTTGATTCAAAAAGCGACCTATATCGTGTTTGATGGCATTACCATAGGGGTATTGGTCTGTAGGGAATATATAAATAAATTTTCTATTTCGATTGGTGATGGCAAAACGAAAAACCTCTTTAGTCTCAAGATAACCGCGGAAATCTGTGTCCAATAAAGGAGCGCAACGGTTGTCGGCCATGAAACGGTTCCAGGTTTTGCTGCTGAGTTGCTTGTACACAACGCCTATCTCAGAAACATCGGAAGATAACGGATGCTTGCTGTCATGATTATAATTGAACCATCCGCCAAGCAGTTCCCAATTTCCGCAATGACTTGAAAGCACTAAAACATTGGTGCTGTTTTCGTACACCTCATTAAACACCTCGGGATTTGCAATATCCACTATCCGTGAATCATTGAGACGCTTGCGCCCTCTTTCGCCGCGGCAAGCTCCAAACCAAATGGTTTCGACAAAAATATCGGCAAGGTGAAGATAAAAACGCTTGCTTATTTTTGCGAGCTCCTTATATTTCTTTTCAGGAAAACTGCGGGCGAGATTAATCATCACCTCATTTCGGCGATAAGCCGCCACATCCCTAAGAATCCAGGCAAGAAATTCAGCCAGACATAAACGGCACTTTAGCGGTAGAATGGCTAAAGGAGTCAAAAGCAGCCTTAAAACGGCGGCTCCGATAGCGGGCCGGATATTTTTCCCATCCTGAGTCATCGTATTTGCAAATATAACGATTTTAGAGAAAAGATTTATATCTTTGCGGATACAGATTAATCCTATTATTAATTAATATGTTCAAAAACCATCCTAAAGGACTCTATGCCTTAGCCCTCGCCAATACCGGCGAACGCTTCGGTTATTACACAATGCTGGCTATCTTTATGCTCTTCCTTCAAGCCAAATTCGGCTTCGGAGGCGCAACCGCCGGCACCATTTATTCCATTTTCCTTGCTGTAGTATACTTCATGCCTGTTTTAGGCGGTATTCTTGCAGATAAAATCGGCTTCGGAAAATGTGTCGTTATCGGCATCGTAGTCATGTTTATAGGCTACGCCTGTCTCTCAATCCCAACCGCCGCCGGCGGTTTCGGAATGGCCCTTATGATAGGGGCTCTACTCCTGATAAGTGTGGGCACCGGTCTTTTCAAGGGTAATCTTCAAGTAATGGTGGGAAATCTCTATGATGACCCCAAATACTCTTCCCGAAGGGATGCCGCCTTCAGCCTTTTCTACATGGCCATCAACCTTGGTTCCATGTTTGCTCCTGCGGCCGCTACTGCTATCACCAATAAGTTCCTTACCAAAGCAGGCCTCATCTACAAGGCAGACATCCCAGCCCTTGCACATCAGTTCCTCAGAGGTACCATTACCCCCGAAAACACCGACAAACTCGCAAACCTGGCCGCACAAATGCCATCATACAGCGCTGCGGACTTAGGCACTTTCAGTCAATACTACATCGAGAATCTGTCGTCATCATATAATATGGGATTTGCGGTAGCATGCATCTCTCTCATTTTTTCCGTCTCCATCTACTTCGGCTGCCGCAAGTGGTTCAAGCATGCCGATGTGAATGCCAAGCAGGCAAAGGCTGCAGACGAAAAAGTGGTGGAACTCACTCCCAAGCAGGAAAAGGACCGCGTTACCGCTCTTATACTCGTGTTCGCAGTGGTTATATTCTTCTGGATGGCATTCCATCAGAACGGACAATCCCTTACCTGGTTCGCACGCGACTACACCCAATCCTTCGCTACAGGCTGGAGCCGGATAGGCTTCAATATCTGGGCTCTCGCACCCATTGCAATAAGCGTTTATACTCTGTTCGGAATTTTCCAAAGCGAAAAGACGGGAGCCAAACTCATAAACGGTTTGGTTACCGGCGGTCTTTGGCTCGTAGCCTGGGCTATCTACAAGGGTATGCCGTCTCCGCTCGACATCCAGCCTCAACTGTTCCAGCAGTTCAACCCCTTCTTTGTGGTAGCGCTCACGCCCTTCTCCATGGCTATTTTCAGCAGCTTGGCTGCACAGAAAAGCGAAAAGTATCCTAACGGCAGAGAGCCATCCGCCCCACGCAAAATCGCATTCGGTATGCTTGTGGCCGCGGTCGGCTATCTTATTATGATATTCGCCTCCAAGGGCCAGCCTTCACCGGCTTCCATCCAGGGAACGGTAGCTCCCGACCCCGTAGTACCGCAATGGCTGATGGCCACCTATCTCACACTTACCTTTGCCGAGCTACTGCTCAGCCCGATGGGCATTTCTTTCGTTTCGAAGGTTGCTCCTCCCAAGATGAAGGGCCTCATGATGGGTCTCTGGTTTGCCGCCTCAGCTATAGGCAACTACCTCAGCTCAATCCCCGGCCTGCTTTGGGAACGCGTTCCGCTTTGGGCCAACTGGACACTTCTTATGGTCCTCTGCCTCATTGCAGCAGGTATCATGTTTGCTATGCTTAAAAAGATAGAAGCTGCTACGGCAGAATAAATAATGGATTCTCTTCTTGCAGAAAAACTACGCGGCTGGGCCGAGCGCTATAACCATCCCCGATATTTTGTCGAGGACCCGATAGCCTTTCCCCGCCGAATGGCGCTTCAGATGACCGCCACACAGCCCTCCCTCGGATTGGATGGAGAGCAGTGGCGGCCATCGCTGCAAGATGTAGAAATAGCGGCGGTTTTCGCCTCTCACTTTGCCTGGGGGCGAAGAGCCATAATAGTGCGCAACTGCAGCCGCCTGTTCGAAGAGATGATGTGGCGGCCATACAATTATGTAATGTCAGGCTCATACAGGAAAGACAACAGTTCTATACATCGCACTATAAAATGGAATGATGTAGCCGGCATCTGCAGGCGTCTGCGGGATTTTTACAGTTCCTGTGAATCTTTGGAGGAACTTGATGCAAACGAAATGCGCACGGAAATCTTCGGTCAAAAACCCAATCCTAAGGCTGCAAACAAGAAAATTTGGTTGATGCGCCGCTGGATGGTACGTCGCGACGGCAAGGTAGACTTGGGCTTGTGGAAAAAAAGCAATCCCGCTGATCTTATAATCCCGCTGGATGTACATGTTCACACTCAGGCCGAAGCTCTGGGTCTTTGCAAGCGCCGCTCCAAAGACTTCACAAGCGCCTTGGAGATAACCGATGCTTTTAGAGAAATTTTTCCAAATGACCCTGTAAAAGGAGATTTTGCGCTGTTTGGTTATGGGATAACTTTGGGGAGATAAAAAATGCCGAAACTATACATTCTTTCAGGCTGCAACGGCTCCGGTAAAACCACGGCATCTTACACTCTTCTGCCACAATTGCTGGAATGTACTGAGTTTGTCAATTCCGATGAGTTTGCAAAAAGTTTTTCACCTTTCAATCCATCGGAGGCATCGATAGTGGCAAGCCGCTTCATGCTTATGCGTATAGAATATCTGCTTTCGCGAAAAGAAGACTTCAGTATAGAAACAACCCTTGCAACACGCTCTCTCGTAGGTATTATAAATACGGCAAAAGCGGCGGGTTACAGCATCACCCTGCTTTATTTCTGGCTCAGTTCTCCCGAGCTTGCCATCCAAAGAGTACGGGACAGGGTTAAGGCGGGCGGTCACAATATTCCCGAAAACGTAATTCGCAGGCGCTACTTTATGGGGCTTCAATACTTTTTCGAAACCTATATGCCCTTGAGCGACCGCTGGGTATTAGCTGACAATTCCACAAGTCCTTTCAAAGTAGTTGCCGAGGGCAGCAGCAAGGGCACTTTCATAAAGGATGAAGAAAAATATAAGACGATAAGACGTATCGTTTATCCCGATGAACAAGAATAAATATAATATGAAAATAACAAAACACACTGTAACCTCACTTGCCTATGAGTTGAAAGTAGAGGGTAAACTTGCCGACAAGGCCGATGAGCAGCAGCCTTTGGAATACATACATGGCACGAATATGCTCATTCCCCGCTTTGAGGAAGAGCTTGAGGGGAAAGAAGCCGGAGATGACTTTGATTTCACCCTGAGCCCCGAAGAGGCTTACGGTCCCTATAAAATGGAATATAAATTCGATATTCCCAAAGAAGCTTTTATGCTGAACGGCGAGTTGCAGGAGCAATTTCTGCAAGTCGGAAATATTGTACCTATGCGTGATGACAATGGCAATGTGGTGCGCGGGATTGTGGCTGCGATAGGAGAAGATAAGGTCACAATGGACTTCAATCACCCTATGGCGGGCAAAACCCTGCATTTCACAGGTACCGTGCTGGCGGTTCGCGAAGCAACTGAAGAGGAGTTGGAGAACGGTCTGCATGGCGAATATCTGCCTCAGGAGGAATGCGGCCATAAATGCCACCACTGCCATGGCGATTGCGGAAATGAAGAGGAGGAAAAAGAAGATTGCTGCCATGGAGAGAATCGTCGGAACGGCACCTGCGACAACCACAACGGAGGCTTGGACAAAGAATGCGGTTGCGATGATGACTGCGATTGCGGATGTCACTAAGGCGAAGACAAGGACCTGCTGATACTATAACTGTAATTGCTGAAAGAAACAAAATATAAAATGCGCGCAGCTGTAGTAATACTTAACTGGAACACTAAGGAGTATCTGAGGAGTTTTCTTCCTCCCCTCCTTCGGAGTCTTGGTAAAGAAGACCGCTTGGTGGTGGCGGACAATGCCTCTACCGACGGCTCCCTTGCCATGATGGCGGAAGAGTTTCCATCGGTACAAACCATACCCTTGGATAAAAACTACGGCTTTACCGGAGGCTACAACCGCGCCCTTTCGCAGCTCGATGCTAAGTATTTCGTACTCATCAATTCCGATATTTTAGTGGAGGATGGTTGGTTGGAGCCGCTCATCAGCTATATGGAAGCGCACCCCGAATGCGGACTTTGCGGTCCGAAACTGCACGGGCTGGTAAAATCAGCAGATAAAGGAGAATACATAAAAACCGGCTGTTTCGAATATGCCGGCGCTGCAGGAGGCTTCCTCGACCGTTTCGCCTTCCCTTTCTGCAGAGGCCGCGTGCTTCAGCGCGTATGCAAAGACGAAGGACAATACGACACCCCCATGGATGTGCTTTGGTGCTCAGGTTCCTGCCTGATGCTCCGCAGCAGCGTATGGAAGGCGCTCGGAGGATTTGATGAGCGGTTTTTTGCGCACATGGAAGAAATAGACCTATGCTGGAGGGCGCAATTGGCAGGATGGAAAGTGTGCAATGTTCCCCAAAGCCGGGTATGGCATCTCGGAGGAGGGACGCTAAGCCCTAAATCCCCATGGAAGTTAGAACTGAATTACCGCAACAATCTTCTCCTGTTGGATAATAATCTGACCGCCACCTATCTGGCGGCAGGCGCATCTTTGCAAAAGGCCAAAAGAAAAGCAAAACTCAAAACAGCCATGCGCGTGTGCATAGACAATATTACACGCATCATTTACTTTTTCAGCGGCAAAGCAGACTACGCCAAAGCCGTTGGAAAGGCTCACGCAGGTTGGAAAAGGCTGCGCCGTGAAGGCCTTCTCAAAGCGACAGGCACTCCCGTCGGCATCATCCCTATAAACATCATTCCGCATGCCCTTATCAGGCGGAACGGAATATTTCCTTATCTCGACAAAAAAATCTTCGGCATATGAAAATAGTCATTCAAGGAGCCGGAGCCGTAGGTTCCCATCTTGCAAAAATGCTTAGGGCAGAGGGCAACGATATCACCGTTATCGATGACGATTCGCAGCGCCTTCAAAATTTAGCTTTAAGCGCCGACATACTCCCTATTGAAGGCGACCCCACAAGCATAAGCGTGCTCAAGGATGCAGATGCCGGCAAAGCCGACCTCTTTATAGCTGTATACCCTGCTGCCAATCAAGACATAAACATTGTGGGAGCATTGCTGGCAAAGCATTTGGGAGCTGCCAAGGTGCTTGCGCGCATCAATGATGAAGAGTATCTTAAGGCCGAAAACAAACAGCTGTTCAAAGATATGGGCATTGAGCTCATGTTTTATCCCGAAAAGATAGCCGCTGACGAAATAGTGGACCTGCTGCGCCATGCCGCTTTTACGGAAACCATGGACTTTGCGCACGGAAGATTGCAAATTGGTCTTTTCAAATTGGATGAAAACTCCCCTCTTTTAGACAACAAACTCATCGAATTCACCGGCTCGATGACTAAAGAAGATTCTGAAAAATTCAGAATAATTGCTATATCGCGGGGCGAAGACACTATTATCCCCAAGGCGGATACTGTATTTCAATATGGCGACCTGCTCTTTACCATCAGTAAAAAAGAGGGTATTGAACTGCTGATAAAATACTTCGGCAAAAAGAACATCACGGTTGAAAAAGTGATGATAATGGGAGGCAGCAGGATAGCCTCGATGCTGGCTCGCAGCCTTGTAAAAATGGGAATAGGAGTAAAAATTATAGAGATAAGGCTGGACAATTGCAAGAGATTGGTCGAGACTTTGCCTGACGATGTTATAATAGTGAACGGAGACGGGAGAGACTCTTCTTTCCTTTATGAAGAAGGTATAGAGGGCTATGATGCCTTTGTGGCGCTTACAGGCGAAGACGAAACAAATATACTCTCATGCGTGGTGGCAAAGAAACTTGGAATTCCGCGCACTATTGCTGAGGTGGAGAGCTTCGAATACAGCCGTCTTGCCGAAGAGATGGGTGTGGACAGCGTAATAAATAAAAAACTCATAACAGCGGGACGTATCTTCAAGTTCACCCTTTCGGGAAAAGCACGCTTTGTGAAATATATGTCGGGCACCTCGGCACAAATCATAGAATATACCGTCACTCCGGGCAGCAGAATAACCAAAAAACCCCTTAAAGATCTGGGCTTTCCTTCAGGAGCGATAATCGGAGGAGTGATTAGAGGAAAAGAAGCAATGATTGCCGTGGGCAACACAATAATAGAGCCTCACGACCGCGTTGCAATCTTCACCCTGCCTGACACGATAAAAGAAGTCGACAGATTTTTTAAATAGCAAACAAAAAAGGTGGCCAAAGATGGTCACCTTTTTGTGATTCCGCAGGGATTCAAACCCCGAACCTTCTGATCCGTAGTCAGATGCTCTATTCAATTGAGCTACGGAACCAATGTAAAACCCTTATTACTATGCTTTGGCTTGCTTGGAGGCTATGGTCTTCTCGCGAATACGAGCCTTCTTGCCTGACAATTTGCGGAGATAGAATATGCGGGCGCGACGAACCTTGCCAACCTTGTTTACGGTAATGCTGTCGATTGCCGGAGAATGGAAGGGGAAAATCCTTTCAACTCCGATTCCGCCGGATACCTTACGCACGGTAAAAGTGCGGGTGAGAGGGGTTGCACCGCTTATTTGAATAACCACTCCACGGAAATCCTGCAAACGAACTTTGTCGCCTTCCCTGATTCTAACGGCAACGGTAATGGTGTCACCGGCTTTGAATTGGGGAAAATTTGCAACGTTCTCGTTTACAAAAGACTGTTCTGCTACTGTAAGTAAATCCATAATATTAAAAAACCTATTCGCCTCGCAGCGTCATTTAACCATTAAAAGAGAGGCTGCTTTCTTGTGGGCAGCAAAGATATGAATTATTTTTCACTTGACAAACTTTTTTAATTGAAATATTGGCTCTCCTTTTCGAACAAAATCCTGTCTTCACGGCTCGGATCAGGTAGTACAGCATCTGATTTTGCCAGCTGTTCTACAGCTTCTTTGTCGGAGCCGCGGAGCTTGCGGGGTATCCAAACCAATATCTTTACAAACAAATCGCCTTTTCTATAATTGTTTATACTCGGCAATCCCTGTCCCCGCATAGGTACAACGGTGCAGGACTGGGTGCCGGGCTCAATCTTGAGTTTTTGTGACGAACCGATTGCAGGGACATCTATGGTGGTACCCAATATGGCATCGGTAACCGAAATCACACGAGTGTAAAACAGATTTGCACCCTCACGCTTGAGCTGATTGTGAGGCTTCTCGCTCACTACCACCAAAAGGTCTCCGTTTACACCGCCGCGCGGAGCAGCATTACCCTCACCGCGAACCGTTATCTGCATGCCATCCTCTACGCCTGCCGGAATAGTCACGCGCAGCGTCTCCTTACGCCTTATCACACCGCTGCCATCACAATGCTTGCAGGGATTGGTAACTATCTTGCCTTCACCTCCACACTGTTGGCAGGTTTCGTTGGTCATAGTCCTGCCGAAGAGAGAATTCACCACTCTTTGTACATAACCGCTGCCATGGCAGGTAGGACAGGTTTTTACATCCGAAGCATTGGGGGTTCCCTTTCCATTGCATTTGGGGCAGGGACGGTTACGCTCTATAGTAACTTCTTTGGTGCAGCCGCTTGCTATTTCTTCCAAGGTGAGCGATACCCTTGTGCGTATGTCGCGGCCCCTAAGAACACGTGCGCCCTGCTGCCTGGGACCACCTCCGAAGAACGATTCAAAACCACCGAAAGAATCTCCGCCAAAGCTGAAAGCTCCTCCGAAAAGGTCGTTGAGAATATCGTTCAGGTTACCAAAACCCTGACTGAAATCAGGCGCAGCCGAAGGGTCCACACCTGCAAAGCCGAATTGGTCGTATTTGGCCCTCTTTTGAGGATCGCTCAATACCGAATACGCCTCCGAAGCTTCTTTGAACTTTTCTTCGGCGGTCTTCTTCTCGGCATCGCTGCCCGACACCCATTTATCGGGATGCCACTTTATGGCCGCTTTGCGGTAAGCCTGTTTAATATCGTCTTCACCAGCACTCTTCTGAATGCCCAAGACCTCATAATAATCTCTTTTTTCTGCCATAACAATTATGCTCCAACAACTACTTTAGCATAGCGGAGAACCTTTCCGGACAGTAAATATCCTGTCTGCACCACATCCAGCACATTGCCTTTCTCTTCTTCAGACGGGGCAGGTATCTGAGCTACCGCCTCATGGAAATCAATATCAAACTTAGCTCCCTTGGCTTCTATGATTTCCAAGCCTTTAGTCTTCAAGTAGCCTAACAATTTATTATAGATGAGGGCGGTACCTTCCTGAGCCGCCTTGTCTGAAGACTTGGCCAACACTTCCATTGCGCGCTCGCAATCATCCAAAACAGGAAGCATTCCTTTTATGGTATCTGCCGAAGCGGTGGATATAAGCTCGAGTCTCTCCTCTGCAGAGCGACGGCGGAATGTCTCGAATTCGGCCATCAGACGCAGATAGTCATTATGCTCTGCCGACAATTTGTCAGTAAGTTCTTCGACCTTTTTCAGGAGTTCCTTCTCTTTACAGGGCTTCTTGTCTTTACTTTCTTTAGTTTTTACTTCTTTATGTCCTTTTTCAGGTTCAGATTTATTATCTTTTTTCTTCTTAATTTCTTCCGTCATAATATCTTTGATTTCAAATCAATTGCAAAGATAGCAAAACTTCTGCCACAGGGTAAAGTTGACAAAAAGTCAAAAGAAATATTTATATTCGTAGAATTGAAAAACGAATTTATGAAAAGCAGACATTTTCCCTTTATCCTCGCAGCCGCATTCTCATTGTGGGCTTGTACCGGAGATTTATTGCCGGAGGGCTCCTCGCGCATCTACAAAAACACTGACGGTTCCGAACCCGTCATCGGCGAAACTTTAAGAAGCAGCGAGTCAAACCAGAATGCCGTCTACGTAAGCGCAGGCACTCTTAATGTATACGACTGCATAATCAGAAAAAGCGGAGACGGCAGTTCGCTTGCCGGAGGTTCAAATGCCGCTGTGCTCGTTACAGGCACAGGCTGGCTTGTAATGAAGGGCAGCAGCTCTGTTTCCGGTGCAAGTTTTGCTCCGGCGCTTGCCGTAACAGGAGGCAAGGCAGGCAGCGCTATGAAAATCTCAAGCAGCATACTTTCCACCACTGCTGCCGATTCCCCTGCCATTTATATGGAAAAGGGTGAGATAATTATGGATGAAGGACAAATATCCACCGACGGAAATGTTGCCGCCATAATGGTGCCCAAAGGAGCCGCCGCAACACTGACGCTCAACGGAGTGATTTGCGAATGCCCGATACTTGCCCAAGTAGGGGGGACGCTGAATCTCAAACTCGGACAATACGGCTCATCCGAAATAAAATACACAGGTGCAATACAAATCCTGGACGGAGGTAAAGTGGTATTGGAAGACCCCTATAAAATCTGGAAAGGAGCAACCAGCGGCTCGGGGAAACTTGAAAGAATAAATTAGTCCTCTAATCAGCCCAACAGGGCCTTTGCGTTGGCTACCGCCTCAGGAGTAATCCGCTCGCCGGAAAGCAGGCGGGCGATTTCCATTATACGCTCCTCCCCTTCCACACGGCGTATTCCCGTAGTGTCCTGGAATTTTTCTACGACAAAGTGGGCATCGCCCTTTGCCGCCACCTGAGGAAGGTGGGTTATTGCCAAAACCTGCATATTGCGGCCCATGTCGCAAATCATACGCCCCATAGCATCGGCGGCGCTGCCCGAAACACCGGTGTCTATTTCATCGAAAATCATTGTGGGCATGCCTGTAAAGCGGGCCATCTGGGCCTTGAGACTCAGCATTATGCGCGAAATCTCACCGCCGCTGGCGCATTTGGCTACATCTTCGGGAGCTTTTCCTGTGGCTGAGAAAGCGAAAAGTACGGAATCCGCTCCCGTAGGACCGGCTTCTGCTTCTATCAAGCGCACTTCAAATACAGCACGCTCGAGTTCGAGGAATTTCAGACTCGACAATATGGCCTCTGCAAGCTTCGGGGCTGTCTCCAAACGGGAATCATGGAGTTCTTTGCTCACTTTGGAATATGCCGCAGAGCATTCCGCTATTCCGGCATTCAATTCCTCCAACTCCCCTTCAAGAACAGAAGAGTCGAAAAGCCGTGCGGAATATTCTTCGCGTTTGGAAATCAGCTCTGCCTCGGTGCGGCAGCCGAATTTTTGAAAAAGCGAGTATATAAGCCCCATGCGCTCCTCCACCTGCTCTAATCTATCCCCCGATACATCCACCTTTTCGGCTTCTCTTTCTATGGTGTCGCGGACATCCCCCAACTCTATCCTTGAAGATTCTATACGCTCCGAAAGTTCTTTCAGGCTCGGAACAAAGGCGCTTATCTTTTCAAGAAGCCTCGATGCCTCCCTGAGCGCACTGTCCAAAGTCTGCTCCTCCCCCGGTTCAAATGAGGCGAGAGCTGTTTCAAGCGAAGATTTTATTTCCTCTGCATTGGACAGGCGTTTTTGTTCTTCATCCAATTCCTCCATCTCCCCATCCCTCAATTTTGCGCTGTCAAGCTGGATAAACTGTGCCTGATTATAGTCAAAATCCCTCTTCAAACTCTCAAGTTCTTTTTCTGCCTTGGCCTTGCGGGAGTGCAATTCCTGCAATTCACGCCACAATTCACCGCATTTGCGCAAATGCTCCGAATTTCCGGCAAAAAGGTCGAGAACTCTGAGCTGATAGCGTTTGTCGGAGAGTATGAGTTTGTTGTGTTGGGAATGTATATCTATCAAAAGCTCGGAGCATTTTGCCAGCACGGGCAGATTCACAGGGCAATCGTTCACGAAAGAGCGGGAACGGCCGGTGGAATAGAGAATCCTTCGGATTATCAGACTGCCGTCTTCAGCCCACTCCACCTCGTTTTCTTCCAAAAGAGACCTGAGCGACTCATCAGCATTTTCAAACTCCCCTTCCACTACACAGCTTTCAGCGCCGGACGATACCAAAGAGGCATCGCCTTTAGCCCCTGTAAGCAGGCTGAGAGCGCCCAAAAGAATACTTTTACCCGCTCCGGTCTCACCGGTAATAATGGCAAGACCCTCTGGAAAAGACACATCCAAAGAGTCTATAAGCACGTAATTACTTATATGTAGCGAACGGAGCAAGGAGCGCTACTTTATAATGTCTTCGCTGCTGGCCTTCTTATAATAAAGTTCGCCATTCCTGAATTCCTCAGTGGCGACGAGGCCGGGCTTGGGCTGGCGCTCGTAATACTTGCTGATTTCTATCTGCTCTTTATTCTCGAACACCTCGTCTTTGGTGTCCCGCTCGTTGCGGAATTCTTCAAGCTTTCTATTGAGTTCCTTCTTTTCCGCCAATGCTATTTGATTGGCTCTCTTCGAAATTATCACTACGGTTTCGTAAAGATTGCCCGTAGGCTTCGCGAGTTCCTTGACATCGCGGGTAACAGTGGTGCTTGGTACTTTTCTAATATCCATGATATATATACTACGAGCTTAACGCTATAAAAAGTTTCATTATTTTTGTTTTACCTTTTTATGAAGGCCGTCGAGTTCCTTGCGATACTTGCTTTCGGGATATTCGCCTATGAAATTATAATAGTCATCCTCGAATATCAAAAAACGCTCGCGCTGCTTGGAGGGAACAGAGAGGTCTGCATATTTATAGGAGGCCATGGCGGTGTAATAGAGTACATCTTCGCGATAAATATTGTCGGCATCGTCCTTTAAAACATTCTTAAGAGCCACGCGCGCAGCCCTGTAATCCTCCATCGTATAATAAATTTTTGCGTTTTCGTAAGCCTTGCGGTCCAATCTTTCGTTGAGATCGTCCAACATGCGGGCACAGGCGGCAGCATGCACGGTGCCGGGATAATTACGCCTGTATTCGTGAAGCGCCGCAATGGCGGTATAAGTCGGGGTTTGGTCGAGCTCCCAGCGATAGGTGGCATTATAAAGGCAATCGGTGCGAAGAAAATGCGCACTTTCGGCAAAAGCGCTGCGGGGGAATTTATTAAGGAAGTTTTCGAAATTGGTTTCTGCAGTAATATAGTCTTGTGCGCGGTAATTGCTTAGCCCCCAATAATACAGTACCGTGTCGTCACGCTCCGTACCATTGGTAAGCACTGACATATTCTCGAAAAGTTCGGCCGCTTTGGAGTATTTCCCGTTGTTGAAGCATTCGAATGCCAAAGCATATTTTGCATTTACATCGCTGCCTTCCTTTACGGCTTCGTACTGCGATTTGCAGGCTGCAAGGGAGAGCATTACCAGACCTATAATTATAATTTTAAGCGCTTTCATAAGAGTTGCAAAGATATTAAAATTTACTGATATTTGCAGTTCATGAGTAGGGCAAAGACCATACCAAATGAGGAAAAATTCCGTTCGATGCTGAAAAGCCGCGGCTTCCGTATAACGGAAACCCGTATGGCCGTGCACAGAGCCATGATGGACTTGGAACATGCCACTGCCGAACAGGTGGCTGAATGGCTTAAGGCAAACAACGATGCTGCGGCCTCGGTTTCTTCGATTTACAATGTGCTTCAACAAATGGCCGTTGCAGGCATCTATGCCTATCGTCTGAGCGCCGACAGCAAACGCTATTTCGACGTTTGCAACTTCTCACACGCACATCTTTACGATCGCAAAAACGGAGTTTACAAGAATCTTCCGGACGGCGCTATACGTGAAGTCATAAACGCTACGCTCAAAAAGCACCGATTCCGCGGCTACACCGTAGAAGACATAGATGTGCAGGTGGTTTGCCATAAACGCGGAGAATCGCGTTAGAAATTCCGAAAATTTTCTTATCTTTGTCTTTCGAATAGAATTCGAAATCCATGAAAGTAATAAACCTAGGCGAGAACAATTCGGTTCTCAACAGTTTCGTAGCGCAAATGCGCGACAAAGTCATCCAAAAAAACGATTTTCTCTTCCGTGCCAATCTGCGTAGAACGGGTCAAGTCTTTGCTTATGAAATCAGCAAGACTCTAAGCTATGCCCCAAAAGATGTGGTTACCCCCTTAGCCACCGCCCATATGCAGCTTTGCAATTCCAAAATGGTGATAGCAACCATCCTACGGGCAGGCATTCCCCTGCACGACGGCTTGCTTTCATATTTTGACGGAGCGGAAAATGCTTTCGTAGCCGCCTACCGCAAATACGATGAAGGCGATCAATTCCATGTGAACACCGAATATTGCACCACCCCCTTATTGGAAGGCAAGCAGCTTGTTCTGTCTGACACCATGGTGGCCACAGGCTCTTCGGTGATATTGGCCTATGAAAGACTGGTTGCAGATGGCGGCGAGCCCGAGTACACCCATTTGGTATGCCCCATCTCCAGCGTTTATGCGGTTGAGTGCCTTAAAAAGAGTATGCCCAAAAATGTAACGCTTTGGACCGCCGCCATAGATGAGGAGCTGACGAGCCACTCTTATATTGTGCCCGGACTCGGCGATGCAGGCGACCTTGCCTACGGTACAAAACTATAATCCGCTCCCTTTTAGGAAGCGGATTCGCTTATTCCTTAGTACGGAACAATAATTACAGATTGCGGATATAACTGCCGCTGCCCTGGCTGCCTTCCAACTGAAGACGGGCTTTGTCTATTATTTTTTTGTCCTTGTAGACTTCCATGAAAAGTACGCCGTGACATTGGTCCCAGCCTCCCAAGGTGCCGCCCTTATAATCCAAATGATTGGCGCCCGTGTATAAAGAAGAACTGTAGCCTTTATCTTCCGTACGCGAGAATGTTGTCAGCTTGACCCTCCATGGATAGTGATCCGCAGGCTTGTAATCCGAATGGTCCGGCAGCATGCGAACTTCCATTTTGTATTCGGTATCGAAATAGTTGGACGGCCTTGTTCCGCTATAATAATCATAATAATTATAACGGTAAGAATAGCCGAAAGGATATTTGCCTTTGCGGCTGAGCGTCCATGTGCTGTCTTCCGCCTCTTTTACGATTTTAAGGCCCGAAAGATAAGTATCTTCTTCGATAACGGTCCATACGGAGCCGGCTGTCCAAACATCTCCTGTAGAAGAGAAACGCCCGCTCGTACCCGAGGAATTGGCATCTATAAAGAGGGCTATTTCCATCTGTTTGAGATTGTCCACTATAACATTGTTGGCAACGGTCAGCATATAGCTGCGTCCGGCGTTTTCGCCATAATCATAAGTGCCCGACCATTCGCTGTCGCTGAAATATTTGGCGCAGCCGCTAAGGCCGAGAAGTGCAAAAAATAAGAATATTGTCTTTTTCATTTTCTTCAGAATTTAAAAACCCATACCAAGGCCTATGCGACAGCCAAGCATGCGCGAGCCTACCAAATTTTCAACAACTCCATAAAATTTCCCGTTGCCTGCAATGCTGAAGCGCATTCCTATCGGAAGCACCTCTATGGAAAAACCCAATTTCGGGGAAGAGTTTTCGAGCTCTTTTGCAAACATTACCATAGCGCCCGTATAAAGCCCGGAATACAGCTTGAAACGCTCTTTATTCACCCAATAGCCGCGAACGGAAGGCATCAGATATATTCCCTTAACGCTGATTTCACCTATATTCATACGGCTTACTCCGGAAAGCTTCTCTACGCTTAAAGTGCTGTAAGTCATATCCACGCCTACACCAAGCCATTTATTGACAATGTATTCTCCGGATAATGAAAATACGGGATACTCAGTCGAACTTATTTCGTAAGTGGGCTCATAGATACCGCTCAGAGAATAAGGGTCGCTGCTTGAATAATGCTGATAATGATCTTGATAATACAGGCCCAAAGTGGATGAAACGCCTACATTAAGCGATATGCCTTTTGTATGTTTCAATTCTTGAGCCCTTGCATACAGGCCTGAAGAGGCCAGCAGGAGAAAGATAAATATTGTTTTTTTCATATAACTAAAGATGCTTTAAGACTGTTTTATGCTGCAAAAAATCAAACAAAATTTCTGTAAAGATAAGAAGTTTTCGGGAATGCCTATAAATGCAAAAAACGGGAACAACGCCTTGCTGTTACCGCTTTTAACTTTGGGGTGCAATATGGGACTCGAACCCACGACAACTGGAACCACAATCCAGGGCTCTACCAACTGAGCTAATTGCACCATGTTTTGGGGATACAAAGGTACAAAAATATTTTATCTTCACAAGATAAAATTTGTGTATCTTTGCAAACTATGGCACGAGAAATAAGATTTTCCCTCATATACAGGGATATGTGGCAGTCCTCCGGCAAATACCAGCCGAGGGTGGACCAGCTTGAAAAAGTGGCTCCGGCCATCATTGATATGGGCTGCTTCGACAGAGTGGAAACCAACGGAGGAGCCTTTGAGCAGGTAAATCTGCTCTATGGTGAAAATCCCAACATTGCTGTACGCAAATGGACCGCACCCTTCAATAAGGCAGGTATCCAAACACATATGCTCGAAAGGGGGCTGAATGCAATTCGCATGAATCCTGTTCCGGCAGATGTGCGCGAGCTCATGTTCAAGGTTAAAAAGGCACAGGGCGTGGATATAGCCCGCAGCTTCTGCGGCCTCAACGACCACCGCAATTTAAAGCTCAGCGTGGAATATGCCAAAAAGTGGGGCATGATTTCTCAGGCAGCGCTCTCGATTACCAGTTCTCCGGTGCACACGGTAGCCTATTTTATGGATGTGGTGGACCATCTGGTAGAGTATGGAGCCGATGAGATTTGCCTTAAAGATATGGCTGGAGTAGGTCGTCCAAGCCCATTGGGACAACTTACCCGCAACATTAAAAAGAAATATCCTAATATAAAAATACAATATCACGGTCACTCAGGGCCGGGCTTCTCTCCCGCAAGCATGTTAGAAGTAGCACGGGCAGGCGCCGACTATTTAGATGTGGCGGTGGAACCGCTCAGCTGGGGAAAGGTGCATCCGGACATCATAACCATACGCGAAATGATGAAGGCAGACGGTTTTTTGGTGAAAGACCTGAATATGGATGCATATATGGAGGTCCGCAAGCTTACGCAGGAATTCATAGACGATTTCTTAGGTTATTGGATAGACCCGCAGAACAAGGCAATGACATCGCTGCTTGTAGGCTGCGGCCTGCCGGGAGGAATGATGGGCAGTATGATGTCGGACCTCAGACCCTTCCTTGGCGCAATAAACGCAGCTGAAAGGGCTGCAGGCAGACCGGATATGACATTGGACACTCTTATGGTAAAGCTCTTTGAAGAAGTGCAATACGTTTGGCCGAAACTCGGATATCCGCCTCTTGTAACCCCCTTCAGCCAATATGTCAAGAATACGGCGCTTATGAATCTCTTTAATGTAATTCAGGGCAAAGAGCGCTGGACCACAATCGACAAAGATACATGGGGCATGATTTTGGGCAACAGCGGCAAGCTCCCCGGTCCGCTCGCTCCTGAAATCATAGGAAAAGCAAAAGAAAATAACTTCGAATTCTATACAGGCAATCTGCAGGATATGTATCCCGATGAACTTCCCAAGTTCCGTCAAATGATGAAGGATGAAGGCTGGGATTGCGGTCAGGATGATGAAGAACTCTTCCAGCTTGCCATGCACGAACGTCAATACCGCGATTACAAGAGCGGAATTGCCAAAGAGCGCTTCAATATCGAACTCGAAGAATTCCGCGCAAAAGCCGGAGCCCCGATTATAATAAAGCGGCCGGTAGTGGAAATGCCCGAGTTTTCGATAGAGGAATACACTCAAAAATATCCCAAGGCCGTCCCTGTTCAAGTCAGCGTAAAGGGACAGCTGTTATGGGAAATCGACCTTGATGACGAGTCCAAGGCTCCTGTTATCGGCACTGCCGTAAAAGCCGGAAAGGCTATCGGCTATGTACAGACCTATTATGGCAGGGAGGAAATAATTTCAGCCATAGACGGCCGCATAGTAGCTGTTACCGGCAAGCAGGGCAAGAATGTGGCAAAGGGGGAAATTGTAGCCTTCGTTCAGTAAATCACTTCACCAATTCACAAAGCAGAGTAGCTTGAGTGCAGTTGGTTGCGCGTACACGCACGTAATCGCCTGCTTTGTGTATGGTGTCCGGCCAAACGCACATTTTATTGGAGCTCGTGCGGCCGCAGAGTTCGTTTTTGTCTTTTTTGGACGGACCTTCCGCCAGCACCTCGAATTCACGGCCCAAATCACGACGGTTGCTTTCCAGCGAAAGCCTGTTTTGCAAACGGATAAGTTTATTCAGACGGCGCATTTTTACTTCCTGCGGCACATCGTCGGGATAGTTTCTATGGGCGAGAGTGCCGGGACGCTCGGAATAATAAAACATAAAGGCATTGTCATAGCCCACCTCTTCGAAAAGAGAAAGCGTATCGTGGAACTCCTCTTCGGTTTCGGAGCAGAAACCCACTATGGCATCGGTACTTATGCCGCAACCCGGCATCAGCTCTCTTATTTTTGCTACCCGTCCTAAATACCAATCGCGATTGTAGCGGCGGCGCATCTTTTCCAAAATCCTGTCATTACCGCTTTGTACAGGCAGATGTATATGACGGCAAATATTGGGTTTGGAGGCCATGGTCTCTATCAATTCATCGGAGATGTCTTTGGGATGAGAGGTGGAGAAACGCACTCTGAGCTGCGGCGAAATTTCCGCCACCATGGCGAGGAGCTTTGCAAAATTCATATCTTCATACAGATAAGAATCTACATTCTGCCCGAGCAAAGTCACCTCTTTATATCCGCTCGCAAAGCAGTCGCAGGCTTCGCGGACTATGCTGCGGAAGTCGCGGCTCCTTTCCACCCCGCGGGTATAAGGCACCACGCAATAGGAGCAGACATTATTGCAGCCGCGCATTATGCTGATAAAGGCGGATACTCCGTTTTTATCTATCCTCATAGGGGAAATATCGGCATAGGTTTCCTCGCGCGACAACTCCACATTCATCTGAGGCTTCCCCTTTCGGACCTCCTCAAGCAGCGCAGGAAGGGTGCGGTAGGCATCCGGCCCCACCACCAAATCCACCTTGCCGCTCTCCAACAAGGCATCTTTAAGCCTTTCCGCCATACAGCCCAAAATACCGATCACAAGTCCCGGACGTTCCTTTTTATGAGTCTGGAATTGCTCGATTCTGCCCCAAATCCTCTGCTCGGCATTGTCGCGGACGGAGCAGGTATTTGCCATTATCACATCCGCCTCGAAAATATCTTCAGTACGCTCATAAGCCTCTTTGCCTAAAATGGAAAACACCAATTCGGTATCGCTCACATTCATCTGGCAGCCGTATGTTTCGATATATACCTTTTTCATGAACTGCAAAGATAGAGATTTTTAGTATATTTGTGGGTTGTATGAAAAGAGGTTTCAAGATAATTTTGATGCTGATTGCCGGCACGCTTTGCCTTAGCGGCTGCGTCAACAAATTCAAGCAGATCAAGATAACTTCCGCTTCGTTGGAGTCTATAATACCCACGGGGCTGAAAAGCTTCGATGCGCTTATCTGCTTAGGCATCGATAACCCTGCCCCCTCTTTCAATATTATGAATCTCAAGGCGGATATAATGAAGGACAGCATTACCATAATACGTGCATCCGCAGAAAATGTGGCAGTGGACGGCAGAAGCAGCAGGGAATATAAAATTCCTGTGAGCGGCAGCATAGATCCTGACGTCAGCTGGTTCCAGCTCGCCATGATGGCACGGAATTTCAAGCCTGATGAATATACTGTAAACCTACGTGCCCGAGCTGCCATCGCAGGGATTGGCAAGGATTTGGAATATAAGGTACCTCTAAGCAGACTATTAAAAAAGCAAGAAGAATGAAAAAGTGCGCACTTGGCTTTACGCTGCTCATTGCAGCTCTCACCCTGAAAGCTCAAACGGCTCCTACGGGATATGAATATGTGGATTCTCTGATTTTCACTCCCCTCGCGATTGTGGACTCCACCCTCGACGGGCAAAATATTTTCTCCATTCTGCCGGATAATGTACGTATAATTCAAAGCGCATCCATACGCAACGCTGTAGACACGAAAGTCCGGGGCAATGCCACGCAGGAACTAAGCGGCTATCGCATAAGAATCTTTTTCGACAACAGCCAGACTGCACGCTCAGACAGCGAGGCGGCTCTCTACCGCTTTAAGGTGAAGAATCCCGGGACAGCCGCCTACCGAAGTTTTACCAGTCCCTATTTCAAGGTAACCGTGGGCGACTATCGCAACCGTTCCGAGGCTCTGCAGGCTCTGCAGCATATACGCAAAGATTTTCCCACAGCATTCATAGTACGCGAAAATTTCCGCTTCCCGTCTTTGGAAAACACAGCCGCCTTTAAAGTGGATACCATCAGATATCTTCGTCCTATAAAACATTAAGATGCCCAAGCAAGTCCTGGAAATAAAGCAAACTCAGCGGCTTTCGCCTCTGCAGATACAGACAATCAAGCTGATTGAATTGCCTGTACAGGAACTTGAGCAAAAAATCCGCAGCGAATTGGAAGAGAATCCGGTTCTGGACGATGACCCCCATCCCGAGCGCGAATCTTCCGAAGACGAATCTACAAAAGATGTTTCCTTGGATGAAATCAAAGAGGAGGATGACACGCCGCAATACCGCCTTCGGATAAATAATTGGGGCAAAGACCCGCGTCCGGAATACAACACCTTTTCTGTCAAGGAAAGCTTCACCCAAAACCTCAGCAAACAGCTCGGTTATAAGAATTTGGACAGACGGGGTAGGCAGATAGGGGAATTCATCATAGGGAGCCTCGATTCTGACGGATACCTCCGCAGAGACATAGAATCTCTTGTTGACGACCTCGCCTTCAGAGCGGGTATCGAAACCACCGCAGAAGAGGTGGAAGAAGTGTTGGGGATAATCCAGGAGTTTGAGCCTGCGGGAGTGGGAGCGAGAGACCTTCGGGAATGCCTGCTGCTGCAACTGCAGACAGAAGAACAAAATGCCGATGTAAAATGCGCGGAAAGGATTTTAGAGGAAATGTTTACGGAATTTTCCAACAGGCATTTCCAAAAAATCATGTCAAGGCTCAGTATAGATAAAGATCAGCTGAAGAGAGCCATCGCCAAAATCGTCCGTCTTAACCCCTCTCCGGGAGGACAGCTTGACGATTCCTATTCCGACCAGGCCCAGCAGATAGTGCCGGACTTCGTTCTTATGATAGAAAACGGTGAATTGTCTTTCAGAATGCCGCGTTTCCGCATACCCGAAATCCGTGTGAACAGCAAATATGCCAAACTGCTCAATAATGCCAAAGGGAGCAGCGACAAGGCGGAAAAAGAGGCGGCAAGCTTCGTGAGACAAAAAATCGATTCCGCAAAATGGTTCGTGGAAGCGCTCAAACAACGTCAGAACACTTTGCAAAAAACCATGCAGGCCATTCTTGAATATCAGCACGATTATTTCTTTGACGGAGATGAACGCAATCTCAGGCCCATGGTACTTAAAGATATTGCCGAAATAACGGGCTTCGACATAAGCACCATATCCCGCGTGGTTAACAGCAAATATATAGAAACCCACTTCGGCATCTTCCCTCTCAAATATTTCTTCTCCGAAGGAATGGAAAACAAAGAAGGCGAGGAGGTGTCCACCCGCGAACTCAAAAAGGCCCTTCAGGAATGCGTGGATGCGGAAGATAAAAAGAAGCCGCTTACCGATGAGCAGCTTGTGGGAGAAATGAGCAAGCGGGGTTACAAGGTGGCGCGCCGCACCATTGCCAAATACCGCAGCCAATTAGGCATTCCCCTCGCCCGCTGGCGCAAACAGCTGTAAAAATCAGCGCCTTCTGTAAAAGCGTCAGGAGCGATGCCCGTTGAAAGCGCCTTCCGCAAGCAGCTGTAAAGTCTATCTGCTGTACGTCCTGTCTTCATTAAAAGAATAAAAACTGTCATCCGCCACAATCACGTGGTCGAGCAGGCTTACACTCAATTTATCGCAGGCCTTGCGCAAATTTTTTGTCATAATCTGGTCGGAATTGCTGGGACTGGGATTTCCGGAAGGGTGATTATGTACCAAAACCACCGCATAAGCCCTTCTGTCCAGCGCCCCTTAAGTATATCCCTTGCATCAAAGGCAGTGGAGGTTCCTGTTCCGAGCGTAAGTCTCTCCTTATCAATCAAGTAGCAGGCAGTATTAAGATAAAGCGCCCAGCATTCCTCCTTGTCTATGCCTTTAAGATGGGGAAGCATCAATTCGTATATCATCCGGGCGCTGATGAGCGGCTTTTTCTCCAAGCCGGAATCTTCCATCATAAAGCGGCGGCCCAGCTCCGCGGCAGCCAGCACCGAGCAAGCCTTCCCCGGTCCTATTCCGGGAATTTGGGCAAGTTCATGCACACTCATGGCAAAAAGTCTTTTCAGATGGCCTCCCACCCTTGCGAGCAGGCTTTGAGCCATTTCCAGTACGCTCTCCCCTTTGCGTCCGCTTCTGAGAAGCACAGCCAATAATTCTCCATTGCTCAGAGCAAAAGCTCCGTGAGACAGCATTTTTTCGCGGGGACGCTCCCCTTCACTTAATTCGTGTATTGTCATAACGGATGCAATATGGCCATATTCTTTGAGAAGGAATCTCATAAAACATTTAAATTGTTAATAACTTTGTGGAAAAATTTGGAAGACATTGGAAGAAAGTGGAAAAATTTGAGTATATTTGCATCACTTGCGTATATGAATTATGACCTCATTTATCGGCAAATACTCATCACGTCTCGACGAAAAGGGCAGATTAGTGTTCCCGGCACCGCTCAAGGGGCTTATGCCCCCTGGCGGAGACATGAGGTTTGTAGTTAAAAAGGACATCTTCCGCAAATGTCTGGAAATGCTCAGCTATCAAGAGTGGACCTCCCAGACCGAAGCCATGAAGTCCCGACTCGACTTCCTTAATCCAAAACACGTAAGTTTCTGGAGCTATTACACAAGCGGCAATTATGTGGTTGAGCCGGATTCAAAACTCGGCCGCATAAGTATTCCCCGCGAACTCCTCGACTACATCGGTGCAACCAAAGAAGTGGTTTTCTCCGGCAATGTGTTCAAGATTGAGATTTGGGCAAAGGAAGAGTTCGAGCGCAGTCAAATCTCTCACGAAGAATTCATAGCCATAGCGGAAAGCCTCTCTCAAAGTAAATAAGAGAGGGCTATGAGTGAATACCACAATCCTGTTCTGCTTAGCGAAAGCATTGATTTTCTTATCGGCAAGCCCTCGGGCACTTATGCCGATGTCACTTTCGGAGGCGGTGGCCATAGCGCGGAAATTCTCAAAAGACTCTCTCCTGACGGACGCCTTATAGGCTTTGACCGCGACATCGACGCCAAGGCAAATGCTCCCGCAGACAAACGCTTCAGTTTCGTACACAACAACTTCAGATTTATACATAATTACACCCTTCTGCTTGCTCCGGAAGGTTTTGACGGCATTCTTGCAGACTTGGGAGTGTCGTCGCATCAGTTCGATACCGCACAAAGAGGCTTCTCTTTCCGATTCAGCGCAGCATTGGATATGCGAATGAATGCGCAGGGCTCGGTTACTGCAGCTGACATTGTCAATTCATATACGCAAGACGAGTTGGAAAAAATTCTCAGGTTATACGGTGAGGTTACAAATGCCCGCAATGTGGCGCAGCTTATAATATCTGCCCGCAAAAATGCGGCGCTCCTTACAACTGACGACCTGAACAATGCCATTGCACCGGCCCTGCCATCTTTCGCAAAACATAAACTCCTCGCCAAAATCTATCAGGCTTTGAGAATAGAGGTGAACGGAGAGATGCGCTCATTAGAAAAATTCTTAGAAGGAGCGCTTGCCTCGCTTAAAAAGGGCGGAAGACTTGTTGTAATCAGTTACCATTCGCTGGAAGACAGAATGGTAAAACACTTTATGAGGGAAAGGCTCAATCCTCTTACACGCAAAGCGATTTTTCCCTGTGAAACAGAAATAGAAACCAATACCCGCGCCCGAAGCGCAAAACTCAGGGCGGCAGAAAAGATATGAACGAAAACACAAGCGCACGCAAATGGAAGTTCTCCGATATAGGAACTTTCCTAAAAAACAGCTTCCTGGCAATACTCCAGGGGCGTTTTCTGCTGCGCCTTAAAATAGACAAGTACTTCGTACATATAGTATATGTGTTTTTTCTGATGGCCATGCTGATACTTATAAGTTTAGGGACCGAAAATTCCCTCAACAAGGTGGAGGAGAATAAAAAAACAATAAAAGAACTGGAAATAATCTGCTCCGACAAAACCTTCGAGGTGGCGGACAAGAGTCAAAGGGCTGCAGTGGAAGAAACATTGGAAATAATGGGCTCGGCTCTTAAAGAGCCTGCAAAGAGCGCAATCGTACTTAAGAAATGAAGCAAAGAGATACAATAGCAAGCATATTGAGCGGACTGTATGTAGTGCTGCTCATTGCCTCTCTGCTCATAATCGCCAAGTTGGTCTATATCCAATGGTCTTTCAAGCCTGATCCCGTCATGGAAATTGCAATCACTCCAAAAAGGGTTTCCCGCAAATTGGAACCGATAAGGGGTAATATTATAGACTGTGAGGGGCGGCTTCTCGCCATGTCTTATCCGGTATATGATATTCATATGGACTGCACAGTGCGGAAAGAAGAATTTGCAAAGCTGGGTGACCGGAATGAAGCGCGCAAGTACGAAGCGGAATGGCTTGGGAAAGCAAGGCGGATGTGCGACGGGCTTGCTGAAATCCTGCAGGACAAATCGGGAGAACAATATTATTATATGATAAGGTCCGGCAGGTCGAGCGGCAAGAAATATCTGCCGATTGCCCGCAAGGTGGATATGACAACCCTCAAACAATTGCGGGAACTGCCGCTCTTTAATGAAAGCCCTAATAAAGGAGGTCTTATAGTCAGTCAGCATTATGTACGCAAATATCCCTATGGCCGGCTTGCGCGCAGGACAATAGGCTTCGTGCGCGATAATTCCTCGGATGTAGCCAACACCCACATAGGACTCGAGGGAAAATTCGATGCAGTGCTGCACGGCACCGACGGCAGAGAGTGTCTTCGCAAAGCCGACTACGGCATTGTGCGCGACTTCGACAGCGCCTATGTAAAGGCCGTGGACGGCCGGGACCTTCGCACCACCATCAATATAGACCTGCAGCACATTGCAGACAAGGCGCTCAGACGTCAAATAGACTCGCTTGAGGACATAGAAAGCGCCTGCTTAGTGCTTATGGAGGTAAAGAGCGGAGCGATACGTGCGATGGTGAATCTGCAGAGAGACCCTTCCCGCGAAAATTCTTTTGAAGAAATTACCAATCTCGCAATTGGCCGCAAATTCGAGCCCGGGTCGGTATTCAAAACCGTTACCCTTCTCAGCTGTTTAGATGACGGCTATGTAAAGAGTCTGGAAGAAACAATGCCCACAAATAACGGAAAGGTAAATGGTACGACATTAAATCAATGTGAACATATTACCGACTGGGAACGCGAATATAAAACAAACGAGATAAGCATTTATGATGGTTTCAAAATTTCCAGCAATTATGTTTTGTCGAGTCTCGCAATAAACAATTATAAAAACCGCACCCGTCATTTTATAGAAAAAATATATTCCTATGGATTGGGCGACAAATTTGATTTTGACCTCGAAGGCCTTGCCACTCCGACTATCCCCAAAGTGACCAAGGAGAGCGAGCTTAAGCCCACCACTCTCGGCACCGTAGGATACGGCTACGCCATCGAAGAAACGCCTTTGCACATACTCACCTTTTATAATGCCATTGCAGGCAAAGGAAAAATGATGAAACCGTATTTGGTGGAAAGCATAGAAAGCCATGGGAGGATAGATGAAAAGCGCGGGCGGGGCATACTGAACGCAAGCATCTGCAAAAGAGCGGCCGCCGACACAATAACCAGGGCGCTTAGAGCAGTGACAGAAGAGGGAACGGCAAGGCGTCTTAAAAACGCAAAATGTACCGTTGCCGGCAAAACCGGCACCTCCTTCGGCACTTTCTCGAACGGACAATATCAAGATGCTGACGAACGGAAAAAATATCAAGGCACATTCGTGGGCTTCTTCCCCGCCGAAGACCCGCAATACAGCATAATTTGCTGTGTGTTTTCCAAACCGACCAAGCGTAAATACCAAGGCGGCGGCATACCTGCCGCGACAATAAGGGAAGTGGTGGATTATATGGTGGACACCCGGCCATATTGGCAAGGGAGCCTTAAAAAGACCGCTTCTATGCCAAAAATGGCAGCCGGTTACGAACTTCCTGTCGAAGACGGCGGCTCCAGGATAGAAGTTCCCTCCCTAAAAGGCTTGGGCCTCAAGGATGCCCTGTATTTAGCGGAAAACTCCGGCTTTGTCTGCGTTTACAGCGGTCAAGGACATGTTTTCAGGCAATCTCCCAATCCAAAAGAGACAGCACGGAAAGGATCAATAATAAACATTGAATTAAGATGATACTTGGCGAAATCATACAAGGCACACAGGCGGTCATCCTGCATGGTAAGGCAGATACAACGATAAGCGGCATCCGCAGCGATTCGCGTAAAATAAAACGCGGAGACCTCTTCCTGGCAGTGAAAGGCTGCGACAAGGACGGCCACGATTTTATTGAAGATGCCATTGCAAACGGTGCGGCGGCAGTTGCCTCTGTTTCGCGCAAAGACCTCGCACTCTGTGCCGATAATTTCTACGGTCATCCCAGCGGCAGGCTCCTTCTTGTGGGAATAACCGGCACCAACGGGAAAACCACTACTGTAAGCCTTCTCTACAATCTGTTCAGAGATTTGGGCTACGAATGCGGCCTGCTGAGCACAATCGCCAATTATGTAGGTTCCAGGCGCAGCGAAACCGCCAATACCACCTCTGACCCCATCACTATAAATGCCCTTCTTGCCGAAATGGTAAGCGCCGGATGTCAATATTGCTTTATGGAGGTTAGCAGCATAGGCCTTGAGCAGGAAAGAGTTGCGGGTTTGGAGTTTGCCGAAGCCATCTTCTCCAACCTCACCCACGACCATCTCGACTATCACAAGAGTTTTGCGGAATACCTGCGCTGCAAAAAGATACTCTTCGATAATTTGGGAAAAGATGCCTACGCTATTATAAATATAGATGACAAGAACGGTCCCGTAATGGTGCAAAACACCAAGGCAAAAGTAATCACCTACTCTTGCAGGGCTGCGGCAGACCATAGTTGCAAGGTGCTTGAAGAAAACTTCGAGGGGATGCTCCTCAAAATTGACGGCACCGAAATCTGGACGAGATTAATCGGCCGTCACAATGCCTATAATCTGCTGGCCTGCTATACTGCCGCTATAGCTCTCGGCATCCCGAAAGAAGAAGTGCTTCTGAGCCTTAGCAAGCTTCAATCCGTTGCAGGCAGGTTGGAGGTGTTGAGAGGACGCAGAGACCTGGCCGTTGTGATAGACTATGCCCACACTCCTGATGCTCTCGAGAAGGTGCTCGAAACGCTGCGCGATGTAGACCCGAAACGCACTCTCATTTGCCTTTTCGGATGCGGAGGCGACCGCGACCGCAGCAAACGACCCGAAATGGCTGCAGTAGCGGAAAAACTTGCGGATAAGGTGATTGTAACTTCCGACAATCCCCGCACGGAAGACCCTGATGCCATAATAGACGAAATCATGACAGGATTCGGGGACACCCGCAATGTAGTTCGCATTACAAAACGTGACGAGGCCATAAAGGCGGCAATCAACTTCGCCCCCGACTCCTCCACCATCCTTTTAGCTGGTAAAGGACACGAAAATTATCAGATTATAGGAAGAACCAAATATCCTTTTGATGAACGCGAAATAGTGAATAAAGAATTATGATTTACCATCTTTTCAATTTTATTAAAGACTGTGAAATACCCGGATACCGCCTTCTGGGATATTTGTCTTTCAGGTCCATCCTTGCTATCGTAATAAGCATGCTGATTGCCTTTTTCGCCGGAGGAAAAATAATAAGGCGGCTGCGAAAAGCCCAAATCGGGGAAAGCATACGCGACCTCGGCCTGGAGGGTCAGATGCAAAAAAAAGGCACCCCCACTATGGGCGGAGTGATTATAATTCTTTCTTTGATGGTGAGCGTGCTTTTGGTTTGCGACTTAAGCAATATCTATGTGCAGCTGCTTATACTCACCACTCTCTGGTGCGGCGGAATCGGTTTTATCGACGATTATATCAAGGTTTTCAAGGGCAAAAAAGAAGGGATGAGCGCAAAAATCAAGCTCATACTCCAATTCATGCTGGCGCTCGGCATAGCCCTCATTTTCTGCTTCTCTGAAAAAATCTGGGGGGACGGTCCCAAGCAGCTCATTACCACCATCCCCTTCATAAAAGAAAACGAATTCGACTATTCATGGCTATCCCCCTTCCGCGGACAATTGGGAATGTATTTTTCGTGGGGGATGTATGTAATAATGATAATATTGGTAATTCTGGCATGCTCCAACGGCACCAACCTTACCGATGGCCTTGACGGGCTTTCTTCGGGCACATCTGCCATTGTAGGTGTCGCACTCGGCGTGCTGGCATATTTGAGCGGCAATATAATCAATGCCAATTACCTCAACATAATGTATCTGCCCGGCACAGGCGAAATAGCGGTATTCATGGCGGCCTTTGTGGGTGCACTGATAGGATTTCTATGGTATAATACCTATCCTGCTCAAGTATTTATGGGAGATACCGGCAGTCTGATGATAGGCGGCGTGATCGGAGTATGCGCCGTGCTTATCCGAAAAGAACTGCTCCTGCCCCTTCTCTGCGGTATTTTCCTTATGGAAAGCTTAAGCGTGATTATTCAGAAGACTTGGTTCCGCTATACCAAAAAGAAATACGGAGAGGGCAGAAGAGTCTTCCTGATGGCCCCCCTGCATCATCACTATCAGAAGAAGGGCATGCCCGAACCGCGCATTGTAGTCCGCTTCTGGATTATAGGTATCATATTGGCCGTAAGCACTTTGGCCTTGTTAAAGATAAGATAGATATGGCAGAATTAGTAGTTTTAGGAGGAGCTGAGAGCGGAGTAGGCGCCGCCGTGCTCGCAAAAGTGAAAGGATTGGAGGTTTTTCTTTCCGATAACGGGGAGATAAAGCCGGAATATGTGCAGATGCTCGAAAAGTGGAAAATCCCTTATGAGCAGGGAGGCCACAGCCCCGAAAAGATATTGAATGCCAAAGAGATTGTAAAGAGCCCCGGCATCCCCGAAACGGCACCCTTAGTGCGCAAGCTCACGGAGCAGGGAAGCCGTATCATCTCCGAAATAGAATTTGCAGCCCGCTACGACAAGGCCAAGAAGATTTGCATAACAGGCTCCAACGGCAAAACCACCACTGCAAGCCTCATCTATTATCTGCTCCGGAATGCAGGCCTGAATGTAGGCCTCGGAGGCAATATAGGCAAAAGCTACGCATTGCAGGTCGCAACCGAGCAGTACGATTATTACGTGTTGGAAATCAGCTCTTTCCAATTGGACGGCTGCTACGACTTCCGGCCCGACATAGCGATTATCACCAATATCAGCCCGGACCATTTGGACCGTTACAATTATAAATTGGAGAATTATGTAAGGTCCAAATTCCGCATCACCCAAAAACTCAGGCCCGAAGACTGTTTCATTTTCGACAGCGATGATGCCATTACCATCGCTCATCTCGACAAAATAGTGCTGAAAGCAAAGATGCTGCCTTTCAGCCAGCAGAAAGAGGTGGATGAGGGGGCATTCCTTCGCGATGATAAAATCGTGGTGCGCTACCGGCAGAGCGAAAGTGAAATTTACCTTAAGGAGCTCGCTCTCGGAGGAAAGCACAATATCTACAATTCCATGGCGGCTGCTCTTGCAGCCAAAGCTACCGGCATCGATAACTCGCTTATACGTGAAAGTCTGCGCAGTTTCAAAACCATAGAGCATAGGCTTGAGCCCGTGCTGAGTGTAGGCGGAGTCTTGTATATAAACGACTCCAAAGCCACCAATACGGATGCGGCCTGGTATGCCCTCGATGCGCAGACCAAACCCGTGGTTTGGATAATGGGAGGCACCGATAAGGGAAATGACTACACCCAGCTCTTTGAACTTGTAAAAGAAAAGGTAAAGGCGATAGTTTGTTTGGGAGTGGACAACAAAAAGATACACGAAGCCTTCGAGCCCATATTGGGAAAAGATAAAATAGCGGATGCCCTCTCTGCCGAGGAGGCCGTAAAGAAAAGCGCAAGCTTTGCGGAGAGCGGAGACGTAGTGCTGCTGAGTCCTTGCTGCGCCAGCTTCGACCTCTTCCAAAACTACGAAGAACGAGGCAATAAATTCAAGGAAGCCGTACGCAAATTATAAGATTATGGCGGAAAAAACAAGAACAAAAAGGAGTCTTTGGAACATCTTCGAAAATTTCGAAGGTGATAAAGTGGTATGGATGATAGTCCTGCTGCTGATGCTCATAAGCGTCGTCTGCATGTTCTCTTCCACCTCAGGCCTGGTCGGAAGAGGGATAGAGCAGTCCCGCATAAATGTGGTGAAGGACCAGATTTTTCTTGTCGCCGCCGGCTTGCTCGTGATAATAGCTGTTTACAATATCCGAAAACTGGCTTTCATCCGCTGGTTTAGTAAATTGGGATTCATTGTTTCGTTCCTGCTGCTGCTTATCCTTGTCGCAAAACTGAATATCGGTAACTTCATCAAATCCGGAGGATTTAACGATGCGAATAGAATAATCAAGGTAGGGGGCATACAAGTGCATGTGTTCGAGATAGTTAAAGTGTCGATGATAATGTATTTTGCATGGGCTATGGATGCCCTGAAAAGAGGGAAGCTCGGAGGACCTGAAAAGCCGGTATGGAAAAAAATCTTGTATATATACGCCCCTTTTGCGATAATTTTTGTGATGGTTCTTTCCGGAGGTAATTCCAGCGCCATTATTATAGGGGGAATGATGTTCATAATAATAGCTATCGGAGGAGGTGATTTTAAAGACTTGGCGATATTAATAGGAGCAGGAGTATTGATATTAGGTCTCAGCTACGGCGCTTACAAGTTGTCTGATGGAAAGATAATGGGACGAATCGGGACGGGCGTATCGCGATTATTCGAGAAAACCGACTGGGAGGAAATAGCAAATACTTCCAGGCCGGGTTCTGCAGAATGGTATGATGCCATAGATGAAATACGCCAGCCATACAGTGCAAAAATAGCCATACGCGAAGGCGGTTTCTTCGGGAAAGGGCCCGGGCAAAGCACCCAGCGTTATGTAGTATCGAATATGCCGGAAGACTATATGTATTCTTTTATAATAGAAGAATACGGCATATTAGGCGGAATAGTGGTGCTGATGCTATATATCAGCCTGCTTGCAAGGGGCTCGCTGATAGTGCGCCACTGCGGAAAGGAACTCTTCCCGAAACTTGCAGCTGCCGGACTTATTATGCTTATTGTCCTCCAAGCCTTCCTGCATATGTTTGTAAACTGCGACATAGGCCCCATGACCGGCCAAACCCTGCCCCTAATAAGCAATGGAGCATCTGCATTTCTATGTTTCTGCATGGCCTTCGGCATAATTCTCTCGGTTTCGCGATATGCCTCCAAGAAGATGAAGAAAGAGCAAATGCAGGCGGCTCCGCTCGTGGAAAGGGAAGAAATCAAGCATGAACTTGACGCCCTCGACGATTTTGAATCCGGTAAAGTTATAGATGACGAAATAATGGACCAGGACTATGACTTATAAAAAGTTACGAGTAATAATAAGCGGAGGCGGCACCGGCGGGCATATTTTCCCCGCTATTGCCATCGCAAATAAGCTGAAGGAACTCAACCCCTCAACTGAAATTCTGTTTGTGGGAGCGGAGGGCAAAATGGAGATGGAGAAGGTGCCTGCGGCGGGCTACAATATCGTAGGGCTGCCGATAGTGGGTTTGCAGCGGCGGCTGAATCTTAAAAACTTCATCAATAATATTCAGGTTCCTTTCAAATGGTTAGCGAGCCGGCAAAAGGCGGCCAAAGTGATTTCGGACTTTGCTCCCGATATTGCCGTGGGTGTAGGCGGATATGCCAGCGCTCCCCTGCTGAGAATGGCCGGAAAAAAGGGAATCCCCACTCTGATTCAAGAGCAGAACAGTTTTGCAGGCCTTGCCAACAAGATGCTCGGCAAAAAGGCAGGCTGCGTGTGCGTAGCCTATGAGGGTATGGAAAGATTTTTCCCTGCAGACAAGATAGTCTTCAGCGGAAATCCCATACGCAGTGAAATCCACCCTTATACCGAAGAGGACCGTGCCGAAGCCCTCTCCTTTTATGGCTTGAATCCGGCAAAACGCCATATTTTTGTGGTTGGGGGAAGTCTTGGGAGCGGCACCCTCAACGCCAGCATGAAAGAATGGATAAGCGCAAAATGCCCCGGAGGAGAAGATGTGGAGGTGCTGTGGCAGTGCGGAAGCTATTATAAAAAAGATGTGGATGATTTCATGTACGGACGCGAATGCCCCAATGTTCATTATACCGACTTTATAAAAAGGATGGACCTGGCCTATGCCGGGGCGGATGTGGTTATATCGCGCAGCGGTGCGTCCTCGGTGTCGGAACTCTGCGCCGCCCGGAAAGCAGTCGTATTCGTACCGTCACCGAATGTCGCAGAAGACCATCAGACCCATAATGCAATGGCCCTTGTAAATAAAGATGCGGCCTTGATTGTAAAGGACTCCGAAGCACGCGAAAAATTGCTCCCTACAGCCTTGGAGCTTGTGCACGACACCAAGCGCATAGCAAAACTTTCGAAAAACATTGCTCCGCTCTCAAGACTTGATGCCGCACAAACCATAGCGGATGAGATTTATAAACTGGTGCTGAAGAAATGAAAAATTACAGCCACATATATTTTCTCGGTATTGGCGGCATAGGAATGAGCGCCATAGCCCGCTATTATGCCCGTAAGGGCTTTAAGGTTTCGGGTTACGACCTCACTCCGTCTCAGCTTACCGCAGAACTGCAAGCCGAAGGGATAGAGGTGCATTACGATGACAATCCGTCCCTCATCCCTGCCGATACTGCCTCCACGCTGATTGTCTACACTCCCGCAATCCCCAAAGAGCTCAAAGAATATCAGCATGTTGTAAATAACGGCTATAAAACAGTCAAGCGCAGCCGTATGCTTGGCGAAATCACAGAGGGGCAGAAGTGCCTTGCAGTGGCGGGTACTCACGGAAAAACCACCACTTCCACCTTGGTGGCGCATATACTTACCGAAAGCGGCGAGGGATGCAGTGCGTTTTTAGGCGGCATCTCTAAAAACTACAACACCAACCTATTGGTAAGCCGCAATAAATTGGTGGTGGCGGAAGCAGATGAATTCGACCGCAGTTTTCTCCAACTTCACCCTTCCATTGCCGTAATTACAGCTATGGATGCCGACCATCTCGACATCTACGGAGATATTCAGCATTATCAGGATGCTTTCCGAGACTTTGCAGCTCAGGTATCAGACTCTCTCATAATAAAATACGGACTTCCCATTACAGGCAAGGAC
>Ga0255340_1001015_pt1 | contig 40237 bp, 33 predicted proteins | sample wastewater_treat_7_FD_192417 | JGI IMG/M metagenome (GOLD analysis project Ga0255340, IMG submission 192417) | Wastewater microbial communities from Lulu Island WWTP, Vancouver, Canada - plant10 | ecosystem: Engineered > WWTP > Wastewater > Unclassified | place: Canada: Vancouver, British...
GGGCCTCCTTCGTCCCGGACAAAATACTATCGCTTTTATTCCCAGACTAACTTCCGCCACTTTTCTCTTCCCAGACTAACTTCCACTTCTTATCGCCACTGTGGAACTTACTTTGGGAATTCACTCGGGCCTGAAAACTGAAAACTCGGGGTATCAAAAGCTTGCAATTCTATCTTAATATCTGGTATTATACTTTTTGTGACATTGGACGGTCCGCTGTGTCTTGACGATGCATGAACGTCTGGAAATGAAGGAGGTAACCCCTGTGAGTGAGATTATCCGTTCCATCGAAGCGCAGCAGTTGCGCGATGACCGCATTGCATTTGGCATTGGTGATACCGTCCGTGTCTTTGTGAAGGTTGTAGAAGGAAGCCGAGAGCGCTTGCAAGCTTTTGAGGGCACCGTGATTGCCAAGCGTAACGGTTCTACCCGTGAAACCTTTACTGTGCGCCGCGTATCCTATGGTATTGGCGTGGAGCGCACGTTCCCGCTGCATTCTCCGCGTGTGGATCGCATCGAACTGGTTCGTCCCGGCAAGGTGCGGCGCGCCAAGCTATACTATCTGCGTTCCCGCCAGGGCAAGGCCGCGAAGATCAAGGATGCCTCCCAGCGTCGCTAAACACGCTCGTTGCAGTCAAAAAAACGGCCCTGTATGGAGGCCGTTTTTTGCTGCTACTCAGTCTACTGCCAGCGCTGTACAGGGATGTCTATATCTGCGCGTATTTTATGCCGGGGATTGATCAGAAAAGGCTGCCCAACCATGCGAAGCATGGGCAGGTCGTTGGCGCTGTCGCCATAAGCGCTGGAGCCTGACCAGTCAACATCAATCCCTCTTTGGTTAAGCCACTGACGAATACGGCGGACTTTTTCTTCTAGAACCAGGTTTTGCCGGATGGTCATTTCCTCATCAGTTTGGGTACCCAATACGCCATTCACAGGCAGAACTTCTGAAAGATATTGCAGATAAATCTCAGGAGAAGCGGATACCAACAATACCAAATCCCCGTGTAGAGCATGTCGTTCCATGGCAGCGACTGCATCCGCGTACAAGTATGGAACCAGCTTGCTTTGGGTAAATTGCCGGCAAAAATCCTGCTGTGCGCCAGGCGTTAATTTCAACAGCGGATGCAATGAGAGACTTTTGATTTCTTCGGTAGTTATACTGCCCAGCTTCCACCTGAGCGTGTTCCACAGCAACCCCAGCATCCCCAAAGATGGAAGAAGGCCCTTTTTAGCCATTTCAAGAATAAAAACGACGATGCTGTCCCCTTTATACATGGTGTCATCAAAATCAAACAAGGCGAGCCTTTGTTTCATACAAAATCCTCCTATTCGGCAGGCTACCTTAGACGAATCATGCTGTCAATGCATAAAATGACTTGAGGCAGTCAGGATTCTGATTTTAAGGTGGGGTTCTTGACATCATGCGAATTTTCCCTTGATATTTCATGTTTTTCACGCTCGACGTGTTGACATCCGATGTCCGCTTTGTTTATAATGGCAAAGCCTTTAGGGGCATGGTGTAATGGTAACACGTGGGTCTCCAAAACCTTTGTTGAGGGTTCGAGTCCTTCTGCCCCTGCCAAAAGCTTCCAAATCCGAACACAGGCAGGCTTCGGATTTGAACACGCTAAGCCTGCCAATAAACCCCCTTGAAAATGTTGAGTTTTTAAGGGATTCTTGTGTGAAATGAGGTGTTTTACCCTGATTTATTACCCTTTGAAGGTTTGTTTACAGTTGTGCGGTCTGTAACAATGTCTCACAAAAGTATGTGGACTTAATACTCAACAAACATAGCGACACCTATTCGATCGTATAAAAACCCTCGCGTGACGATACTTGGCAAGGTTTGGGTAAGGCCGGTCAATGCCGGCGCGAGATCTCAATAAGCTTGGCTGCCTGGTCTGCGTTGGTACAGCCAACAGCCACCATATCAATCCCCTCAATGATGTTCCGGACGAAGTTCAGCCCGATATAGGGATATGAGAACACACAGCAAAAGGCAGTTGACGTGAGCAGTAAATCCGGATAAAATATCCTTGAAAACAAGAAAAGTGCAAGACAGTGCAGCTTGTTTTGAAGTGACCGTCAGCGGTCGCTATGCCGGCAAGTTGCGCTGATTTATTATGTCGCACTGAAGGGAAAGATGATGTCGCACAAGAAGCTGCCCCTTGTTCAACTGGATGGCCATTCCTTAACCCTGGAGGATATCGTCGCTGTTGCCCGTCACAATGCCGGTGTGGCTATTGAACCGTCCGCCGCGGATGCCATCCAGGCATCAAGGGAGACGGTGTTGCGCATCCTTGGGCAGGAGAAAGCCGTATATGGTATCAATACTGGCTTCGGTTCCTTGTCCAGTGTCCGTATATGCGATGAAAAAGCAAGCCTGTTGCAAAACAACCTGATAATTTCCCACGCTGTTGGCTGTGGCGCGCCGCTGCCGAGGGATGTCGTGCGCGCTATGCTTCTGCTGCGGGCCAACGCGCTGTGCCAGGGACACTCCGGCATACGGCTGGAATTGGTACGCACCCTTGTGGACATGCTCAATGCTGGCGTTCATCCCATCGTACCGGAAAAGGGATCCCTGGGGGCGTCAGGCGACCTGGCGCCATTGTCCCATGTTGCCCTGGTTATGCTGGGACTGGGGGAGGCGGAATACCGTGGGACTGTTTACCCTGGCAAGCAGGCAATGGACCTGGCGGGCATCCCTATTGCGCGTTTGGAACCTAAGGAGGGATTGGCGCTGATCAATGGCACCCAGGCAATGGGGGCTGTAGGCGCCTTGGTACTTTATGACGCGCTGCGCCTATGCCGCTTGGCAGACATCGCAGCCGGCTTTACACTTGAAGCGCTGCAGGGGAGGATGGACGCCTTTGATGAGCGCGTGCATGCCTTGCGGCCACATCCGGGCCAGAGTCAAGTGGCTCGCAACATACGAATGCTGTGTCAAGGAAGTCCATTAATCAAAGAGGCGCAGGGAGAACGAGTACAGGATGCGTATTCCCTTCGCTGCGTGCCTCAGGTGCATGGCGCGGTGCGCGACAGTATACGCCATGTACGCACAGTGCTGGAGACTGAGTTTAACGCGGTGACTGATAACCCATTGATTTATCCGGAGACAGATGATGTTATTTCCGGGGGAAATTTCCATGGGGAACCGCTGGCCCTGGCGCTTGATTTTCTGGGGATCGCAGTGTCGGAACTCGCAAGTATTTCCGAGCGGCGTTTGGAACGTATGGTTAACCCACAGTTGTCAAACGGCCTGCCACCCTTCCTGTCCAACAGCCCGGGCGTCAATTCCGGCATGATGATTATCCAGTATACCGCAGCGTCCATGGTATCAGAAAACAAAGTGCTCGCTCATCCTGCCAGCGTGGATTCCATCCCCTCCTCAGCCAATCAGGAGGACCATGTATCCATGGGCATGACGGCTGCGCGCAAGGCACGCCTGATCGTTGAAAACACGACTTCTGTCCTGGCGCTGGAGTTTTTAGCCGCAGCCCAGGCCCTGGATTTGCGCGCGCAGCAACCCGCGGCTGTGGGGCAGGTTTTGCATGAGATGATTCGAAAAGAAGTGCCCTTCCTCGAGGAGGACAGGGAACTTCGTCTGAATGTCGACGCCATGAATGCCATGGTACGACGGGATGATATTCTGGAAACAGTTACCGCCATATTGCCGGCGTTTTCTTAGTTTTGCACCACTGGTATACCATTTTTGAACACCGTGTGAACCAGGTTGCTGCCAAAACGATAACACAGGAACTCCAGGCTGTCCGCTTCCCACAAGAGCAGGTCGGCCTGCTTTCCTCTTTCTATGCTGCCTGTTCTGTCTGCACGGCCTATGGCTGCGGCGGCATTAAGGGTAACTGCGTTCAGGATCTCCTCCGGCGTCATTTTGTATTTCCAGGAGGCCAGATTGATGCATAACTGAAGTGAATAACCAGGGCAGCTTCCAGGGTTAAAGTCGCTGGCAACTGCAACCGGTACGCCGGCAGCAATCAGATCCCGCGCCCGGGCATAGGGCTTGTCCAGATAGAAGGAGGTCGCCGGCAACAGGCAAGCGATCGTGTTGCCTGCCTTCAGAGAATGAATGCCACTGTCGCGCATTGCGATGAGGTGTTCAGCTGAGATGGCGCCCAGCTCTCCGGCCAATTCACTGCCGCCGATCGCGTCAATCTCATCGGCATGGATTTTGGCGCGCAGGCCATGCGCGTGTGCGGCTTTCAGGATATCCCTGCTTTCTGAAACGGTGAAGACACCGCTTTCACAAAACACATCGCAGAATTCCGCCAGACCTTCCCTGGCAACAACAGGGATAATTTCGTCAATGATCAAGGTCAGATAGCCCTGACGGTCCTGCTCGTATTCTTTTGGCAGGGCATGTGCCGCCATTAAGGTTGAGACCAGGCTGACCGGCTGGAGCCTTTGAAGTTGCTGTACGGCACGCAGCTGTTTGAGCTCATTTTCCAGATCCAGCCCATAGCCGCTTTTGGCCTCAGCTGTGGTGGTGCCCTGGGCCAGCATGCCGGATAGCGTGGCTTGTGACTTTTCTACCAGCTCCTGCTGGCTGGCTGCGCGTGTGGCGCGTACTGTATCCAGGATGCCGCCGCCTGATTTCAGGATCTCCAGATAGGGTACGCCTGCCAGCTTTTGCTGTAACTCGTGCGCTCGCCAACCGCCAAAAACCAGATGTGTATGCGCGTCCACCAAACCTGGCGTGGCCAGGCGGCCACCTGCGTCAAAAACCTGCGCGCCAGACAAAAGCTTGTCTGGCGGCTCACCGGTGCCGGTATGAGTGAATACGCCATCCTGCGCTACGACATAGGCATTCCTTGACCGCTGAACATCAGCCTGCTGGCTTCCCGCTCTAGCGCTGCTGCCCAGAGGCGAAACCAGCACGCCGATGTTGTGAACAATGATCTTATTCATTTCATTGTCCCGTCTTTAGTCAGCCCGCTGAGCACATCCTCTTCAACCACGAATGGCAAGGTGATATGGTCGCTTTCCGGATAGAGATTGTTATACTCGCGGCTGGCAGCCATTGCGTTGGGGTTGCGCGCCCAGCTGCGCCTGGCGACACCCACCATGGTGTCAAAGGGCATAGCGTTTTGAAGAATACTGTCTACGCGGCTGGAACCGTCCAGTACCATGCCAAAGCCGCCGTTGATCGCTTTGCCGATGCCTACCCCGCCGCCATTGTGCAGGGCTATCATGCTCATGCCGCGCGCAGCATTGCCTGCGAAACACTGCGCAGCCATCTCCGCCATGATGTTGGAGCCATCCTTGATGTTGCTGGTTTCACGAAAAGGTGAGTCGGTACCCCCTGTATCATGGTGATCGCGCCCAAGCATCACCGGGCCTATAAGACCATCGCGCACCATTTGATTGAAACGAAGCGCGATATTCATGCGCCCCAGGGCGTCCTGATAGAAGATACGGCATTGCGTACCTACCACCAGGTTGTTTTTGTTGGCGTCGCGTACCCAGATCCAGTTGTCATAATCTTGATAGCGTCTATCAGGGTTGATACAGTCCATGGCGGCACGGTCTGTGAGCGCAAGGTCCTCTGATTTACCGCTCAGGCAGCACCAGCGGAAAGGCCCATATCCATAATCAAACAGTTCCGGTCCCAGAATGTCCTCCACATAGCTTGGATAAATGAAGCCATCCAACTCATCCCGGCCATTTTTACACACAGCTGGCTGACCGGCATCAAAGACTGCCTTGAGGAAACTGTTGCCGTAATCGAAGAAATAGGTGCCCCGGCTGCTGTGACGCTGAATCAACTTAAAATGCAGCTTCAGGCTCCGGTCCACTTCCTGGCGGAAACGCTCCGGATTATGCGCCAGCATGTCAGTTCGCTGCTCAAAGGTCAGGCCCTGGGGACAATAGCCACCCTCGTAGGCTGCGTGACAGCTTGTCTGGTCGCTGAGCAAGTCGATCAGAATATCTTGCTTATCCATGTATTCCAGCAAATCAATGATGTTCCCATGGAAGGCAATGGCGCAGGGCTTATGCCCATGTTGGTGCGCCAGCACTGAATCTACGGCAGCTTTAACATTGTCATGCACTGCTGTGACCCAGCCCTGATCTAAACGCGTCTTGATACGGGAAGCGTCGACCTCGGCAATGATGGCGCTTGCACCTGCGATGACCGCAGCCTTGCCCTGGGCGCCGCTCATGCCGCCCAAACCAGAGGATACAAACAGCTTTCCTGCCAGGTTGCCGGTATTTGGAATCCCTAATTTAAGCCTGCCTGCGCCCAGCAGGGTATTGTAAGTGCCGTGGACAATGCCCTGCGGTCCGATATACATCATTCCGCCGGCAGTCATCTGACCATAGTTTGCAACTCCCAGCGCGGCGGCTCGATTGAACTGAGCCTGATTGTCAAACTGGCCGATCATCAGTCCGTTGGTGATGATGACCCTGGGGGAGAGGGCGTGGGAGCGGAACAAGCCCAGGGGGTGACCGGACATGATGACCAGGGTTTGTTCATTGGTCAATCGCTGCAAATAATGCTTGATCAACCGGTACTGCATCCAGTTTTGACAGACTTGGCCGGTCTCGCCGTAAGTTACAAGCTCATAGGGGTAAAGCGCCACATCAAAATCCAGGTTGTTATCCAGCATCACCTGGATAGCCTTGCCTTCGATACATGCGCCTTCATAATCATTTATCGGACGCCCCCTGATCGCCCCTTCCGGGCGGAAGCGGTAAGCATAGATACGGCCATGCTCTGCCAGCTCCGAAGCGAATTCCACCGCCATTTGCGCGTGATGTTCGGGGGGAAGGTAACGCAAGGCGTTGCGGATGGCCAATTTTTTGTCAATTTCGCTCAGCCTGGCTTCCCGCCTCGGCGCCCGGCGGATATCCGGCAGGAAAGGCTTGGGAGAGGGCAGGCTATCAAAAAGGTTCAGAACGCTTTGTGCTAAAGTTTCCATATGATCTCCCTTCAACGCATGTCCAGGATGCTGCGTGCGGCAGCCTCCTGCTGATTGGCCTGTGTTTCAAGCGCCTTGCATTTGTCTTCCATATCCTGTACAAACGCTTCGTCCTTGATACCGCCAAGGTTGATGCGCACATTGCTGACCGCGCCCAGCAGGGCAGCCCTGGCTATCAGCACGCTCACCATGATGTCAGAGGCGGTATTCGGGTTGCCTTTTTCCGCTGCGCTCAGCGCCAGACGCAACACATCCTGACATTTAGCAGCCACACTCAACGGCACATTACTGGCACTCTTGAGCGCTTCCTGCATCGCACGGTGCCGCGCGATTTTCTCTTCCTCACTGTCCCCAGGCATGGAAAGCGCGGCCATGTATCCATTGAACGATTCGCTGTCCTTTTGGATGTCTTCCAGCAATTCTCTGCGCAGGTGCTCTCCTTTCTGATCAAGCTCCCGCATCAGCTCAGCGGTCTCTTCATAACCTTTTTTGCCCAGTGTGAGCTTGGCCACCATGCATACCAGGGCCGCGGCAAAGGCGCCCGCCATCGCAGAGATGCTGCCTCCACCGGGGACAGGGCTTTTGGAAGCGGTATAATCGTTCAATTCCGTGACGGTCATGTCTTTCATGTTCATACTCATCACCTCTTAGTATCTGGTTTCCAGGACCTGATCAGGCTTGAAATTTTCCAGCTGCAAGTAGTATTCTGCGCAATCCACCAAGGCGCGCAAAGGTGACAGGCCGATCAGTTCGCTGCCTACCACATTGACGCCGTAGCGCTTGGCCTCCATCTTGATGGTCTCAAACACACGGTATAAACTGGTTTGCGTATAATCGGTCACATTCATTGAGACCTGTGCTGAGTTACGCTCCTCCAGCATAACGCCCATAGCCTTGATGTAGCGGAAACCGCCATTGGAATGCCGGACCCTTCTGGCAATTTCCTTGGCGATGTCAAGGTTGGAGGTATCCAGGTTTACATTAAAGGCTATCAACGGCATGCGGGCGCCCACTGCAGTCACGCCGCCGGAGGGATGGATGGTGTCCGGGCCATAGTCTGGCTGCCAGCCAGCCGTTTTCATTTTTTCTGCCATGCCTTCAAATTCTCCCCGGCGGATGTCGCTGAGGTTTTCCCGTGCAGGGCTGCTGGCGGAGCGCTCATATAAGAATACCGGTTGTCCCAGTTGCTCACCCAGTGCACGGCCCACCTCATGCGCAAGCTTGTCTGCTTCCTCCAGTGTACAGTTTTTCAATGGAATGAACGGAATGACATCCACAGCGCCCATGCGGGGATGCTGGCCGTGATGAGTTCGAAGATCAATAAGTTCAAGCGCTGTTTGCGCAGCGCGTACCACAGCAACACCCAAGGCCTCCGGCTCCCCGATGACAGTAAACACACTGCGGTTATGATCCTTGTCCGCGCTATAGTCCAGCAGCTTGATATCTTTTTGACCACGAAAACAATCGGCAATTTTTTCGATTACTTCAGGCCGCCTGCCTTCAGAAAAATTAGGCACAGTTTCCATAACTCTGTTCATTGCGCACCTCAAACATTGTATTGCTATTTGTTTTATTCTATCTGATTGCTCGACGAATGTCACGCCCGCGAGCGAACAAAATAAAAACAACAGGAAACAAGAAAACCCATCCTTGAAAATGCTTAAAAGGGCTCAAACAGCATGCGTTCTGTAAACAGTTCTGAAAAAGTGGCATTGCTGTTCAAGGAAACAGCCTCCGCCAGCTGGGCAAGCTGGCGGGAACGGTCAAGCAAATCCCGGTTTAAAAGCAGCATGGCTGCTCCCGTGAGCGCGGCGTTGCCGAGGGATATGGTCCTGTCCGCCAGCACTTTTGGAATCAACCCGATATCTGCCGCATTATGTTCATTCATATGTGTGCCAAAGCCTCCGGCCAGATAGAAACGCCGGATCTCCTGCGATGAAATCCCGGCTCCGTGACACAAAGTTCCCATCGCGGCTGCAACCGCGCCTTTGGCCAGCTGCAACTGACGGATATCTTTCTGGCTGAGATGGACCTCTTTTGTCAGCGGCTCGCCTGTCCTGGTCAGCCGGCCAGTCACCTCCATTCGTCCAAGCTTCAGTAAGGCCGCCGCCGCGTCAATCAGACCTGAGCCGCATATTCCACGCGCCGGTGCGCCGGCGATGGTGGTAACAGCCAAATCCTCTCCATGTACGCGCACAGTATCGATTGCGCCGCTCACGCTGCCCATTCCCTGACTGATGCCGCCGCCTTCAAAGGCAGGCCCGGCCGCAGCGGCTGTACACAGCAATCGTCCCTGATGCCATAACGCGATCTCCCCATTGGTGCCGATGTCAGCCAGCAAAGCGGTCTCTTCACGTTCGCACATACCGCTGGCCAAAATGGCCATCAACAGGTCTGCCCCCAGGAAAGCGCCGATGCAGTGAGGCAGATAAGTGCTGCTGCTTACCCATTCGCCAAAAAGATGGTCAGCTTGAAAAGGCGCCGCGGACAGTGTTCTGGGATTGTAGTTTGAATAGAAGTACAGCATGGCTGTGTTGCCGGTGATGACAGTGTGCTCAATAGCTGCCGGATGGATGCCGGCTGTCCGGCAGACTTGTGTGCGCAATGCATCAATCGCGCTGATGACGCTTCGGCTCAAGGCATCGCCTTGTCCATGAAGTGCAAAGGATATGCGCCCGATAACGTTATCAGACAGGCTTGCTTGCGGGTTGGAAGCAGCTGCAGCTGCCAGGACCTGACCGGTATGATCCGTCAGCATTGCTGCAAGCGTGGTAGTGCCGATGTCCACAGCCAATCCTGGCCCCTGAATGAATGGCTTAAGATCCATCACCGGCAACTGGTTGGCCAGGGCAATGTTTTGAAAATCGTCAGGCGCTTGAAGCCAGACCTCTGCATTGCCCGTAAGGCGCGTACTGCAGGCAAGAACACGACCGCTGCGCGGAGGAGGCTGCAAATCTCCATCGGCCGTCACACCGCAGCGGCCACAAATGCCCGCACTTCCGCAGGGAGTAGACACGGTAAAACCGTATTCGCGCAGTATGGCCGCCAGCAGGGGTGTTCCCTCAAAGGAAATGACCCTTCTTGCATCACCCAGATGGACAATCAGCCTATTCATGAATATTTTTTATCAACACCATGCCAAAGAAGGTTACAGTGTTGGGACCGTGATTGTATTTGAGTCCGGCGTTTCTTGCAGTATTGTATACATCAATCCCATAAGCCTCCATGGAGGACAGCGCCAGCTCCGGGAAAGGACAGGGCAGGCCATCGCGTTTGGTGCAGCGTGCACACATTTTGCAGCCACCCGACGCCAGGTGCAACAAACCTTCCCTTCCCATGAGTCTGTCACGGATGCGGCTTGCGCAGTCATTGAGATACCGGCCGGCTTTTTGCATACCCTCAATGTCAAAGCAATCTTCCAGCTGGCCAACCGTCTGGTATAGCAGTCCATAATCATAGGACTGCGCCTGCGTCATCAGCTCATGAATGTCACCGATGTCCGGCGGGCACATATGACAATTTCCATATTGTCCGCAGGCGTTCCTGACACAGATATCGCGGAACATTGCGTCAAAAACAACATCGCGTGCGATGTCTACCCAGGCAACCCGATGAACCCCGCATGCAAGCACAAGCCTGAGATAAGATTCGTTCATAGATCCGCATTCAGAGTTTTCGTTACACATGTGTTTGTTGCTCACAAGGTTTTTATAAGCTCCAAAGCCATGTCGGCCGCGCTGGATGCATCAGGCGCGTAACCATCCGCACCAATCTGGATGCGGAATTCATCGGTGACCGGCGCGCCCCCAATCATGATCCTTACATTATTACGGATGCCGCTTAACTCCGCGGCCTTCACCACCTCAGCCATTGCCGGCATGGTGGTGGTCAGGAGTGCGCTCAAACAGATAATAGGACATTTGTTTTCAACAGCGGTCCTGATAAAGGTGTCTGCCGGGACGTCCGTACCCAGATCAAACACCTCAAATCCCTTGCCTTCCAGCATCATCTTGACCAGGTTCTTTCCGATGTCATGCAAGTCGCCCTGAACGGTGCCAATGCAGACACGGCCCTTGGATTCTACACCGGACTCAGAATAGTAGGGCTTTAGTAATTCTACTCCTCGGTTCATTGCACGTGCCGCAATAAGCACCTCGGGCACGAATACCTCGTTGTTTTTGAACTTGGCGCCGATGATGCTCATGCCATCCAACAGGCCTTTTTCCAGAATGTCCTTGACAGGAATGTTCCGGTCAAGCGCTTGCTGTACCAGTTCCTGTACATCCTTGGCTTTGCCTTCCTGGAGCTTGAGTGAAATGTCAGACAGTATTTGTTGCATCGCTCTCTCCTTCCTTATAGGCTCTGCGCCCATAATTTTGAATAATCTGCATCACCAGCCGCATGCTTTCAAGGCTGCTGCCATTGTTGATGCTTCCTGCGGTTGAGATGTTGACGCCGTTATGAACAAGCGCGTCTTTCAAATCACGCTGAACCTCACGAAGAATGCCTTCGCGGTCATTGCGCATGAAGGTCATAGGGGACAGGCAGCCATCAATCCGCGCACGGGGCAGGTGCTTTCGAATTTCGGGTATCAGCACAGTCGGCCCGAAGTTGACGCCGTTGAGCTGCAAACTACCCAACAAAGGCAACAGATGCCCCATGGCTGAGTCAGAATGCTGATAGCGCTTATCTTCCGGCCCGGGGGAATATCTTGCAAACACTTCTTTCAGCACCGGATAGCCAAATAATTCATACATTGGGGGACTGAGCAAGCAACAATTGTCATCGGCAAAGCTAAAACCAGGTTGCTGCACAGCGTCAGTACCGGCCTCTTCGTCCATGATGGCTGCCATCTCCAGCGTTACCTTGGTGATGACATGTGAAAAGCGCCTGGCCAGATCGGGTTCATCTATAATGAGGAACAGGAACTGTTCCGTTCCCATGATAGAGCAAGCCAGGGTAACTGGGCCGCGAATATGGCGCATCAGCGCAGGACGGATGCCATAGCATTCATGTACCCGGCGTTTTTCCTTTTCCCAGTTCTCCGGCAGCATGAAAGCGCGTAAATCCATGCGCTCCACCTGATCCAGCAAAGTCTCCAGTTCATTATAACTGTGCACGCTGCGGGTCAGCCACTCGGTTTCGTTGTGGTAGATATATTGCCCGCCAAACACTTCGCCGATGCGCTTGACCGCGGGCAGGTTTGCGTCCTGTGGCGGGAAGCTTTCCTGCAAAAGGCGCTTACCCACCAGACGCTCCGCCTTGTCATTGTATCGTTTGTTTAAATCAATACGCTGCTGTCGGGGAATAGGCATCCATGGAGTTCCCTCTTCACCCAACTCATCAAAGACGCATTCATCACTCATGCGGATGCCCAGGGGAATCTGTGAGGATTGGTTAAAACAGTTGTTTTGATGTGCCAACAGGTCATCTGCCCAGAATTGGTCAACATTCAATTCCTTCACTGGGGAACCTCCATGAGTTATTAGCATTGTCTTCTTAATGCTCACATCTTTTCTGCATTATGTTCCATATGGCGCTGTTTGTCAATTCATTTGCCTTGGTTTTGTTTGTCTTAATCGAAGATTTTGTATTAATTATGAGTTTCATTTGTCTTGAGTTTTGAGGATATGGACTTTACAGCACTGTGATGTTATTCTGTACATGGTGTTGTTTTTACCCATATCACTGTGTTTTGTTTGTGTTATAATGAAGGAGCTGAAAGAGCGATTGATGGACAGAAAGACCGCCCGTAAGAAGGCGGAGGAACTTGTAGCGCGCATGACGCTGGAAGAAAAGGCATCACAGCTGAAATACGATGCGCCGGCCATTCCCCGGCAGGGAATCCCCGATTACAACTGGTGGTCGGAAGCCCTGCACGGGGTTGCACGCGCAGGCACAGCAACGGTGTTTCCGCAGGCCATCGGGCTGGCTGCGATGTTCGATCCGGAATTCTTATGTGAAATTGCCCGCGCGATCGCGGTGGAGGGCCGGGCCAAGCATAATGAGGCTGCTGCGCTGGGTGACCGTGGTATCTATAAAGGCCTCACTTTCTGGTCACCCAATGTCAACATTTTCCGAGATCCGCGTTGGGGCAGGGGCCAGGAGACCTATGGCGAGGATCCTTATCTGACCTCACGTCTGGGCGTTGCATTTGTCAAGGGCTTACAGGGCGAAGGCAAGTATATGACTGCTGCCGCCTGCGCAAAGCATTTTGCGGTTCACTCCGGCCCGGAGGCGCTGCGCCATGAGTTTGATGCGCGGGTAAGTGACAAGGATTTATGGGAGACTTATTTGCCGGCGTTTGAAGCTTTGGTGAAGGAAGCGGGAGTAGAGGCCGTCATGGGTGCCTATAACGCTTTCAATGGCGAACCCTGCTGTGGCAGCCCTACCCTTTTGAGAAAAATACTGCGCGAGCAATGGGGATTTGAAGGCCATGTGGTCAGCGATTGCTGGGCCATCCGGGATTTTCATGAATCCTACCATGTCACAGACACCGCGCCCCAAAGCGCTGCGATGGCGCTTGAGAATGGCTGCGACCTCAACTGCGGAAATACTTATTTGCATTTGATGGCGGCATATAATGAAGGCCTGGTAACTGAAGAGCAAATCACTTTATCCTGTCAACGCCTGATGACAACCCGTATCCTGCTCGGATTGATGGATGAGGACTGTGACTATCATGCCATCACCTTGGAACAGAACGATACCGATGAGCATAATGAGATGGCTTATCAGGCTGCGCTTAAATCCATTACCTTGTTAAAGAATGATGGTGTTTTGCCACTAAAGATTGATGATGTGAAGACCATCGCGGTGATTGGCCCCAATGCTGACAGCCAGGCCGCCCTGGAGGGCAATTATACTGGTTTATCCTCCCGCTACATTACCTTTTTGGAGGGTTTGAGAGCGCAGGTGCAAGGCAAGGCCCGTTTGATGTATGCATTGGGATCTCAGCTGTTTGCGGAACGTGACAGCCCCATCACCGAGGTGGACAATCGTCAGTCAGAAGCTGTTGCCATGGCCCGGAGTGCCGATATAGCCATTGTTTTCCTGGGCCTGGATGCAACCTTGGAAGGCGAGCAGTCTGATACCAGCAATGCGTTTGAAGCAGGGGACAAGCCGGATTTGGAACTACCCGCACCCCAGCGCAGGTTGCTGGATGCCGTAGTCAAGGCCGGCGCGCCAGTCATCACAGTCATCGCATCTGGCAGCGCGCTTCGCGTGGAACAAGGCAATGCCATTCTCTGGACCGGCTATCCCGGACAGGCTGGCGGACGCGCCTTGGCCGACCTGCTCTTTGGCAAGGTTTCACCCTCAGGCAGGCTGCCGATCACTTTCTACCGTGATGCGAAGGACTTGCCCGCCTTTACAGATTACAGCATGGCCAGGCGGACCTACCGCTACTTTGATGGTCCGGTGCTGTATCCCTTTGGCTATGGACTCTCTTATACAAGCTTCACATTCCGTGACGTGCGTTTTAGTGACCATGCGATCACCGTGGAGGTTACAAATAATGGTGCGGTGATGGGGGATGAGGTGGTTCAAGTATATGTCAAGAACGATCATCCGCAGTCACCCAGACATCCGGTGCTGTGCGCTTTCCGGCGTATCAGTCTCAAGCCGGGTGAAAGCCGTCAACTTCGCATCCCTTTGAACCCTGCCGCGTTTGATGTGATAGGCGAGGATGGCAAAGCGATACATAACAACGGAGTCAAAACACTTTATGTTGGCGGCGGCCAGCCCGATGCGCGCACCCGTGAACTGACAGGAAAAGAAGTATTGTCTATTACTTTGCCAGGAGAAAAAGAATGATAGGAAGAACTGACGATGTATTCTTTTTGCCGCAAATCGGTTATTTTGTAAACCGTATATGTACCCCGGAGTGGATTATTGAGCGTCAGAAGATAGATTTTCATGATTTAACTTTTGTGATTTCAGGCAAGGGCGAGTATATTATTAATGATGTCTCCTATCCGGTCACTCAGGGTGACATGATCTATGTCAAAAGCGGCAGCTGGCGCGAGGCAAACACCAGCGCTGCACAGACCATGGTACTGTATGCCTTTAATATGCAGCTGTTTGACCAGTACTTCGCTCCGGCCACTCTGCCTTTTGAGGTGTTGACCAAGTTGGAACCTGACCCCAAGATTGATCACCTGCTCGAACGCATCCGGCAGCTTTACACTCTGCGCGAAGCCACCAGCGTGATGCAGACAACGGCTGTTTTCATGGAGCTGATTGCGCAGGTTTTGGTTAATACAGGGATGGTGAAAGGCGCCAGCAGCGACCCGCGGGTTCAAAAGGCGGCGGCATATGTAATGGAGAACATCAACCGCCATATTTCAGCCACGGAAATCGGCCAGGCGGTAGGGGTACATCCGGGTTACCTAAACAAGCTCACCACCAAGCATACAGGAAAGACAGTCAGCCGCTTTATTACCAGCATCCGTGTCAATATGGCGGAGGACGCCATTGTTTATGAGGGAATTTCCGTGAGCGAGGCGGCAAGGCGCTTCGGTTTCTCGGATATCTACCATTTCAGCAAGGTTTTCAAGAAAACCAAGGGTTATCCGCCCTCGACTGCCAAAACCCTGCTGTCTTAATTGATAAACACCAATGGTGCGCCGGGACAGGGTTTGAACATTCTGGTAGGCAAATGCTCATAACCGTCGATTGGATATGGCTTTGCGCTCGCGAAGCCGTCTTCTGTCAGACCTTGAGAAAAGCAACGCAGCGCTTCTGCACTGATTAGATTTGAACGGTGAGGAGCAAGAGCCACATCAAAATCATGCTTTACCATGTTTTTGAAGGACTGCGCATAGACGCGTATCGGAAGCGCCTCCGGGAAAAAGACCCAGGTTTGCGGGTTCCAGCTGTCCCCTGTCAGCAGCAGTCTGCGCTGGGGTACCAGCAAAGCCAGGGAACCGGGGGTGTGGCCCGGTACCCGCAGGGGGACTGCGCTCAGACCGCCCAGATCAACAGGTTCGTCTGACAGAGCTTTGGGAACCGGAATGTCGGCAGACAGATAAGCTTGCGCCGGCTGTGGGGACAGGTTCGCGCTTGCCAATACACGAAGGCGTTCCCGCTGTCCGGTATATTCAGCAAAAACAGGCAGATCCTCTTGAAACATCCAGGTTTCCTTAAAATGCATTGCGCCAAGAGCGTGGTTATGATGGCCGTGGCTGAGCAATACCTTGATGGGAAGATCAGTCAATGTGCGCAGAAATGCCGTCAGCTCCCCGGTGCCATAACCGGTATCCAGCAACAGCGCGCTGCGCTGCCCAACCAGCAAGGTCAGGTGCACATCCAGCGGGTCTTTGATGTGGAAGACATCCGGCAGCGTTTCCTGTGCTGTATATTCATTCCTATTGTTGTTCATGTGGAGCAGCTTGTAATTTTACAACAGGGGATCCGTGATGGCAAAGAAGGCCGGTTTAGGCCGTCCCTGCCCATCAAACAGCAGCGGGAAATGATTGGCTTTCCAGGAAAGATTGTCGCTTACGCCCCAGGTATGTACAGCGTCAATGTGTTGCGCATATTCCCGGAAAAGGGTCAGAATCTGGTCATAGCGCCCGGCTTGTTTTTCAAAATTCTCTTCACTTGCCGAGTCAACCAGAATATCCAGTTCGCTCATGCGCAGACGAAGCCCCAGGGCAATAACTTTATCCATAGCGCTTTGAAGCTGCTGCATACTGGGAGTGTGCAGATGGTAATGACACTGGAAACCATGCCCGTCAATGGTACCCTCCTCCTTCAACTGGGCCAGCACCTTCAGGATGCCGTCCAGTTTGGGCTGGTAGGGGGTTGAATAGTCGTTGTAGTACAGTTGCATGCCCTCAGGCGCGTACTTTCTGGCAAAGTGGAAGGCTTGCAAAATGAAGTCCTCACCGACCACGCGCGTCCAGTTGCTTTGCCGAAGCTTGCCCGTATTGTCATCAATGGCCTCATTCACTACGTCCCAAGAAACAATCACCCCGGGATATTCGCGCTGGGTTTGATCCAATACCAGGCGGATATAGTTTTCCATGCGTGAAAGCATCACTTCGCGGCTGACATAAGGGCCGGTGCGGCTGTAATTCTCACGGAAGAAGGCTTCCGGCGTCTGGTTGTGCCAGAGCAGCACATGCCCATGCACTTTGATGTGATGTGCCTGCGCGTAATTGAGCAAGGGCCTGGCTGCGTCCAGACGGATGGCGACAGCACCCGGGTCTTGCTGCGAAAGCTGAGCGGATCGCGCTACATCCAGCACAAAATCCGGCTTGAGCTCGTTTCCATGGGTCATGATATTAAACTGCGACGCGTAAAAGTCCATCAGCTCCTTGCTCTGGGCTTCCCGTCCAGTCAGGGCGCATCCAAAGTCAAAATAATCACGGTAAAGTTCTTTTAAGCTGGGCAGGTCCCTATCAAGGGCAGACATATTGGAAATGAGGGAAAAATCCTTCATCCGGAAGCTTAAGCCAGGCGCGCCAAGCGTTTCCACATACAGCACATAGCGGTCAAACTGACCGGCAAGATAGCCGCCGGACAACCGGGTCCATTCTCCACGCTTGACTTCGGCCCGTGCGAGGTTTTCATAGCTTTCCCTGCCGTTGATCGTATGGGCGACTGAGATAAGGAAGGTGGCGCTGTCCGCTTCATTCTGATAGACCATGACGCTCAGTTCATAGGAACGGCCGGGCACCAATGAAAAGTCACGCCCCGGTGAATGCCAGTCCTGGCTTCTTCCTGTAATCAGAACGCTGCCTTCAACAAGATCCAGCTGGGCACCGCCGGTGCTGCGGGCGTACCAGCCATCGAAATCTGTTTCAAAGAGTGACATATATTCCTTCTCCTGCGCCAGGATACTGCCCAGGCTGCCAAGCAGCGTGAGAGTCAGGACAATTACCAGCAATTTCTTCATAGATTGATCCTTCATTTCGCGTTGTGAATCAAAGCTTTGACGATTTCAGGGTATTTGAATTCGAAGATGCGCCGGTCCAGCAGGCCAAACAGCTCGCCATCGCCGCTGAAACCGTGGTTGTCCCACCACACACAGCTCATTCCGCGTGCGCGCGCCAGCGCGACATAGGCTGCTGTGAAGTTCACACGCGCCTGCAGGTTGCCATCCTTGTCACGCGCGCCAAACTCACCAATCACAATGGGGATCTCCAGCGGCTGGAACTTGTTGTACAATTGGTCCATAAACACCGCGATTTCCTGGATATCAAAAATATTGTCTGCGCTGAAGCTGTTTTTGCTGCCTGCCTCGCGGGGGCTTTGCAGGGCAAAGGCATAGGGCGTGTAGGCGTGTACGGACAGAAGCAGGCGGTTGTGAAGCCCCGGCGTGTCCTGTGGCATCGAGAACGCATCGTGCAGACAGCCTTGCACGGAGGCGGCATAACCGGGCACCAGCAGATAGCGCTTTGCGTTGTGCCCGCCTTTGCCACGGACGGTGTCCACAAAAGCCTGGTTCAGCTGGTTGATACAGCGAACAGCCTCTTCGCTGCGCGGATCCTCCGGGTTGAGCCACCACTCAATGTCTGTGCCGGCCAGGCGCGGCTCGTTCATGCTTTCCATGATCAGGCGCTCATCGTAATCCCGGAACGCATCCGCCAGCTGAGTCCAAACAGAACGCAGGTAATGCAGCGAATTGTCCAGGTGTTCTTCATCCGGATACAGATACGCTTTCTCATTATCATGATGGGTGTTGATAATCACAAACAGGCCCCTGTCCAGCGCCCAATCAACAACCTCCCTGACCCTTGCCAGCCAGGATTTGGAGATGGTGAAGTTTTCGCCGGAAACATGATTGTGCCAGGAAACCGGGATGCGCACGCTTTTGAAACCGGCAGTCTTGAGCGCGTCAAACACCCTTGGGTCCGTCATTACACCCACCCAGGTTTTCTCATAATCCATCTCATCCTTGAGGTGGAAAGCATTGGTCGCGTCAAAGGTGTTGCCCAGATTCCATCCCGCGCCCAAACTTATGACGAAGTCATAGGAGGGTAAATCAGGAAGCTCTTTTTGTTTAAAGCTCAATTCTGGAATCACAATGTCCTCCCTGGCCGGGACAGCCGTGACAGACCACAGCACCAGCATGGCAAGCGCCATCGCGCAAAGTGTACGGATGTTCATGGCGGCCCTGCCTTTCTTGTTTGTTGTTGAAAGGCGGGATGGGAACAAGCCCCATCCCGCTATAGGGGTGGTCGTTATTCAGCGTTGTTGACAGCGTCCAGAGCAGCCTGCCAGACGTTCTTGGATTCCTCCAGCTGCTCGGCGACAGTACGCCATCCGTTGCGGCTGTAGGTATTCCAGTAGAACTGCGGACCAAGTTCATATCCTGGAATCAGGTCCGACAGGAAAGAGACGCCATATTTGGCATCGCGCATCATCTCAATGGTCTCATCCACGCTGCGCGCATCGGAAAACATATTGTAGTAGCTGGACTTCCACGCATCCGGATCGTCATACCCAGGGGTGGGCTCGCTGTACAGGTCAAAGGCATAGGCAATCTTCTGCGCGCGTTCCGCATCATAATTGGCGGGGATTACATAGGCGAAGTCGGAATAGACAGTTTTGTAGGTGTCTCCCTTGGGGCCAAGAGGGAACATCACAAAGCCGTATTCATCCTTCATGTTTGCAGCCAGGGTGGATTTGAAGTAATCCTGATGAATGGTCATGGCGACATCGCCATTGATGAAGGCGGCAAAAGTCCAGTCCCAGTTGGCGCCTTCCGGCTGGGGCATCTCATAGGTCTTGGACATCTCAACCATCCAGTTGGCAGCCTCCAGAAAGGCATCCTCGCCGGTGGCATTGTAGTATTTGCCGTTTTCATCGATCTTGACAAAGGCTGCGCCGTTGCTGGCCAGGGCAACGTTAAACGCGCTGCCTTGCTGGCTGGCGGTGGCGTAGACATCAATCACGCCGTCGTTGTCGGTGTCACGGGTAATCTTTTTGCAGATGTCCTCGTAGGCCTCCCAGGTCCAGGTGCCATCGCGCTGCATGTCATACAGGCTTTCGGGATCAATGCCGGCTTCCTCAAGCAGGCGCTTGTTAAACCAGACGCCATCGCGCGGCTCGGAGGGAATGGGGCGCATGCCATAGACCGCATCGCCCTTGGTCATCAGCTCCAAGGAGTTCTTGTTCCATTTCTCCTGGGTGAAATCAAAAACATCCAGCGACGCCAGGTCATAGAAAAAGCCGTTGGCCATCGGGGTCGCCAGCACATCCGGACGCATAATCAACACATAGTTCTCAGGGCCGCCGGTGGTGACAAAGTTGGCCAGGAAATCAGGGTTGTCTTCCCAGCCCATTACAGCCACTTGCTTAATCTTGAAGTTGTAGGTCTCTTGAATCCACTCACGGTATTCCGCGAGAGCTTCCTCAGCGGCGGTCGCCGGCTCAGCGGGTTCGCCGCTCCACCAGTCACCAATGATGACTTCAATCCCGCCCAGGTCGAGGGTGTTGCCGTCCTTGTCCTTGCGGATCTCGACGGTTGCGCCGGTGCTGAACTCATAGGTTTCAGCAGCTGCTGCCAGCAGGCCAAAGGCCATTGCCAGCGCCAGGAGCATAGTCAGGGTCCTTTTCATTTGTAGTCCTCCTTGTTTTTTTACCCGCGCATAAAAGGCACGGGGTAATTACTTTCAATCCTTCAGCCCGGTGGAGCTGATTGATTCAATAAACCAACGCTGGGCAAACAGGTATAGCACCAGCAGCGGCGCAATCATGATGAGCACACCGGTGGAAATCATCTGCATGATGTAGCCAACCGATGGAGAAGAAACGCCCAGCCGTGTTGAGACATAGGTGCGCAGGCTTTCCGCCAGACCCGACAGGCGCACTGACAGGTACATGGTGTTGGCGGTGGGCAGGAAGAGCCTGGTGTAAAAGACGTCCGTCCACTGCCAGACAAAGGCAAACAGGAAGCAGCTGACTAAAATGGGCACTGCCTGAGGCAGCATCACACGAATGAAAGTCGACAGGGTGGAGGCGCCATCCACATAGGCCGCTTCCTCCAGGGACTGGGGGATGGATTTGAAGTATTGCCTCACCATAAAGATATACAGCCCGTTTTTAAGCCCCATCGCGGTGGCGGACAGCATCAGGTAGGGCAGCGCGGAGCCCTTGATATTGATGGGACCCCCGGTAAGCCGCGTGAAGATGCCAAGCACATCAAAATATCGGAAATGCAGGTACAGTGAGGAAGAAATTGTCTGTGGCGGAACAATAATCACCAGGATGACGCAGGCAAACCAGAAACGTTTGAAGGGAAAGTCAAAGCGCGCAAAACCATAGCCGGCCAGGGTGGTGGCAATGATTTGCAAAAGCGCTGTGGCCAGCGAAATCAGCGCGGTGTTGAGCAGCGAGGTGTTCAGGTTCAACAGCTGTGCCGCCAGTTCATAGTTCTCAGTCGTCAGGTTGCGGGGCACCACAATGATGGTGGTATCATACAGATCCTTTTCCATCATGAAACTGACAGAGATCTTATCCAGAATAGGCTGTAAAATCAGGAAGCACAGGCCAAACAGCATCAGTGTCCGGAGCAGCACCCCACTCTTTTTTCTGATGACCTGCCGAAGCAGCATCCCGCCTGATTTTCGGTTTCGGACCAGGAAGCTGTCATGCTTTCGCACAGTGATCGGCTTGCTAGTCATAACGCTTCACCCCCATGTGGATAATAAACCAGCTTATGCCAATCAGGGCAATGGCCACTGCGAAGTAAATCCAGGACAGGGCAGAGCTATAACCATACTTGAGGTTGATAAACATCTCTTCATGAATTTTTTCCATGATCAGGTTGTCCGTCTTCATGAAGAAGTCAATGATGGTATAGATCATGTTGACAATCAGCAACGGGCTGATGATGGGAAAAGTGACCATCCAGAAACTTTCCCAGGCGGAGGTGCCTTCCATCTCCGCTGCCTCATACATGCTGCGCGGGATGGTCTGAAGCCCTGAGAGAAAAATGACAATCTGGATGCCCGAAGCCATCACAATGTCATAAACTGAGCTGAGAAGGTCGTACACCACATCCAGCGTCTGGGTTCCGATCCCCGTAGTGCTAAGCAGATTAAACAAGGTGGTGCCGAAGTTCATGTTGTTGGACTCGGCGATTAACTCCTTCATTCCGATAATCAGCGAGTTGTTTGTCTCAATGCCCACCAGTACGCCGGAGGACAGGATGACCGGCAGGAAGAAGATAGCGCGCGCCAGCCCGCGGCCTTTGAAACGCTGGTTGAGCAGCAGCGCGATCATAAAGGCAAGCACCATGGTGGCCAGAGAATGGGTCACCATGCGCACAATCTCGTCCACCAGCAGTTGGTTGAATTCCGGGTCAATTGTGAATGCATACAGGTAATTTCCCCAGCCGACGGGCGTATGTGTAATCCCGGTCTGTGCTGACAGGGTGACATTATGAAAGCTCATGATCATGGACTGGATCATCGGCCGCACCATGAACACCAAAAAACCAAACAGGAAGGGCGCAATGAACAGGTAGCCGCTCAAAGCACGCCTGGAGCGGATGGTAATCTGTCTCTTTTTGATGATACTCATGGATGCACCTCCCCCTGAACAACCAGATAGTCCCGCGCAGGCACGGTGTGCCCGGCAGCCTGGCGCTCCTGCTGGCTGAAATTGACCAGCACCCTCGTGCCATCAGCGTAGGTAGTTGCCGTGATCAGGTCATCCAAATACTCAAAACCGATGATGGCCTGGTTGAACAGCCCGCCAAGCTCCCGTGCGTAGCGGGAGGCAATTTGCCTGGCGCGCTGTGACCATAGCTTGTAGGATGCGCCGTAGTAGTTGGAATAAAGCGTATCATGCAGCACCAGCGGTTCCTCCTGCATGAACACGAAGGACAGCCCGGCGCCACGTTGTGCGCTCAGCAGCAGCTCCTGCTCCCAGTCACCAGCCAGGTTCAGCGGATAGCCAGTGTATTCCACCAGCCCATGCAGTGCCATCTGGAGAAAGGGAACTTGTTCATCCACGATAAAGTAGCCGATGCCCGCCAGGTCAGTGTCGGTTACCAGATCGGCGTGTTCCAGCGCATACAAATTGCCGCCGCGCATCATCACGCCCAATCCGTCTGCCTGACTGCGTAAAACATCCATTTGAAGCGCAGCAACCTCATCCCTCGTGACAGTATGTCTGGGATTATAATCAGCGCTCAACAATGAACCTATATCCTCCAGCGAGATGCCGCTTGCCCCGCGTTTGCGGGCTGCCCGCGCAAGGTTGGTCAGCATGTCTGCCGCGGTTTCAGGTTTGAGCAGGAAGTAGGCGTCATCCAAATCCAATTCACCATACCAGATATTTGAATACTGGTAGAGTTTCACATGCTCACGCGTCGTGAAGCGCGCTGCATCACGCAGCGGCAGGAAGCCTTCTTTAAGTCCGCTGTCCATGGCAAAGGAAGTGATGCCATGCAGATACAATCTCGCGCCTGTATCAGAAATTGCGGTTACCATATTGTCAAAGTCTTCCTGGGTACCCAGTTGACTGACCAGCTTGTCATTTCTGAGCAGGGTTTGCAGCACGCCGCCGTTCATCCAGCCATTCAGGCGTACAAACAGGCGCGTATCCCCCAGCGTGGAAAGATCGCTTACAATTGCAGCGGCATCCTGATATCCGGTCAGCCGGATAGGGGAAGAGACCGGCAAGCCGCCTTTTTGCTGCACTTTATCAATTGCACCGATAATCTCTACGCAAAGCGGCAACCCGGTTTGCGATTTGGGCGTCAGGCCCGGATAACGCTCCTGCAGGTAGCCGCGGTAGGCCTGGGCCAGCGATGCGACGTCAGATGTGGCCAGGAAGCGGTAACGCTGGGTGATCTTGCCTTGTGGCAGGCTTTGTTCATACATGTAGATGGTTTCAATGGTGCGCTCGGTGACGTTGAAGGCATCGGAATGCAACAGGTTGTAGCTGGCGTACGCAGTATTAAAGCTGTTGCTGCGCCCGGCGATGTCTGCGCTGAGGGAGACATTGGCTGCCTGATCCTCCATCATGCACAGGAATGCGCTGCCGTTGCTGACCATGCCGTACACCGGAAACCGCACATTGGTTTCGTGCACTACCGCAGGACGGGAGGTGGCATAATCCCATCCGTAGACATTGGCAAAATAACTGTTTTGCGCGATCTTTCCGTTGTTGAAGCGGATGATGGCGCCTCCGCCTTCAGGCATGAGCATGTAGCCCTCGTCCATGGTGCCGCCTGCACCGAAATTAGGCAAAAGCGCCACTCGAATGGGGGGATACTCATCCGTGTAGTGGATGCTGTCAAGAGGAACCTCTACGATCAGGTCATTGCCCTCCAGGCGGTAAATCACGCTGATGTTGAACACGGCGGTCTTGGCGCCTACGGTGCGATCAGTTTCCGTCTGATCGGTCAGGTAATCCTCGTAGGTGTAGCCGGCCGCTTCAAACAGGCTTTCAAACTCCTCCTTAAGGAAATCCTTGACGTTGTCGCGCAGGACATAGATTGCATCGGTCTCCAGCTGCGGATATTTTTCCAGCAGCTCGGTCTTCTGGTTGTCCTTGAGCCGGGCAGGGTCGTACTTTCGGTAGGAATCCAACACCTTACGGCTCTGAGCCTTGGTCATTTGCGAGAGAAAACTGTCCATGCGCCCCACTTCTATGACTACCGGGATGGTATAGGCGCGCGCGATGCGGCCGAGGGTGTAATCAACGCGGATGGCCTGGCTGTCTGCATGGATTTCATATATCTGATTCTTGATTGAGTACTCGTGGTTGTCATACAGGGTACGCACACCATTGTCAGTGGAATATGTGATCGCCAGGGTGGATTGCAGCAGATTTTTGCTGCCTGCCAGCGCCAGCGGATCCTTATCCGCGCCTTCGGGAATGGAACGCCACACATGTCCATCCTGTTTGTTTTGAAGTGTAAACTGTGTGGTGTCGCCGTCCAGACTCAGCAGCAGGTAATCATTTTCCAGAATATGGACAGCGCCCGCGTCCTCTTTGTAAAAACCGGGTGTGACAGATTTTTCCTCTGCCGTGTCATTGCCGCGCCCATACAAGGCCCAGCCCAGCACAGCGGTACCGGCAACGGCCAACAGCACGAGAACGGGGCCTGCGATACGTTTGAGGAAGTGACGTTTTTTCACAATGCCTCCTAATACAAACGAAACGACAGTTCTTTGTACAGGGATACAAAGTAGGCGATGCCATCGGAAACCAGGGAGAAGAAAAGCATCATTACAAAGATAATGACCAGCATTCCAAAGACCGACATCACCATAAATGCCAGGGTTTTGCCCAGGGAATAGTCGTGGATCATCATCATGGCCACCACCAAAAGCAGCCCGCACCAGATTAAGGAGATGCTTGACAAGACTGAATAAAACGCACCCTCCTCGACGGTGACCATGTTGCTGATCAGGATGAGAGGCAATTGGATAAGCACGTAGGGAGTCAGGGAGTAGGCGCTGCCCAAGTAGATATCACGCATGCGCCCCTTGCCTTCAAACAGGGTAGTCAGGCTCCAGTTGGCCACACACCAAATCAGCAGGGGTAGAAGGATTGACAGCATCTGCGTAAATACGTTGATGCGTGCCCAGTTGACCCGCACAAACAGGAAAGAGGTGTATTGCAACTGCAAAATACGCGTCAGCAATGTCATAAAAACGATGAAATTGGCTGCTGCCATGCTTCCGCGCCGTTCGCGCGTCAAGTCCCAAAAGCCATCAAAAGGCCGGACAATGACATGCAGCGAGTAGCGCAGCGTTTTCCCGAAGCGCTGCCACCAGGCGCGGTCGCGCACGCGCGTCAGAAAGCCTGTGTTGCTGATTCCACTCATGCTTCACGCAGCTCCTCTCTGATTTTTCGTATCCGACCCGCTATCAACGGCACTAACAGCGCCAAAGCGATCACAATAAAAATCCAGACGATATTCTGTTCCACCCAGATTTTACGTTGCTCCTGGAATGCCTTGGAATAGTTGACCTCGTCATTTGCCAGCTTAAAGTATCGCATGGCTTCCCCATAGTTTTCCGCGCGCATGAGCGCACGCCCCACACCGATGTAAGCCAATTCAAAGTTACCGTTGAGTTGCAATACCTGCTGCCAGGTATCTGCTGACAGGCTATATTGCCCGCTGTAGTACTGCTCCGTTGCCTGGTAAATCAGCCGGCCATACTCAGTAGGCTCAAAGATGGTAACGGATCCTTCAAGGCTGTCGAGTACCAGCAGGTCATAGCCATCATGCTCAATGGAGGCGGCGTTGCGAAAGTAACCAGCCATGTTGCCCGATCCGCCGAAAATCCAAAGGTTACGGCCCTGGTCATCATAACCAAACAAGCGTCCGCGAATCTTATCCAGCGCGACATACACTTCGTTGTCCAGTACAGTAATGTCACTGAAGCGCGAGGGGCCGTTGTAGCCGGCGGCGCTGCCCCAGTCCACATCGCCAATGGGCGGGAACTCCCCGTTTTTAACCAAAATATCATTTCCTATGGCATTGAGTTTGCGGATGGGGCGCGCATTGTCCCATAGAAGGTCATATTCCTGGAAGGTCGTGGTGACCGAGTAGATGAAGCCCTTGGCGTCAATATACATGTTGTCAAATTCAGTGGGCACAAAAGAGGCCTGCTGTGCCCGTTGTTCCCGGGTGGACAGCAACCGCCAAATCTGATCGGTAATGGAATAGGAAACCGGCATCGCACCGATAAAACCGGTGAACTTCCCATCTGCCTCAAACTTGGCCATGCCCTTGTTGATATTCCGCAGCAAGACAAAGGCGCGGCCGGTCATGTCAGCCACAACCCGTGTGGGTAGAAAGGCCAATCGCTGGTCAAATGTTTCATCCCCAGGCTTGGTAATAGTCATCAGCAGCTTGAGAGATGGATCCAACTTTACCACACGTTCGTTGCCTGTATCCGCGATGAACAGTTCGCCATTGGCTGTGACAAAGAGATCTCCAGGCGTATTGAAAGTATGGACAGTGTCCCCTTCATAAAAACTGTCAATCACGCGCTCCTGACGGTAAGTATCGCCATTGCGGAGCAGCTGTATGATACGGTGGTTGCCGGTATCCACGATATACAGCCTGTCTTTGTCAACGAACAGGCTTCCAGGCACCAGCAGGGGCTTGTCCAGCCCCAATACGGAGCTGTTGAGGACTGTTCGCACACGGTAGGCGTCAGGCGCGTAGCGCACTTCGCCCCAATAATCATAGGTATAGGAATAATAGTCCCTATAGCCAACCTGTGCCTGCCCTGGCATGACGGTCAAAAGCAGCAGCATGATCAGCAGCGCACAGGTTATGGCGCGTGCGCGCAGGGGATGGCCGGTCTTGCTGATGGATGTCATCGCTTACTCCTTGATGCCTGAAGAGGCCATGGTCTCCAGGATTTGTGTCTGTGACAGGATAAAAATGGCGATGGGCACGATCATCATGATCACAGTGACCGCAGCGGCCTGCCCGGCACGCGCCAGGCCGCCAGCCTGAATCTGCTGCAGCGCGTAGGTCAGCGTCTTCTTGGCCTCAGAATAAATCACCGTCTGCGCGCGAGCGTTCCACAAGCCCTGGACCGAGAAGATGATCAGCGTCAGCCAGGCGGGTTTGACGTTGGGCATCACGATTTGCCAGAAGATACGCCACTCGCTGGCTCCATCAATCTTGGCTGACTCAATCAGGGCCATGGGAATACTCTCCATGAACTGCTTCATCAAAAACAAGCCGATGGGAGCCGCAAAGGCAGGCAGGACGACCGACCACAGGGTATCCACCAACCCCAGGCGGGAAATCATCAAATAGTTGGGGATGCCGGTGACATAGCCTGAGAACATCAGCGCCACAACGACCAGGCGGAAGAATGTTTTAGAGCCTGGAAAGTCATATTTGGCCAGCACGAAAGCAGCCATGGAAGCTACAAGCAGGTGCCCGGCAGTCCCCAGCACTGTAATCAACACGGTGTTGGTCAGGTAACGCCCAAAAGGCACCCAGGACTGGCCCATGGTGACCACAAGGTCAGCAAAATTGTCAAAAGTCGGATTGACGGGCAGCAAGCGCGGGGGAAAGCGGAACAGTTCATCCAGGGGCTTAAGCGAGGCTGCCAGCGCGAAAACAAGCGGATAAGACATAATGACAGCGGTCAGTCCCAGCATCAGGTAGATCGCAGCATCGCCTGCACGCGAACGGTTGGGAGAGCGGCGGTGAGCAATGCTTTGCAGTTTTTTGACTTTCTGCTTCCTCATTTTAAGTACCTACCCGTTTCAGGAGACCCTGGATAGCCTTGTTGGTCAGAATCATCGTTAAAAACAAAAGCGTTGCAATGGCTGAAGCGTAGCCCATATCAAAACGCGTGTATCCATAGTCAAACAGGTGAGTGACCACTGTATGCGCCGCGTAATCAGTCGAGGGATAGCCGCATAATGCCATGGTCTGGTCAGCGACCGAGAAGGCGGATGTGATGGACATGACCGCGCCGAACAGCAGCATGGGACGCATGTTGGGCAAGGTGATATAGTACAATTCCTGCCAGCGGTTGCGCACGCCGTCTACATATCCCGCCTCATACTGCGCCTGATCCACGCCCTTCAGTCCGGCAACAAAAGCCAGGAAGCCCGTACCCATGCTCATCCACAGCAGCACCAGAACTACCACCGGCATCATGTACCTGGGATCGGTCAGCCAGAGGATGGGGGCATTGATGATGCCGACGCGCACAAGGAAGGAGTTTAGGTAGCCGTACACATCACCACGGAAGATGATGGAAAAGATGAAATAGGCGTTGCCGGCAATGGAAGGAGCGTAAAAGATCACAACAGCCAGGGAACGTAACCAGCGGGGCAATTCGTTGATGAACCAGGCGAACATAAAGGACAGGATGTAACCAATAGGTCCGGTAATCACAGCGATGATGAAAGTGTTTTTGACGGATATCAGGAAGATGTCATCCTGCAAAATCAGATTGATATAGTTGGCCAGACCGATGTAGCGCGCCGGCTCCAGGATGTTGTAATAGGTAAAGCTGTAGCGGATGGAGGTGATGATCGGCAAAATATAGAAAGTGAAAAACAGCAGGGCAAATGGCAGCAAAAACAGGTAGCATACCCACATCTGCCGGGCTTTGTATCTTGCTGTTTCCAGTTTGCGCCTTTGCAGGCTGATATAGCGGCTCATCATGCTCATGGAGAGACTCCTTTGCTGACGCTCAGACCAAACTCCAGGCGTTTGTTGGTAATTTCACGGTCGATCAGCCTGGCGTAATCCAGGATGGTCTCCCGGGGATTGACCAGTTTATTGATCACCTTGCGCACAGCGTTTGTGATGTTGCGTGCAGTATAGTAACCTCCCGCTACCTCACGGAAGCCTACCGCATCATCCAGTGCCGTTTCCAACACCGCAAGCTGACCGGCGCTCCAGGACAACTCCCGCATGGCAGCGATATTGGCTGTTGGATAGCGCGCGGAGGCGCCCAGCACGGCTTCGATCTCCCGGCCAAAGCGCACCTGCGCATCCCGGTCGGTCCACCAGGTCATGAAAGCCCAGGCCTTCTGCTTGACACTCTCATCTACTGTGGCGATCATCATGCAGCTGACACCCTGGGAGTGAACAGCATGGTCTATAAACATCTGGCCGTCTGAGCCGATTCTGGGCATGCCTGGAATCAGGCTGAAATCCCATAAACCACGGATTTCAGGAGCGGAGACCGCCAGGAAGTTAAAGGTGGTAAAGTCCGCGATACCCAGAGGCATCTCGCCTGAACGGAAGCGGCTGACAAAGTCAAATTCCTTAGGGAGCCCGTAATCTGTGTACAGCGAAGTATAGAAGTCAAAGGCATGAACGGCAGGCTCTTCATTCAGCTGCGTGCGGGTGGCATCCTGGGTATAAATCTGTCCGCCCAACTGGTATATCAGGGAATACAGCGTGGATTGGTTGGGCGCAGCGATGGATGGATAAGGTATGCCTACAGACATGTTGTTGCCTTGGATGGTTGGCATCAGCCCAATCAGTTCATCCCAGGTTTCAGGCGCTTTCATTCCATATTCTTCCAGGATATCGCTGCGGTAAAACAGAACTGAAACAACCTGGGTCTCCGGCAGACCATAAACACCGCCATCCCATGTCAGGGATGCATAGGCGCTGGGGCGGAACCGGGCAATGACTTCGTTGAAATTTTCAAACTGGGTCAAATCCTCTGCGGCATTCCGAAGGGCATAGTTGACCGGGTTCCAGGAATCTGTGGACACAACCAGGTCGGGCCCGTTGCCTGCCACCACAGCACCCAGCAAGGCGCTGGGATCAACCAGCTTGATGTTGACCTTGATGCCGGTTTTCGGGGTGAAGCTGTCATCCACCATGGTCTTGAGCACTGTAGACTGATCCCGTCCAGTCAACAGCCAGACCTCCAGGGCATCCTCATCATCAAACACATCGCCCAGCGCATCATAATCCACAAAATAGGAAATAGCGGTGGATTTGATTTCATGCCACAGCCCTGCAACAGCGCTTTCGCTCGCGCTTGCAGGTATCCTGTCCGCGCTGTGAAGGAAGATACTGTCGATGTCCAGCTTGATTTCTCCCATGGCCTGCATCGCGGTACCAAGCGCGGTGATATTGTCTTTAAAATTAACAAAGGATGCGGTAATGCGGTTGGGATCGCGTGCAAATTCCTCCAGCTGGGCAGCCAGGGTCTGGGCAGCCGCGATTTTGTCTGATTTCTGGCCCGTGTAGGCAGAGGCTTCATCGACAATCTTATACAAGCGTTTGCTCTCCAGCGCCATTGCCTCCACCACCTCAGGATAGACCTGGTGTATATTGTAATCACGGAAGGTATCCGGGGTGACGCCGGTCAGTATCAGAATCTTTCGATATATTTGATTGAGGCGGTATACACTGTCATCCAGTTGGGTCAGGATGGCGCCCATGCCGCCCAAGGTGGCTTCCAGACGAATGGTGTGCGCGCCCGCGCTTAAGTAAAACATATAAGGCTCGCCCCGGTCATTGCCCAGGTTTTTCATCTCCCAGGCGTTTGCAAACTCAAAGGGGATCTCGCTCATTTCCTCAAAAGGAAGTTTTCCGTCAATCAACAGTGTGCGGCTGGATTTACTGCCGCGCTGATAACGCTGGCGGCCTTTGATTGTGATCTGATACAGGCCGTCCTCGGGCACTTCAACATTCCACTGGATCCACTGCCCCGGGATGCGCCAGGGATCCCCCCCAATGTAGTTGAGCACTACGCGGCTGAGGTCGCCCGGGACTGTCGCAGGGGAGGAGCGGTCATACCGCGCATAAAGCGAAGGGCTGGAGCGAAGCTGAGCGGCCTCGCCGGGAATGTCCATCAGCATGCCCGAGGGCTGTCCGGCTAAGTATTTGGCAGTTTCGTAATACTGCGTATAGGCTGGTATTTGTGCAGGCACGTCCAGGGTCAGGCTGCGCAGCGTCATAGGCTCGTTGGTGCCAACCAGACGCAGGGTGTTCTTGCCCTTGTTCAGATGAAAACGGTAAGGAGCGGTCTCATAACCCAGCGGATCTTTGAAATCAGCGGTCTGCCAGGCAAAAACCTCCTGCTGGGCTGGGCGGATCTGGTTGCCCTGGTTGTCGGTGCGAACAGCGTCCGCATCTGTCCACATGCGGGAAAACAACAGCGTATCCGCACCCAGGAAAGGCACTTCGCCATTGATGTATAAAGCGCGTTCTATGTCTACACCGCGTGATGGCAAGGTCAGGTATTCCAGGCTCAACCGGTACATGCCTTCCTGGGGCACTTCCACTGCCCAAGTGATGTCCGAGCCCTCCTGCGTGAGCAGGACAGGCTGGCCTTCTTCATCAGTCTGAGCTTCAACGCCTTGAGCTTGCACATAGTCTCCCAGAGAAATGGATATGCTTTCCAGGGCATCAGGAGTCTCTTGAAACCGTTGCAAATACATTGCGTAGGTGTTTTGTCGTCCGATGCCAATCACAATGCGGCTTAGATCTTCGTCTTGGTATTTTTCGCTGAAATCGCTGTGATTGCCGGTAAGCATAACCCAGGCGGACAGTGCGCCAACAAACAGCAAAAACACCAGAGTTGAACGCCATTTCCTACTTAGCTTCCGCCGCACTTCCCACTCCTTCCTGACATTCAGCCTGTTCTAATGGTTTGTTTTCGCCAAACCAATCATCAAATCCTCGAAGCACCTTACCCCGCATGAGCACATTCAGAGTGATTGAAGCCCGGTGTTTCTTCGTGCGCACAAGTAGTTTTGGTAAAATTAATCGTTTAATATGCCATATAATATCCAATACAGAACTGGCTTGTCAAGAACAAAATTTAAAGCGCCGCTCTGGACGGCGCTCAAGCTTAATAATTACAAAAGAATATTGATCTGATTTTGACAAACTACAAACCCGGATGACCCTGCATCCGGGTTTGCAAAGGAAAAGCGATTCAATCAGGGCTTTGAAATATTCTCTATGCGAACGAAGCCGCGAATCGGTTTGTTCTCATAGATGGTTTCGATGTAGGCACGGTCTCCCAGATAAGCCAGCAAGGTAACCTCGGTACCCTCTTTGAGTTTAAAAATCATTAACGGCTTGATGATGGGGTCATCAATGAAAGGCGCATCGTTCACGATAGTGACTGTCTGACTGCCCAGGTAAAGCTCCTGCACCTGCAAATCGCTTGGCAAGGCGCTCTTTTCAATGTAGCCGATGCGATAGAGGTTATTGCTTAAACCATAGCCGACTAAAGCCCAGTCACCGATGGTACCCCATACGCGTAAACGACCGCCCGAGACAGATGCACGTCCATTGGCAGCGCGCCAGTATTCGGTGCCGGGACCGGAATAAACAGCCTGTTCTCCGCTGCGCAGCGAAAAGGTTTGATAGTCCGGAAGCGGAGCCGCTTCAGTGATGGTGGACGGATCCCTGAAGACAAAGACAACTTCATTGGGGATGGGGATGCCGTTGGCGCTGACCGTCACAGTAATGAAGGTAGCGCCTGAAACCACATAGCCCGAGGGGGCGAGGCTTTTATCAATGTCAATCCGTTTTGGAGAGGCTGATGAAACACTGACGGTGGTCTGATGAAGGATGTTATCGTCCTGATCCTTGTATATGACCGGTACATTCACGCTGACAGGAGGTGCAGGCGGGGCATAGGTAAAGACAACCCGGCCAGGGTTGGCTGTACCACTGGCTGAAATTGTCAGCTGAACATTCCGGTTGCCTTGCAGCACATAACCCTTTGGCACGCGGTTGTCATCTGCCGTAACAGTATACGAACCCTGAGCATAAATGCGTGTGTAGGAATTCAATGTCTTGTTGTCCGTATCAATGTACACCACCTCTACAGATACGCTGACTGGCTTGGTATACAGGAAGATCACAAGATCCTGGGAGGCAGTGCCATTGGAATATACATTGATCTGGACACTGCGGGTACTGCTGAGGATGTAGCCCTGCGGCACCCGGCTGTCATCGGCGGATATGGTGGTTGTGCCTTGGGGGAGCATTCTTTGCTCGCTAAACAGCGTTTTGCCATCAGTGTCACGGTACTCAACACTTACCGCGACATAGACAGGCTGGGCATAGGTAAAGACAACCTGATTCTGTGACACGCTTCCGTTTGAATAAACAGTGACCTGCACGTTTCGGTTGCCCTGAAGCACATAGCCGACAGGCACGCGGCTGTCATCCGCAGTGACTGTCTGAATCCCCTCACCAAGCTGGCGTGTCTCGCTATAGAGTATCTTGTTGCTGGTATCACGGTAAAGCACCTGGATGCTGGCGCTGACAGGCCGTGCATAGGTAAAGATCACCTGGTTTTGTGACACGGTGCCGTTTGAGTACACGGTTACTTGTATATTGCGGCTGCCCTGAAGCACATAGCCAAGGGGAACACGGCTGTCATCGGCGGTGATGGTGTGGGTTCCTTCGCTTAACAGACGCGTTTCACTGAAGAGCACCTTGCTGCTGGTATCACGATAGAGCACCTGGATACCCGCGCTTTGGGGCGATTTATAGGTAAAAACGACTGTACTTGGGAAGGTAGCGCCCTGGCTGGTGGTATAGACGATTACGTTTCGCGAGGAAGTCAATTGCATTCCTGCGCTCACCAGGCTGTCGTTGGCAGTGATTGTGGTATAACCGGGCTGGACAACCTGACTGAGGCTGCGCAGAACATTGCCCTGTTCATCACGGTAGACAATAGGTATGGAGAACACTGTGGATGAAGGCGTCTGAGGCGCAGCGGTACCGCTTGCCATAAAAACAACTTCAGCAGGAGAGATGCTGCCATCATAACCGACGCTAACCACCGCGTCGGTTGCGCCGGACAGGGTATAGCCTTGCGGTAGCTTGCTGCTGTCGGCATAAATCAGCTGAGTGCCTTGACGGACTCGTCTGTACTCACTTGCAAGAATACGATTGTAGGCATCCTTATAGTAGATGGGCAGATACCGGGTTGTAGTCGGCGGCTGAGTTGGCGCGACCGCCAGGGGCTCATATCTGAAAATCACACCGTTTGGTACTGCATTCCCCATGGCGTCAACGGACACGTAGACGCTTCGGGTGCTGGTAAGGCGGTAGCCCGGAACCTGAGTGTCATCAGCGGTGATGACATTTTGCCCGACCTTGACTGGAACCTGTACGGTTTTAAGCATCTGGCCCTGCGTGGACATATAATACACAGGCAAGGTGTACTGGGTATTACCAAGCGGGATGGGGGTAGGGTAGGCGTAATAATAGACCATCCTGTTGCTGACATAGCCAAATACATTGTCAGGCAGCAGAATCTCATACCAGCCGCTGGCCACTTGTCCGGTGGTTTGGAACAATGCCCCGGAAAGCGCGGTGGCAATGATGGGGTAGTCGGTACTGCCTCCGGAGCGGATGTTGACTGAGTTTGAAGCGATTATGGTGACCTCGCCCACAATCACCGATCCGTCCGCACCAACGGGTGATGCAAGCAGTCCGAGCAGCAACGACGCTGTCACTAAGAGTGTTACAAATTTTTTCATCTTCGGTCTCCTCTGTTAAGATGTTTTCAAATCATGTGCAGTAAGAGCGTGGCATTCAAAAGGATTATAACCGAGAGGGACATTGTTCAACCGCTGTGGTACAATACGTTGGGGGGATAACCATGAACGAAAAGGTCAACTACGATGCCAGGATGCTCGAGCTGATAGCTGGTATGCAATCTCTTGGGCGACGGCCCTCGCTGTTGCTGCATGCCTGCTGCGCGCCCTGCTCCAGCGCGGTTTTGGAACGTCTCGCGCAGGATTTTGACATACTGCTTTTTTTTGATAACCCTAATCTCGATACCCTTCAGGAACATGATGCGCGCGCAGCGGAAACTGTTCGTTTGCTAAGCATGATGTTGCCGTGTGCCCGGGTCATTGTTTCGCCATATGAACCTGCCGTGTTTCTTGAGGCAGTCCGGGGCCTTGAACACTTGCCTGAGGGCGGAGCGCGGTGTGAAGCCTGCTTTCGCCTGCGTCTTTCACGCAGCGCATCGAAGGCTGCGCAAATGGGTTGTGATTGGTTCACCACTACCTTGACCATCAGCCCGCGCAAGGATGCTGCTGCGCTGAATCGCCTGGGTCTTGCTGCCGGTGAAGCAGCCGGCGTCCGATTCCTGCCCAGCGACTTCAAAAAGCGCGGAGGATACCATCGTTCAGTGGAACTCAGCCATGAGTACGGTCTGTACCGTCAGGATTACTGTGGATGCGCCTTTTCCAGGCGCCACTCAGATTAATCCGATTGTAATCTCCTTTCATTGCATATAACGCCCTGCAATATCGTTTTCATGCAGCATTATCTACCATTTATTCGCTACTTTCTCCAGGAATCCGGTCAGCCCGTCGATGGCGAGCTCCTGACCATCATCCAACGCAGCTGTACCGTAGAACCTGCCAAAGACCTGATGTTGTCTGGATGCCAGCACAAGCACGTTCAAATCTGCTGCGCGGTCCAGTATTGGCTCAAAGGCCAGTTTCAAACGCCCGGTGTCATCAAACACCTGCCATGTGGACAGATAATCTGCCCGGCCTTTGGCCATTGGCTCTGTGAAGGCGACCCGACCCAGTTTATGTGCCTTGCCGCCGTAGAGGATCATGTTTTCTGTCGCCTTTGAGGTGTCTCCAAAGCCATGACCGATGTTCAGCCCAAAGGCGCGCCCATTCACCACACCGGACGCGGAGCCCCAATACCATGTGTTGCTGTAGGGCCAAACACCGCGCCCCCAGTCCAGCATGCCAAAGCTGGTCGCAGGGGAAAAGTAGAAATCCTGATCATCCAAAATGACGCGGCCCTCCGCGGGCAGGCAGTTGATTTTTTGATTATAGTAAAAGCAATTGGGTTTCCCGTGAAAAGGCGTCACAATGACCATGCTGTCCTGGACAGGATCAGCCAAGCTTAAGTCAAACAACAATTTTTGGGAGGTGCCCTGCATGTTTTCTACCTGACCGTAGAGCTCGCGCTTTCCCCGGGCGACGACAAAATTGATTTCATACCCCTTTCCTGCAGCGCGGCTGGTACCCTCCACAGAACTGACCGGTAATTGTCCGCTTCCCATGGGAAAAAGAGAAATGGCGCTGTGTGTCAACTGTCTTTTGGTATCAAAATCCAACAGGCTGACGCTGTCAAGCCCCATATAGCCATTGTCTGCAATGGTTAATGCCAGGGCGAATCGATCGTTACACACCAGGTAATAATCCCATTCCTTTATGCGCCATTTCGGGGCTTTGATACGATTTCGGTCATAGGTCTTCATCAAACTGGTAGCGTAGCCGCTTTCGCTCAGCGTACCATCTGCACGGTGCAGCGGTCCCTGTGACAGAATCCTATGCTGCATGATAACTTCCTCCGATTGTTGCCTTGTTTTTGTCCATATCAGACTTGCCAGACGCTTCGCAAGGCCTGAACCGCGGCTTCAAGCTGATTGTCTTTCAGACCGCCAAACCCCAGCACCAGAGCGGGCGGCACTTGGACGCTGTTGCAATATCCTGTAAGGCCGGATAGAGGGATACCGGCATCATATGCGGGGGCAATCAAATCATGCTCGCTTCGGCCATGTATTCCAAACAAAAAATGAAGCCCGGCATCCTGTCCGAACAGGAAAGCACCTGGTATTGCCTCCAACAAGGCGCATAGGATGCGATTGCGCGTCTGGTATACTCTGGCAGCCCTGCGCAGATGCCGTGAATAATGTCCGTCCTCAAGCAAGCGTGACATGGCCTGTTGTTCAAACCTCGAGACCGATTCGCCGCTTCTCAATGATTCTTGATTATAACGTCTTTGAAGCGTTTTAGGCAACGCCATATATGCGATGCGCAGCCCGGGGGCCAGGGAGCGTGAAAATGTGCTCAGGTAGATCACCCTGTCATGCGTGTCGATGCCCTGCAAAGCGGGCAAGGGCCTGCTGGAAAATCGAAATTCCGAGTCATAATCATCTTCGATCAGGTATCGGTTTTCCCGCTGCGATGCCCAGTATAGCAATTCTGCGCGGCGGCCTGCTGGCATGCTCAAACCGGTGGGAAACTGGTGCGCCGGCGTCAGGTAAATCAGATCCAGGTTTTGTTCCTGAACAAGGTCAGTGCGCACCCCCTGTTCATCCATCGCCAGTGGAATGCATTGGTGACCGGCCATGCTAAAGATTCGGTAAGCTTCCGGGTAACCGGGATCCTCACATCCTACGCGCATTGATTTGTCAAACAGTGAACCAATGGCAGCCAACAGCAGGTCAACGCCCGAGGCAATCACCATACCTTCCGCTGTGCTGCGAACGCCTCGGTACTGATATAAAAAACTGCTTAAGACGCTGCGCAGGCTGGCTTCTCCCCGCGGATCGCCGCGATTCATAAGCTCAGGTTCATCCAAGAGCGTGTCACGGATCAGACGCGCCCAGATCTTGAAGGGAAACAAGTTTATGTCGGTTGACTGCGGAGAAAAATCAAACAGCGGCTCCTGCAGAGGTGGGGGAACTGCGCTTGGCTTGAGCGATGGAACCTCACCCAAGGGGCGGATGGCCTCGACAAAAACACCTCGTCGCTCTTCAGAACGCAAAAACCCTTCAGCTTTAAGCAGCTCATAAGCTGTATTGACCGTTTGCTCGCTGATGCCCAGGTGGCGGCTCAGCGAGCGCCGTGAGGGCAGCCTGGCACCTCCTTTTAAGCGTCCGCACATAATATCCATGGAAATAAAACGGTACAATTGTTCATACAAGGGGATATCGCTTTTAGTATCAAATTGAAGCGTGATATCGTGCATACAAACTCCTGGTATTTCCGAATAAGCACAATCTGGTACTTCTAAAGATACCAGTATTTTGTATAGTAAAATAAACAATGACAACAGTCAAGGAGGAGCAGGATGGGCATCAAAAAAACACCAAACACAATTGGTCTGGCGTTTTCAGGCATGATGGTCGCTCTGGTGATGGTATCCAACTACATCAGTATTCCGACAGCTTTTTCTCGTTTGCATGTCGCGAACGCAATGTGCATGCTGGCCGGAATGCTCTTTGGCGGGCTGCGTGGCGCTGTGATTGCGGGCCTGGGATCGGCGCTGTATGACCTGACTTATCCGGCCTATGCGGCTGAAGCCTGGATCACTTTCCTGACCAAGGGCATCATGGCACTGGTCTGCGGTATGATTGTCAACAGCAAAGGATTGCGGTTACGCCAGACGTATCGCCTGCCGCTGGGATCTGTTGCAGGGGCTTTGACATACATCGTATTGTATATGCTCAAGAGCTATCTGCAAATGCGTTTTGTTACGGCTGTTCCAGCGGACACCATCCCAACTGCGCTGCTGGGCAAGTTGTCCTCCTCGCTCATCAATGGTTTGTTCGCTGTGATTGTGGCACCGATTCTGTACGTTCCCATAATGCAGGCCTTGCGTAAAAGCGGCCTGGCAAGGCATTTGCCGATTCCGGAATCAAGAGGCGACTGTTATTGATTCCAATCTTTATTGCATCGTTGCGCCGGGCCTTTTGTCGCCCTGCTGTGTCAGTCTGCTGAATACGGCATCAGCGCGATGGCACGTGCGCGCTTGATGGCTTCAGATAACTGGCGCTGATGCTTGGCACAGGTACCCATCATACGCCGCGGGGATATTTTGCCGCGTTCATTGACGTAGCGGCGCAGACGGTTGACATCCTTGTAATCGATGTACACAACCTTATTGGCGCAAAAGTCACAGACTTTGCGGCGTGGCCTCCGGCCGCGCGGGCGTGGTCTTTTTTCTCCTCTGTCTTCTGACATAATTCAGTCTCCTTGCTTACTAAAACGGCAGGTCATCGTCATCGACCTTGACGAACCCATTGTTGCTTTCCTGCACTGTTGGCTGGTTGTCGGCAAAACGGCTTTCATTGGCGCTTTCGCTGCGCGGGGTCAAGAATTCCACTTCATCAGCGTTGACCTCCAGGCTATAGCGCTGCTGGCCGTCATTGCCAACGTATGATTGAAGAGTCAGCGTACCGCTTACCCCAACCTTACGCCCCTTGGCCAGGAAACGGTTGCAGTTTTCTGCCTGCTGACGCCAGGTTGTCACCCGGAAAAAATCAGCATCCGGCTGTCCGGCTTCTGCGCTTTGACGGCCGCGGCGGTTGACTGCGACAGTGAAGGTACAAACGGGTACGCCACTTTGCGTGCTGCGCAACTCTGGATCCCTGGTCAGGTTTCCGATGAGAAAAATCTTGTTCATCTCTTGCTCCCTTATTCGCCGGCGGGTTCAGGCGCCGCTTCCGCGCCGGGCTCCGGGACTCCGGCGGTTGAAGCCTGCGGTGCAGGACGCTGCGGCTGCGGTTTGACATTGGAGCGTTTGTGCTCAACTCGGGTGATGAGATAACGCATCACACCTTCGTCGATCTCCAACACACGCTCCAGTTCCTTGGGGAAGGTCGACGGTGCGGAAAAATTGACTAAGACATAGTAGCCTTCAGGCTTGTCATCTACCAGATAAGCCAGACGGCGCTTGCCCCATTCCTCAACGTTTTCCACCTTGCCTGCATGTTGCTCAATCAGCGTGTTAAAACGCGTAATCAGCTCCTTGCGAGGTTCGTCCTCCAGACTGGTGTCAATGATGTAGAGCAGTTCGTAATCCAATTCCTTTCACCTCCTCATGGACATATGGCGCCACGTCTCGCATGGCGCAAGGATGTGCCAATAATGAATTATACATACATTATGAGAGAATAGCAAGTTTTTTCAATTAAATGTTTAGAATGCGTTGTAACCCTGAGTGAATTCCCAAAGTAAGTTCCACAGTGGCAATAAGAAGTGGAAGTTAGTCTGGGAAGAGAAAAGTGGTGGAAGTTAGTCTGGGAATAAAAGCGATAGTATTTTGTCCGGGACGAAGGAGGCCC
>Ga0255340_1001017_pt1 | contig 40218 bp, 32 predicted proteins | sample wastewater_treat_7_FD_192417 | JGI IMG/M metagenome (GOLD analysis project Ga0255340, IMG submission 192417) | Wastewater microbial communities from Lulu Island WWTP, Vancouver, Canada - plant10 | ecosystem: Engineered > WWTP > Wastewater > Unclassified | place: Canada: Vancouver, British...
CTCTCCTTGTTCCTTCCTTCTTATCCTTATTATTCTTATCCTTATAATCCTCCTCGCGATAGCGAGGAGCCCTTTAGGGCGACGTGGCGATCTGCCTTTAATCATTGTAGGCTGTTGACCTGATGCTAGAACCATTTTTGACTTACATTTAAGATGTCAGGTTGAACCCCCAAAGGGGGCAGGCAACGCTACCTGACCTACGTCTTTAACACACGATTCTTCTTGATATAATCCGCCATCTCCCCCAGCGAGGCAAAGGCTTCATGTCCATCCTCGGTAGCGATCAGCCAATGCAATCCATCTCCTCCATCAAAAACGGCTACGCGCAAGGGTTCATCTTTACCCTGATAATCAAGATCGACCCGATATCCCAACCGTTTTAAGGCTCTTTCGGTCCACAACCTTGCCAGGCCTTCCCCTTCCAGCAGCGCCACACCCTCATTTTCCTCTTTCAGCGAAAAATGACCTTGAACAGCGTCAAACTGCACCCGTTCGCCAGCAAAAACACGCTGAAATTCGCCGCTCAATGCCAGATCCTCAGGCGCACCGCTTGAAATCTCCCCATTCAGGGACATCACCCACAATTTATCCGCGATGCGCAGCGCCTGATCCAGATCGTGCGTTGAAGTTAAGATCGTCTTGCCGTGATCCCTTGCCAATTCATGCAGCAGGCTCATCACTGCCACCCGTCCAGGCAGATCCAGATAGGCAGTCGGTTCATCCAACACCATGACCTGAGGCTCCTGTGCCAAAGCGCGCGCGATCATCACTCGTTGCCGCTCGCCATCGCTCAGCTTATGCACCATTCGACCCCCAAAATCTTTTATCCCAACCATTTCCAGGGCTTCATCGACCACTTGCCAGTCATGATCGCTCATTCGATCAAACAGTCCTGTATATGGAAAGCGCCCCATCGAAACCAGTTCGCGCACGGTCATCGCGCCAACTTCGATTGGGGTCGTCAGCACCACACTCAGCTGGTGCGCCAACTCCTTGCGGCTGTAGCTTGATATTGGATTATCGTCCAGGTTGATCTCACCAGACAAAGCCGGCAGCAACCCCGTCAGCGTGCGCAGCAAAGTTGATTTTCCCGCGCCGTTTGGACCCACCAGACAGACAAACTCTCCCTGTCGAAGCTCGAGATTCAGGCCTCTAGAGATCACTTTGCGAGCTGGTTTCCCGTTTTCGTAACCGATCTCCAGCTTTTCAGTATGCAAAACGCGCTTTACACGTTGAATGATGTTCCACCTCGCTTCTGCTTCAACACCACCCACAGGACGAATGGCGCTCCAAACAAGGAAGTGACTACATTGATCGGCAGCACAAGTTGCGAGCCCGGCATCTGCGCCAAGAGATCAGCTGCCACAGCAACGATTGCACCGATAACAATCACCGCCGGAATCAGAATTTTGTGATTGGACGTTTTAAAGAGATTACGGGCAATATGAGGCACTGCCACGCCGATAAAACCAATCGGGCCGCAAAAGGCAGTCACCGTACCCGTGAGAATGGAAGCGCTCAGGAGGATCAACACGCGCATTCGTTTGGTGTTTAATCCCATCGTTTTGGCATAATCTTCACTCAAAAGCATGGCGTTGAGACCTTTCGGCAAAAATGCCAGGATCCCGATCGCAAAAACGATCACGGGCGCCATGACCTTCAACTGCTGCCAGGTGACCCCATTAAATGCGCCGTAGGACCAGACGCTATAAGCTTTTACCTTTTCCGGAGAGCTGAAATAGATCAACAAACTTACCAACGCGCCCGTGGCGGTTCCAAACATCAGACCTAAAATGAGCAGAGTAGTCGGACTCTTGACCATTCTGCCAGCCAAAAGGATCAAAGCCATGACGATCCCTGAGCCCACAGAAGCCGCCAGAACGATCCCTAGCTCGCCAAAACTGCTGACAGCCGGCAAAAACATGCCGCCGACCATGGTCGAACCCATGATCGCAATCGCCACCCCAAGGCTGGCCCCTGAATTGATGCCCAAAATAAAGGGGTCTGCCAGGGGGTTGCGAAACATCGTTTGCATCTGCAAACCGGACGCGCTCAATGCGATCCCAGCCAGTATCGCCGTAACGATCTTAGGCAGCCGGTAGCTTCGTACGATATAAACCCAACTATCTTTGATACCTGGACTGCCAAGGATCGTGCCGAGGATGTCTTTGAGCGGGATGCGTACTGAGCCAAGCGTCAGATTCAGGGCGACAACCAGCAGGAGAACGAGAAAGAGAATTGCGAAGATCCACAACCTCCCCTTGCGATTGCTTGTTTGAACCGCTTGCTGCTTGTTATCGCCCATATTTTAAAAGTTCAGGCTTTATTGAAGCTGCTGATAGTAGAAAAATTCGTGGTCAGGGACCAGATCCGGATAAAAGGCTTTCACCAGGTCCAATAAAACCACATCAGGATTCGCCACAGCGCTTTCGTAATAATCGGTTCCGCCCATCTCCGTCACGCGTAAGTTGTTATTGTAGACTTCGCCCGTTTGATAGGCTTTAAAGTCGCCATAGCGGGAATCCATCGCCAGCAGATCTGCCAGACCGTAGGCAAAACCCACGTTGATCCAAACATCAGCATCCTGAGCCCGCTCTACAACAACCTCAAAATCGACCGGGAAAGAACTGGTTCCTTCAAGATCGTCCCAAAGGTATGCGCCGCCAGCATCTTTGATCAAAATGGTAGCAAAGCTGTCCACACCGGGCATATACCAGGTGCCCTCATAAGCGGTATTGATCAGCACGGTCTTCTTCTCGGTCAGGTCAGCGGTCAAAGCCTTGACCACGTTGTAGCGCTCGACCATTTCATCAAAAAGCTTATCGGCTTCAGCTTCTTTGTCATAAAAAGCAGCAATAAACTTACCCCATTCAGCCCGACCCAGAGGATCTTGCTCAAGATATTCGGAATTGATCACGACCGGCAGTCCAGCTTCTTCAAGCGCGGGGTGTGAATCCCAATCGGGTGAACCGGAAGCGGAGGTCATGATGACGTCTGGTGCAAGTTCGATCAGTGCTTCCACATCGATCGATGGACCACTGCCAACGCTGATGATCATGCCAGCTTCTGCCCAGGTGCGCACCTCAGGGTTGTAGGTATAATCGGTAGTATCGACCGCAACCAGGGTGGAAAGCATATCGATCTGATCCAGGAAAGGCAAATAGGTCGTCGAGAGCGATACAAAGCTGTCGATCGGGGTATTGATCACGACCGCGTCGCCCAGATCATCAGAAACAGTAGTATCAGTCGGGACAAGCGCATAGACGAGAGGTTCGGTTGCGCCAAACCAGGGATTGGTGACGGTCAGCAATTTGTAGCCGTCTTTGTACTCAAGCGTGAAGTTCTTTGCATAATCGATCGTCACTTGTTCTACAACTTCAGCAGGTGTTTCCACTTCAACCGTAGCTTCAAGTTCGCTTTCCACTTCGGTTTCAACTTCAGTCTCAGCTTGAATGGGTTCTTCGGCCACGACCACATCTACCGGGTCAGCGACAGGGGCTGTTGCAGTCTTGCACGCGGGCAAGGCTAAAAGCATCAGAACAGCCAGAAAGGTAACAATTTTTTTCATATTCTCCTCTTTTCTAAAGATCTAATAAAAAATCACCCTTTCTGGATTAGAAAGGGTTGAGAATATCTTGCTCTCACCCACCTTCTTAATCCGAGAAGGTCAATATGGGTTTACTGAGGTTGGCTTCCTGACTTGTCTTACGACTTACAGTTGCGGTACAGTGTTGGACTCACACCAACTTCCGCCATTACACCCTGACATCCGGGCATCGGGTTACCTCAATATTGAATTGTGCCATTATCCTATCACTTCAAAAATCCAAAGTCAAGGAGAGTGTGAGTTTATGTGTGTGTTTTTTTTAGTAGGTCGTGACCTGTGCCCTAGGGGTATTGACAAAGGGGCACTTCCCGTGCCCCTTTGTCAATCCGACGGAATCCATCTACTAAATAATAGATAGATTCCACCACCACAACGAAAACAACCTATGCCAACAATGAACCAAAACTTTCTTAAGCTTGATTTCATTGTACAATTCATTCCATGAAAAAAACCTCTCTGCGAAGCCTGTCCGAAAAGAACCTTGCTCGTTTCCAATCGCTCCAGATCGGGAACGATTGTGCCATCCACGCGCTCTCAGCCGCAATCGAATTGCTCACCGAAGTACGTCTTGACCCCCACGAGCTCATCGAAGAAGTAAACCGCATCTGGTGGCAGGGGCGTTTTTATCGCCTCTTACCCAAACAAGGCATCACCCCCCCTCTGCAAGTGCGCTTAGCAGGATACCTTGCCAAAACACGCGATCTCCCCATCAAGGCACAGCTTCTCCACATCAACCCGGAGCTCCTGCGCCTGACCGCAGAAGCGGACAAGGTCGCCAGCCTGGTCACAATTTATTGGTGGTTTGGCAAATCCCCTGCCATTTACTACAAAGACCAGCCCACCAACTACAACCGACCCGAAGGCGCCAGCGGACACACGATGTTATTCGCCGCTTACAATCCTGAACATAAAAGTGGTGATATCTCGACACCATGGGGTTTTATCAATTCCTGGGTGGACGAAGGCAGCGGGCTGTTTTGGATGAGCGATCCCGACTTTCGCCGCACCTGGGGGACGCCCATTCCCCGTTGGGGAAAGAACGCGGTGGTTTTATTATCGCTGAAATGAATTACGAAACCGGGAAAACGGTCTCAGGGTTTCTTTCAATTTCCACGATCTCAACCTGACCTTTGCACAACTCGACCAGGTCCGTCTTAAAGCTCTCTTCGTTTTCCACTTTGAATTGAACCAGTAGATCAACTTCAACCGCAAAAACCTTATCCAAAACAATTCCATTGTTGCTTTCGATCAGTCTTACACAAAGCTCATACAAATTATAGGGGATCGTGAACGCCAGCGTGACCGTCTCAACCAGTTCTGCCAGTTTCACTAACAGTAGTATCTCCCTTACGGCATCTCCATATGCCTTGACCAACCCACCTGTGCCCAGTTTTGTGCCGCCAAAATAGCGCGTCACCACCACAACGACATTCCCCAGTCCGCTTCCCTGTAAGACCGCCAGGGCAGGTCTTCCGGAAGTACCGGAAGGTTCGCCGTCATCGGAACAATGCGTGATCAGGCTTTTGCCGTGCCCGATCACAAAAGCCGGCACGTTATGGGTCGCATCCGGATATCGCCGTTTGATCTCAGCGATATACTCCCGCGCTTCTTCAACGCTCTTCGCGGGCGCCAGACTGGCGATAAAGCGGCTGTTTACAACCAAGATCTCGTTTACGACCTCTTCAAGTGGAATTAAACGTTTTTCGCTGTCCATAGCTTAATCATAAACGATGTTAGCCAGCTATTTGAGCATTTGGAGAAAATTCACAATTCTCATTTTACCTGCGGACACGGTCAGAAGACCACTTCCGAACAGTAAAAACAATATCCACAATAACGTATTATCAATATAACTTTTAATTTGAGGCAATGCGCGGTTTTCCCCATTCTCTGTTTCTTTACGATATAATAACGTGATAGTCTTAAAAAAACCCGACTTGGAGAGGATGGTTGACTTGGTTCAGGTTGAGAACATCTCAGAAATTCGCCCTCTCATTGCGGACGAATTTCACGTTGGCGAATTTATTCCGCGTACGGAGTCCATCCAACGCGCCTGGGATTGGGGAAAACAAGTCCATTCCGGTCAGCTTCGCCTTTCGGGTGAACCCTACTTTGAAACCCATTGCGGCTGGGTTGGCGCTTTCGTTGACAAACTCGTAAAAAAAGAATCCTGGACGATCGCAGCCTTACTACATGATACGGTTGAAGATACCGGGGAGACATTGGACGAAATCCGCGCTCTCTTCCCTGGAGATCTTGGCAACGAAGTAGCCCACATTATTGATGGTCTTACCAAAATCAGCAACCCCCGTGACGGTAGTAGTCGCGAAATGGAAACCCTGCGAAAAATTGCCATGTTCCGCGATCCGGCTGTTTTTATTGTCAAACTCGCCGATAAAAGTCACAATATGATGACCCTCCAATACCAGTCACCTGCCAAACAGTGGGCTAAAGCCAACGAAGCCATCCGAGCCTACGGAAAGTTAGCCGGCATTCTCAATTGTTACCGTTGGCGTCGTTGGATTGAAGATATGGCTTTTCCCTATGCTGAACCCGAGCCTTACAACAACGTCCGAGCTCAAATCGATGCCGATCCCCGCCTCAGTGTCAACTTTATCCGTTATTACCTCAACGAACTCGCCGGTCTCATGACCTCCGAAGGCATTAGAGGTTCAATGCGCTTCACTGTGAACGGTTATTGGCAAGCCTGGGACAAGCTCCAACAAATGGCACGATCTCATCGTACTTCCCTGAACGATTATTCAGCAGTCAACGATATCGTCAGCTTCCGTATGCTCGTAGCTGAACAAGACGAAATGGCTTGTTATCGCTTACTAGCGCGCGTAAACAAATATTTTTCACGCAATCTCGACCAGGATCGCTTCGACGATTACATTGCCTCACCCCAAAATGGCTACCGCGCTCTCCAGGTTACCGCCTATTTACCTGGCACAGGGGCAATTGAAATCGCCATCACGACCGAAGACTATGAGGGTGAAAACACCTGGGGCGTCATCCACGCTCTTAACAATAACAAAGACATCAGCCAATATAGACCTGTACAGATTTTCACCACCTTTGGGGGCACGCGTTTCCTTGAGGAAGGTAGCACCATCCTGGATGGGGTCGCCGCGATTCAGGATTTTTACCTCGACAAATTGCACAAAGTAATGGTGAATGGCGAAGAACGCCACATCTATGACAACCTAAACCCGGGCGATGTGCTCGAAATAGTCAGTAGCGGACCTCACAAACAGCCAGAATTGGATTGGCTCAGCCATTGCAATCCCACCACTGCCCGCATTCTGCGCAACGTTTTGGCAAGAGTCAACCTCAAGGAAGCCAGTCAACTTGGCAAAACCATGATTCATCCGATCTTGGTCCAACGTGGCTTGCTTGACTTAAGCGATGTTGCCTCGCTTGATCCAAGTCGCATCGAGTCCTTGCTTGGTTTGCTTGCTTGCGCAAACCTGGACAATCTTTATTCCGCCATTGGAGGCGGCTCTATCGTGCTCAGGGAATTCGAAAACGCCCTTGATTTGGTAGATATTACCCGGTCTGCTTTGCGCTGGACTTCGATACAGTTCAAAGGCTCAACCGGAGCAAACAAACCTGGTGGTCTGGCATATTTTGCCAGTCTCATTTCCGAAAGCGGCGCGAACATCATCCGTACTGTCAACACCACTACCAAAGAAGGCGATTTCCATGTGCGCATGGTTCTGACTGGTTTAGAAGAGGAAAAAAAGGACAAACTGTACGATATTTTCAGCAAAAGTCGCTTTGCTCTTGATTCAATTGAAATTTCTTAGATAAAATCATTCTTTGTAAATATGTTAGAATATTCGGCGAAAACCCGTTCTTTTTTTGGGAATTTTTCAAGGAGCTTTTTTGCCCTGATGACATTTACAAAAAAACGCGCTAAGCCACAACAAATTGGCTTGATACTACTTGCTTTGTTTCTGTTTTTTTTGCCCCAAACTGTCCATACGGCTGGCATTCTTCCTCAGGGCATTGGTCCGAGTACCGGAATTTCCACCCCTCTGCCAGAAGACACCAGGGTGCAGGTGTTTTTCTTCTACTCCAATAAATGCAGCCATTGCTTGTCCGTAATTGAGAATATCGTCAACCCTTTGCTAACAGAATTTGCGGGTGAAGTTGACATTCGTATGTTTGAATTGAGCGAAAGGCTTAATTATGAAGCTCTGATGGCAATAGAGACCCAACTTAATACGCCCACAGACAATCGGGATTTACCGGTCGTTATTATCGGTGATCGTGCTCTTGTTGGCGAGGAAGAAAGCAATCTCTATTTTCGAAAATTAGTTGAAGAAGGCCTGGCAGGTGAAGGCGTTCCCTTTTATCCTTTTGAGAAGGTCGATCCTGGCAAGCTGATTGTCTCGACACCCAATCCCAATCAAGAGGAAATCGAAGTCTGCAGTATTGATGCTCCGGAAAAATGTACTAGTGATGTCCCCATTTACCTTGCCTATTTCTATCAGACCGGTTGTAAAGAATGTGCCCGTTCAGAAATGGATCTGGAATACCTCAGGAACAAATACAGTAATCTGATTGTCATCGAGTTCAACATCTACGACCAGGCAGGTCTGGCAAACTGGATGGCAGAACGTGTCGGTCGCGCGGATGAGTTGCACACGCCGGCTGTTTTCATCGGTGATCACGCCTGGATCGGGGAAAGCGAGATTAGACCTCAAACCATTGAACCCATTCTGCAAACGCTTGAATCAAGTGGCTCTCCCGCTTTCTGGCGCGAATACAACCCTGAAGAAGGCGGTCAATCGCTCATGGACAAGTTCCAGAAAATGGGCTGGGTGGCTGTTCTCCTGGCAGGTCTGGTGGACGGGCTCAACCCCTGTGCTTTCGCGACGATCATCTTTTTCGTTTCTTATCTGACCATCAGCGGTAAAAAAGGCAAGCAGATCTTGCTGACCGGAGCCAGCTTTACCGTTGGCGTCTTTTTGGCATACCTGATTGTTGGATTGGGCTTTTATAAAGTCCTTGATTTGATCAAGGTTTACATGAATATCATCAGCAAAATTGTCTATGCGCTAACAGCAATTTTCTGTTTGGTTTTAGCAATTTTAAGTATTCGCGATTACTTCAAAACACGCGAAGGTAAGTTGGACGACATGGCGCTCAAATTGCCGGAGCCCCTACGCAAGCGCATCAACACTGCTGTGCGTGAGGGTCGCAAATCGAGCAGTTATTATTTCAGCGCCTTCATCACAGGTTTGGTGGTTTCGATCCTTGAGCTAGCCTGTACTGGTCAGATCTATCTTCCTGTAATCATCTCAATGAGCACCATGCCCGAGTTGCGCGGACGAGCCACGCTGTTCCTGATCTTCTACAACCTGATGTTCATCGTCCCGCTGATCATCGTTTTTGTGCTCGCCTATTACGGCACAACTTCAAAGGAATTTACCAACTTTCTCAAAAAACACGCTGCTGGGGTCAAGATCGGCATGGCGATCGTATTCCTGTTGTTGGCAATCTGGCTGGCCACAAGCCTGCTCTCCTGATCGTTTCATTGATTCATCTTAATGGAAAGACGGGTACATTCCCGTCTTTTTTGTTTACATAGGGAATAAGCCATCTTCTGTTGTGGGAGGGTCTTTTACGTTAGGATAAGTGGTAGCAAATAATAGTGGAAAAGCTGTCGCCCTCACCCCGGCTTCGCCGACCCTCTCCCAACGGGCGAGGGCTTAATTAGGCAGAACTACTAAGTAGTGGTTGAGGTGAAATGGTAGAAGGCCGTTTCCTTCACCCTGGGAGAAAGTGCCCGAAGGGCGGACGGCTTGCGCTCTGGGTACCAGAGTGTGGGCAAGGGCGGTGAGGTCAAAGCCTTCTCACTCTGGGAGAAGGTGCCCGAAGGGCGGATGAGGGTCTGCGCTCTGGTTTATCAGAGTGAGGGACTGCCCACAGGATATGTGCTGCGAAAGGAGGAAATGAGTTGGGTGCTTGTTTTTGTTAAGAACTGCTTGTGTCCCGGGCTCTGCCTGCCCTGTGTGCATTAGACAGGGTTCTCGGGACGAGGGGCGCATAGTCCCTGGATTGGCATGCGTAGGGGCCACTCTGCCTATCAATCCATCGTATGTATTATTCGCATGCGCCATCCTATTGGTGGCGCATTTTATTGACAACTTTCGCGATCGTACTGTGCAAGTGCACGATACTTCCAGAAAGTTCTCCCTCGAAGCTTGAGTTTTTTACAGCTTCGCGCAATTCATCCGCTGTGTAGAAATCGGGCAGTTTCAATACCGCCCGACCTAGCTCCGGTAAGGTATGCGCGTCCGAGCCAACCATCCATGCCAGTCCGTGTTCGTTGGCAAACTCGCCGGCTTGTTCGTTGAAAATGGGTTTTCTACAGCGCGCGTTAAAAGCCTCAACCCCATCAAGATACGGCATCAGGCTTTCGAGCGTCCCCGGATTCCAGCTTGAGCCGCGCCAGGGATCAAAGGGGTGGGCGATGCTGATAAAAGCGCCCTGATCCTGCAGGCGTTTGACCACTTCAAGCGGTGGAATTCCATCCGGGATCTCTTCGGTCATAAAATATCCCAGGATCTCGCCCTCACTGGTCAGGATCTCTTCGCTCACGATCACAAGATCCGGCGCCAACTGATGTGCCTTGATCGAGCCGCCAATTTTTCCATGATCCGTGATCGCCAGCTTGCTAATCCCTTTTTTACGGCAAGTGGCAACCATGTCTTCGATCCGTGAAAGGCTGTCAAAAGAATAATTTGAGTGGCTGTGAAATTCAGCAAGAATCATGTTGGTAGTCATCGTTTTTCTCTTGTGTATTCATTTTAATCAGTATATCACCCGCCCTTCCAGAGAAAATGAAACGTAGAGGTGACCAAGATTCCCATTTCTCTTCATCCTTCCCTTTTAGCCTAAGAATTTTATTGATTCGCGATACGAAGGAGGTAGTCGAGACGAAGTGCCTGTTAGGGTATTGAAATGGAACGCTTTTTTCGTTCCATTTCAATACGACATCTAACAATTATGATTAATCATAAATTGTTATAGCCATTCCATCTGCAATCTAATGCTTATTCAGCAATTCTCAGTATGGAAATAATATATGGACGTGGTCTCCCGACCACGTCCGAATCTGAGTCTTTTTCTAGTTCGTACATGGTCTCCTGACCATGCGGAAACTCTATTTACCAGTTCGCTCTTGGCATCCCAACCGCACGCCAAATTATTTTTTAATACCAAGAATTGCTGGTCAAGAGGACATGTCAGAATCAGCAGTCTATTCCTTCTGTTCTAAAAGTATGGAGATGATAAGTGACTACTATATACCAGATGTTAATACCCATTTAAGAGAACTTTTTGAGAGTTCGTCAGAAGAAATAATATTGGATAGGTTAATTCTGGTAAACATAGCTAGAGTTCAATAACAAGAAAAGTACAATTGTTTATCTAATATCCAACATGCTATTGTAAAAATCTTCTTCCTCTGCATAAGGAAAGACTTCTTCCATCATTTGTGCTATGTTATACTCCGTTATTCTGTGTCTTTGATAAGACAGCACTCCATAATGAATGGATTCCGTTTTCCAGTTGAAATAATCCTGATAACTATCCAAAATTTCTTGAATCAGTTCAAGCTGATTCTCTGGCTTCTCTTCCACGAATGATATTGTAAATCCGTGTAGTACTTTAGAAGGTCTTAAACCTCCTAATCCTGGCATACTTACATTTGGTCCAAAATCTGTAACAATTGGCTGTATTTGGAAATATCCATTCTTCTTGGGTTTGAATTTAAGATCGTACCGAGTTGTAGGGTTATCTAAATTATCAACACCGATAACAGCTCTCCAATCTCTCTCCTGTAGAAGAAGTTGGTTAGGAATTATTTCTTCAATTGCTTCCCTTTTTTCTATGATTTCAAGTGAAGGTGTCTCTCCAATTGAAAGTAACGATAGAATGGTCGGAATTTCTTTCCCACCGTAAAATGTCCATATTTTATAAACATCCCTAGCATTATAATAGTTAAGTTCTTTTAATTCAGTAATGGATTTACATATATCCAAGAAGGAGTATACCTCTCCTTCTTGAAAAGGACCATTGGACTCCTGGAATTCTGCAAGACGAAGGAGAGTGTTGTAATTCCCAAGAAACGCTCTGTTTGTATTCCATGTTTCTGTCATGATGTATGTTGCAGTATCAGAAGTAGTATTATCAACCTCCATAAACTTTTGCTCTTCTCCTTGAGAGTCTTTAGCTCTCATGATTAAAGCTATAGTATTATTGTAGGACATATCAGTTATAGCTTTGGATACTATTCCAATTGTTACCTCTTCACCTTTATCGTTTTGTACAGTTTTAATCTGTCCAATTTCAAAAGTTGTGTTTTCTGGCATAGATAATTCATGATAAAAGGTTTCGGATAGAAGTGATCTCTCATATGATGAGATAATAAAAGCCTTTGTAGGAAATTTAGTTGTCAACACTTCTCCGTTAGGAATAAGTTCATCTTCAATAACTTCAAATGTTTCCCTGTTTTTAAGATCAATACTTTCCATATCAAATTTTTCATTCCATTCAACAATCTCTTTTTGAATCTCTGTTGGTGTTAATGTTGGGGTTGAAGTAACCGTTGGGGGTATGGTTGGTGTTTTAGTTGCAGTTTGTGTAAATGTAGGTTCTACTGTAGACAAATCACTCTCAGGAGATAAAGCAGTTGCAGGATTGGTTTGTACTATTCCATCACCAATACAGCCTGACAAAAAAATCAATGGGACAAGAGCAAGAATGCCTATATTTCTTAATATAGCTGATTTCTTCGCCTTTGGTGCCTTATCAACACTAACACCTGATATACTGTTTTGATCTGTTCGTTTTAAATTTTTCATGTTGTCTTTCTCTAATCTTTAGTTTGCTTCCATTTTAAGAGATAATTAGCCAAAGTAGCATATTTCAATAATTTTTTACATTATACATCAGGAAAACTTCAAGAGCAGCTGCTTTATGGATACAATTGAACCCAAACAATCACCCTGACCTACAATTCTCAATAAAAAGTACAATGTATAGCACGTGGTCTCCCGACCACGTGCGAATTAATTTTATGTGACATTGTCAAAATGAGAATTGCTGCTTATGGTTTAACCGTGATCGGCTGGGTTATGCCTTGGGCGCGGCGCGGGGTGGATTTGAGGTCATCAGCGCTCAATGCCAAAACGGCTGCGGTCAGTGGGTCAGGATCGGAAAGCTGGTTGAGGATGATGTGAATTTTCTCTTGTTCTTCTTCCAGAGTTTGGATGGCGGTTTCGGCAGGATAGGTGAGGAAAAGGAGCTCGCTTTCGGAAAGACGTTCGATCAGCACAAAGTGAGGCACGGAACCTGGCGCGAAGAGGTGGAAACGAGCGTTTTTAGGCGAGCGCGCGTGAATTCTGGCGTAAGCCTTCCAGGCGTTGATGTTTGGGCTGTCCTGGTCAGGTTCGATCAATAACTCCTCATCACGAAACAAAATCACCTGTTCTGCCTGTGTTTGAGCAAGCATTTTTTTGAGAAGCTTAGAGTTAAATTGAATGCTCATTTTTTCCTTAGCTAAGTTTAACATCGCTGCTGGGTCTCGGCAAGGAAACGCTGAATAATTTAATTAATTCTCAGGTTTAAAAACCGTTCTTTCCTGACATAAAGTGTATTGCAATTCTTCAAATTTGGAGCAATAAAACCATGCTTAAAACTTGTCGTAAACCCCTGGTAGCGGGGCGTTGTATACGATCATTCCAACACAAAGTATCAGGAGGAGCAGCAGCAAAAGGCTGTCAGCAATCAATGCGACCCAATACCACTTTTGATGCTCCTGGACAAAACCCTTGATCTTTTCTTTCAGCCAGGGATAGACAGGCATGGCGAAGAGGATGCCGACAAGCGCGGCAATGAATACTGAATTTTCGAAAATGGGGTAGGGTTTGGTTTCTGAGAACGGATGTACCGGGATCTCTCCCTGCAGGCCAAGTAAATTGCGGAGATATCTGTAAACAAAACCGAGGCCCGGTGCCCGAAAAACCAACCATGAAAAGCTTATAATTCCCAATGTCCAAATGTGTTGAAGTGGTTTCCAGGCCTGGGAGATTTTTTTACCGACTTTCGTATTCTCAATGGCGATTACCATTCCAAGCATCAAGCCCCAGGCAATGAAATGATTGTCAAAACCGTGCCATAACCCAGTCAGCAAGAAGATTAAAACAGTGATCGATTGGATCGGGAAGCCTTTTATTTTCCTGACCCGAAACTGTAAGGGGATAAAGACGTAATCCCGAAACCAGGCACCCAGAGTGATATGCCAGCGGCGCCAGAATTCGGTCACGCTTTTCGATATGTAAGGATAGTCAAAGTTCTCGCTAAGCGTAAAGCCCAAGATCTGCGCCAAGCCAAGTGCCATATCGATCATGCCTGAAAAATCATAATAGATCTGAATTGCTAACAGTATTAAGATAAACCAGGCGTGCAAGGTTGGAATGGCGATGTTCTTCATCGCGAAAACGGGATCAATGTATCTGACCAGCACGTCAGCGATCAGCACTTTCTTTGCCAGACCCAGAATGAATCTGCGCAAGCCCCGATTTATATTCTCTATATTGACGGCTGAATTATCAAGGCCAGGTTTGAACGTGTCGTAGCGTTGGATCGGCCCAGAATACATCTTCGGATAGAATAAGGAATAGCTAACAAACCTAATCGGATCTTTCTCTACTTCTATGATCTCAGATGATAAATCCATTTGGTATGAGAGCAACTGAAAAATAGTGTAAGAGAGACCAAGCGGGAATATCCATTCCAGGGGATGCTCGTGAGTGGTGGGAAACCTGACTGAAAAGAAATTTTGAAGAGGAAATGAAAAAGACTGGGTCCATTTGAAGAAGACCAGCAAGCCAATGTCGATCACTACGATCAATATTAATGGCCAATTTACTTTCAATTCCTTCCTGGTGGCTATAGAGTTTAGAAATGCAAAGCCATAATTTATCCCGACCAACAGGCTATAGAAGATCAGGTAGTAAGGTTGTGTCAGGAACAATCCCCCGATACTTAAAAGCGCTATCCAATACTTCCTGAACCGTGCTGGAAGTATAAAATTTACCAGAACGACGATCGGTAAGGCGAAGAGTATAAATATCGGGCGGGTATAGTTCATCAGAGTTTGCTGTTGATTGAATTAAGCAAATCGCCTACTGTTTGAAATTTGCGAATTTCTTTTTGGTTAAATTCAATTCCAAATTTTTCTTCAATAGCAGAGAGCAGCAGGACGTGCGTCATCGAATCCCAACCGGCAACATCATTGGCGGTGTAAGCTTCGGTGACGGTTAGCTCGTCGTCATCAAACACAACCTGAAATACTTTTGATAATTCCTCTATACTGATCATTCTTCCTCCATCGTTGACAGATCACCAGGATCTGTTCCATTATAAATTGAACGTAGGTATCTGCGCATGACCTTGCCGCTTCTGTTTTTTGGAATTTTATCCACGGCAATGATCTCCGCGGGGGTAGCCAGCGGGGAAACGCGGTTGGAAACGTATATCTTGATCTTGAGAGCTAACGCTGAGCTTAAGGTGAGTTCGGGTTTTAATTTTACGTATGTAACGACCTTTTCCCAAAGCAGAGGGTCTGGCGCGCCGATGACCCCGACATCCGCGATCTCATCCATTTCCAATAAGCAGCTTTCGACCTCAAAGGGGCTTACCAGGTGCCCGGAGGTGTTGATCACATCGTCATCCCTGCCCTTGAACCAAACATAGCCATCTTCATCCATTGATGCCAGATCACCAGAGAGGTAGTAGTCTCGCTTAAACTTTTCCTGGTAGATCTCAGGTCGATTCAGGTAGCCCACGAACATCGAATCCCAACCTGCTTTCAGCGTTAGTTTGCCGATAGTGTTGGGCGCCAGGTTTTGATAATTCTCATCTAGGATCGCAGCCTCTGTCTGGGAAAGCGGGACTCCCATCGAGCCTGGTTTAATTTTAAGCGGAGGGCGATTCGCTATCTGGATCGCTCCTGTCTCTGTCTGGAACCAGGTGTCGTAAATTTCGTGTTTGAGGACTCTCACTCCCCATTTGTAGATCTCGGGGTTGAGCGGTTCACCGACAGAGTAAATTCGTTTTAATTGTGACAGGTCAAATCCGCTGTAAGTTTCGTCTTCATACTGCATCATCATTCTCAGGACGGTCGGTGCGGTGTAAAGGAGATCAATATTTTCCTTCTCAATGATGCCAAACCAGGTCAAAGGATCAAAAACACCGCCGTACTGGATCTGTGTCAGACCCCTGGCTAAGGGAGCGATGATCCCATAGGAGATGCCTGTCACCCAGGCAGGGTCAGCAGTGCACCAGTAAGTGTCTTCATCAAGCGGTTGATGAACCTCGTCAAAGCTCGACGAAATAGACGCCAAGGCCTTGTGAACGTGCAGTACCCCTTTCGGCTTGCCGGTCGAGCCGGACGTGTATTGAAGTATGGCGGAGTCGTGAGCGAAAGTTTGAGGTGAAAAGTCAACCGGCAAATTTTGGATTAGGGACTGGTAATCCACCTGGCAGCCTTCTAGACTGTCGTCGCCATCCAGCAGAACGATCATTTTTAAGTAAGGAAGCTGATCGATCAAGCGCATGATCTTCGCGGCCATTTTCTTTTTCGTAAAGACGATGCGTGCTTTTGAATCGTATAAGCGGTCAAACAAGGCTTCTGAGCCAAAATTCGAAAAAAGGGTTCCTGCGATCAATCCCGATTTCAGAATACCCAGAAATATTTCATAGAACTCAAGACACTTGGGAAGATAGATAAAAGCTGTGTCACCGATATTGAATCCACTTTTCCGCAAAAGGTTAGCCACCTGGTTGCTTCTCAGATCCAGATCGCGGTAAGTCAGTTCAGCGGTGTTGAGTTGATGGTCGAGAAATTTGACCGCGACCTTGCTGCCCAAACCTCGATCGACCTGGAACCCAGTGCAATAATGACCAATGTTAAATAACGGTAAAGCATCGAGCTTCAATATGGAAATCATAAAAGTACTTGGAGACTCCTCTCAGTAATTAAAAAAATAACAATATCTGGCTTTTCCTCTCTGATTAGATCCATATCTATCTGGTAAGACCAAATATCAATCAATTCACGAAAGTTTTGTGCTAAGTAAGGTTGTATGGCTGTAAAGAAGGAGTCTCGATAAATAATTGCTTTGGGAAGGTCAGAATAGTTGTTTTCAAAATAGGTGTATTGGATCTCATCAATAGTTTCGATCCTCTTAGAGCTTTGATCGTTCGGGAAGGGTTCTATTTCATCAAATGTCGAATATGCTTCCAACCAACCAGACATTCTGCTTAAGTCCCCCATCCATTTTTGGTCTTTGGTTATTGTACAGGCATCCAACTCAATCGGAATAACAGTCGGAAACTCGTCCTGAATTACCTCAATTAGAGCTCTATAACCTTCATAGGCGCCTCTTGGATTCCAATGTGTGTCAGTTTCATAATAAATCAACTCGCTATGCTTTAGCTCATTTAACCGTTTTCTGACATCAATAATTTTTACAGATCCATTTTCACGTTGAAATTCTATTAATTGAGATAATCTGGATTTTTCTGAAAGAATCGGGATTTCAGGTAAAAGGTATTCCGGATATATAGTATTCTTGTTTGGTGGCATGATGACATAAAACTTAATACCCATTTTATTAAGCTCGTCATTTAAGTTATCAAGGTTGTTTTGAATTCGTTGAAGTTCCTCAGTTGTAAATGGAATAACGTTTTGATAATCGTCTAAACTTAAAACATTTATAAATGATAACCACTTGTGGTCTTTTGTGTATGTGTTATTATAGAAGCGGTCTTTCAACACAAAGAAACGTAGGTTCATTGTGAATTTGTATGTGAATCTACGCAGCATAAAACTTGTGTCAAATTCTGATAATTTCTCTTTGAATCCAATGATGCTGAGCGCACAAAAAATAATAAAAATGATGGGTAATAAAGCCCGTGCCACCTTGTTGGATAGATATCTGTTCTCATTCATAGTGCCTTATTATACAGTGAATCAGTCTGAGAGGTCGAAAGTAGCCCTGGAAAGCTCCGTTTCGAAAGTCAATAAACTTCAGATAAAAGATAAAAAGAATTACTATCAGAAATAGATTTGCATGAACAACATGGAAGAACAAAAAAGAGCGGGTCAGATAACCCGCCCCTGCGTTTTGAAAGAAGGATCGTGTTAACTATGAATCCCGTGCCCCAAAGCAGCTTCGGCTGCCTCCTGAATTGCTTCGGAGAGGGTTGGGTGGATGTGAACAGAGCGGGCGATTTCTTCGGCGGTCAACTCATTTGCCTGTGCCAGCACCAATTCCGGCAGCAGCTCCGAGACTTCAGGTCCGACCAGGGTCGCGCCCAGCAGTTCGCCGTATTTTTCGTCGATGACCACTTTGGCAAAGCCCGTGCCTGCACCCAGCCCCAAAGCCTTACCGTTCGCCATGAAGTTAAAGCGACCGGTCTTGATTGCAAAGCCGGCTTCTTTAGCCTGGGCTTCGGTATAGCCAAAGGACGCCACCTGTGGGTCAGAAAAGACCGCGCGAGGGATCATGCGATAATCAAACTTGCGTTCTTCCCGTCCGGCGATGTTTTCAGACGCGATCACGCCCATGGCTGAGGCGGCATGTGCCAACAGCAGTTTCCCGGTCAGATCACCAATCGCCCAAACGCCAGGCGCGGTGGTTGCCATACGGTCGTCAATGACCACGAAACCTCGTTTGTCAACCTCAACGCCAGCTTCTTCAAGCCCAATGCCTTTTGAATTGGGTCGGAATCCAATGGCGACCAGGGTGATCTCGGCTTCAAGGGTTTCTTCGCCCTTTTCGCCTTCAACCAGAACGCTGGTCCCATTCTCAGTTTTGGTGATGGACTTCACTTTTGTGCCGCCATAGGCTTTGACGCCACGCTTTTTGAAGGCTTTGACAAGTTCTGCAGCGGCTTCTTCGTCCTCATTGGGGAGGATGTGGGGCAGCATTTCGACGATCGAAACGTCAACGCCATAACCGCTCCACACTGTCGCGAATTCAACGCCAATCGCGCCACCACCAATCACGATCGCGGATTTGGGAAGTTTTTCCTGCATAATTGCCTGTGAGAAGTCGAGGATCTTTTCGCCATCAGGCTCCATGCCGGGGATGACGGTGGCATGAGCGCCGGTCGCCAGGATGATATCTTTTGCCTGAACTTCTTCCTGTCCACCAGCGGTCAGTTCGACGTTAATTTTGCCAGCGCCAGCCAGTTTGGCGGTACCTTCGATAACCTCGATCTTGTTTTTCTTCATCAGGAAACTGATGCCCTTTGTCAGGCGTGAGCTTATCTGACGACTGCGTTGGAAGGCGGCTGAGTAGTCCAGTTCGAGGTTCTCGAAACTAAAGCCGTATTCTTTCGCGCCGGTGCGCAGGGTGTACGCGATCTCGGCATTATGAAGCAAAGACTTGGAAGGCACACAGCCCACGTTCAGGCAAACGCCGCCCAGCCATTGTTTCTCGATGATAGCAGTTTTCAGACCCAGTTGCGACGCCCGAATCGCGGCGACATAACCTCCTGGGCCAGCTCCGACGACAACAACATCAAATTCTTTCATTTTTACTCCCAGTTTCAATTTAATAAATGTATCAACTCTAAAGCCTTTCAAAAGCTGACTTACTTCAAAAATCTGTACTTCTTAGTAGCCCATCTGTCCGCGCAAGGATTCGTCATCATCAATATATACCTGTACCTTGATGACGCGGTAGTTATCTTTATCATCCCGAATATACACAGTTTCGATACCTGCATTAATGATCATCCTTTTACACATCGAACATGGATTGGCATTCTTTACGTAATTTCCGTTATCTTTCAGATCGATCCCAGTGAGATAAATGGCGCTACCAAGCATGCGCTCACGCGATGCGCTGATGATGGCGTTGGCTTCGGCATGCACACTGCGGCAGAGCTCATAGCGTTCTCCCCGCGGCACGTTGAGTTGTTCACGGATGCAATAGCCGAGATCGATGCAGTTGGTACGGCTGCGCGGAGCGCCAACATAACCAGTGGCAACAACCTCATCATTTTTGACGATAACCGCGCCATATTGTTTTCGCAGGCAGGTGCCTCGTTGGGAAACCACTTCTGCCAGATCGAGATAATAATTTACTTTGTCACGTCTTTTCATCTGAATCTACTTTCCATTCGATATAATATAGATGCACATAAACAATTAAACTTCCAGACCTAATGATATCATCTCAGGGGCTTGTGATGAGTGTTTTGTCATACAAAGACAACTCTTTTACCTGATCATTTCAACCCATTTTTAACAAAAACAGGTAAGGATTTAGGCGAATATGCTATACTTTATCCATGAAAAACATGGCCGTTGACAAGGATCAAAGAGGTGCCGGATGAGTGCCTTGAATAGAACGGACTTGCTCGCTCTTTTTCTCACCTTGTTAACGGTTCTCATCATTCTCATTGCCAATATTAATAATGGTCACAAACGAAGTCTGCAAGCCCCACAAGCTTATGAGGATATTGATACTTTAATGCACCGTTCCTCCGAAGAGGGAAAATCGCTTTTGATTGGTCTTGGAGAAGGCTTTTCAGGTATTGGATCCGGTTTAGGGGATGTAACGGGTTTGATGGTGGAAAAGACGCTCATGAACCGGGTTGTGTTCAATGATCGTCCGGCACAATCATTCACCTCGGATGGCGCTTTGGCTTGCATTAGCCATGCGATCGTTCATGGCGCATACAAGGATGCTCTGGCAAGCGAATTGTTTCGCCCTGAATACAATCAACTGACCGGTATGAGTGGTTTATCAGGTTTGGCTGGCATTTTGCCGGAGCTAAACCGCAGCGATAATGCAGGTATGGTGCTTGTGGGTTCTTTTAGACCGGAAAGCCTGATCATCGCTGATTTGGCGGAGCGTAAAATCATTCCCACCATTGTGGCGAGTGGGTCATTGCTCGCGCAGGCTGCTTTTTTCACCAGCCATGCCAACCTTACCTTAGGAGAGGATTATTACCTGCCCGCGGTAGGGAAACAAAGCTACACTCAAAAATCCGCTTTCATCATGAATTGGCTACGATCTCTTTTTGCTATTGGACTTGTTCTTGCTGTGATTCTAAAGTTGAGTGGGGTTATTCCATGAAAGACCGTCAGGGAATCATCATCACTGCTGTTTCGGGCATATTCTTTTTAGTTGCGCTCTTTTTTCAACCTAGAACTTCGGTAATCCTCAATTTAGTTATCAATTGGACGATCATACTTTCATCCGTTGCGCTTCTGGTGGCATTCGTCAGGTTAATTGCTACCCACATGCGCCATATCGCGGTTGGTCGGCGTGGATTTCTTTTTAGCCTGGTCTTCTTTGCTGCTTTTGCGACCACTTTTATTGCTGGCATGTTTATGGGCGAAGGAAATCCTGAATATCTGAAATGGATTCGAGCGGTTCAGCTGCCCATAGAAACAGCCGTATTAGGTCTCCTGGCATTGGTTTTGATGAGTCTTGCAGCTAAAGTTTTTCGGGAACGGGGTTGGTCTGTCTTGACTATCTCTTTTGGTACTAGTACCTTATTTTTCCTGTTTTTGAATCTGGGTTTCCTTAAATTTGGCAACAATACGGGGTTGGATAAAATGATTATCGCCTTACAAAGACTACCAGTTATTGGTGCCAGGGGTCTGTTGATCGGTATTGCCCTGGGGGCTTTGGTAATGGGTCTACGTGTTCTGTTTGGTCAGGTGGTGGAAAATGAGTGATCACGCTGATCAATTCCAGGTCTGCCCTAAATGTGGGCAAGAGAACGCCATACATTCGCTCAAATGCATTCGCTGCGGCGAGCTGCTGGAGGATTTGTTTACCATTGAAGGACTCGATGAAAAAACTGAGCAAAACGATGCCAAAGAAGAACTTTCTGCTGAATCCATGTCAGTTGTTTTGGATTCATTGGAAAATCACCCCTTGCTGGAAGATGCAAACGTTGATCCTCTTGATCAGCGTTTCTCTGAAGAGTATGAAGAAGTTGATGACCCGCATCGAGAAACGACTGGAGAGATACCCGATTGGTTGGAGCGAGTGCGCCAACTAGCACAGGAAGAGGATGCCGGGGGTGAGCTCGTCAAAGGAGCTCAGGCGATGGACGCCAAACGCGAAGCTGAAGGACGCGCTCAGGTTGATAAGGCATTTGATGAAATGTTGAAACGCATTCGTGATGAAAAAGAAGGAGAACGCCAAAAAGCTCGTCGGGTAAGTACGGATCTGATCGATAAAAATGGCGATCCGGAATGGCTGAAACGGATTCGCGAGTTGCATACCGATCGTGAGCATGATGACCAGCAAGAGCATTCTCCTTTGCCAGCAGGGGATGATTTAGATAGAGAGTGGACCGATGAGGAGTTGCAGGAATTGCTATGCCGGGAAATTGGCGCGCAATTCATGGAAGAACAAACGCTGGAAGAATTAGCGCCAATCTCTCTACCTGAACCTGAAATTCCTCAGAATGAGGTCGAGCCCGAAGCGCCGGAAATTGACCCTGACGAATTTCATAATATCCCTGAAGACGATTTGGACGTCATGCCGATTTTGAAAAAGGTATCCGAAGAACAAGCAGCTGAAGTAACAGAAGAAGCCGAAGTAACAGAAGAAGCCAAAGTAACAGAAAAAGTTGAAAAAATAGAAGAACTTGATTCCTCTCAGGAAGATGTTCCTGACACTGAAAAGATTAGCTCAGAAGATATATCACAGGATGATGAAGAAAGCGACCCAATTGAGGTGGAGGAGGAGCAAACACTGGTTGAGGAACAAATCGACTCTGATGAGGTAAGCGAGTCCGAAGAGGAAGCTGAAGAAGCGAAAGAATCAAGTCTTTCTGAAGTTGATGAAGAGGAAGAAAGCCAGCCCGAAGCTGAAACAACAGAGGAGTTCCTGGCGGATCTGATATTGCTGCGCAATCAACGTGAGCGCGCTCAGGTCCTGAGCAATATCATTGAGCAGGAAGGGCGACGAACTCTCTCGGTACTGCATGAGAAAAAGCGGCAGAGCAAGCTGGGACGTCTGATCCTGGCGCTGCTGCTGATCGCGGGAATCGTTATCGCGCTTATTTTGGGGCCTGCCCAGGGCATAAGCATGCCTGAAAGTCCTTCGGCAGCTCTCTTTAGCGAAAAACTCTCGCAACTGAAATCAGGAGATTCGGTATTGGTCATTTTGGACTATCAGGCCGCAAGCAGCACCGAGATTGAAGCGCTCACCAAACCGATCATGAAAACCCTGCGGGAAAAAGAGGTCGATATCAGACTTGTGACCGCCCAACCAAACAATCTGTGGCTGGCAGGCGCTTTGTTTGATGAAGATGCGAATATGCCCGAAGTTGAGTTTGTCCCCGGCGGGATTTTGGGCTATCTTGCCTTTGGCCTTGGCACAAAGCCAGACTGGGGTGCGACCCCGATCGAGAAACTGGTAAGTGATGGACGGGGAATGTTCTCAAAAAGTGATCACATTCTGCTGGTCAGCGACTCGTTTGAGTTCCTGCGCAGCTGGCTGGAACAGATCGCGCCTTGGCATGCGGACGTTCCCGTTGTAGCTATCAGCACTGGCACGAATAATGCCGTCTTGTTGCCTTATTTTGAATCAAACCAGCTGCGGGGCTATCTGGCTGGTTTGGCTGACAGTTCAGACCAGATCGCGCACCAGCGCGCCTGGCAGGTTGGGGTTCTATTAATGATGATCGTCCTGATCCTGGGCATCATCACCAAGTTGGATGTAGACTCAACGCACAGGGAGGAAAAGCGCGATGCCGAAGCTTGATCTCCTTTTGATGTTTGCCGGTTTGGTGCTGAGTCTGATGGTCCTCAGCTACCTGTTGGGCGACAAGCTATTCTTTGGCATTACGATGTATCTGCTGGTCGGTGTCACGACCGGATACGCGGCAGTGATGCTCATAAAACGAGTTTTGCTTCCAATGCTGGTCATGCCATTGATGGATCTGCCAACTGTGCCAGGCTTGTTAGGCCTGGTGCCATTGCTTTTAAGTTTGCTGCTGGTCTGGTCCTTGTTCAAAAAATCTTCAAAGATCACCACACTTCCTTTAAATATCCTGACCGGAATTCTGCTGGCAATCGCCATTTTTGGGATCACAAGAGGGACACTGGCACCGCAACTGCTGAGCATTGTTGATGCCTTTGACCCCAAACTGGTCGTGAAGGGGAATATGCCCAACTGGACGGCTATCTTTGAAGCCTTTATGATGCTTCTTGGCGTCATTTCTGTTTTGTTTTTCTTCCATCATCGCAACAAGCGGGAAACAAGCAACGAAAGCTCTCAACCCTGGCTGGACGGCATCAGAGCGGTAGGTCAGATGTTTATCGGCATCAGCTTTGGCGCCATTTTTGTGGGCTTGTTTAGCACCGGATTGACAGCCTTGATCGCGACCCTGGAACGCATCATTGACTTTGTGAGGTTGTGGTTATAGAGGAGCGATGACGAAAAACTATTTAGCCATTGATATCTCACCCCGAAGAAGTCAAAGCTGGTTTTTCAGTGATCGATCCGGCAGCTTTGCTCTGCACGGCTACAACAGCCAGCTGGGTGCTCCGGAGGATGTTCAGGCTCTGATGGCGGGTTTGGCTGGTCTGGAATCCCAAACCGGCATGAAACTGTTCAACGCCGGAGGCAGATTCAACTTTAGTGATCAAGATGAAGATGGTCTGGAAAGAATTGGTTTGACATTCAGCGCGGGGGCGCCGATTCGGACCGCTGTGATCGGCTTATCCGAGAAATTTAGCCTGCAACCGCTGCGGAGGCTGGTCAATTTCTTCAATTGTGAAATTGTGCTTGAGATCAATGTGCAGAAGGAACCGAATATCTCCGTTCAACTGGAAAAATTGGTAAACACGGGTTTTGACCTCCTTCTGGTGGCGGGTGGTGTTAATAACGGACCGGAACGAGCCTTAAAAGCGGTGATCAACAATTTGCGCCTTTTGGTTCAGTTGCGTGGAGCGGAACGCCCTCAGATCGTATATGCCGGCAACCAGGCATTGGGCGATTATGCCAAACTCGAACTCGAAATGGGCGATGATTTCCACCTGGCGGGCAATATCCAGCCGGACAGTCAAAGAGAAGACCTTTCCTTTGCCTATCCCGCCATGATCGAAGCCATAAAACGGGTCCGCTTCAATGAATACCCGGAATTGAGAAGGCTTTTTGATCACCCAAAGATCGATTTTTTGCCAACTGAGTTTGCCAGAGCCCGCATGGGGCAATGGCTGGAACAAACGCAGAAGAATGGCAAAGGCGTTTTGCAGATCCATCTTGAGCCGGAGTATGGGCAGGTGATCGCTAATCGCGATGGGCGGCGAATGGTTGTCTGGGAGCATCTTTCCGCGACGCCGAGCGATATCGAAGCGGTAAGCAAGTCTTTGGAGCTTAAGGTTGAACCGTTTGCAGTAGCGGCTTATATGCTAAACAAATTAGCCTACCCTGCTTTTATACCAGCCACGCTGGAAGAACTTAGTATTGAGATGGCGTGGATCCGTTATCGGATCAGGAAGATGTTATCAGGTCTAAAACAGCTTGACCCGAGCTTTTTGTATGACGCAGCCCAGGGTCTAAGGGATGAATATGAGCCGATCTTGCTTAGCGGACATGGTTTGGAGCGACTTCCATCCTTCAGTCATTTCTTCTTGGTTTTGCTTGATAGCATCATGCCGAATGGCATCACCACTATCGTGTGGGACGATCTGGGCACCCTGGCGGCTCTGGGAGTTTTGGCAAAAGCTGATAGCTTGTTGGTTACCCAGGTAGTCGATACGGATATTTTCACAAGCCTGGCGATGGTTGTGAGTGTTGACAGTCCATTGTCTGCGGGACAAACCGTCCTGCGGCTTGAGGTGGATGAAGGCGAAGGTGAACTGCGTCAACATCATCAGATCTATGCGGCTGAATTAAGGCGCATTGAAGTCGTGCCCGGTCAGGATGTGCGGGTTTACCTTTCTCCGGAAGAAAGCAGTGATGTCGGTATGGGCTTGCGTGGTCTGGGTGGTTGGGTCAGTACGCCTCCTTCCAAGTTGGGCATCATCATTGACGCGCGTGGCAGGCCGATTCGCTTGCCTGCTGACCCTAGAACCAGACGAGAAGTTCAACGTGATTGGTTATGGGAGTTGGGAGCCTGAGATGAAAAAAGACCTTATCCAGGAAAACTTCTCTTTGATCCACGCGGTAAAACTGCCGGTGCCGGGCAAGGTCTTGGTGCATCTCGGGCAGAAGATCGATCGCGGATCGGTGATCGCGGAAGCGGTGCTACCGGACAGGTTCCAGGTCTTTGATGTTTTGAACCATTTCCGTATCGACACGCGTGATATGGAATTCTGCATCAAGCGATTGGCGGGTGAGGATGTGCAAAAAGGCGATGTCATTGCCAGAAAACCCGGCCTCGTGTCCAGAATATTCAGAGCGCCGGAGGCGGGAAAGGTCGTCTCTGTGCGCGATGGTAGGGTTACTTTGGCGATGGGCGAGAGGCACCTTGAGGCAGTTAGCCCGATCGCTGGTGTCGTTGCTGAGATCATCCCGGGTCTGGGGGCGCAAATTTTCGCGCGTGGAAGTAAACTAAACGCCGCCTGGGGAAATGGCAAGATCGCCTCTGGTTCTTTATTGCTTGTTGATCAGGTGAAGAATTTTGACCAAAAAGATCTTGTCGAAAAAGTTGTTGTTCTGACGAATGAACGGTTGTTGGATGTGATGACGATCTTGGAACAAGCCGGGGTCGCCGGAGTGGTCGTATGGGCTTTGGACCCGCTGCAGGCTGACAGGTTTGAAAACGGGTCGGTACCATTGCTTAGTTTGGCAGGTTTCGGTGACAGTGAGATCAGCAGCGCGATGATAGCTGTTCTGAAAGAGTTGGAAGGAAAAACTGCCTATCTGTTGGCACACGAACCCTTTAACCGCGATGATCAAAAGGCCGCTCTCTTTTTCCCTGTAGAGCAAAATCAGGCAATGGGGTTGTTTGAGACAGAACAGAAAAGTTTACTGGGAAGCCAGGTGCGCTTTTGGGGCTCACCTTATTTTGGCAGTCTTGGTGAAATTATTGAAATACCGGACGAGGAAGAACGGCTCGGCAGTGGAATTTTGAGCAAGGTTGTGGTTGTTCGACGCGCTGAGGAATCAGTCATTCGCGTTCCATTGGAAAATCTGGAAATTCTTTCTTTCTAATCTTCAACGACAACAAGATACTGGCTGCTTGCCCATCCTACGGTCCCGTCGTCTAACTGGACTTTTTCCCAAAGGATTCCCTGAGCGCTTTCCTGCTCGCCCAAAAGGGTGACATATTCGCCATTATTGAGATAGGCAAGGATTAGGGATGAAGTCGATGGAGATTCACGAATCATAACCCCACTTTCAGAAACAACTTTTGCCTGTCGGATCTGCGGTGTGTTTTGTTTGACCTCCTGAGTAGGGGTTGGGTCAGGCATTTTCGTGGCAGTCGCTTTTGGCGTTGGAGAAGCGGTAGGTTGTGCTGTCGTGGTGGGTTCTTTGGTTGGCATTGCTGTTGGTTCAAGGCTCGGAACGACGATCTCCTGCGCTGGAGTGGGTTCAGAAGTCAGTTGAGATAAAAAGAGCGGCTTACCACTCATTTCATTAACAAGTAAAGCTCCTACGATAATTACCAGGCTAAATGTCAACCAACCTAAAGCGTGCCTTGGTGGGAATCCCATAATCCAAATGGTGAAGATCATGATGATTATGCTCACGAAAAGACGCGATCCCCCAAGAAGGAGCGCACATTGAGCCAGGCTTGTTTCACCTTGCGCAAGGAGCAAGCCAGCCAAGGTGATCGGGATAAAAATTAGATAAACCAGAACAGTTGAAGAAGCAACTGAGGGGATGTTTTCACGATAAAGAAAGAGAAACACAGCGACGACCGAAGTAACAGCCAGAATGAGCCACTCCAGCCAACTGTATGTGCTGGCAAAGGTTTGTAAAGTATCGATACCCTCTTTCAGCGAAGGAAGAAAGGTTTTGGCAAGCCAGCCGACGCCAAAGAAGAGCAAAAAGGTGATAACAAGGTAAAACAGTGATTTCATTAAGTGCTGGCCAGAAGGGCGGGCAGCAGCGGTTACGAGTCCGATGATGGGATTGAGCACTGGCGAAGTTATGGCGGCGATCAGGATCAGAAGGGGGAGTTTGGCGATGATGCCGACCAGAAGCAAGAGCAAACCTAGTGCCAGTTGCGCGAAATAGCGTGGTTCCACCTGACTGCGTTTGATCAGGTCGTCAACAAAAGCGCGCTTTTCGGTGGGGCTGGAATTGCGGATCATCTTGCGCACATATCTTACCTGCGGGTTGGGTGCGCGGTAAACTCCATCGGGTTTGGATTCTGTGATCGGTATGCTCATAACAATTTCCTCGTAATTGATCTGCTGATTGTTATAGTTGCATGGTTTGTGCCTGGCAAATCTGCCGAAATGAAAATGCGCTTGATTATTTAGCGAAACAAGAAGAATTGCATCCTAATCATTTGGTCCGATTTTCTTGTTCTAGGTTTTAGCGAAAAAACAAATCCCATCCAGCTGAAGGCGAAGGGAAGGTAAGCAGCCCTTTCATTTGGAAAGGGCATTGGGATGGGTCTCTTAACTGCTTGAAAAGATAAAAAGACCCTACACCCCCTTAATCCACCAGCCAGGGAAAACTAACATCCTTTCGCTTTGCTGAAGAAGGTTTGATTAGCAGTAAATATCAAAGAACCTTGAGTAACTGGGTCAGCCCTAACTTCTATTATTTATACTGATTTCCCTCTATTAACATGATCACACATTTTTGGAACAGATAGAATATTTATTCAAAATCATAAGCACTTATAGGAGAATATAGCAAATCTATTAAATTATGTAAATTGGGATTATCTACAAAGTAGTAGCGCTTTGAAGATGTTACACCATCTTTACGAATAGAAACAGCTCCTGTATCTGCATCTATTTCAAAAATCTCTTCACTTTGTTTTGCTCCAACCTTATCAGCTTCAACTAAAGACATTGTATAGATGAGGTTATTTTTTGAAATAAGCTCTGGGTTACTTTCCAATGTAGATTCTTTAGTATCTTCCATAGGCATCACAAGTGGATTAACAACAAAATAGCAAGGTTTGTTTACTTCAAACACAAAATCAGAAGTAAAAGGTACTCTCAATTCCCAATTCTCTCTTGGGGAAAGGAAAGGACCAAACAGATAAGGGATTAAAGACATATCGTAATTTATAATCCGACCCAGTTCTGGATTCTTGTCTAGAAGGAGAGAGATTCCAGTTGCAAAAGTATCCCAACCAATTGTTTGGGTGTATCCATTTTTCTCTGGATAGTATGCCAATTTCTTAAAATCATCTGCTGGAGACACAATATCTTTCAATGAATATTGATTACCTGGTAAAAATACTCCGTTCTCTTCCTGGTACTTTAAGAATCTATAGATTGTTAAGATATTACTGTCAAAATCACTTTGACGTAAAATATCCTCTAACGAAGTAGTCACTACAATATCATTTTCTGGTAAATCTTGATCCTCCACTATAAAGGACCTAGAAGCACCATTAGAATCTTGTGCTTCCAGAATAGTAGCAAGAACAGGATACCCATCACTTAGTGTAAAGGTATTAGATAACATACCTATAGCTAGTTGCTCCCCTTTTTCATTCTTAACTCTTCTTATCTCTGCAATCTCAACATCTAAATCAGTATTAATATCAATCCCCTGAATAGCAGGATTTAGATAACTAAAATCAGTGAATACTTCTTTAATATACGGGAAAGCAAATAACTTACCACCTTCTACTAACCTAACCTTCTCACTCTCTGGAAGTTCTTCCTTTTCAACAAGCTCCCAATTCTCCCAGTTTAAAAGATCTAATGCTGATTCATCAAACTCCTCTACAACCTCTGTTGCTGTGGAAGTAGCAGTTGGCGTTTGAGTAGATGTAAGAGTGGTCAATTTTACTGGGGGTTTAGTTTCGTGAAATGCTTGCTCATCCACTGATTCCTGCGTCAAAACCTGAGAAGGCAGCGTAGCTTTAGTATGCTCAGGAGTTGAAGATGTACAGGCAATTAATCCAGAGATAAGTGTAAATGCGAAAATAAAAGGTAGTGTTTGGGTGATCTTCTTGGTCATTTTCCTTCTCCTCAATGTAACGCGAATTTTCATTATTCTATCATTCTCAAAGGAAACTACGACGTTTTAGTAACTCAACTTTTGTGTTGACTTACTGTTGGTAGAAAGAAGATGATATGAGAATGGACTATGTTGTCTGATAAGGATGGGGCAAGATCGGTTATTTGATCGTTAGCGATGAATATAAACCAATTACACTGCCTGATATCTTGCCAAAGCATTCATAAGGTAAAATAGGAGCATGAAGAAAAATCTGAAACTGATCATCGCTATTGCGGTTTTGATGCATTTGTTCCTGGGTGCCTGTAAAAAACCCGGCACCGAGGCTACCCCTGTTCCAACGGTCACTGAAGATCTTGTCCTTGAAACGGTCCCTGTCCTTGAAACACCTGTAGAGCTGGAAAGCGTGGTGACCACTGCACCCGCCAGTCTGGTGAGCGGGGAGATCGTCTTGTGGGCTGGGGCGGGTTCTATTCACAACAGTTTGCTCTATGAGCGCTTGCAACTTTTGGCGCAGGAGAACGGAAAGAGTTTTCAGGCTATTGACGGCTTGACCGCGGAACAAATCACTCCGACCGTGAGGGTTGTTGTCAGCACTGCCAGCGCGGATGAGATCCAGAACCTGGCAAGCCAATTCCCGCAGGTCGAGTTTCTGGCAGTAGACGTGCTGGGTTTAAGCCCTGCCACGAATCTACATCTGATGACCAATGAGGGTGGCACGCTGGAACAACGTTCCTTCCTGGCTGGTTATGCTCTGGCGCTGACGACCGATGACTATCGTGTCGGCGCGATCACGCTTGCCAATGATGACGTCGGCAATCGCACGCGTGATTCCTTCGTGACCGGCGCGCGCTATTTCTGTGGATTGTGCAACGCCCGCTTTATGCCGGTGGATTATTATCCCTATACCGCTGAGGTGACCGATCCGACCAACCAGGCTGATTGGCAGGTGGCGGTTGACACACTCCTGGCTAAAACAGTGACCGCGATCTATGTTCAACCGGAAATTTCTTCCGCGGAACTGATCTCTTACCTGGCTTCGAGAAACATCACGGTGATTGGGCTGGAGGGTCAGCCCGGGCTTGAAATGGCAAACCGATTGGTCGGCGTTTTTGGCAGCGATATCATCCTGAGCACCGAACAGGCAGTGTTGCGCATCGTGGCTGGTGATGGCGTCGCGACCGGCAGCGGCAGTCTGGAGTTGAAACAGATCAACCGCGATATCATGTCAGATGGCAAACGAATGCTCTTTGAACGCATTCGGGAAGAACTTTTGAAGGGCTATATTAAGGACAGGCCGTAAGAGGCGCAGGCGCCCGAAGGACACGATGCTCGATCTATAGGTCAATAAAAAGATGGGTACGCAAGCCGGATTGAACCCTTGGGAAAAGCTTCCAAGGGCAGGCTATGCAATTCAGCCTACGAGCTTGCCCTCACCCCGGCTTCGCCGACCCTCTCCCAGCGGGAGAGGGCTTAAGCACGTAGTGGTGGATGAGGGTTGAATTCGGCCCTCACCCTCGGAAATAGAACCCAAGAAGCAAACAGTCCTGGCGTCGCCGACCCTTGCCCTCACCCGCCCTTCGGGCACCCTCTCCGACTGAGAGGGCTTGATGTCCTATTGGACATAGTGTATTTATAGCCATAGTAATTGAAGATTGAAAACGAATGTGGTTGCAATTCATGATTGCAAAAACCAATTAAACCCCTTTGTTACTGCTGGTTACTCGTCGTAATACCTGATCACGCGGGGGTTGATCTGGCTGGTGACTTCGTAGGTGATGGTGCCGAGAAGGTCAGCCATTTCGTCACAAGTGATCTCTTCTTCGCCGCTTTTGCCGATCAGGACAACGATATCCTCAACTTTTACGTCGGTTTCAGGACCAAGATCGACCATGCTTTGGTCCATACAGACCCGCCCGACGATAGGGTATGAACGCCCGTTGATCAAAACTCTGCCGCGGTTGGACAGCAGGCGATTGAAGCCGTCAGCATAGCCAGCCGGGATGGTCGCGATCCAGGTGTCCCGCGGCGCCACCCAGGTCTGACCGTAACCGATCGGGGTGCCCGCCTTGACATTTTTGACGAAGATCACACTGGAATAAAAGCTCAGACCAGGCTTGAGGGGAACCGTGCGCGGGGTTTCCTTGTCGGGGTAATAGCCGTAGATCATGATCCCGGGTCGAACCAAATTGAACCAGGCGTCCTCGTGGGCCAAAACCGCGCCGGAGTTGGCGCAGTGTTTCCATGCGATCTCTCTGCCAAGTTTCGTTTCAATTTCTTCAATGACTTTTTTGAAGCGTTTGACCTGAGCCTTGGTATAACTTTGGTCTTTAATATCACTGATCGGCAATTGGGTATAGACCCCTTCCAGATCCAGATCAGGGCAATCCTGATCAATAAAGCGGGCGAGTTTCTGAGCGTCCTGCACCGAGACGCCGATGCGCCCCATGCCGGTATCGACTTTCAGGTGAATTTTGGCGTGTTTGCCCAGTTGGGCGGCAACAGATTGCAGCGTTTGCGCGTTTTCTTTGTCGCAGACGGTCAGGGTGATATCGTGCAGCATGGCGGCATCGATGGCGTCCTGAAAAACGGGACCAAATTTGAGAATGTTGGCTTTGATGCCCGCCTCACGCAGAGCGATGCCCTCCGGCACAGTCGCCACGCCGAACCAGTCGATGCCAATTTCTTCCGCCATCCTGGCGACCTGGACAGCGCCGTGCCCGTAGGCATCGGCTTTCAGCGCCAGCATGACTTTTCGCTTCGCGCCTACTCTTTTTTGAATTTCCTGGATGTTGGCGCGGATGTTCCCCAAGTGGATCTGAAGATAAGTTTGATAAAGCATAGTCCCCGTATTTTATTCTTCAATGACTACTTTTTCAACATAATCCGAGGTTGCCGCTGCCAGGGTCGCGCCGTAACCGGGATAAAAAGCCACTTCATCGCCGACTCTCAGGTCGGTTTGGGCATCGCTGACATCCAAAACGAGGTGATCCGAGCTGCCGCCCAGGACGATGATGCCCGGATCGATCGGCTCCAGCCCTTCGATGACAACATCCTGCCTGCCCAGGTTGAGCAGCGCCCGTTTGCGAATGCCGCGATCCACAAACTCAGGTTCGTTTCCAAAGGCGTCCTGCCCGGTCTCACCGATCGGGATGGAGGGCTTTTCTTCCAGCTCGATGACCTCGGCGACCACCTTGAGGGTGTCCTGCCTGGTGCCGGGCCAGGGGCTGCGGTCAAGCACGTTGCGACCCAGGACGATGGCTTCGCCGATGCGGAAATGGTTGATCTCTTTGGGCATATTTCCGCTGGCAAGCAAGGGCAGCCCACTGCTGTTGCCGCCGGAAAGCAGATCCAAAGGCAAGCCGGTTGCTTTGCGGCAATCCTCACGTACTTCGATGAGCAGATTCATGTTGGTCACGCTCGGGCAGACCCCGCCGTAGCAAGCCAGATTGCAGCCCAGACCAGCCAGCTCAATGCCGGGCAATTTGGCAGCCGCTTTGACCAGATCGACCGCGCAGGAGGGCCAAACGCCTTCGCGCAGGTCGCCAACATCGACCATGATGATGGCTTTGTGGGTCTTGTTTAGGCTTTCTGCGGCTTCGGAGAGGGCTTTAAGCGTTTCGTAAGAAGAATTGAGCGAATAATCAGCATAACGCACGGTATCCAGTGCCTGTCCAAGCGCCGGAAGGCGCAACAAAAGCCTGGGAATTTCGGCTTGTTCGTTTGAGGCGATGCGGAGATTCTGTGGGCGCGAATCGCCGATCATATCAGCACCAGCATTGGCAAATGCCTGCAAAACGGCTGGATGAGCGCGCAAAACTTTGGATACGGCAGCCAACTGACCGCCGTGGGCGTGCACCTGACCGATGACATGACGGGCGTTTTCTTCAATTCGTTTCGGATAGATCTCAAGTCTTGGGGTAAGTGTGTACATGTTTACTCCTTGTGATTATTCGTCCAGTGCGGCGACCCACTGCCGGAAGGTCTCTTTGACTTCTTCGGGGTATTGGTGTGCCAGGGTGCCGAGGGCAGAAAAGCGGTAGTCGCGGTCGATCAAAACGCGCGTGTCGGGATTGGGCAAAAGGTATTTGCCCGCGCCCTGGCAGATATCGCGCAGAATTTCTTTACCGCCGGGGATGCGCGTCAGGGCGCCGCCGGTGCCGACCAGCCAGCGCACGGTAGTCAGGTCTTTTCCCTTCACGATCTGACGTTTGCCGGTAGGGGTGTAGAGGTCGCTGACAACGCCGGCGTGGCGCAGGATGGCTGTTTCGACGGCGAATTTGCCGAGCCAGCGGGTGAGTTCCTTCTGGCGTTCGGTGTGGGGGATCGCGTCCAGCTCAGCCAGGCGCTCAGCCCATTCCGGCTCCTGCGAGAGGCGGATGATATTGTGCGCGTTGACGAAAACACCCAGATCGCCCTCGACCGTGCGTTTGGAGCGCGGTTCCGGTTCGGTCAGACGGGAAGCCCATTCCCGTGAACCTTCGGTGACGCTGTGCACATCGGTGGTCGCTCCACCGACATCGAGGACAACGACATCTCCCAGCGCTTCGGCGAAAAGTTCCGCACCTTTCAGGACTGCACCAGGGGTGGGCAGGACTGGGTTGTAAGTTAATTCGCGTAGTTTAGCCATGCCAGGGGCGTGGATGATGTGGCGGTTGAAGGCATCGTGGATCAGGGCGCGCACCGGGTCGATGTTGAGCACGTCGACTTCCGGGAAGACATTGGCGGTTGGGACAACTTCCTGCCCGCAGGCATTGAAGATCCGGCAAACCTGATCCCTGATGGCGATGTTACCGGCATACAGCAGGGGAGCCTTCAGGTTCAATGATGCCAGTCGTCGCGCGTTTTCCAGCACGATATTCTTCTCGCCATAATCGACCCCGCCTGCCAGCAGGATGATGTTGGGGTTGATCTCCTGAATTTGTTCGAGGTCAAAATCCTCGATCAATCCGGCTGTGACCCGTTTGATGATCGCTCCGGCTCCGAGGGCAGCCTCCCGCGCAGCCCGGGCGGTCATGCTGTAGGTCAGTCCGTGCACGGTCATGCGCAGGCCGCCGGCAGCGGAACTGTTGAGATGGATCTCTGGGTTTTCAAGCTTGATCCCGGATCGGGATTCGAGGTCGGCGATCGCCTGTTGGACACCTATAAAGACATCGCCCTGGGCGACCGACGTTGCGGCGAAACCCTGGGCGAGCGCTTGAAAAGCTTTGCCTTCCGACGCGAGCCGGAAGGCGTTTGCTTTTGTAATGGTTGAGCCAACTTCGATGGTCAGGATATCCACAAGGAATCCTAAAGCATCCAGCGGGCTTTGAGTGCCTTGATCATGGCATCGACGACCTGATTACCCTTGGTACCGCGACCAAAGGTGGCGTCCAGGCCGGTTTCGGCTGCCATTTCGCTGTTGACCTGCGTTCCGCCCGCGATCAGGATCACCTTGTCGCGGATGCCTTTTTCGATGCAGAGCTCATTGAGCTTGCGCATCTGGGCGCGGTGAACATCGTTATGACTGATGATGGTCGAGATCAGGATCGCGTGCGCGCCGGTTTCGATGGCGGCGTCGATCAGTTTTTCAACCGGCACGGAGGTGCCAAGATAGGTGTACTTGACGCCGTACTTCTCAATACCGCCGTGTTTGATATCCAGAATTTCGCGCAAGCCGACGCTGTGTTCATCTTCGCCAACGGTTCCGGCAACAACTTTCAGGCCGATTTGTTTGACGCCTTCGCGCATTTCGTCTTCGGGCAGCAGCTCTACTTTTTCGGGGATCTTGAGCGTATTACGGTCAATATCGAAATCAACGCGACCCTTGACTTCCAGGAAACAGCCCTCGGATGGATGCAGAACCATCAGGTTGATGACCTCAGGGTCTTTCAGCCCCATACGGCGGGCAATTTCGAGCCCGGCTTCGCGGGAATAAGCTTCATTCTCAGGGATCATCAGGTTGAGCAGAACAACGCCATCGCCAGCCCATTCAACCTCAGGACGGATCAGATCGCCTTTGCGGTAGGGCCAGGTCTTTTCAAGACGGGTGGCGACACAGTCTTCGCTGTCGAGCTCGTCGATATAGGCGATCTTTTCCGGCTTGCAGAGCGTGCAGCCGCCGATCAGGTCGCAGGCGTGTTCAATGCCTTCGGGCAGGTGGTTGTCGCCAAAGTGGGCGCAAACCGGAGCGAGATAATCGGGGTCGCGTGGGACAATGCTGTCGGCTGCCACACCGCCCTGACCGTCACGGGCGATGCCGTCGCCATGGCGTTCGGGGTAGCGCGCGGAGTCAACAAAGAAACCTTTTTCGACCGCAGCAAAGTAGCCGCCAACTTCAATGATCTCTTCGAGGAAGGCGACTGCGCGTTCGCGGATATCGCGGGACATCTCGCCCAGCGGTCCGTCCATTTTTAACTCGACTAATTCTTTAATGCCGTCCAGGGCTGCCCAGGTCTGTTTGACCGTCTGAATGCCGCGGATGTTGTTGTAGTGCCAGGGCACGTTGCGACCTTCATCAGGAGTGATGGTGGATTGAATATCGGCGGAGGTCAGCATTGAAATGAGCGTGTCGATAGTGTGGGTGCGGATGGCTTCTTCAATCGAAGATTCAATATAGCGCGTGTTTTGTTGGGCGCGCATCTTGAATTCGGAGAAGAAATCGCGCAGGGCGACCGCGTAAGGCAGGTCGTACCAGAGCTTGGGTGCTGGCGGGCTGTTGGGCGGAACGGTCGAAAGACCGATCAGTTCCTTGGGCATGCCGGCGATCATTGAATAGGCGCAGTTGATGCCGTGCTGCACCAGCAATTCGGGCATGACCAGCCAGCCGGCTTTTGCGGTCGCGTTGGCGTTGTGAGCGCCGTCGATCTGGAAGATTCCAGCATGGGTCATGACCAGTTTCGCTTCGGCGGCATCGACGAAAGAGCGGTACATATTGATGTTTCGATAGAGGACGTTGTACTGCGGGTCCTGATGGGCTCCGTTGATGCCCTCTTCAGCGAACAAAACAGCTACTTCGGGACCGGCGACACCGGAAACGTAGCTGTGGAAGTTGATCGGGCGACCGACTTCGTCCTCGATCATATCGATGGCTTTGCGCGAGGCGCGAATTTGCTTGCGGGTGATGGGAACGCCGCCGACGCCTTCGGGCGTGCCTTCCATCAGGCCGTCAATGTGGCTCTGGCCGGTGTGGCGGATGACCATCAGGTGGTCGGCGCCGTGCCAGGCAGCCATGCGCATGCGGCGGATGTCGTCCTCAAAGCGACCGGAAGCAATTTCAGTGGTAACGACGCACTTGGGTTGGGGGTCGATGCCGTCAAAATATTTGGCAGCTGGCAGACCGATGCTGTTTTTGAGCGGTTCTGCCATATCGCGATAGTGGAAAGGCCCCATATCAACGCCGCCTTCTGGCACGTTTCGCCAGACCCAGCCCTTGCGGGGTGGGCGGTAGTCTTCGAGATTTTCAAGGATATCTTCGATATCGAGTTTCTTGTTGGGATCAAGCGGTTTGGGGTTGCTCATGCCTTCACCTCATCAAAAAGACCATTGAGAACATCCTTGTTCTCCATGATGTGGTTCGCGGCTGAGCGCACATCATAGTCATACTTTTCGGTAAGTTTGAGCAGCACGTGACCGGCGCCTTTGCCAAGCAAGCCAGCCTGGTTGATCCGGTCAACCACACCAAAAGCGAGTTGACTGTCGATGCCCATTCGCAGCAGCACAGAGCGCTCAATCGAAGGGGAGGTGTGCGTGCGAGCCAGGTCGGCGATCGGTGTCACAACCTGGTTGCAGAGCTCCCAAAAACGCTCTTTGAGTTCGGCATCGGAAAGGTTCTTTAGCCTTTCGTGCCGTTCTTCGAATTGTTTAATTCTTTCATCATCGGTCATACAGTTCTCCTTTTTTCTTTTCCCCCGTCATGGATACCATTTGGGAACGGATCCATTCTGGAACGGTGTTGAGGTCTTCTGCCAGGAATTGAACGTCCGCCTCGCTCCAGGAAGCGACAGGCAATTGTTTGGCAGCATTTTTGAGGTAAGACTGGCGCAGCTGGGTCATATCCTGGGGTCTTCCCATCACCTGAGACAGATGCTCAGGGATGACGATCGATTTGCCAGGGACGTTTTCACTAGGGTCACCGCGGCGCACTTCGATGCCGTTCTCACGCGCGAAGCTAAGTTGGCTGTTGTGGTGTTTGCCAGCGCCGGTGTATTCGGTTTCCTGAACAACGACGATCTGGTCTTCATCCATCTGGCGAGCCATCGCGATGGCGGCGGTCAGGCTGGTGTTGCCGGCGGGACCGCGTTCAATGCCTTCGAGCTTGGTCAGCAGCTCGGTGACATAGAAGACCTCACCCTGGGTAACCAGTTGGTACTCGTCCATATAGCGCAGGGAGCGCGCGGCATTGCGGGGCACATCGGCACGATCAGGCCAGGTGGCGAAGGGAATGCCAAAGCCGGTGTGCCCGGTGGTGAAGGATTTTTTGTTGAAGTCGGTATCGGAAGCCATGTGCAGACCGCTCAGGTCAACCGAACAGGCGACCACGCGCGTATCGGCGCAGCCAGCTGCCAGCAGACCGCGGGCGGTGCCGGTCAGGTTGCCGCCGCCAGCATGGGTGACGATGACGGCATCAGGTTTGCGATCGTAGCGTTTCTGCACCTGATGGGCGATCTCGATGCCCAGCGTTTCCACGCCTTTGACCGCGAAGGGGGTGTAAAGGCTTGAGTTGAAGAAGCCGGTCTGTTCGAGCGTCAGCAGATGGATGTAAAAAAGCTCCGGTCCGACGGTCAGTTTGATCACTTCCGCGCCGTAGGCTTCGCATTTGCGCCCTTTTTCAATAATTTCGGGTTGACCGACACCGCGGGAATCGTAAACTTCCTGGATGACGATGCACTTGAGCCCGCGCTGCACCGCCTGGGAGGCAACCGCGGCGCCGTAATTGCCGCTGGTGGCGGCGATGACGCCCTTGTAGCCCTTTTGGGCGGCTTCAAAAACGCTGACCGAAGCGCGTCGGGCTTTGAAACTGCCGGAAGCGTTGGCGGCTTCGTCTTTTAACAGAATGGTCGCGCCTTTGCCAGGAGGGGAGATCCTGCGCACGGCGGCGGTCAGATTGCGCAGCTCATAGAGCGGCGTATTGCCGACCTTGGTCTCGCTTTGGATGCGGGCGATCTCTTCGTGCGTATAGCCGGTATCGGCCATCATTTTTTCGTAATCGAAGGCGATCGCGCCTTGCGCGTAGGTGTTATAGTCGATGCCGGTCGAGGTTTTCATGATCTCGTTCTTACGAGCCATGACAGCGGCGTAAGAATTGTCTCGCTGGGTCATAACGCCTCCTCGTCCGTGCCGATCGTCAGGATCTCGGGCACGATGTTGCCGAAACTGTGAGCGTAATGGGGGTTGACGGTGATGAGCTCGCCTTCCAGCTCACGACCGATGATGGTTTTGATGCGGGTGGTTTGCCCGAGTTGAGCGTCTTCCAGCAAAAATCCGGAAACGCGCATAACATAGGGCACCTTTTTTGTGTCCTCCGGCACGCTTGGCGCGCGCTCGGCAGGGCTTAGGACAACTTGCTGGATCTCAACCCAGGTTCCTGCTTTGGTGATGCTCATTTTCGCCTCACACTCTGCGGGAATAGGCAGTCTCGCCGATCAATGCGCCCGGCACGGGGATGTCGATCATGCGTTTCAAGCCCGGTGTGGCTTCGAATACGCGCGGGATGCAGTTGACCGCGATGCCCATGGTGGCGATCCCACCGGCAATTTCAGGGGTGATGGCCATGTGAATTTCGGGAACGCCGTAGATGTGGATATAGTCGCCGGTGCTCTGATCTTCCAGTTGGGGGTGGATCTGCTGTGGGTGGATCAGGCGGACAACCTCTTTGTCGCCGTGATAGCCAACGCCGATGTGGGCGCAGCCTGCGACCATGCCGGGTTCGACGACGACATGGGGGGTCTCGCGATGAACTTTGCTGACGATCGGTTCGCGTGATTCTTCAATGCGGTCAACGCCCAGACCCAGCGCTTCGCTGATCAGGCGGATCGATTCGGGGAAGCCGACATGTCCGACGATGGAACCGTCAGACACGCCGCTGCGGAACTGCTCGGGGGTCGTGCCAACGCCCTGGGTTTCCATCACGGTGGGTCCGTAGGGGCTCAGGTCGTTGACGCGCGAGGCTTCGATGCGCTCGATGCTGTGGCAGCCGGCGGTCAGCAGGACAACCAGCAGGTCGAGGACGAAACCGGGGTTGACGCCGGTGCCCAGGATGGAAACGCCGTTTTCTTTGGCGAGTTGGTCGAGCTCTTTGGCGAGTTCGGGGCTTTGCGCCGCCGGGTCGGACATTTCTTCGGCGATCGAGACGACGTTGATGCCGGCTTTGAGGATCTTGCGCAGATCGGGCATTTGTTTCTCGGTCCAGGAAGTCGTGGCGATGACGACGACATCCACCTTGTTTTTGTCGAGGAC
>Ga0255340_1001024_pt1 | contig 40031 bp, 35 predicted proteins | sample wastewater_treat_7_FD_192417 | JGI IMG/M metagenome (GOLD analysis project Ga0255340, IMG submission 192417) | Wastewater microbial communities from Lulu Island WWTP, Vancouver, Canada - plant10 | ecosystem: Engineered > WWTP > Wastewater > Unclassified | place: Canada: Vancouver, British...
ATGGGTTCATTATTCTGCATAAGACGTATCCTCCGTTTTCCCCCTTTGCCGAGGGGTATTGTTGGTGTTTGAATTACCAAAGGATACGTCTTTTTTTGTGCCATACACAAGATTTGATTATAACTCGGGAAAAGAAAAACGTAGGTCAAAAAGTCTCTCCGCTCCCCCTCCCCTATTTTTTAATTGTCTGGCCTTATCCTTTTCATAAAATTCTCCCTCACAGCCCTCAATTCTTCAGGGGTCCTGCAAATCTCCTCTGCCTGGATAGCCTGCATATTTTTTAGAATTGCAAAACCAAACTTATCACTGTAATCAGTCTCGCCCCACACCACGTCCTCAACGACAGCATGGTCCTCTTTTCTCATTATCTTCCAGCCCTCGGGCGTTTCCCACGCCAGTGGTTCCTTTTCAACGGCTGTAACGATTTTGTCAGCATTGAGTGTGCCCGCTCTCTCGATAGCAGCCTTTATGAAATACACACCCGCATAAGTCTCTGTCGCCATGTAGTCTGGTAATTCTTTGAATCGTTCTTGGTACATCTTAACAAATTTCTTATTTATAGCCGTATCAGGTGTAAGAAAAAAATAGCGGGCAGCCACAAATATACCATTGGGCATATCCTTACCGAGCGGTATAAGGGTTTCGAGGGCTGCACCGTCAGGGAAGGCAAAAGCGATCTTGTCAAACAGTTGCTTTTCCTTTGCCTGTTTAATAAAGTTGACAGCATCCATACCCCAAAGAGGTGACCAGACTGCATCCGGCTTTGCCTCAACAATCTTTTCAATGAAAGGTTTGAACTCCTTTTCAGTCAGTTTTGGCCACGCCTCGCCTACGAACTCAACATCTGGGCGCAGTTCTTTCAGCTTTTCTTTGAATGCTGCCCACGATTCATGACCGTAGTTGTAATTGGGACCAATAACCATCCATCGCTTGTAAGGCTTGGAGGCCATGTAATAGGCTCCTGAGCGTGAGTGCATCATGGCGTTGCTTAAAGTGGCAAACTGGTAGCGCCCAAATCCCGTATCTGTCATGGAGTTTGCTGCAGCCTGGGTGAGTACAATAATTTTCTTTTTCTCATTAGCAAGTTTCGCAACTGGCACGGCAACACCACTTGATGTCGGACCAATAATGAAGTCAACTTTATCCTTTTCAATAAACCGCTTCACGATCTCTGTGGCCACATCAGCTTTCAGCTTTGTATCCTCATAGATGGCCTCCACCTTGCGCCCAAGGATACCTCCGCTGGCATTGATTTCATCTACAGCCATCTGCACTGACTGGAAACCGTGCTTGCCGTATCCGCCCATGGGACCCGATGCTATAAAGAGCACTCCGATCTTGATCGGTTTCATTTTCGCAGCCTTTTCCGCTGCAAAAGATGTCCCGCAGGCAAGCAAAATACCTACTAGAATCAATACAAGCGTAACCAGTGATTTTTGTTTTGTCATAATTACCCCCTTTAATTTTAATATTTCAATATACCCTGTCTCACATAGGATTTCAAACACTATAGACGATGATTTTTGAGGTTGGTTTTTGTGGAAACCGTGGCATCATTGCAAGAAAAGCTACCAGCCAGGATACAAGGGGAGATATATAAAGCCTTAGGTGGCAGGACATGAAAGGCCAAATTGTTGCATGTATTCCGGCGTTTATTTTTTCAGACACATCCATTGTGAGGTCAATCAACATTCGTACGCATGGCCTGTGATCCTAATTGCCTGTACGATGCAAAAAATACTCTTAAAGGGTGCATCGCCATGTACAAAGAGGAATTCCGAACAGCAAAAGATGGTTATCGCAACAAAAACCATGTATGCGCAGAAGTATACAGGGAAAGCTGTGAATCATGCGTTACTGAACCAATTGACGTACTTGCCTTATGCAAGGCACCATGCAAAACCAGGCTTGATGAAGCAGCAGCCAACTGTCGTGGTGCATTTGCCAAAGGAACCTCGGAGCGCGACATGTGTATTGACCACGCACAAGTAGTTACTTTTCAGAGTAGTGATGAATGTTGAGAGAAATGGCAACCATCCTTGAAAGCATGCAGCTATACCTTAAACCCAAATCATGCAATACCACTTGCTTTATGTGACATAACCCGATAACATTTCGCCATATTTTAACCAATGCGCCATTACATCAAACGGGTGAGGAAAAAAGAACAGATGGAAGACCTCCAGATAGAATACAGCGACCGGGATATCACTCCGTGGGGTGGGATGAAGTTGATGAAGAATCTTGTGGATCAAACAGCAATCAAAGCATATATGAACACACTCGATCTTCCTGAACCGGGGTCTAACCGGGGATATGATCCGATCGATATCATTGAGAGCTTTTGGGTCAGCGTGTGGATAGGTGCAAGCAGATTTACCCATAGCTCTTGGTTGAGATACGACAATGTCTTGAAGAAGATCTTCTCGTGGAAAGAAGTGCCCTCACAGAGCACCTTTAGCAGGTTCTTTCATAAGTTCACCTGGAAGCGAAACGATGCCGTTTTCCCTTCCCTGCAACGGTGGTTCTTCGAACAACTTCACTTCAACAACATGACCCTTGATTTGGACAGCAGCGTTGTCACGAGATACGGAGAACAGGAGGGGGCAAAAATCGGCTATAATCCCCGCAAACCAGGGCGACCTTCCCATCATCCCCTTGTCGCCTTTACACCCGAGATGAGAATGGTAGTGAACGCCTGGCTGCGTCCTGGCAATACAGCAGATTTGAGCAACTACCGATCGTTTCTCGATGAGACATTTTCTATTTTGTCGAATAAGAAGGTGGGGCTCATCCGGGCCGACAGTGGCTTTTTCGCCAATGGCTTCATGGAATATTGTGAAGAACGGAATCTCAACTACATTAATGCGGTTAAGTTCTACAAACCTATTAAAAATGAAGTATTCCGTCAGAAAGGATGGGTAGCTCTCTATGATGGCATAGAGATAACTGACTGGTCCTTTCGTCTTCCCGGATGGTCTCGTCCCCGCCGGATGATTGCTGTGAGAAAAAACCTGTCAAAGCGCCCCAAGTCCGGCGGGAAGCTTTTGCTCTGGGATGGAATAGACGAACGATACCGCTTTAGTGTATTCGTTACCAACCTTGATCTGCCGGCTCAGATGGTATGGAACCTTTATCGGGATAGAGCTGATGCGGAAAACAGGATTAAAGAACTCAAGTATGATTTTGGCATTGACAGCTTCTGCCTGAGTTCCTTCTTTGCAACTGAGGCGGCTTTTCGGCTAATCATGGTTGCGTATAACCTCTTAAGCCTCTTCAGACAGATAGTGCTCCGTGAAAGAAAACAATCCACTTTAAAAACACTCCGGTTCAAATGCTTTGCATTAGGAGCATGGATGACAAAACATTCCCGCCAGAACATCCTAAAGATTGCCCTTGCGAGAGAAAAACGTGCCTGGTTGGATGGATTATTCGATATTACACGGTCAGCGAGACCACCTTACAGATGTTCTAATGCATGATTTGGGTTAAAGACATGAATGATCGGATGCAAGCCACAACCGCCATCAGCGCCGTAACCATAGTGCAGGCGCCACTCAAACACCGGCGCTCACAGGGCCGGGAATATCGTCATCGAATTAATGTCTGCTCTGTTTTCTTTGTAATTAGATGGGCTCAGAAAAACATCTCGAAGCGGTCATTCGCTGCCTTGCAGATAGGACAAGTATCAGGTGCCTGCTCACGGGCACAAAGGTAGCCACACACTTTGCACCTCCAGACAGGATAGGCCAAATTCTTTTTTTGTCCCAGCGAGTCCAACGGGCTCAATGCCTTTTTTTCTTGAGATGAAAATCGTCTTTCAGGGACAGGCTCAAACTTTTTTTCACCCCTTGCCACGGCTTCAGACACATAAAGGGCGCAATAACATGAGCCGAATTCACTCACATCCAGGTCTCGATAGTCGCAGGGACAGATAATATCCATATCCTTCCATTTGTCGCCTTCGGAAAGCCTGCAGGGGCACGAGTTGTAGCCATATCGTTTCTGATTTACTATTAGTCCCTTGATAAGTTCTGTTACGAAAGCTTCGTCCGTATTTAAGTTGTACCCTGATGCCTGTGCATCTTTTTTCAGTTTATCAAATAATTCCTGAACTTCATCTGGCATTATGCTCTTCGTGCAGTTCATACCGTATCTATCGCTTCCTTTATTTCATCCTCTTTGTAGCCAATCACACATTTCTTGCCATGAACAACCAGAGAGGGAAATGAACACTTGGGGTTCCACCGCTTCACTTCTTCAAGGGCCTGTTCTTTCTCCTCACCCTGAAGCTGGTCAACATAGACATAGTCAAAACCAATATTCATTTTTTCAAGAAGTGCTTTTGTCATTTTACACCAGACACATGTGCTCAGGGCATAGAGCTGAATGCTCCCCCTATCTTCTCCATCAACGCGTTGTTTAGCCATGTTTCACCTCTGCTGTATTTGTACACTTTTATTTACTTTTACATCTGTGCTAATAGTCTTAGTCTGTGAGTTAGCACCACAAATTCTGTTCCTTCAAAAACCTGAATATAACGATTCACCAATTCTATCCTGATAACATTTTTTCAGATTTGCAACCCCAGAGACAGGGCACAAAGGCCCGTGCAGACCAACATAATCCTCCTCAAGGTACTCGCGTTCAAATTCGTATGCCACGAGGGTTTTTTCTCGGAGGGCAACATCTATTGAAATTGATGCACCATAATACATCTTATTTATAGACCAGAAGCGAATATACCATGCTTTTGGGCTTGCATCTGTGTGGCTGAGAATGCCAGAAATCGTCATGCGCCTCCCCATTGGCCCCGGACAGAAAACCGGCTAACCCTTGTGTGGCGCACATCGGCAATTGTCTTGGGCATTGATAGCAACTATTTCCATGTTATTTTACCCCGCTTATCACAAAGGCCTACAACCTCTATTTCCCAGGTTTGTCTGTTCAGTGGCCATGGATTGCCTCAACCCAAAAAAATGGGTGTTCGTTGATCTCTGAGTCTGCTCATAATATTCATCTCTTTTTGTACTATATGCGCACATTAAGTAGCCCTATCCTGTTTGTCAATAGATCGAGAATTTGGAATTTTTATTATTAACATGGTTTGTTTGGCACCTTAAAGGGCGGCAATGAAAACACACAACTTAAAAGTTATAGAAGTAATGGTTAAATTAACCGTTTCACTGACATGTGTGTGGCTCTTAAGCCGGAAAGAAATTAAACTAATCAACAGCGAAGATCACGACAATCAGAGCAACGCGGTACTAAAATATCTCTCTGCACGATCCGGCAGGATCGTGACCACCCTGTTATATCCGTTATCCATGTGTAATGCCGCAAAAACATTTGCCCCCGAAGATGTTCCAACCAGCAGCCCTTCCTCACGGGCCAGCCTGCGGGTTGTCACGATGGCTTCCTCATCAGAAACCGTGAATACCATATCAACAAGGTTTACATCCAGTACATCTGGTATGAATCCATCACCGATTCCCTGGATTTGATGAAGCCCTGGTTCTTTCCCTAGAAGGGCTGCGCTATTTTTGGGCTCCACCGCAACGATTTTTATCCGTCCGTTCTTTTCCTTTAAATACTTCCCAATCCCCTGAAGAGTCCCTCCGCTACCAACTCCTGCAACAAAAATGTCAATCTCTCCGTTCATATCCTCCCAGATTTCAGGAGCAGTCTGTTTGTAATGAATCTCGGGGTTATGGGGATTGCCGAACTGATCGGCGACGAAGTATTTCTCCGGAGATGTTTTGATAATTTCTTGAATCTTGCCCACACATGCTGTCAGGCTCCCTTCAGCCGGACAGGTTATTATTTCACCTCCAAAGGCCTGGATAATTTTTGTTCTTTCTTCACTCATGTTTTCCGGCATGACACAGACAACACGGTAGCCTTTTTGAACACCAACCAGGGTTAACCCTATACCTGTATTTCCTGAGGTTGCTTCAATGATTGTCATTCCCGGCTTTAGTCTTCCATCTTTTTCTGCCGATTCGATGATGTGTTTGGCTACACGATCCTTCAGACTCCCTCCAGGGTTTAAGAAATCTGCCTTGGCAAATACATTCCCAGAAGACATTGTTTTCAGTCTGATAAGGGGGGTATTTCCTACCGCTTCAAGAATTGAATCTACAAGCATACCTTTCTCCTACATCAATTAACCATATAAGAGCACACACAAGATTTTTAGACCACTTTTCTCTCATCTGTAAGTGTTGCTCATGCAATATCATACTGCGAAAAATGACCCTTGTCCAGGTCAGGTCAAACATGTTATGAACCCAAAAGTTTGTTGGAAACCTATGCAAATCCAGATCAGAGCTGATCTACTCTGAAGGTATCACATGCCTGAATACTGCCTTGATCAAACCCTCTTTTAAACCAACGCGCCCTCTGTACAGAAGTGCCGTGGGTAAAGGCATCAGGGACAACATAACCTCGTGTCCGTCTCATGATCCTATCATCTCCAATGGCACTTGCTGCGTTGAGCCCTTCCTCTATGTCCCCAGCTTCCAGAATCTGTCTGCTCTTGTGTGCCTGATGGGCCCATACTCCTGCAAAACAGTCAGCCTGCAATTCTATTCTTACAGAAAGCCTGTTTCTTTCAGCAGCACCAACCCGCGACTGGGCTTCCCGCACTTTTCGGGAGATGCCAAGAAGGGTCTGCACATGATGCCCAACTTCATGGGCTATTACGTAAGCTTGTGCAAAATCCCCGGATGCGCCGAATCTGGTCTGCATATCTTCAAAGAAAGTCAAATCCAGATAGACCTTATGATCTGACGGGCAGTAGAAGGGTCCGGTTGCGTATCCTGCAATGCCACATGCTGATTCAACAGCCCCTGAATAGAGAACAAGCTTTGGCGGCACATATCTCCTCCCGGCCCGCTGAAAAACTCCCTGCCACACATCTTCAGTCTCTGCCAGTACCACAGCAACAAATTTGCGTTGATCATCGTTTCGGGCCGGTTGTCCTCCACGTTTTGCAGAGACAGGCGGCGCCTGTGTTTGCGGTACACTTTGAAGGATAACTGACGGGTCAATACCAAAAAACATTCCAATCAAGACAATCACCAATAACCCCAACCCGCCGACACCACCAACCTTGGCACCCCGGGGTATACCCATTCCCCTGCGGTCTTCAATGTTGTCACTTTCTCGGCCATCTCTCCATCGCATTCTGTTTCCCCTCTTAGCTTCTTGGACTCGTCAATGTATTTCATTGAACTTACTGCTTCTGGGCATTTAGCATCTCAACAACTGCGTTCCTATGCCTTTCTGTCTCAATTGCAAGATCCATCAATATTGCCCTCATCTCTTTTGAAGCAACATTGCTTAACTTAGAAAATTGCTTTTCGAGAAGCGCACTTTCAAGATCTTTGGCAATTGAGAGTGCTTGCAGTAAATTAATGTTGCCCTTTTGTGCTCTTTCAGCTTGACTCTCTACATACCCGATCGACAACTTGATCGCCTGAGGTTTAATCTGGCTTTCCTGCAACAACGTCCTATTAATGCTTGGCTCAGGCCTGAGAGTTCCAAGCACATCTGCATGTCTCTGTTCATCCTCTGCGAGACGCTGCCAGAAGTCTTTATGTTCCGTAAAAGCTACCCCATATCTTTCGTAAAGTTGTTTAATCGCTAACTCGTGCCTGATCAGCAACTCGAGGATACCTGGTTCATCTTCTTTCATTCACTCTCCTCCACACAACCGTATGGTAAATAACGAATTACGGATGACTTGAGACAAAATATTACACCCATCAGGAGAGTGCGGCAAGTGCTTTTTGTTTCAACCAGACAATAAATCAGCCCTTATTTGAGCTTATGCCATGCTTCTTAGTATCTCAATACCTTTTAAAACATTTTCCTCGTTAGATGCAAAAGAAATGCGAATATTTGATTTCCGTGCAGAGAATACACTGCCAGGTATGACAAAAAGGTTATTTTCCAGTGCTCTTTCCACAAAAGCGTCACCATCGTCACCAGGAACTCTCGGAAAGATATAATAGGCACCTTTTGGTTGAACAACCTCGTATTTGTCCTTCAACCCCTCATATATTAAGTCTCTCCGCCTTTTATACGAGGAAATCAATTCATCAGTATTGCAGTCAAGGGCAAATAATGCAGCCTTCTGGGCTATCGAATTGACACTGCTGAAAACGTATTGTTGATTGGTTATCATGGTCTGAATTATCTCCTTCGAACCAGCAACAAAACCTACTCTCCAGCCGGTCATTGCCCATGTTTTAGAGAAGCCACCAATAGTGAGTGTGTTTTCATAAAGCTGTCCAAGATAATTATTTCGTAAACTATCCTCAAAGATAAATCTGTCATAAATATCATCAGAAAAAATGAGAAGATTTCTCTCCCGGGCAACAGCTACAACCATTTCAAGTTCTTGCCTCGAATATACCCTGCCTGTCGGGTTGTTTGGGCTATTGATCAGTATAGCCTTTGTTTTATTCGTTAATGCCTTCCTCAGTTTTTCTTCCTTAAGACTGAAATCAGGATATGTATCAACATATACAGGTCTTGCGCCAAGCAAAATAAGCTGATATTCATACAAAACAAAGTAAGGATCAGGAATTATCACTTCATCACCCGGATCTAAGGTTACCAGGAAAGAGAGGAGTAGCCCCCCTGTCGCTCCAGCGGTAATAATAACATCATCACAGATTATCCCTTTCCCTTTAAGATAGCAAAATACCTTCTCTCTTAATTCCGGAATGCCACCAGAGGGTGTATACTTATTGAATCCTGCCCTTATCCACTTGATTCCCTCCTCTTTTATTTCATCAGGAATATCAAAATCAGGCTCCCCTATGCTGAGGTTAACTGGATTTTTAACCTTGGCTGCCAGATCAAAGATTTTTCTTACCCCTGATGGCCTCACATTTCTTACTCTCCCTGAAAGCTGCATCTAATCCTCCTTTTTCAGAGACTTGATTATATCAACGATGCGATCTATTTTTGACTTCGGAAGCCCTGAAAAAGTTTTTCGCAGTTCATCTTCGGTCAGGGTTTTATTGAGGAATGCCACGACATCGGTCCTATCCCTCCAACAGCCGATCAGATTCCTACATGGCAACCCTTCATTCATAGAAACACAGTAGTCAAACTTCGTCAACATACCAAGTTGAAGACAATAAATTTCCATATCGCTCCTTGCAGATTAAGTTCTCCTTATTAAGATCATCATTTTGCTTGGGAGGCCACAAGTTTTGAGGTTCATTTCCAGCCTCCGAAGATTTAAAGTGCTCATGTCTTTAACCTTGAACCTTTAGCTTTAAACCTTTCACCTTGTTTTTTAACACCTCTTCAGGTCACACACAAGGCGCTCTATCTCCTCAGAAGGCATCTCATAGTCTGTCAACTTACCGGCAAGATAGGCATCATATGCTGCAAGGTCGATGATCCCGTGTCCACTCCAATTAAAGAGAATTACCTTTTCCTTACCCTCCTCCTTTGCCCTCTTTGCCTCTTCGATTACAGATGCAATAGCGTGGTTCGTTTCAGGTGCAGGAATAAATCCTTCTGTCCTTGCCCAAGTCAGACCTGCAGCAAATGTCTCAAGTTGGTTAAACGCCCTTGCCTCTATGAGGCCATCAGTGATACACCTGCTCACAAGCGGTGCCATACCGTGGTATCTCAAACCGCCGGCATGAATGCCGGCGGGAATAAACCCGGAACCGAGAGAGTGCATAGGGAGAAGAGGCGTAGTCTTCGCAGTATCGCCAAAATCATAGACATAGGGTCCTTTTGTCATAGTTGGGCACGAAGTAGGCTCGCAGGCTATCACCTGCAAATCCCTTCCATAAATCTTATCTCTTACATAAGGAAATGAAAGCCCGGGAAAGTTACTGCCCCCACCACAACAGCCTATTATGACATTTGGATACTTGTTAATCATTGCCATCTGTTTTTGTGCCTCGAGGCCAATGATTGTCTGGTGCATCAGTACATGATTGAGAACACTCCCCAGCGCATATCGTGTATCTTTAGAGGTCACTGCATCCTCAACAGCTTCACTTATGGCGATCCCGAGGCTTCCAGGGTGCTCAGGATTTTCCTCAAAGAATTTTTTTCCGGCACTTGTTTCCGGACTCGGGCTCGGTACACACTTCGCACCCCAGGTTTCCATCATTACTCTTCTGTATGGTTTTTGGTTGTAACTGACCCTCACCATATATACCTTTGCCTCAAGGTCAAACTGGTTGCAGGCAAATGACAGGGCGCTCCCCCACTGACCGGCACCCGTTTCAGTGCTGATGCGTTTTATTCCGAATATTTTGTTGTAGTAAACCTGGGGAATAGCAGTGTTCGGCTTGTGACTGCCTGGAGGACTCACACCTTCGTTCTTATAATAGATACGTGCTGGTGTATCAAGGAATTTCTCCAGATTGGTGGCCCGATAAAGAGGCGATGGTCTCCACATGTAAAGCTTCTCTAACACCTCATGGGGTATCTTGATCCACCTTTCCTGGCTAATTTCCTGCTCGATTAGATTCATTGGGAATATAGGTGCGAGCATATCAGGCGTAATTGGCTGGCCAGTTCCAGGATGAAGCGGTGGTGGTACCGGGGTTGGCAGATCAGCCTGAATGTTGTACCACTCTCTCGGGATATCTGTCTCATTTAAAAATATTTTTTTGTTCATAGAATCCCCTTTTTCTCAAACCCTTTCATCCATAACTAATTACCAGCAATGTTTTAAAATTGACTTACCTGGGATAACAACGCACTGTTGAACTAAACCAAAAGGCCATGGGGTCTGTAAGGAACCCATGGCCTTCGCATCAATGATTCACTAACGGCATAAATGCTGTCAATGGTACTATTTGCTACGAGGTAACCAAATCAGGCGCCCTCCTCACCCACCGATGTTCTCTCAGGATCACCCATTGCAACCCTGACCAGCTGAAGACGAACAATCTTGCCCTTGCCACGCCAGCGTTAGAACATCTGAAAAGCCTCTCTACTCCCCCATTCCCCCTACATAAATTTCATGTGGCAATAGAGTAAACTCCCCCACTGTACCACAAATAGGAAATAAGTATAGAAACAGCTTCCAGCATTGTCAAGAAAAATGTTGATACGCAATTACGCAAGGTTAATCATCTTAACACTGAGCACATTCTGCAAAGATGTAAGCTCTCGGACAACGCTGTCTTCCACCTTAATATCTACATCCAGGAGTGTTATTGCAAGACCGCCAACGTTCTCCCTTCCGAAATGCATACCCCCTATATTGATGTTATGTTTGGCAAATATACTGCCAATGCTGGCAATAACTCCTGGTTTATCATTAGTATACATAAAGACCATTTGCCCTGTCAGCTCTGCCTCAAGGTATATTTTGTTAACCCTGATTAACCGGGGTTCCTTTTTACCAAGGAGCGTACCATAGGCAATGTTTTCTTTGCCGTCACCTTTAACCATGATGGCAAGAAGGCATGTGAAATCCTCGTGCTCTCCCATCTTCGACTCCACAATCTTAACATCACGACTTTTCGCAATAGAAGGCGCATTCACATAATTGACCCCCTGGATCTGATTTGAAAGTATGCTCTTGATAATACCCTGGGTAAGGATTTTCGTATCCATATCCGCAATGTCACCCATATACTGGATTTGGATTTGCTTGATCGGGAAATCTGTGATTGCAGAAACAATGGCTCCAAGGTTTTCAGCAAGCTTCAGATAAGGGGCAATCTTCTTAGCAACATCAAAGGAGACCGATGGCGCATTGACACTGTTCTTGATAACCCCATTCTTGAAGAAGTCCACAATCTGGTTTGCAATATCAATGGCTACCTTATCCTGTGCCTCTGCTGTTGATGCTCCAAGGTGAGGCGTGCATACCACCCTGTCCGAACACACAATAGGATTGTCTTTTGGAGGAGGCTCCTCATCAAATACGTCCAAAGCAGCACCTGCTATACGGCCTTCCTGGATAGCTTCATAGAGGTCCTTTTCATTGACAATGGGTCCACGTGCAACATTAATAATAATAGCGCTTTTCTTCATCTTTCCTATGGTTTCTTTGTTAATAAGGGATCGCGTCTCTTTCACCAGAGGAACATGGATGGCAATAAAATCACTCTCCCTTAGGAGCGTATCGAGGTCTACAAGTTCTATCCCTTTACTTTCTGCAAATTCCTTGGCAACAAAAATATCATATGCCAAAACCTTCATTCCCAGAGCCAGTGCCTTCTCCGCAACAATGATGCCAATATTACCAATGCCAATGACCCCCAGGGTCTTCCCGTAGATCTCTGTACCCATGAGGGCCTTTTTTTCCCATTTTCCCTGCTTCATAGTCCTGTCAGCTATTGCGATCTTGCGTGCAGCGGCAAACATTAGGCCAATGGAATGCTCGGCCGCAGCGAGCGCATTACCTTGGGGGGTATTCATCACCACAATACCCTTCTCCGTCGCTGTCTGAACATCCACGTTATCCACGCCTATGCCTGCTCTCCCAATCACCTTGAGCTTGTCGCCTTTTGCGATAATATCTTTTGTTATTTTGGTAGCACTCCTCACAATAACTCCGTCATATTCTCCGATCACATTCTGGAGCTCTTCTGCTTTGAGCCCAGTCCTCACGTCTACAGAGAGGTTCGCCGAAGTTAAGATGTCCAGGGCTTTATCCGATAGTGCATCTGCAATAAGTATCTTCATAATGCTCTCCTTATTATTGTGTTATAGTTCTTTCAAACCTTAAGATATTTGAAATAATTCCTGTTCGATATATTCATGTGAACCCGTATAAAAAGAATTTGGAAAGGATATCGCAGCGTGTCACAAGGACAAAGGATACCATTTCCATAATACCAGCTCCTGTTGTTACTTATGATTGGATTTTGTATTTTGCAAAATGTGATGCAGGAAGTCAAGGAAAATCATGCGATTATTGTTTTCAACCTTTCATATGCAGTAATTCTGCCTCCTCAATCTGAACACAAGAAAGATAGTCCCATTCGGTCATGCAATTACGTTTTTTGTAGAGAGATATGATACTGGAAAATCAACCTTATTGAGAACCATTTCCCATCGTTGCACCATTCATATCCGGGAGCATGATGAAGGTGGCCTGTTAAACTTCAACCAGTATAAGCGTACTCTTTATAGATATATTGATGTGGAATAGACAGATGGAGTTGTGCCGGGATCGTTTTTCAGTTCAGCGGTTTTTGACTATTTTACAAATACCCACCACGAATGATCCCTCGTCTCACCAAACTCTCGACTTCAGTTCCATAACCTTTTGAAAACAATGACACAACAAGGTCATGTTCGGTTCATTATTGTGCTCACTTATCACCCCTCCTATCCTGCTTGGTGCAAAGGATTCCACTATCCATAGCTTTGATTACTCCCCTCTTCGGGAAATCAGCTTTGAAGAAACGACCCATTATCAGATTTACAAAAAATTCCTGAATAATCAGAACAAATAACTTTAACGGCTAAGTACCAGACGGACCATACGGTGAGATCTGATTTCTTTTTCAAAGTATGAGTCACGCCATTCATTAAATAATCTGAATCCCAATTTTATATATAAATTTTGTGTGGAGTATTATTCTGAATATGGGTCAATCAGTCGATTATCCAGGCTCCTTCAAGGGCAGATGGGTTACACACAATAATTCTAAGGGTTTTTCCCGGCTGAATATCATCAGGGGAGGAAACGCCAGACTTCCTGAAGACGCAGGTCAATGCCCGCTGGAGAACAGGTTAAACAAGCATGTCCGGATCATTACCGACAAGCCCCTAACTGTCCCCTACCTTTTTCAGTAATCAAAGGGGAGAAATCATAACATCCACATCTTTGCGTCCATGTTCCATGTCATTCTGAGTTCGGAGAGGTTATATCCATAGCAATTGAGTGTTCTCAGTTGATATAGCCAAAATAGGATAGGGCACAGGATATCTGTGTTATATGAAAAATCAGGCTTGATAGTGAAGGAGGTAAAGATAAAAAAAGGTTGAGGCTGTTGGGTTAGATTGGCCTCAACCTTGAAAAAACCACTTCTTAGCAGCTGCAAGTACCACAGCAGTTATCGGTTTTTCCCTTACTGCTCAGGGCTGATGTTACTGAAAAACCACTACCGTTACTTGTCTCTATGAACTCAACATTGATTGGCTTCACTGAATTGAGAAGATCTTTATTAACAAGAAATGTTAAGCCGCCTTCGTTAAAAACCTCGTCATTCTCTTTCGGCTCATCCAGAGCCATGCCCAGTGAGGGCCCTGCTCACCCGCCTTCCGACATCATGATCCTAATGGATTGAGGATCCTTGGCGTCTTTAAGGTACTCTTTAATAACCTCTACTGCCTTCTGGGATACCTGGAACATTATAAACTCCTTAGCGATAGATTTGTCATTGTCAAGTGCCAACAACAACAGTGTAGGATATTTTATGTATTATTACCAAATTGTCAACTGTTTTCGTCAAGTTTTCGCAACCTCGAATTGCCCCATATTAAATCTTACTCAAGTCCTAAAGAAAAGGGCTCGTCGACTCATAATGAGTTATTGCTGAACGTCTGGCTTTCATAAGGCGGTTCTTCAAGAGTCACAGATCAAAGAAAGGATACACGGTGACTGTCAGCAAACAGCATAAACGTGTCTCCCGCTCTGAGAAGAAGATTATTCTTGATGAGTTCTGCACTACGACGAGATATCACCATAAGTATGTAACTATCCTGTTAAAGTGCATCAAGTGATTCAGAAAGCGGTGCAGATGAAGTGATGGAAAACTACACTACCAGAAGAATGAAATTATGATGGTGCAAAGTTACCAACCTTTGATATTCCTTCGGCAGGAATTAATTATGAGGCAACTGGCACCTATGAATAGAAAAAAGGCTCTATCCCTCGCAAGTTCCCAGCCACAGGTTAAGGTTTTCTATTGCAAGCTTATGTGGACTACCTACCCGCTGAAATGCTCTTTGAAAGGCTCCTGCCATGCGTGAAGAAGATTGTCCACCGGAAGATCGATTATCGTCTTTCCCTGCAATCCCTTTAATATGAATCGTTTATCCTTTCTTGTTTCTCCGAGAACTCCAAACGGAATTGATCGGAAGAGTTCTGCGAAAGTGTGTAGATCTTTTCTCCTTATGGATACGACAAATCTACTCTGTGATTCTGAGAAAAGTAGAAAATCATCCCTGAAAATAGCAGATGCTGGTACAGCAGTCAGATCTATTTCAACGCCAACATCTCCAGCAAATGCACTTTCTGCCAATGCACAACCCAGTCCCCCATCGGATGCATCATGGCACGACCTCAGAAGATTTTGACGTATTGCCTTTTCAATTGTCTTGTACGTTCGTTTTGCCAGGGTCATTCTCACCTTTGGCGGGATATTTCCCACGAGACCATTATGTGCGAAATACTCAGATCCACCCATTTCAGGATATGTTTTTCCCACAACAATGATAATGTCACCATCCTCTTTGAAGTCCATGGTCACAACTCGACTGACATCATTGATGACAGATAAAGCAGATATGAGCACAGTCTGGGGGACAGATATTTTTATATTATTAAATATGTAGTCGTTTTTCATGCTGTCTTTCCCTGATATACACGGTGTGCCGAAAAATGTCGTACAGTCGAAGAGGGCCTTGTTTGCCCGTACCAGCTGTGCAAGTTTATATGGCCCTTCCGGGTTTCTCTCAGAAAAAACAGGGTCAGACCAGCAGAAATTATCGAGAAGCGCCATTCTGTCCAGGGAGCCACCAGTAGCTATATTGTTCCTTATCGCTTCATCGATAGCACAGGACATCATGTGATATGTGTCAAAGGCGCTGTATTTCGGACATATCCCGTGGCTGATTACGACTCCCTCATCTCCGTTCAAATCTGGTCTTACCACACCTGCATTACTCGGGCCGTTATTCTGTGAACCGGTGAGAGGTTTGACAACACTTCCACCCTGCACCTCGTGATCATACTGACGCACGACGTACTCCTTGCTGCAGACATTCCACCGTCCCAAAACCTTCATCAAGGCTTCACCGTAACTCAAAGGCTCTTCGAAAGGCTTTTCATCCCTGATTTTTCGCTCCCACTTTGCTTTCAGCTTCATCTTAGGGAGTCCATCATGAAGAAAATCCATATCAAGGTATGCCACTGTCTTCCCCTGATAGAGAACATGAAACTTTCCAGAGTCAGTAAACTCTCCCAAAATGGTAGAAGTGACATTCATCTTCTCCGAGAGTTCCATAAACTCTTCCAGATGTTCAGGGCTCACTGAGACATTCATCCTTTCCTGTGCCTCTGACAGAAGTATCTCCCATGGGGCAAGGCCGTGGTATTTTAGAGGAGCCCTATCTATATGGAGAATGCATCCGTTTGTATCCTCTGCCATTTCCCCAACAGAGGACGAGAGTCCTCCTGCCCCGTTGTCCGTGATAGAGCTGTAAAGACCTCGGTCCCGCGCGATAAGAAGAAAATCCGTCATCCTTTTCTGAGTTATGGGATCGCCAATCTGAACTGCGCTTGTCGGAGAAGCCTCTGAGAGTTCTTCTGATGAAAAGGTCGCACCATGGATTCCATCCTTCCCTATCTTACCCCCTACCATAACTATTGCATCGCCCTTCAGAGCCTTTTTTTCGTGGCTGGGCTTACCAAGTATCTCCCTCGGCATGATCCCGCATGTACCACAAAATACCAGGGGTTTACCCAGGTAGTTTTCATCAAAAACAAGGGAGCCATTAACCGTGGGGATACCGCTCTTGTTGCCCCCATGTTCAACCCCCTCCCGCACACCTTCAAGGACTCTTTTCGGGTGGAGTAAACGAGGTGGAATAGTCCCTTTATAATCAGGTGGAGCAAAACAAAAAACATTGGTATTAAAAATAAGCTTCGCTCCCATACCCGTGCCAAAAGGATCCCTGTTTACACCGACGATACCTGTGAGTGCACCTCCGTATGGATCAAGGGCAGAGGGGGTGTTATGGGTCTCAACCTTGAAGGCCAGATTATATCTCTTGTTGAACCTGATGATGCCGGCGTTATCTTTGAACACAGAAAGACAGAAGTCCTTTCTGCCTTTCTTGCGCCGTATAGCATCTGTGGAACCCGTAATGTAGGTTCGAAAAAGGCTCTCAATGACTTCTTTCTTTCCATCGGCCTCGTATTCGATGACTGCATTAAAGATCTTATGCTTGCAGTGTTCAGACCAGGTCTGGGCAATGGCCTCCATTTCCACGTCAGTGGGCGATTCCGTCAGGCCTGCCTTCTTGCGGGAATCAATAACGCTTTTCTTTAGGAAATATTTCTGTATCTCCTTAAGTTCGTCTACAGAGAGAGCCCACGTCCTTTCTCTGTTAATCCTCATCATCTCTTCTAGGCCTGTTGTTATGGGAAATATTTCTACTGTTGCCTCGTGTCCGATGCTGACCCTGGGCACAAAAACCATCATACCACCATTGCTCTTATACTGGGCCGCACTCTTATAGACATAGCGATTGATAAGGGTATTGGCGAGCATGCCTTCTGCTATTGCAATTATATCGGACTCAGTAAGCTTCCCAGACAAGAAATAGATATGGGAGGTGTAAACACCTTCCTCTTCCTCGAAACGTCTCCCTGATAAAGATTCGATAACCTCTTTTGCAGTTCTGCCCACGTTATCCGTAACACCGGGCTTGAATCCTACTTCAATGGCCCAATCGCCTGTCATGGGAACAGGCTTATCCAAATATCCTTCCTGGATGACCGGGTCTACAAAAGCATCGTCTCTCAGGATTTGGAGGATGTCCTTGTCTAGGTCTGAGTCTATAGTATAAACCGCAACGACCTTTGCATTCACATCAAGTCCCATATCTCTCTTGATTCTTTTTTTCAACTTTTCTCCCGGAACATCCCGGGCACCTGCCTTGTATGCGATTTCTATTCTGTGGGCCATTATGACAAAAACTCCTTCAAACGTTTTATGCTTTCAACAACAGTGGCCTCTGAATGAGGCTCAACTGTGAAAATTATCTCTTTCATTCTAATCTGTTCCAGAAAGGCTTTCAGTTCACGAAAAGGAAAAGACCCCGAGCCTATCGGTAGATGGTCATCAAAAGTACGATTGTTGTCGTGAAGGTGCATCTCTTTAATCTTTTCTTTAAGGGGTATCAGCCAATCATCAAGGGGAGTCTTTGAAAAAAGATTGAAATGACCGGAGTCGAAACAGAACCATAGGTTCTTTTCCCTAAAATAGTCAAAAAGGGCAATTAAAGTCTCGGGTGTCTCCTCAAAAATATTTTCTATAATAACGAGAAGATCTCTATTTGCCGCATCGAGTACCTCTGACCACGTCTCAATGCTTCCGTCAAGCCATAGTTGCTCATTTCCGTCAAATCGCCATTTGTCATACCCCGGGTGACAAACACATGCCTTGGCCTCTAGGATATTCCCTATTTCTATGGTTTTCTTCAGTTTTTCCCGTGTGATTCTCCGCACTAACCTGTCATAACCTCCCGGGCTTAAATCCATGAAGGGGGCGTGCACTGTACACGGGATATTAAAATCTCTTAGCTTTTTACCCAATTCCTTCACATGACCAGTATCGATTTCCTCGATGAGATGGTTGTCGATATAGATCTCAAGGCCAATGGAAAGACTCGATGCCCGCTCCAGGTTCTTTTCCACCATCCTGTATGGCACGTTAACAAAAATGTGCATGAGGGTTTACCGATATTGTAAATGTACAGTGGATAATACAATAAATCAATAAAAAAACAGGAGACCGTTAAGCTTGCAAAAGGCTATATAAGTTTTTTCTCAGTTACACTTTTTTCTTTTTTCTTTCGCTCCTGATTTTCCTTGTCCACCATAGCCTATCGCAAGTTCTTGCGTTATTTGAATTAGGGTGCTCACTCTGATAAAATATATCATGTTAAGCAGCTCTGACTGATTCGGTTCTGAGTTCAGAGCAATATATTTCATTAAAAAAGTAACGCAAATCTGCCGAACCCAGAATAATCAACTTACTATTCTTAACAGGGCAGGCAAGATTCAAATATGGGAATATAATGGATAAGATTTTTGTCAAAGGCGCAAGACAACATAACCTCAAAAATATTGACGTTGAACTTCCTAGGAATAAGATGATTGTCGTTACCGGACCGAGTGGCTCTGGAAAATCAACCCTCGCCTTCGATACAATATATGCTGAAGGACAGAGACGATACGTGGAATCTCTTTCGTCATACGCCCGGCAGTTCCTGGAACTCATGGAAAAGCCTGATGTTGATTATATAGAAGGCCTCTCACCTGCCATCAGCATCGAGCAAAAGGCGATCAGCAAGAACCCTCGAAGCACAGTCGGCACTGTTACAGAGATTTATGATTATCTGCGGCTTCTTTTCGCTCGTATCGGTCATGTTTATTGCTATGGTTGCGGCAAAGAAATAACCAGCCAGCATGCCCCGCAGATAGTTGATACAATTCTGGCTGCAGGTACTGGCGCCAAACTTTCGATCCTTGCACCCATCATACGGGGAAGAAAAGGAGAGTACCGAAAGGAGATTGATGACCTCAGGAAGCAGGGTTTTACAAAAATCAAGCTGAACGGCACCATAGTCGATCTGGCCGAGGAGATCGTCCTCGATAAGAACAAGAAGCACGAAATTGATGTTGTCATTGACAGGATAACCATCAGAGATGGGATTGAGCGCAGGCTTTTTGAGGCGGTGGAACTGGCTCTTCAAAAGGCAAATGGCATCGTCAAGGTGGAATCAGAAAAGGAAACCATGGTGTTTAGCGAAATGTTTGCTTGCCCTGACTGCGGAATCAGCTATCCGGAAATCACCCCAAGAATGTTTTCTTTCAATAATCCTTACGGAGCATGTCCCGCATGTTATGGCCTCGGCGTAAAGGAATATTTTGATCCTGTGTTGATCATTCCCAATCAGGACCTATCCCTTCGAGAGGGTGCTGTTCTCCCGTGGAGCGAGAAAAGCCCAGTTCATTTCATGCCCTTTCTTGAGGCTATTGTAAATCATTACAATATTGATATCCGAAAACCTTTCAAAGATCTCCCCAAGTATGTTCAAGATGCTATTCTTCACGGGTCCAATGGAGAAGAAATTACCTTTCACTACAACAGAGGCTCCAGGAGGGACTTCGTCAAGAAAAGCTTTCCCGGAGTAATCAGAGAACTCCAAGAAGACTGGGAAAATGCTCCTCCATGGGAAAAAGAGAAATTTGAACGCTTTATCAACCTTATTCCGTGTCCCACATGCAATGGCACCAGGCTCAAGAAAGAGATGCTCTGGGTAAAAATCAACAACCTCAATATTGACCAGGTCGCCCAGATGACCCTCTCTCGTTGTCTTCAGTACTTCAAAGATCTCATGCTTACTGATAAAGAGAAAGAGATTGCCAGAACAATACTGAAGGAGATCGGCGTTCGTTTGCAATTTCTCATCGACGTTGGCCTCGACTATATCACCCTTGCACGGAATTCGGCCACTCTCTCATCTGGTGAATCACAGAGGATAAGGCTTGCGACACAGATTGGTTCCGGTCTCACCGGAGTTCTCTATGTTCTCGACGAACCGACCATAGGTCTCCACCAGAGGGACAACCAACGGCTTCTTGCCACGCTCCAGCGCTTAAGAGACCTTGACAACACTGTCATTGTCGTGGAGCACGACCATGATGCCATTGTTTCTTCGGACTATGTGATCGACCTGGGGCCCGGCGCCGGGGAAAACGGTGGTAGGCTCGTCTTTCAGGGTACCCCTGAGGAGTTATGCAAGCATGATGAATCAGTGACCGGCATGTATATCTCGGATCGTCTCAGAATAGAGATGCCGAAAGTACGTCGAAAACCGAAAGGATTTATTAAGATCAAAGGGGCACGCGCCAACAACCTCAAGGGCATAAACGTAGAAATTCCACTCGGCGTTTTAACTTGTATTACAGGTGTTTCCGGTTCTGGAAAAAGCACCCTCATTGTGGATACCCTGTATCCACTCCTCAAACAAAAACTGTACAAATCCAAAGATCGTGCCGGTGAAAATGATGGCATAACTGGGTTCGAGGCAGTGGATAGGGTAATCGACATAGACCAGTCGCCCATCGGGAGAACACCCCGGTCAAATCCCGCAACCTATACAGGTGTCTTTACTTACATCCGTGAGCTCTTCACAAAACTCCCCGAGTCACGTGTACGAGGATATAAGGAGGGAAGATTCAGTTTTAATGTGAAGGGCGGCCGGTGTGAATCATGTTCAGGCGAAGGCTTCGTAAAAATAGAGATGCAATTTTTGCCGGATATCTATATTGTGTGCGATGTTTGTAAAGGAAGAAGGTATAACAGGGACACCCTGGAAGTTAAATACAAGGGTAAAAGCATAGCGGACGTCCTTGAAATGACAGTAACTCAGGCGATGGAATTTTTTGATGCCTTCCCCCTCATTAAGAATAAATTGAAGGTTCTCTCCGAGGTTGGCCTGGGGTATATCCGACTTGGCCAGGCAGCCACTACCCTGTCCGGAGGAGAAGCTCAAAGAATAAAACTCTCCAGGGAACTCTCTAAAAGGGATACAGGTAAAACCCTTTATATCCTTGATGAACCTACAACAGGCCTTCATTTTGCCGATATCGACAAACTCCTTCATGTGCTCTTTGAGCTGGTAAACAAAGGGAATACCGTTGTAATCATAGAGCACAATATGGATGTGATAAAATGCGCTGACTATATTGTGGATCTTGGCCCAGAAGGCGGAGAAAAAGGCGGAATGGTGATTGCAAAAGGCAAACCTGAAGATCTTTGCCGGGTTTCAAAAAGCCATACTGGATCGTTCCTGAAACAATACCTGAACGGGCGGACATCATGAAAAGAATTATTGTTATACCGGCCCGCTACGCTTCTACCCGGTTACCGGGAAAACCGCTCATTAATGTCGGTGGCAAGCCTCTTCTCCAATGGGTGTATGAGGGAGCACAAAGGTCGAAGCTTGCACAAAGTATACTCATTGCCACTGATAACGAAAAAGTCAGGAATACTGCCCTTGCCTTTGGGGCTGAGACGATCATGACCGACCCTGCCCTTCCGAGTGGAACAGACAGGGTCTGTGCAGCGATGAAAGGTAGAGATGCGGACATTGTGATAAACCTTCAGGGCGATGAACCATTCGTTGAGGCCTCTATCATAGACCAACTCTTCTCAACCATGGAGCAGGGGAATACAGAGATGGCAACCCTGTGTTGCCCCCTAACAGATGAACGTGATTACAAGGACCCAAATACAGTTAAAGTTGTCCTAGACCGCTTTAACTTTGCCCTCTACTTCTCCCGTTCCTCCATCCCATTCGTAAAAACTCCAGACTCCGGGCTCCGGACTCCAGGCTTATCCTATAAGCACATTGGCATCTACGCATTCACCCGGCAGTTTCTTGATTTATTTGTGACCATGCCAAAAAGCCCACTCGAAGAAACAGAATCCCTTGAACAACTCCGGGCCCTGGAAAACGGGCACAAAATTAAAGTAATTGTTACTCAATACAAAGGTTTCGGGATTGATACCCCAAGTGATCTGGAACGGGCACGGGCATTACTCGCAACAAAATAAATCGACAGGCTGAATTGATGACTTGTTTCTTGTTTTCCTTCTCTTCTCTTTCCTGATCTATGGGTTTGCAAAAAACGTGAGAGGCCTTTATTAGGGGTTTCACTTAAACCATACCATATCCACGAGGCTGCTGGGCCATTGACATGCCCTTTCAGATGTGCCATGGCAACGGCGATGACTCTTTTGATGCTGTTGGAGGAGGACCTTCTTCGCAGCACGTGCTTTCCATAATGATTTGAATTCAACGAAAAGACTGTGCAATTGTTTCTGACAAAAAGCATAGCTATGGAGTTCTTCGGAAACCTTCAGGCTCATTGTAAATAAGTGTTGCCTGACAAGAAGGGCACACCGCAATTACGGACTATACAAAGACTTCCACAGGAAATAGGTTTTTGAGTACTCCTTTTTTTGTATTGATCTTTAGTCTCTCACTTCTTCTTTTTTATCTTCTTTGGGGACAAAGTGCAAATAAGTTTGCCAAACGCGTCGTTTTCCGATCCTGGAATAGCGGGTTCCCACGCCTGGTGTCCGTTTGAGGCGCTCTGCTTTTCTAAGACGCTGCCTGATTTGTCATACATGGTACAGGCTAAAACCCTGTATTCTCTTGTCTTGCAGTTCAATTCTTCTTTACACACAACGTGTGACAGCTCGCTATACCCGAAGGTGCTCAAATTATTTTTAGCCCGTTGTGCTACATAATCCGCAATGCCTTGCCGTGAATACACATCTTTTTTCCATACAGTTACTGTGCCCTGTGACAAATAACTGATGGATGTACGATCGTAGAACTTGTAATTGCCCGCATTGTCCTTAGCGAAATATACCCAATCCGCTGCATATCCTTTCGGGCAAAACAGAAAGAATCCACACATAATTGATGTTATACAGACCTGTCTCATAGGACTCCTCTCGCTACCCGTATATTTCTCTTGTAGCAGCTCGTGCGAGTGATGTCAATCAGAGCAACTGATAGGCATCACGCCAAAGAACGTCGGAAGGCTCATAAAAATGGGCAGACATGACAAAATACAAAGATAAGCTAACGATGCAATATAACCAGCCTGTTCCTGAGTGAAAATGGATAGTCTCAGACAGTTTAGCAGGCAGAGGAAATGACGCAGGTCCAATTATAGTATGACGAATTTTTTCAAGTATTGAACAATCTCTCCTGCTTCATCTATGACTTTGAAGGTTTCAAGATCTTCCGGGGATATCTTGTCATATGAAAGCAGGTTAGCTTTCATCCATTCAACAAGCCCTCTCCAGTAAGATGAATCAACAAGGATAACTGGGAACGGCTTGATTTTCTTTGTTTGAATAAGTGTCAAAGCTTCGAAACACTCATCGAGGGTTCCAAAACCTCCAGGAAGCACGATATATGCCATTGCGTACTTAACAAACATCACCTTGCGCACAAAAAAGTAACGAAATTGGAGTGTAATGTTTGCATACCTGTTTGGTACCTGCTCAAAAGGAAGTTCAATATTGAGACCTACTGACTTCACCCCAGCCTCTGCAGCACCTTTATTTGCTGCTTCCATCACGCCGCCACCGCCACCGGTAATTATATTGAAACCGTTTTTCCCGAGAAGCTTTGACAGATTGTATGCCCTCGTGTACAAGAGGTCTCCTTCTTTGCATCGCGCGCTGCCAAAAATGCTTATTGCAGGCTGTATAGTCGAGAGATTCTCAAATCCTTCAACAAACTCTGAAATGATGTGGAACAGGCGCCACGTGTCCTTCACGGTTATGTCATCAACAACATACTGTTTCTCCATGGGAACCCCTTTTTACCTTGAGATTTTGAGTGTTGACATATATTATTTAGATGGTACGGAGATGTCAAACGAAAAGGGTCTTTCCTAACGCTCTTCGCTATTATTTATCATTTTTGTCCGTACCCTGAGCCTATTTCTTACAGACAGGCACCAATGGGTTTAGTTGGATGGTCGTATACATGGGCGAAGTATTGGTCGGTACAGGGGATTTCTCTTTACATGATGAGATTTACGAGGTCTATCCAGAAAATAATTAGGTTCAGAATACATGCTGAATCGAAAATAGTCATCTGCATATCCCTGAAGAATAGCTATCGCTATGGTAGGGCAGTTAAAAGCGCTCAGGAGATGAAAGAGATGTTCCAGGTTTAGGTGCAGACCCATAAGAGATAAAGTTTCACGGGTCGGTGAGCAAACATTTTTATTCTGTGGGGTATTTACCCAGGAGCCAAGCATGAGAATGGGAATTGACATTGGCGGAACAAAGATAGTGGCTGGAATTGTGGACAACTCTGGTAAGGTTGTAGCCAGAAAAAAAATCTTTGTGGGACATCAAAAAAGATACCCCGTCGTTCGTGATGCTATAGCTGACATGGTGCTCGACCTTCTTTCAGAAAAGACTATCCCCAGAGAGTCATTAAAAAGAATTGGTCTTGCCTGTGCAGGGCAGATAGACAAGGATTTCAAAAAAATCATTTTTTCTCCCAACCTTGGTTGGCACAATGCGCCCATAAGGGAAGATATTGAGGCACTGTTGGGCATTAATGCATTTGTGGAAAATGATGTAAATGCTGCAACCTATGGAGAGTGGCGTTTTGGCGCAGCCAAAGGAACTGGCCATGTCCTTGGAGTATTCATCGGCACAGGAATCGGCGGAGGAATCATCATTAATGGAAAGGTATTCAGGGGTTTCAGGAATGCAGGCGCTGAAATCGGTCATATAATTCTCAATCCCTTTGGCTATCCCTGTAACTGCTGTAACACTGGATGTTTCGAAGCTTACTGCGGTGGTGCCTATATTGTTGAGAGGGTTAAAAAACATATAAAGAACGGTTACAGAGGAAAGATATGGGAACTTATCAATGGTGACATATCGATCCTGAATGCCGGACACGTTGAATCGGGAGCTGATATTGGAGATGGCTTATGTAAAAATATATGGAATGAGGTTCTTGAATACCTCGGTGCAGGCCTCGCAAGCATGGTAAACCTGTTAAACCCTGAAATCATTGTGTTGGGAGGGGGAGTTGTCTATGGAACACATCATCTCATAGAAGACGTGAAACCTATATTAAAAAAAAGATCTATGGCAGCTTCCCTAAAAAATATGAGAATCGTGAAGGCAAAGTTGAAAGAAGATGCAGCAATTATCGGCGCCGCATTTGTGGAACCGTAACATGGGCTTATAGATGTGAGCTAATAACGAAAGGAGCAGTTATGGGAGAAGACAGAATTGGGTTTCGGGTTGTAGGGACTGTCAGGAGTGTAAAAGGACATTGTAACGCAGGCCATAAAGTTGGGGATCAGGTCGAACTGAGTGGCCACAACACCGGCAATATGTGCGGTTTTTTCTATCATGATCTCTTTCCCTATGTTATTATGCTTCAGTTTGGAGGAGGCTTCCCTCCCGAATGGGGCAATCCAGATGTAGTAGAGATGTCCTGCATGGATAAAATGAATGAGGTCACGATCGAACTGAAAAGGATGCGGGATAACGAGTAAGGTTAAGAATCGGAGGATGGGGATAAACCAACCCATCCTTGAACGGAGGGGAAGGTTTGTCGTAAGATTAAAATTGTATAAATCTAAAAAGTAAGACAGAAAAGTCAGACAGAATGGGTTACATATTTTCAAAGTCTAGGTGAAGGCAGATGTGAGCACCAGAAAAAGGATAGAACAATGAATAAGGTCATTTTCAGGGAATATGACATCAGAGGAGATGTTGAGCAGGATCTGGCAGACCCGGTTGTCAGAGACATAGGGCGGGCATTTGCTGCCTATATGGCAGAAAGAGGAAAAAAGAAAGCATCCCTGGGAAGAGATTGCAGACTCAGTTCGGAGCATTTCAGAAATCTCGTTGTTGAGGGCATGATAGAAGGAGGACTGAGCGTTGTTGATCTCGGGCTGGTTCCTACACCCTTGTTCTATTATTCTCTTTTTACCCTTGATGTACAGGGCGGTATCATGATAACAGGGAGCCACAATCCTCCCTCGATGAATGGTTTTAAGGTTGCTTTCGGAAAAAGCACAATCTTTGGGGACGAGATTCAGTACCTGAGAAAATTGATCGAGGAGAAACGTTTTAATCGCGGCAAAGGGGCGTACAGTGAATACAATGATATTGTGAAAGATTATTACAGTTTTCTGAGATCCAACATAAATCTGAAAAAGAGCTTCAACATTGTTGTCGATGCTGGAAACGGAACCGGTGGAGTTGTTGCGGTCCCCATACTCAGGGAGATGGGGCAGCACGTTACCGAGCTCTTCTGTGAAATGGATGGCCGCTTCCCCAATCATTTTCCCGACCCTACAGTTGAGAAAAATATGGAGACTTTGCGAAGAACAATTCTCGAGCAAAAAGCTGACATCGGCATCGGATACGATGGTGACAGCGACAGGATTGGTGTAGTAGATGACAAGGGCAACATCATCTGGGGCGATTATCTCATGATTATCTTCGCGCGAGATATATTGAAAACCCACAGAGGAGCCACCTTCGTCTCAGAGGTAAAATGCTCAAAAAATCTTTTCGATGATGTGAAAAAGCATGGCGGCATTCCGGTCATGTGGAAGGCAGGCCACTCTCTTATTAAACAGAAAATGAAAGAGACAGGAGCCTTGCTGGGTGGCGAGATGAGCGGACACATCTTTTTTGCAGACAAGTTCTTTGGCTTTGATGATGCCATCTATTCGACTTTCAGGATTCTCGAAATCATGGGCAAAGATGATCGCCCACTCTCCGATTATCTGTTGGATATACCGAAAACTTACTCCACCCCTGAGATACGCATCGATTGTCCTGACACTGTTAAATTCGATGTGGTGAATAAACTGACCAACTATTATCGAAACAAGTTCAACATTATCGATATAGACGGCGTCAGGATTCTTCTTGATGATGGGTGGGGACTCGTCAGACCTTCAAATACACAACCGATTCTTGTTCTTCGGTTTGAGGGCCAGAGCAAAGAAGCACTTGAGAAAATCCAAAGCATGGTCATGGAAGATCTCGAGGGCGTTATGAAGGGACAGCTACAGTAGACAGAAGAAGTTGAAGTAAACCTTCGTCCCTCTCAGCTTCTTAATACCGGTAGCTTCGCACAATTAACTGAGATATAGTAGACTGAATAAATGCTCGATATTGTTAATTTCATAACAAGGCCTGCCCGATACACAGGTATTGAGCCAAATCGGATTATAAAAGATCCTGACGAGGTGTCTGTAAGGTTTGCGCTTTGCTTCCCTGACCTCTACGAGGTCGGCATGTCTTATTATGGTTTTTTTCTACTCTATGGCATCGCAAACAGCGTACAAAGTGTCTGGTGTGAGCGTTGCTTTGCGCCGTGGAGTGATATGGATACTTACCTGAGGCAGAATGGTCGCCCCCTTACAACTCTCGAATCCAGAACACCACTTTCTGCCATGGACATGATTGGTTTTTCCCTTTCCTACGAACTCAATATCACCAATATTCTCAACATGCTCGACCTTGCAGGAATCCCCTTGAGAGCTGAGGACAGGAAGAAAGGTCCTATTGTGGTGGGTGGAGGACCATCCATGCTCAATCCTGCACCATTTCAGAAGTTTTTCGACATCATCGTTATTGGAGAGGCTGATAAAAAACTCCCTGAAATCCTGCATGTGTTGAAAACCCTGAAAGGGGAACCGCATGAAAAGGTTATTGGGGGTTTGGCACAGCTCGAAGGGGTCTATTCTCCACTTTTTCCAAAGACCCCGGTCAGAAGACAATTTGTCGAGGATCTTGACGATTCCTATCATCCAACAAGGCCTCCCATACCAGTAGTGGGAAGCATCCATGACAGGTTCAATGTTGAGATATCAAGAGGATGTGGTAATGGTTGCAGGTTCTGTCTTGCAGGTTTCGGATACAGGCCTTACAGGGAACGTTCCTTTGAAAAACTGAAGGAGATTATTGACCTGGGCATGCAAGGCACCGGTTATGAAGAGATTTCGCTTCTTTCCTTGAGTTCTGGTGATTATACATCCCTCTTCGATACCATAGCCTACATAAAAGAGAGGTATCGTGGCGTGTCAGTCTCTTTACCCTCATTAAAAATTGGAAGTATCAGGGAGCGTGAGATCAGCCTTATGGGTGATATTGCTCGAACAGGCTTCACATTTGCTCTCGAATCGGCTACAGAAGGTATGAGATGCAGGATTAACAAAAATATAGACGTGGACGTTCTTCTCGGACAACTCCCCCTGCTTAAACAATATGGTTGGAGAAAACTCAAGTTGTATCTTATGGTCGGCTTTCCCTGGGAAACTGAAGAAGATTTTTTGGCTATCAAGGAGATACTTTCCCCTTTTGAAAAAGAGCGCATAAACATCAATCTTTCAGTTTCCCCTTTCATTCCAAAACCGCACACACCTTTTCAGTGGTTACCCATGGAAAATGAGGTGATCCTTTCAGAGAAGATTAGCATGATTAGGAAAATTCTGAAAGGCAGGAGGGTGAAGGTAAAATATAGGGATCCCAGAACAAGCCTTGTTGAAGCAATTGTTGCAAGGGGCGACAGCAGGCTATGGCCACTTTTCGAATACCTGTTCCACAAGGGTGTAAAGCTTGAAGCATGGCGGGAATATTTTCAGCCGGCACTTTACGATGAATGGTTCAATCAGCAAGGGATCTCGATAGAAGACTACCTGGGTAAAAAACCAATAGAAAGCGCCCTTCCCTGGGATATAGTTGACACTGGAATTGACAAGTCCTTCCTTGCCCATGAGTTTATCCTTGCCGAAGCAGGCAAGAAGACAGGGGACTGTTACACCGGATGTGCATCGTGTGGCATAGGTTGTACAGAGTCGGGTCAGACACGGGATTCCTCGTTCAGTGCTGTGCGTTCGGCGTTTGTCGAGAATCCAGTTCAAGATTTTAAGCTCTCCCAATTCGAAATTCAAAACTCAAAACTCAAAATCGATACGTCCTCAATCCAAACTCCTGCCCATGCCGAGGTTCCCGCAGACAGACCCAACTGTGAACGAATACCGGGGATCAAGTATACCTTCCGGTATGGCAAATATGGGGATGCACGGTATATCGGACATCTTGACATGATGAACATTCTTCTCCGTGCGTTTCGATCTCTGGGAATCACAATAAGGACTCATGGTAAATTCCATCCCATGCCAAAAATATCTCTTTCAGATGCGCTACCGATTGGCATAGAAAGCACTTGCGAATTGATAGAGATTGAAACAGACACGGGAATCCTGATACATGAAAAAATGATAGGTGAAATAAACAAAATATTGCCCAAGGGGACTAAGATTCTTGAGTTTATCAAAGGAAGCATTCAAAATATGGGAAAAGATTATTCATACCTCCTCATAGCCGATAAAAGTATCGATATGGAATTATGGAAACTGGGGTATAATAGTAAATGGCATTTTTACACTTGGAAGGGTAAGGGTATCAAAGAGTTGAGGGCAAAAGGTGATTTCCAGAGAATCATAAAGGTGGAGGACAGAAGGATCCATGGCCTCAGAGCTGATAATTAACGTTACGTTTAATGAGACGCGTATAGCATTCCTGGAAAATGGTGTTCTTGTTGAGTTCTTCATTGAGAAGAAAAATGACAATGGCATGGTTGGCAATATTTACAAAGGAAAAGTTGTTCGAATTGTACCTGGCATGGATGCAGCCTTTGTTGACATCGGCCTCGAAAAATCAGCCTTTCTCTATGTTGGCGACATCATTCTCGACAGGATGATGTACGAGGAGTATGAGGATTCTGATTACCCTATTGCCATCAACGAAAGGATCGAGGGGGTCCTCGAAGAGGGCCAGGAATTGATCGTTCAGGTTTCTCGCGAGCCTATCGGGCAAAAAGGCACACGGGTGACCTCGAAGATAACTCTTCCCGGCAGACTTCTGGTTCTGATGCCAGGAACTGAACACATTGGAGTATCCAGGAGGATTGAACAGGAAGATGAAAGAAAGAAACTTGCCTCCATGCTCAAAGAAGAGATATGTCCCAAAGGTTACGGACTCATAGCCAGGACCGCTTCAGAAGGTAAAACACCTGAAGAATTGCGGGCAGATCTCAACTTCCTCAAAAGAATATGGGAAAGCATCCAGGAAAAGTCAAAAACTGTTCGGGCCCCTTCTATCCTGCATCAGGACCTCGGAATCATTTTCAGGGTGATAAGAGATTTACATTCTCATAACCTGAAAAAGATCATTGTTGATGACGCATCTGTTTATAAGAAGGTGGGAGAATTTCTCAAAGACTACCTTCCCGAACAAGGCTGCGAAGTAGTTTGCTTTGATGAAAGGGACCCCATCTTCGAGGTCTTCGGGATTGAAGTGGAGATTGGAAAGCTTTTGCAGAAAAAGATCTGGTTGAAGTCAGGGGGTTACATTGTTCTAGATTATACTGAGGCCCTGACAGTGATCGATGTCAATACCGGGAGGTATCTTGGCAGAAAGGATCTGGAAGACACCATTCTCAGGACAAATCTGGAGGCGGTCAAGGAAATAGCGTATCAGATAAGGCTGCGCAACATCGGCGGCATTATCATAGTCGATTTTATTGATATGGAGCGTAAGGAATCCAGGGAGACAGTCTTCCAGACCCTTATGGAGGCATTAAAGAAAGACAGGATAAAGACCTTTGCCTATCCAATAAGCGAACTTGGCCTTGTGCAGATCACGCGCAAACGAACGCGGCACAATATTGTGAATCTCCTTACAGAAATATGTCCTACATGCGAAGGCTCTGGGTACATAAAATCACGTTATACGGTATGTTATGAAGTTTTACGGGAGCTCAGGACCTTTTGCAGGAAAGAAGGTGGAAAAAAGATTAATGTGTATCTTTCGCCGGAAGTCGCAAGTCTCCTGTATGAAGAAGAAAAAAGCTCCATAGAGTTTATTGAACATACCTATAGTACAAACGTCAATATCATTGCCAATCCAGAGTTCAGTGTCGATATTTTTCAAGTGGAAGGAGTACGTTAGTGGGTCTTGTCTTTGTTTGTCTGTATGTTGCGTGCGAGATTATCGCTAACGTTACCGCTGGTAGGCCGGTGTCACTTTTCGGTATTGTCGTTCCATCTGCTGTTTTTGTCTACACCCTCACATTCACCCTTGTTGACGTCATCCATGAGATCTATGGAAAGGACGGTTCAAGAAAGGTAATCCTCGGGGCTTTCTGCGCAAATATTCTCCTTGCCATTTATGCCTACCTTGTCATTCATCTTCCTGCACCAGCCTTTTTTTTGGACGTTAAATCCTATGAGACAGTCTTCGGCGCAACGCCAAGAATAGTATTTGCAAGCCTCACAGCATATCTGATCAGCTCTATGGTAGATGTGGAGGTCTACCACCTGTGGAAGAATCGTGTAAAAAAAGCAAAATGGTCAAGAGTTCTTGCCAGCAACACAGTTTCAACCCTGGCCGACAGTTGTATCTTTATCACCATTGCATTTGCAGGTGTCATGCCCATTCTCCCCCTCATAGCAGGCCAGTACCTTGTGAAAATGGTCATAACTGTCCTGAGCCTCCCCCTAATATACACAACAGGCTTTAGAGGATCAATCGAGCGGTATGCAAAAAGCAGGCAATAGGCGAAAAACAGGGTGAGCAGGAAAAGTGGAAAGGGAATAAAAAATGGTGAAAGATGAAAAGTTAAAAGTAAGCATTAAAGTCAGTACAGAACCAATAGTACATGGCTTACAACGGATTACAGGTTATGCATTACGAATTACGATTAAATCGCTTCTTCAGGCGTCAAGCGTTTTTGTCACCAAATATTAAACGCCAAACCAAGAACTGTCTATGACTCACACTGTCTTGTCACCAGCAAAGGTCAATCTTTTTCTCAAGGTTGTGTCTAAACGACCTGACGGCTACCACAATATTGTAAGCATTGTTGATATTATTTCTGTGTTCGATGTCATTCACATAGAAGAAATCCCTGACGATGTTATTATTATCGAAGATGATAAAGATATCTTGCCCAAGGATGCAGCAAACACAATGTACCGTGCAGCCGTTGCCCTAAAAGAAAGGTTTAAAATCAACCGGGGTGTAAGAGTTTTTGTTGAAAAAAACATACCCATTGGAAGCGGGCTCGGAGGTCCAAGTAGCAACGCAGCTACTGTACTCAAAGAGTTAGCCAGAATATGGAAGGTCAAGATCAATGAGGCTGAATTGAATGATATTGGGAGAGGTATCGGTGCAGATGTTCCTCTGTTCCTGTATGGGAACGCTTGCATCATGAGGGGAATAGGCAATAAAATTTCACCTGTTGAGTTACCCAGCCTCTGGTACCTTATCATTTACCCGAACATATCAATATCAACGAGAAGGGTTTATGAAGGACTAAAAATCGTGTTGACAAAAAAGCAAAATGATATTAAATTGGTTGCGAAATTTAGTGGCACTCGGGAAGTTTCTGCAATTCTAGAAAACGACCTCGAGAGAATCGGTATATTGCTGTGCCCGATAATTAAAACGATCAAAGATAGATTAATTGAATCTGGGGCCAGCGGAACACTGATGAGTGGTAGCGGCTCATCTGTTTTTGGAATATTTGAAAACGAGGAAGGGGCAAAACAGGCATCGGCTTCATTAACAAATATGGGGAAGATTTTTATAGCACGCAGCGTTAAATCGGGGGGGAGTCATGGAGGTTACGGGTGCTAAGATATTTCTTGTTAGTGGTAGCCAGGTAAAGGCTTAATGTCTAAATTGTTCTTGATGATTGTTGTGTTGTAAAAGATATAAAGATGATAGATGAGGAAGGCAAGATTTTTGTAGTTATACCCATAAAAAATGAAAGATGGCTTGTATAGAGACACAGTCCATCCAATAAAGAAGGCCACAAGGCAAAAGATCGAGATATGCGTTCTAAATGCCTACAAAAAAGGAGTTAAATAAGCAACCAATTTTGTAAAACAGGCCATTGGGGTGTCGTCAAGCGGTAAGACACAGGCCTTTGGAGCCTGCATTCGGAGGTTCGAATCCTCCCACCCCAGGATATTCTACCGAGGAGCGATGCGTGAACAAGTTAAGAGTTTTTACTGGAAGTGCGAATATACCACTTGCTGAGAAGATTTGCAGCTTTCTCAAGATACCCCTGGGCAAGGCTATTGTAGCCAGTTTCAGCGACGGCGAGGTACAGGTTGTAATTGATGAAAGTGTGAGGGGGATGGATGTATTCATTGTACAACCCACATGCCCTCCGGTCAACCATAACCTTGTCGAGCTACTGGTTATGCTCGATGCCCTGAAACGAGCATCTGCAGGGCGTATAACGGTCGTAATTCCTTACTATGGTTATGCGCGACAGGACAGGAAAGTCGTTCCCCGTACATCTATTTCTGCAAGGCTTGTGGCAGATCTCATGACTGTTGCCGGTGCTTCAAGAATCCTGGCCATGGATCTTCATGCAGGGCAAATTCAGGGCTTTTTTAATATTCCTGTGGATCATCTCTATGCCCTGCCGGTACATTTCAAGTATTTTGCAAAGATTAAGGGTGACATCGTAGTAGTATCTCCAGATGCTGGTGGTGTTGAACGGGCAAGAGAGTTAGGCAAAAGGTTGAACGCCACCATCGCGATCATTGACAAACGAAGAGAGAAAGCTAATGTATCAAAAGTTATGCATGTTATTGGTAATGTGAGCAAAAAAACCGCCATACTTCTCGACGATATGATCGACACTGGAGGAACTATAGTACAGGCATCAGAAGCCCTGGTAAGGGAAGGTGCTCGATCCGTTCTTGCTTGTTGTACCCATCCAGTGCTTTCCGGAAGGGCTGTTGAAAAGATTGAGAATTCACCCATTAAAGAATTGATTGTGACGAATACTATACCGCTGTCAGAAGAGGCAAGTAAAGTAAAGAAGATCAAGGTGCTTGATGTGTCCCCAATCCTTGGTGAAGCAATCAGAAGGATTCACAAAGATGCTTCAGTAAGTTCACTATTTATATAGATTCCCTTTTGGTGAAAACCTGTATGGGCATGTCCTGGGAGTACCATGACTGAAAAAGGGAGTTCAGCAAGTTTTAATTGCTAACGGGGTGGCGTGAGCCCGGTAGAAGTTTATGTATATAACAGGAGGTCTGGGATGGAAGAAATATTATTGAGGGCAGAAAAGAGAACAGGTACCGGTAAAGGCGTGACCCGGAAAATTAGAAAAGAAGGAGGTATACCTGCTGTACTCTATGGCAGAGGCATAGAGTCGGTTCCGATAAAAATTTCGGCAAGAGAATGGGATGCACTTATGAGAAGAGTACGGAAGAACGTAATCCTTACCATGGAACTCCACGGAGATGCAGGTACAGAAAGTAGACCTGTCATGATCAAAAAGATTCAGCCTGGATTTCTCGGAGATTATGTCTCCCACATAGATTTTCTTCAAGTATCCATGGAAAGAACGATAGAGATCGAAATACCTATTCACCTTACCGGGACAGCAAAAGGAGTCATAAACAATGGCATTGTGGAACAACATTTGAGATCGATCATGGTCGAGTGTCTGCCTACCCAAATTCCAGAGCAGATAGAGATTGATGTGACAAACCTTGAGATTGGAGATTCCATACATGTTAGCGACATCTCTCTCTCTGGCGTGAAGCTTTTGGAGCAGATGAATGTGGCAGTTGTGACGGTTATACCCCCTGAAGCAGAAGAAAAACCAGTGACCGTTGAAGAAGTAGAACCTGAAAAGGTAGAGAAAAAGGAGGAATAAAGTCCTTTTTGTTTTTACTATGCGGCCTTGGAAACAAAGGATCTGAATATACCTTCACCAGGCATAACATAGGTTATCTCGTTATAGACAAGTTTTCTGAAAGGTTTCGTATTGCAGTACAAAAACGCCTCTGTGGTTGCAAAGTTGGCGAATCAGGGGAGATTATCCTCGCCAAGCCAAACACCTATATGAACCTCTCCGGCGGACCTGTTGCGTCGCTGGTGCAACGTAAATCTTTGACCTCTGAGAACATTGTTATCATTCATGATGACATTGATATGAATTTCGGAAGGATTCGGATACGCTGGAATGGTAGGGACGGAGGTCACAAAGGCGTCCGGTCTGTTGCAGACGCATTGCGCTCACCGCTTTTTTACCGGATGAAGATTGGCATTGGCAGAAATCCAGCCATACCCCCGGAAGAGTATGTTCTATCCAGATTTTACACGGATGAAGTTGAGGAACTTGGTGATGTTCTGGACCGTGCTGTAGATGCCCTCCACACTTTTGTTTTCGAGGGAAAAGAAAAGGCAATGAGTATGTATAATAGGAGCTGACAGCTCATGGCTCCGGGCTCTTTGTGAAAACTATAGACTCGGAGCCTGAAACTTGGAGCTCAAGGGAGGGGATATGAGTTGGTCATGCGGAATTATTGGTCTACCAAATTCAGGGAAATCGACCATCTTTAACGCTCTAACTGCACTTACCGTACCATGTCAGTCCTACCCTTTTTGTACCATTGAGCCGAATGTCGGTATTGTTGCAGTACCTGATGACAGGCTCGCCAGGCTCTCAGAAACCCTCAAACCTGAAAAGGTTACATCGACAACTATCGAGTTTATCGATGTCGCAGGCCTCATCAAGGGTGCCCATAAGGGTGAGGGTCTGGGCAACAGATTTCTTTCACATATCAGGAATGTGGACGCTATTGCCCACGTCATACGATGCTTTGAAACGGAAAATGTTCCCCACGTTTATGCAGAAATCGACCCAAAAAGGGATGTGGAGATTGTGGAAACAGAGATTATCATCTCTGATCTGGAGATTGTTGAAGAAAGGCTCGCAAAGCTGGAGAGGCTTGCCAAAGTCTCCAAGGAAAAAGGGGTTAAGGAGATAGAGCTTCTCGCAAGAATCAAATCCACCCTTGAGCAGGGTTCCTTTATCGCTATGGATTATTTTGACCACACAGACGCAGAAATCGTTCGTACCTTCAACCTTATCACTACCAAGCCCATCTTTTATGTTGCAAATATTGACGAAGAAACACTGGAAAAACTTCCAATCTCTGATTTAGAAGAGTTTGTCCGGTCAAAAAACAGCAGACTAGTCTATATATGCGGCAAGCTTGAGCACGATCTTATAAACTTGTCGCCCCATGAGCGAACATCATACATGGACCTTTACGGTATAACAGAGATGTCTATAGAAAGTGTAATTAAAGTTGGTTATGAGATCCTGGGCCTCATTACCTTTTATACTATTGTGGGCAAAGAGATGAGGGCATGGACAATCCCCCGGAACACAACATGCGTAAAAGCAGCAGGCAAGATACACACAGATATGGAAAGGGGATTCATCAGGGCTGAGGTGATCAATGCGGATGACTTTGTACGGTATGGATCAGAACAGGCTGCCCGGGAACACGGGGCTCTGAGGGTCGAAGGAAAAGAATACATCGTAAAAGATGGAGATATTCTGCATATTCGATTCAACGTATAGCTCAACTCAAAAGCGTAAGCCAAGTAAAAAATTTGTACCAGGCAGGTTTGATAGGTTGCTCAAGTGTTTCCATAGTTTGTTGTGGTGATTGTTTTCACAACTAAAATGCAGCGCAGTTCTCTTATAAATTGTCTTTTTGCTTGCTTTTAAATCTTATATTGTTTTGCTTGTTCAAAGCTCTTCAAGGCTGAAAAATGTAAAGTGAATTAGTGAATAGGGCTGCATCTGATGAGCAAATATATTTTATGATGGTATTGTCAATTCTCATCGTTTCAATAGGGATTAATTTTATCTGCTACTTCAGTTTTGCATCATCTTTTTCTTTTGGTTTTTTCCACTCCATCAATATCTGCCGCACACCTGTCAGGTTATTCTGATTGACAAGGACCAAAACAACATCACCACCGTCAAGAATGGTGCCTCCACTCGGTACAAAAAAGTTCTCGTCACGGTTCACCAGTACAATGAGACTGTCCCTAGGCAGACCCAGTTCCACGACTCGTTTCCCTGCGATAGCCGAACTGTATGGAATAATGAATTCAACGAGTTGAGTGTCAACGCCCGGCATCGGCGCGTACTCTATGGGATATTGCCGCCTTTGTTGAATCGGGGCATCAAGTCTCAGGAGACGGGCGACAACAGGAATCGACCAACCTTGAAACAGTGCTGAAGTGAGGACAATAAAGAAAACGATATTGAATATAGCTTCAGCATCTGCCACCCCAGCAAGAAGAGGGAAAGTCGCCAGGACTATCGGGACTGACCCTCTCAGGCCGACCCATGAAACAAGGGTTTTTTCCCGCCAGCCCATACGCTCAAAGAGCAAAGAAAGAAAAACGCTGAACGGACGTGCAACAAACATGAGGAACGCTGAACACATAAGGCCTGTCCATATGATAGGAATAATACGGGATGGAAATACAAGCAGTCCCAAGGTGACAAACATTGCTATCTGGCTGAGCCAGGCAAGACCGTCAAAAAAACGCAACATGCTTTTCTTTTGTACAAATTCACTGTTGGCTGCATATATACCCATCAGATACACAGCCAGGAAGCCGCTCCCACCAACTGCAGCAGTAGCGGCATATGTCATCGCTGCAAAGGCAAGGGTAAAAACAGGGTAAACCCCTTCGTAATAGGATGTCAACCGATTCAACGAAAAAACCATTGCCTTCCCAAAACCAAGACCAAAAATAATGCCGAGTCCCATCTGAACAACAAAGAGTAGAGCAATGGAGCCGAGTGAGGTCTCTGGATTCGTTATGATTTGAATTATCCCTATGGTGAGGAGGACTGCCATGGGATCATTACTCCCCGACTCAAGTTCAAGCAGGGGCTTTAGCCGGCCACGTAAACTAACGTTCTTTGATCGGAGCACTGAGAAAACAGCGGCTGCATCAGTCGATGAAACAACAGCCCCGAGGAGCAGGCCGGTGAATAGTGAAAATTTTAAAACAGAGAAGGCAAAAAGACCAACAGTCACGGCCGTGAGAAGGACGCCCAGCGTTGCCAGGATTGTAGCCTGCCGGAAGACTGGTTTGACCTCTGTCCATTTTGTGTCAAGGCCACCTGCGAAGAGGATGAAGACCAATGCAATGACGCCTACTGATCGAGACAGATGAGCATCGTCGAAGTAAATTCCACCGGGGCCTTCTGAACCTGCAAGCATCCCTACGCCGAGAAACAACAACAGTGCAGGTACACCGAGATTCTCGGAGAGCCTGGCAATTCCAATGCTCACTATGATAAGGACTGCCCCTATAAGAAGAACATATTCAACCGGTATCATGCACTTACTATATAATCAACCATCCATTCAGTCAACAAATAGGCGCTGTCCGTGGTCTGTTAGTCAACGACCAGCACGTCACAATGGGACTGAGAGAGAACATGGAGGGTAACACTGCCTAAAAGGAATTCCTCTATTCTCCATCTTCCGTGTTTTCCCACAACGATAAGTTCAATATCACGTTTACGTGCTATTTCAGGCAGTTTGAATGGTGCATGTCCTTGCACCACAACTCCCACCCTGTGAAAAGACCCGGTACCTGCCTTTCGAATGAAACGCCTCAATTGTGCTTCTGTCTGCATACGAGCCTTCATGCGAGACTCATGAATAACATCTTCCGAAGCTCCACTATAAACCAGTACCTTCTCCAGTACTGGTTCGAAAACATGGACAACGATAATTGTCGCCTCTGGGGCAATTATCTGGCTGTATTCGAGAGCTTTACGTGAACCTTCTGAGAAGTCAACGGCAACGAGGACCCGTGTATAGGGTGTTAATGGTTTATTCTTCACAACAAGCACAGGTTGTCCTGTCTTTCCAAGAAGCCGTTGCGAGGTAGTACCAAGAGCCAGAGCCCTGACCGGGTGCGCCCCACGTGCGCCAAGTACAAGTAAGCTGAAATCTGATGCTGCCTCAACGATTGCATCCAGCGTATTCCCCGTGAGGACACGTGGCTCAAGTGAAAACCCTGACACCTCACGAATCTGGTCAGCTAACTCATCCAGGGCTTGTGAAGCATTCTTAATGATTTTGCGTTTAGCTTTAACCGATGACCCTATGAACTGCTTCAAATTTTCAAGCCACGATTGTTCCAGCACATGCAGCAGCACCCCTCTCTGTATGGCAAGAGTAGCGCCAAGCATAGCTGCACGTTCTGCTGCATAACGAGAATAAGAAGAAAAATCAGTTGCAGCCAGAATAGATTGAATACCTCTCACATTTTTCTCCCTGAAAAGCTACGATTGGGAATGGATTTCTTTAAGACCCAAGATTCCAATTAAACCGATGATCCTTTCGAATTCCTTTACTTTGTATTTAAAGTTTGTGAATCAGCCGGCAAACTGGACTTGGTCACTTATGCCACATCCCTCTCCGGCTGATACACGATCTTAAGGACCTTGAGCCGCTTCGTTCCTGCCGGGACCTCCCATTCAATCAGGTCACCCTCTTTATACCCGAGGAGGGCAGTGCCAATGGGAGCAAGAACAGA
>Ga0255340_1001025_pt1 | contig 39984 bp, 46 predicted proteins | sample wastewater_treat_7_FD_192417 | JGI IMG/M metagenome (GOLD analysis project Ga0255340, IMG submission 192417) | Wastewater microbial communities from Lulu Island WWTP, Vancouver, Canada - plant10 | ecosystem: Engineered > WWTP > Wastewater > Unclassified | place: Canada: Vancouver, British...
CTGAAAAGGACTTTAAGAACACAGACATGAGTTAATGTTCAGCATATAAGTCTGAACCAAACTCGAAGGAGAAACTCGCAACCCCAAAGGCGCTATAATTTGGGATGGATTTATAGGAGAAAGATAAGAAGTAATTCCTCCGGGGGGCGCTGAAAGTTAAAGTTTTCTGCTATTCAATTCTCCAGTTAATTTTATATTCTCCTGTCGGAGCTGTTTCAACCCACTGCCCCTTTATAATCTTTTCCTCTTTAGTACGGTTGTTAACCAGATACAGATAGTAAGAAACCCTCCTCTCCCTGAACTGGATTTGAAAGGTAACTTCCGATTTGCCTGCCGGGAGTGTAACTGTAACTTCCAGCGTATTAAATTCACTTTCATGTTTTACCGGCGAGCCGGAATAAATACTTTCCGTGCCATTGAAATATAATTCGTTATTCCAGATACCAGATGGGATTCTGACCGGCAGGGAATCAGTTCTTGTCCATACAAATGCATCCTCTTCCTGACTTTCAAAAAATGAATGCTTGTCAATTCCCCGGACAGGATAAAATGAAAATTCCTGAGAGGACAAAAGATCAAATGAAAAAGACGATACGGTTTTTAGAAAAAGAGAGTCTCCATCATTTTGGCCAAGTTCATATTCGATTTTCTTAAAAGCATAGCCCTGTGATCTTTTCTGGCTTATCTGAATATTTCTTGCTTCATTTTCAGATTCAAGCTTAATAATAAAATTAAAGTCCTCACCGGTACTGTTTTCCCTGACAAATATTTTAAGGGAAGTATATGAATCACGGGTAATAATGAAACCCTTGTCTGACCACAATGTTTCAACTCTCCCCAGACTATCCAGTTTCAGTGTTTGATTTTCCCTGATCAGGAAGCCGTCAATGGAATAACTGTTACCGGATATGTTCACATTACCGTTTTCATTTATTATTCCGGCAATTTTCCAATGGGGAAAGGTAAATGATATTTCGGTTTCCCCGCCTTCCCCCTCCATTTCGATCAGCGATACGGAAGGATCAATATGGCTGAACTGGCTGTCGTTCTTGTTACAGGATAAGAAGCAAAAAGGAATCAGGATTATTAAGAACCTGTTTATATATTTCATTTTAATCTGAGTAAGTCCGCGGCAAATATAACTGTTATTCATTGATTATCCGGAGAAATCCGGCACCGCGGCCCGGACGCGGGACAGGACAACATCCGGTTTCCTTAGAAACAACAGGATAATATTAAAACAGGCTCCGATTTTTTACATACCGCAGACATATTCATTGCTATACCGTCCAGAGACAATAATTACTTATTAATCAACATCTTTATTTCATCAAAGAGCTCTTCTGTTTTTGTCTTGTCCCTGAAGCTGATGATTGCCGTTTCATTCTTGTTTCCGGATATTATCAGGAACGGACTTTCCCGGGAATTGATCAGCAGACGGGTTCTGCCAAAGTGATCAACACTATAGAATCCTTTGTCGATGCCTCCCAGGCTTAAACCATTTGTCCGCATTTTAATGCCTGGCAGCTTATCGGAAAGCCTGATATCATCAATTTCAGAAACATTCATTTCAAAGCCGTACATTCCTGTGAATTTGATATTGCCATCTTTGATAATTGCTTTTGTTGGTATGAAACCATATGTTATCAGTCCGGTTACAAAGATTATTACCAGCCCCGTAATAAAGTAAGTCAGTTTTGTTTTATTGCTCTTATTCTCATTGTGATCAAATCTTTGTGCTTTTATTATCATAATTGTCACGCCAATTAATATGACAATCATGATAACCGAATTTGCAAGCTGGATAACTCCCATCCATTTGAATAAATAATACCCGCCTATAATTGACAATCCTATAATGATTAGACTGTTACGCATAAATGTTGACAGCCCGTCAATATCAACATTTTTCTTTTTGTCCTCAGGCATGGTGTTGTACCCGGCAATCAGACCCGGTGAATATTTAACCAGAAACCCAATGCCGATCAAAAAAAGTCCTGTGATTATGTTTACTATATCCATAGTCTGCCAATTGGTCTGATATTTTTCCTGTAACTTAAGTCATCAGGCACTTGAAATAAAGCATGTCCTGACTCATTATTTGCAAACCTCACTTTGTCACCACCTTATGTCTGTTGCATTATTATTTACACCGGTTTTGTCGTTAGTGACTGTAAACTCTATTTTTTCATTCAACTGATGGGAATGAGAGAGGTAATGTTAACTGCTTAAAGAATTATTTTATATATTTTGCTCCTTACCGTCCTCATGATCAACACTATTATCAAATCTTCTGTTTGATAATCCAATCAGGCTTCTTAACAACCCTTGAAGCATTGCAATGGGTAAAAGAATAATTCCGCCTGTAAGCATAGTTAATTCGTAGAATAATGAGCTGCCTTTGTAAGGTTTCCCCTGTAGACGTGACAAAAATGCGCTAAAGGGAATTCCATAAATATTTCCTGCAATCATTACCTGAACTGCTGAAAGAATTATTTGTGCCTTTTTTTCTCCGTATTCTGTTATAATGGCATCATAGGCATATTTCATGGGAAATCCCCTGGAGTCAGCAAAATGCTGGGCGAACATGATAGCCTTTGTCTCTTCAGGCTTGATAAATTCATTTCCTCCACTCAGAAAGCTGCTTATTTCCTCATTACTCATTCCCTGTTGCAGAGCCATCCGGGTATGCTGATAAGAACATGCCGCACAACCATTCACCTCAGTTACGGCTAATTGCAGACGTTCTATAAATTGTTTGTCAACCAGTTTACTTTTGCTGTTTCCAATTAGTTTTGACATTGCTCCGGGAATAAATACAAAAGAGCGGTACAATTCCCCAAAACTGAATTTACGTTTGAATTCATCTCTTAACAATACTGATTCAGACAGACTGGCTGTTTTATTCATGCAGATATATTTTGTTTGTTATAATTTGGTTCACAGTATGAACACTAACACAGAGTTAAACCTGGCTCTGCACTGAGGACGGCTCCGGTAGTGCTTATATGACAGAAAGTAAAGTCAGCAAATGTGGGACCAAATTGTATTTAATCAGCTGTTCAGACACGCTTTGACCGGATGTTCAGCTAAATGAGTAGCTGTATTAAGATAAGACATAGGCCGGTTTGGTGCGGAGTTCAGGCAACTTGTCGTTAAATGCAGGAGCCGCGGGGCAAGCGGCTGGCAAAAGGTCAGGTCCGGCGAAATTTGCCTGAACGTTTGTCAGTGGTTGTTGCTTTTTGTTGCATTCAGAGGCTTATTTGCTAAATTCCGAATTTTGAATAGTAATCATTGACTGACCTCCCGGGATTATTTCTTAACCATTCCCTGAGCGATGGTTTCGCAGATACATTTATTCCCTGTTCTGAAGTATTCTTTTCAGAGGGTTTTTGACTGATCTTCATCACAATTTGAGGATGGTCTCTTTTATGTAAAATATCCCACAGTTCATATTGTCTTTTGGATTCATCTTCAATCTTTTTATTGTATTTTTTTACGCTGACGACAGCCCATATAATATTTATCAGCCAGTAGGTAATAAAAAAGAATGCCAGGAGTCCTGTTGACAAAAATATCAGGTTGAGATTCTCCTGGAAAAGACCGGCAAAAATAAGTATCAAAAGAAATACCGGAGTAAAAATCATTATTAATCCCCCCTGTACGCTTGCATATAAAAGGCCAACTGGTCCAAACAGAAAAGTCAGAAGAATTGCAACTCCAATACTTTTTGGTGATTTAGTTAAAATAAATGACGTTTCCATTCTCAATTGCTTTAATTAATAACTGTTAACATACGGCGGTACGTCCTGTAAGGGAAAGAAACTGTGTCCTTATCAGCCCGGACGATAGTCTGTAACGGATAATGATCTTTGCTAAAGGCTGAAATCCTTGTTGGCAATACCGCTTATTGGCTACAGTTATTATTATTTCATAATTCTCAATCCAATTTTTTTATTCAATTCTTCAAGTTCTTTTTCCAAGTTATCAGCCGCGTCAATATTTTTCAGTGGCATAATAGTATTACCATATGAATCGAATAAATATATTTTAATCTGGCTTGCAGAAATGTCAAGAATTCTGTTGCTTTTGCTATAAGTACGGTAAGTCTTATGCGATTTCATTATCCCCAATCTCATACTTTCTGATAAGTCCAACCATTTTCCAGTTTTAATTACACCAAATAGGTTATTTGAAAACTTCGCTTTCCCATTTGAATAATCAATCGTTGTACAGGAATTCGTTAACCCAATAAAAGCACCGAATAAAACCAGTATTAAACCTGTTAATGAAAAATAAGTTGTTATCAATCCGGTTATAAGTATCACATAGCCAGAGAATGATGCTACAGGGCCAAATGTCTTCTCAAACTTAAAAGTCTCCTTCATTTCGTTTTTATGCTATTTTTTTTTGTCAGTTCAAGATTCCTGAATTTCTCTCCTGATAAAGAGATACTGATAATTTCATCATTTTTGTCTCTTTTAAATTCAAAAATCATAGGCTGGGAAACAAAAGTATCTTTAAAAACCTCTTTTAATTGAAATTCAGTCTTGTCAATTTTTGCAATCAATTTACTATCATTCTCAACTATTTCAAAATATTTGATGAAACCCTCAACAGTATATTTCCCAATATATTCAGAAAAATCTGTAGTTTGGTCAGTAAATTCGGATTGTTTCTTTTTAAATTCCTTTCGTAACTCATCTTCTGCAAAAAGGTCAGACGGTTGCATTTCACACACACCAAATAATACCTTTGCAATGTCAAACCTGTGTTCATAGGGGATTAGTTCCATAGTGTTTGACAATACTATTATGGATGTTTTCTGTTCCGGAAAAATTGTAATATTGCTTGTGTAGCCCGGAATGTTGCCGCCATGCCATAATACTTTATGGCCACAATAATCATCAATAAACAGGCCTAATCCGTATTTTATGCTGTCGCCGTTTATTAGTAAGCCCTTTTTTTGCATTTTATTCAACAATTGCTGACGGGATTTGCCGAGTCTATTCCCATCATAATTATTAACCCATTTACAGAGATCTTTTAATGTTGTAATTATTCCACTACCACCGGTTGTAATCATTGGACAATATACAGACTTATAATTACCGTCATAATTAAAACCCTTAGCTGTAGTTTTATAATCGTTTGAAGAAGTTGCAACAAAACTGTTTTCCATGTTTAACGGAATGAAAATATTTTCTTTAATAAAACCGGCGTATGTTTTTTGACTTACTTTTTCAATTATTCCGGAAAGAAGAATATAGGCACTATTTGTATAAAAAAACTGTTCGCCTGTCGGATAGCTCTGATTTTTATATTTCGAAATCAGGTCTGTTATATCCTGATTTGTAAGATCGCATTCGTTTTTATTAATCCCCGAAAGAAATAATAAAGGGTTAAACTCAATTATCCCACTGGTATGCTGCATTAAGTTCTCTATAGTTACCGAATCAGCAAAATCAGGAAGCTGAGGAAGATACTTTCTTATGGGGTCATTTATTTTGAGTTTCCCCTGTTCTTCCAATAAAAGGATTGCCATACATGTGAATTGTTTGGTATTTGATCCTATTGGGAATTTTGTTTCAGACGTAATTGGAATTTTTCTCCCCGGATCAGCCATGCCATAACTTTTAATAAAAACTGTCTCTCCATTTTGAATAATAGCAACTACACTGCCAGGAGTCTCGTTGTTGAAGCTTGAGAAAATATTGTCTATTCCCTCAGCTTTTAATGAATCAATTTTAAAAATCTCTGCATTCCGTTCATTCATTTGTGCCGGACTGCAGGAAAGAATCATAAAAGAGATAATTACAATAATCAGGTTTTTCATATCAGATGATGTCTAATTGTATGTTTGTTTGTTGGTCTGCTTACAATTGCAGCTACCATAAAGCAAAGCGCATTGCGCCCCATTATCGTGTTAAAGGAAGTTTCGCGTTAAGGGCTGTTTCGCCGGAGATCGGGTAAGTATAAAGCCGGAATTAATTCTGTCTGTAAATAAAGCATGTAAGTACAGAGCTGATTGTGTTTAGTGATCTGGCCGCCGGACAGGTTTTGATCTGATATCCGGCTAAAACTGAATATTTGTATAAATCAAAACGCAGTTTGTCAGGTGTTGCATTAAGACAAATGAATTCCCGGTAAAAAAGTCTCAGGTCATCGGACCGGTAAAAAATCAGCTTTTGCCGTTGTAAGACACGGAATCAGATCTTCGCTGAAATACGGCTCCTGACAGCTCCAGAACATATATCTCACTTTAAGAAAATCCTTTGCAAATGCATGAAGCATTGGCACCAGGTTATTACGTTTATGATTTTCACTATCAATTAGTTCGTTATAATCATAGTCTGCACCTGTTGTTCCGATGTAATTTCCATCCTGAACAGCTATCCCCAGGGGAACTGTATAAACATTTTCATGCATCATTGTGATAATATGATTAAGTTGTCCTATTCTTTGTACCATCAGATCAGGGCCTCCCAATCCCACCCCTATTTCTTCCCCATATTGATAAATCGACCGTAAATATCCTTTGTCTGTCCGGGGCAGCCATTCTCCGGGCATAAAATTGGCATATTGCATGGTCGTTGAATTTGGAAAAGCTATTTTAAGCGCAAGCATATTTTCCTTTATGCATTGTGAATAGCGTTTTGGTGTAAAGGAAGTATCCCTGTCAGTGCTTATCTCAACAGCACTTTCCTGTAAATTTATTCCTTCAATTTTGCCATCGAATTCTTTCCCCAGGGCATTCATCAGTAATGAAAACCGATATTGAACCTGTGGATTCCATCTTTTGGCAACCCACCCATCCGCAACACCGCTGTCATTATATGATTTTGTACAACCCCCATCAAATTCATCAGACATCAGGTAATCAGGAATGGCTTTATATTTAATATCAAAGCTCACGTCCTGAAACTGAATGAATAACTTTTTACCATTGGATGACAGATAATTATAATCTTCATGGATAATCGAAAAATCGTATTCTCCCCTTTCTGGTTCCAGCTGGCGCCATGAATACATTATCTGAGCGCCGGCAAGCCTTTGAACCTTTAGAAATGGATGATTATGAATCAGTTCTCTGTCACGGGAAAAATAAACAAAATGCCTGATACTATCTTCTTCCAACGGACATACAGCATCAAGATATTGTTTGTATACATCTGAATATCTGAAGGCCGAAGTATCTATCTGTCCGAAAGTATTGATAATAAGAAAGTATCCAATCAGTATGGTCAATAAAAGACTCTTATCTATCATTATTCAGCCATTATAATATCTCATTAACAGGATTTTATATCCTTGGCATAAGGCAGTATCACAAGATTTTCTGCTCAGGAAGCCATTCTGCCGGAGCATATTCTGCTGGAGAATGCCCTGGTCTGAGACTGAATCCGCAAAGGCGGACCCGGATTATACCTGACCACCTGCCAGGACGCGTTTTTATTCAATAAACGGTTTAAGCTGATTATTTGTGTAAAGATAAAAAGCAATTTGGATTGCAGCGGCGCCCAGAAGAATTATTCCGGATTGACGGGAATTCTCTTTTTAAATCAGGCCCTTATAAATCAATCCAATAAATGTTCACGGATTTTTCTTTCGATCCGGGTATATTTATGGGATGTCCTCCCGTGTAAGGTTTAGTTTCAGAAAGGATACCGCCATTTTTCACTATTGTTCTGATGGAAGGCAGATTGTCAGAAAAGCATGCTATCATTAACTTTTCAATATGTAAGGATTTTGCGTATTCCATTCCCAGTTTAAGAATTTCTGTTGCGTAGCCTTTTTTTCTTTCGCCCGGACGAACGGAATAACCGATATGACCGCCGTAATGTCGCAAAAAATCACTCTCCAATGAGTGTCTTATATCAATCATACCCACAATTTTCTGGTCTCGTTTTCGTACTGCAAAAAATGTTGTCGCGGTCACCCAGCCGGAATTAACAGTGCTTTCCTGACGATTATTCGTGTTATGTACCAACCACTGCTCGTATTCCATCTGATCAAATAAAGCACTTCCATGTATGACAGGTTCCTTATTTTCAAAAAATTCATTTTTGAAATTTTCTGCAGCTTCCTTATGCTTTATATCCGGCAACTGCAGTTCTAGTTCATTCATAATATTTTTGCTGATTTTTAATCCTGATATTTTCTATTGTTCTGCCGGCACACAATGCAAAATTAAACGACTTCCGGCTCCTATGGTAACATTGTTTCCGATAATTACCCCCGGAAAAATGACTGTATTCCCCCCTATCCACACATTATCTCCTACGGTAACCGGCCTGGCAGATGTCCGATAACTCGTACCATTACCTTTTTAAACTATTCTTTCCGATGCTTTGACAGGGTGCATGGCAGTATATATCTGTACATAAGGTCCGATAAGACCGTTTTGTCCAATGCTTATTTTATTATCGTCCAAAAACATACAATTGGTATTTACAAATGTGTTCTCGCCGATTGAAATGTTTTCACCATTTAGCATTTTCTGTTTTTCAGTCATTCATTTAAAAAATTTGGTTTATCTGATAATTTTCTGTTGAATCTCCTGCCCTCACTCCTTATTTCTAATCACCCTTATTGTTTGATGTCATTAAACAGGTAGAGTTATAGAGTTATAGGAAGAAGACGAGTATGAATATAATTATTTTTTCCATGATTTTGAGTTGCACTTTAAATCCTGATTGACGGAATGCAACATGCGATCCTGAGGTCATCAGCCAGACATACAGGTCTGAAGGGTACAACAGGTTTTGCTTTATCGTGGTTAAATCCCGGCATAACTGTATCTCCTGTTCTATTATACCCCATCGGAAAGTTTCCCCTTGTGCGGATTCCGCTTACGCCATTGTTTCGTATAATATTGTGACTCAGTATTATATAATTAGCTTCAAGAGATTTGAGCGGGTCCGGAATCATCCCGTCACCGCGGCTGTTTTCCATCCTGCTGCTGTCAACTTTGGAAACTACTGCTTTCATGTATAAGCCAGTGTGCGAATCTTCAATCACATTCCTATAAATAATCTGGCAGTAATAGGAGGCATATGAATGTACTGTTTTTCACCTCTGGTTTTCCTGATTGTGAATTTTTTTTATTATTGTTGCCAACGGACCGGGGCTTGACGTCGTGGAACGTAGTTATTTTTTATTGTGATTGATTATTATACTATTCGATATCAATGAGTTAGGTATAATAATTGTTTTCTTCGGTTCGTCAATAGTTTCCAAAATAGTCTCGTGAATATTCAATTCAATTACTCTCCCAATGTTTCCTGAAATTTCAATAATATCGTTGACTTTGAATGGTCGTTTGATCACTATAAAAATTCCCGACATCAGATTACTTAATACCTGTTGAGATGCAAAACCAACAATCAAGGTTGAAGCTCCGGCACTTGCGAATAAGGTATGTGCATAAGTTTTAGAAATAGGTAATGTTAGAAGAGCCCAGCCAATTCCAACAAGATAAATTGTAAACGTTATCAGATCCCGAATAAATTTAAAACTTGTAAGGTCGCTTTCGTGTTCTTGCAATTTTTTTTGGAGTTTGTTTTTTAATATTCTTCTTACTATTGTAGCAAACAGAAAAGTTAAAAGAAGAATTCCGCCAAATACCAATAAATTATCGACACTATTTTTGATAATTGATGATTTATTCATATTACAATGATTTTTCCCAGGGTGATTTCACACTTGCTTTTCTATCTGTTGTTTTTGATGTCATTTTTATTCAATTTGTTTAAATCTGGCAGTGTCGCTCTGGCATGATGCCCCGGGGGACGGAATTGACGCTGTGAAGCCCGATTATACCAGGGCAGGATGCAGTTTTATTCTTTTTATTTTTGATTTTTTTCTCTGACAGGAACATATAGTTCTATTGAAGGCTTTTTTGAAGTACTGCGCTGGTCATGATATTCAAAATCGCCAAGAATCTCATGATCAGGATCATATTTTGAATTTGGCAGCCATTCGGTAAAGATGTATTTCTTTGTTAATCCGATTGCAGGTCCCCAAAAAAATTTAAATTTAGGCTGTATTGTAAAAACCGCATAGGTTTTCGCGGGTATCTCAAATGCAGTTAAACCCTCCGGTACACTGTCAAATGATGTAACCACATCACCCATCAAATATTCCCAGCTGCTGTTGTCATTACTATAATCCTTGCTTATTGCAACAAACGCCCGGGGCTCTTTTTGGCCCTGTATTAAATTTTGTTCTTTAACCCGTTGATATTCTTTCCCTAAAAGAACAGCATCTTTGTATATTGTCTCTTTGCCGGTTCTCATGGAAACCCCGGCCATTTTTATCGCTGATTCCAGTTTTACTATCCTGGGCTCTGACTTGTATGCCAGTTTAAAACACATATATAGGCATCCTAAAATAAAGGTTAACAATATTATGATTAAAATCATCAACACTCTTTTCATAAAGAATTCCTCTTTTCACGTTTCGTGCACCATTGCCTCCCGCATTTGACCGGTTTGGTGTTTGAGCAGGATTTTAACCACTGATTTTAATACGAATATAATACTATTTATCCGCTAAAAAGGTTCAAACGCAGTGCTTTGTCAGTATTCCGTTTAAAACGCGTTTCAGATCCGGGGATTTCATTGCCATCCGGAAAAAGTCAGTTGAGCCGAATTAATGTTTCAGTTTCACTTTATTCCAAAACGATTCTTTTTATAATCAATTATGATTAAGTTGTCAAAGAAGAAAGCGTTTCCTGTGACACCCCAGATATTCTCGGATCTGTAGAAATCATCCCAACTGGTATCCTCATTATAATAAACCATTGATTTTTCTATCTGCTTGCCTCCTATGCTTATAGGAACCTCAGTCTTTAATCCGTAAAAAGTGACGATTTCATCCCAACTCGGGACTGTCAAAGAATCTATAATTTCTTTTCCGCCTGTTTCCAATGCATTTTCCTTGCTTGTTACCAGACTGAACAGACTGGCACCGGTATCAAACATTAAATCTTCTGCTTTTTCATTTATCAGAAATGGTATCTTGATCCGGCCATCGTCTATTTTTATATTCTCAAATGAAACATTTTGATATTCAGAAGGAAGCGTGTCAATAATCGCCATCTTGTTTGACCTGAAGTCAATGATTAAAATCTTGTTCTGAGCTATATCTGCACCTATTGTTCCAATATGTATTACCGTTTCAGGACTTACTGAATCGAAGAAATATTCATTTCCAAAATCAGGGAATAAACCGATATCCAGGTTTTTAAAAATGACTTCTCCCAGCATCAGATCCACATTACCCAACATTGGATATTCCTGGCCTTGCATCCAAAAAGTATTTGCCGTATCCAATTTATTATTTAGAGAGGAATATTTTTCAAGAAAGGGGCTCAGTGAATTTCCATAAAAAACTGAGGTAACTGCACCGAGATCAAATTGCATGCTAAACCTGTGAGGCAGATCATCGATGGTCACAGGAAGAAATATTGCTACTTTTTGAAAATACTTTCCTGAAATGGAATCTGAAACCCAGGAGAATGGAATCCATTCAGGGTCTTGTGAACTTTTCCGGGAACAAAATGTCATTGAAATACACAAAATGCAAAAAAACAAAACAGTTCTCATGTGCCGGATTAATTATTTATACTTCATTTTCTTAAAATATTAACCATCTGCTGTAAATTTTCGTGCAGCTACTGCCAGCACTAACCCCCGCACTAAACTAAGTTTCGTACCTTGGACAGATTCTCCGGTGCCAGTCCTGAATGGAAAAAGCACCTGCGAAGGCAGAGCGGATTGCGTTTAGCAGTACTGTCATTCCAGTCTTATATATTTTTCAATATTTAACCTGTCTATGCCTGAATCTTCAATTTTTTCGACTCCGGTCTGAATCAAGGTATCACCGTTGATTGAAATTGTAAAATTGAATTCATTGTCCTCCCAGTTTCTGTCACTGCAATATTCCAGATATTCTGTATATGAGTTTTTAATAAGTGAGTACCTTCCGCCTCCGGCGACAAAAACGGCCAGAGAATCTTTTCCCTTATTTAAGTCATGATGCAAAAATGCAAAATGTGTTTTATTAAACATTTTAATAAAGGATATGTCTTTTGAATAATCTGTGACAGCTGTATCACCTTTTTCAATGACTATCCCTGTGATAAGCTTCCATGTTCCTTCAATTGAACTGTCAGATGTTTCAGAAACATTATTAATGCATGAAAAAAATGAAAGCAATCCTGTCAGGGCGATGATCTTTTTCATAATTGATTGATTTTTATCATTTTATATGACATAAATAGATTCGATCCATGGAGTGGAACTTACCTTGCGGATTGATAACAATATGTTCCGGAGATTTGCAAAATCTACATTGTTGTCGTCGTTCTGAAGCGGCACCGTAAATTTGTGACAAGTTAATGAAAATACCGGTTCCCTGTAACCCGGTTATTATTAAAGGAACCTGTTCTTAACGGCCGATTTCACTTCATCTTTTAACTGATGAATTAATCCGGGCTTTCCGTCAATCCTTTCTGACCGGAATATTTTATACTTAAATTTCAATGACCCGGGGAGCCGGTAGCGGAACAATGACTTCATGAAATATCCTTTGTAAGCTCATTAATCTTTTTCAGGATATTCTTACAGGTTTTCTGTAAATTTTAAATCATGCTGCAACAGTTGACAAAATGATCCCGGCAGAACTTTTCAAATCCTTCACTATCCTCATGAAGAAAAGTTGAGACGAAGATGTAAAACCGTAGGCGGAAGGAATTTCTCCGCTGATTACTGTTCCTACTAATCCAAATTCAGAAAAATTCATTTCTTTACACAAGTTCCCGGTAATATGATGTGATATTGTCAGATAGTATTCAGTCGGTGAACAAGGATCAAAAACACACAGCAAACGGGTCCGGGATTGACACATTGAAGACCGGTTATTCCAGGGCCCCTTGGGAAGCACTAAAGGGCGGACATCCCAACCTGTCGGGATGCACCACCGAGAAGCGAAGCATATTGCGCCACAACGTTTACAGGTATGTATAACTGCAACCTGCGTCAGCTTCGTGCAATGGCTTGGCGTGCAGCCGGGGGAACATAAAATTCAAACGGATGATAAACATTCATAGGTTCTCAAAACTTTCCGCGAGCATACACCACGATTGATACCGAACTGCTTGTTGTGTGCCCGGCATTTTTCAAAACTGTTATATTAGCTTATTTATTAGAAAATCCCGTATTTCACTGGCAGATGGGTCACTGGCAACAATGATACCGTTTTCATCAATAAGAAAAAGCATTCCACCTGAATTTTCTATTCCGTATTTTGCCCATATCTTTTCCGTATCATTCAATTCCACGAGATTTTCCCATGGATATTTGTCCGATTTTATAGCATTTTCGGCTATCGAAACATTTTTCTCGCGAGCAACTCCAATTACAACAAATCCTTTGTCGCGAAATTCTTCATATACAGGTATTAGCTCCTTGCCATGTTTACGGCAGGGGCCGCACCATGATGCCCATAAATAAAGTACAGCTGGTTTCCCTTCAATACGTTCGGATAACTTCACGGGCTTTCCATTCAAATCAATGGCGATAAAATCAACAAACGGAACACCAGCCTTAATTGACGAACCTGCAAACAAGGTTTCCATATGTGCTGTATATGGATGGTCGGGAAATCGGGGGGCAAAAACTGTCCGGTAAAGATCTGCATATGGTGAAATATCATTGTTTTCCCGGGAAATTTGGTTTCCTTGAATCATGGAACTTGTTTCTGATAAAAGAATACTATACCCTGCAATGTTTGGATGTTCCGTTATGTATTGCAACGCCTGGCGTTCTGTTTCACGATTGGCTTTTGAATAAAGCGACTGCTGCAATTCTGTTATTGCTTGCATAACCGGATTGATATCAACCCCATCTTTGCCTAATTGTTCTACTTTTGCCCTGATATCATCTTCAGGCATCTCATGTTTCCTTTCAACTTCGCCGTAATTATTCTCCAAATATTTTATAGATTCTGCAATAAATTCATTTTTAACTGATTCATATTTCATTAAGATTGGGGTTAAATAATCCCAATAATCCCTTGTAAGCTTGCCTCCTTCTACTTTATTCTCATTATACCTGTCATTTGGATATAAAGTGAATTTGATGGCTCCACGCTCAGAAAAGAATGAAACTGGCCTGAACGAACCTTGTTCTAAATCATCGTCAAACACAAATTGATATTGTTCAACATGTTCACAATTCAAAACATATTCGAACTTTCCGTTAACGATTGGAATAACAATCCCGTGAATACGCGGGTCTTCACTTTGCTTGTACAAAATAATCTGGTTTGTCTGAGGTCTGTCTGCTACTTCGCCTTTCAAAGTGCACTTTATCGCCTCTGTTGTACAACATGAGATTACTAACACACATGCTGCAACCAGGAAAAATATACTGATACTATTTTTGACATTCATTGGTTTTATTTCTTTGTTCATAATCATTAACTATTTATTCGAAATCCACTTCCTCATTAAGATGCTTGAATTATCCACCATGCAGTCACTTGGCTGGTATACAGCGTACACAGGTATGAACCGTTGCATTTTAGGGACAATTTGTTGTCCGGGCTGGCAAAGGTAAGCAATAAACTATCTTTGCAAACCCGCTGCCAGCAATGGCTTATGCCTGATGTTGGCTGAGCCGCTTTATTATCTGACTACTAATTTGTCTGTTAAAGTCGAATTTTGATTCTCACGGATACTAAAAAGATAAGTCCCTGTTTGATCTGGAAGAAAATCAATAATAGTATCCTGGCACACCATTACTGTCAGGAATAAGAAACTGCACCTGCAAGTCAGCACAATTTGGGTTAACCGTGTGTTAGTAATATAGGGAGATTGTATTAGCCGACACAGGCACCGGACAGGTCCTGTGTTCTTTAGTCATAATGCTGTCACGCCGTGTCCCGGCGAAGCGGAGCGAAGTCAGGGGTGCAAGGAGGGTAAAACATATGAGATCCCGGTACACTTACCCATACAACGGGTCTTAAGGTAAACAGCCAGCGGGAGAAGAGTCCTACGCGTTAGCTCAACAAAACGGTTATATGATACAAGCCCTGGAAAATCATCCCGCATATGCTCACACACGTGAAAAGACAGTAATGTTTGAAGTCCCTGTAACGCATTAAATGGAAGTAAATTACTATGGTCATTACCTCGCTCTCATTAAGACTACACGGTTTGATCCGCACGCGTGTCCCATCAGTGAGCTGATGTGTTCGTAATTCTTTGATGAATAATTGGTTAAAATCATCGATATGACAAAAAATTTCGATAAGTTTGTTTTCAGGATTTTTCATGGATTCTTTCCTTTCTTTGTTGGTTTATCATATTTCTTTTTCTTACTGAAATCATAAACCGTTGAAGCCATTACCAATACTTTTCTCTGTTTCTGACTGCCACGGCCACGTTTTCCGGGTTCAGATTTTTTATTTTCTTCTGTTTCTGTATCCACACTCTCAAAGAAGCCCTCATCCAACTCGACAATCTTGTCCAGCTTATACCTGCTGTCTCTGGATCCCATTGTCAATCTCAGCTTCTGCATCATCAGCCAAATGGGTTCATAAAATTTATGACCAATCTGACGTTGTAACTCCTTGGCAGAAAAGGTCTTCTTTGTGCTTGTCAGTAAATGAATTGCAATAAACCAATGCCTGAATGGAAGATTACTTGCATGCATTACTGTTCCACTTCTTAAGGTTGTCCTGGTTTTGCATTTCTTACACTGATACTGTTCAATTGTTTGCAGCCAATAATGATCAGTACCACCACATTTTCTACAGATGACCCCTTGTTTATCCCGGAATTCCTTAAGTTTGATCCTGCATGAGGATTCATCAGGAAATGATTCAACAAATTTGATTAAATTCATGTCGAATATTTTCCAATAATATAATCAAATTATTTATCATTACCGATAGTCATTTAACATTTTTATAATCCCTTTTAAACTTAACTCTAAATACGATATAAGTAAATAAAAGAAATACTGCTGAGAACAATAAGTAATTTGTAAGCATATCAATTACTAAATTGTTAATCTTTTTTCTCATCAATTCTGCATAACGCACAACGGGCCGGGACTGTACGCTTAGGCACTACTAATTTTTTGCCAGTCATATTTCGTAGCATTGAAGCCCGATTATTCCTCTTTAGTTATTCAATTGTCTCACTACGGAGCGGCAATTGCATATACCGACCTGTTAGCTGGTGGCAATGTTTTCAAATGTGACTAGAAACGTTTCAGGCGTCATGACTGGTAGAGAACCATCCTTGTAGTCTTTAATATTTCTTGTGATTACACAGTCTACGTTTTTATGTTCTTGAGCTGCAAAATATTGAATGGCATCCTCAAAGTCTTTAAAATCCGAGGTTAGCGCTGATTTGACAATATCACTATCAACTTTCAGTATATCTACCAGTTCAGATAAATCCTGAAGAGTACTGATAACCTTTTTGTGGGTTCCAAACTTCCTGAGAACGTAATATAAGTTGCTGAATGAAAGTGATGGAACACAACCCTTGATTTTCTTTTGATCTATCAATGAAAAGATTTTGGCAGATTCAAGTGAAAAGGGCTTTCTGTCAGTAAGGAAGTCGACAATGACATCTGTGTCAATAAATACATTTTCCATTCTAAAGGTATTTATTGGTCAGTTGATCCGATAATTCTTTCTTGTAATCAAAGTTCTGAGGCACTTTAAATGAGCCGTGTAGTGATCTAACTTTTGGAGTCAACTCATAATCACTGATAGCTTTTCTACCTGTTAAAGCTTTAAAATAGGTTTCAACCAGATTTGAAAGGCTCCGCCCTTTATCTTTTGCGTATAATTTGGCCTTCTTGACTAACTCGCTGTCTACATTGAGTGTAAGTTTAGTGTCCATCTCTACGTAATTTAATTATTGCAAATATACGTAATTATTTTAATATACGTAATACATTGTGAATAATATTACGTGACTTCCGCTTGCAGCTACCGGTCGGCGGTATGTTTTGTTGGCGTGTCCCGACCTTAGGAGGGACTGGCGCAGTTTTTGCCTTGTGGATTGACAACAATATGTTCGGGAGATTATTAAAAGCTTCTTTATTGTCATCGTGCTAAAGAGGTACCGTAAAAACTGTGACAAGCCAATGAATTATACCGGTCTGTTGTGCTGAGTGCATTAATCTAAATCCAGAATGATTGCCAGGTTTTCTTTGACTTTATTGGAAAGACTTTCAGGCAATTCCCCAAGCTTTTTAATTAATCTTTTGTTATCAATCGCTCGCACCTGATCAATCATTATATCGCAGTCCTCATTAAGATTCGCGGTACCCTTTTTAATATGAACTCTTAAGATTTCAGATTCTTTCTGAATGTTCGTCGTCAGAGGACATATTATCGTTGAAGCGTGAGGTATCTTAGTCAAAAGATTTGTTTGTACTACAAGTACAGGCCTTGTCTTCCCTGGTTCTGTACCTATTTGAGGGTTTAAATCAGCAACCCATATTTCAAATCTGTGAACTGGCATAATCTATCTCTTCAAATTCATTAAGTACAGAAAGGGACTCGTCTTTTACCAGAGCGGATTCTTTCCTAAGTTTTGATTCTAATATTTTACGCCTCTGTATTTTATTATAATATTCTAGAGCCTCATTTATATACCTGTTTCTTGGTTTCTTTAGCTTGGAGAGAATTTTCTCAGTTTCTCCGTAGATCGAGTCGTCAATTTTTAATGATATTGTTTTCATGGCAATAATATTATTCTACAAAGGTATATACATAAAGTATATGCTACAAGTGTATTTAATAAATATTGCTTATGCACTTTAATAAAGTTACTATGCACATAATGCTGATTATTAACGTTATACTTTATCTTTAAGGTTTTATGCTGAACACTTGATAAATAAGGAAAGTAAGTAATATTACTTGACCGAACAGCATAAGCAATTAATAAAATTTATCGGATACATTACGGCATTCAGAACAACGGGCCCGGAATTGACGCCCGATTATTCCCGGGCCCGAAGGGGCGTGGCGGATAAAAGGCAGCTTTCCTTTCGGATTATACAAAATATCTTAAGTTCACAAACCTTCGACTGCTACCGGGGACAGCTATGACCTATACCGTTTGTTAGCAATAGGCTATTATTTAATTTTCGAATTTACCTCATCTTTTAGAGGTCAAAGATAGATTTTAATTATTGCCCAAATCATTGATGGATCAACGGCATCGTAAGTATGGATCAGCCTATTCCTGAATCCAATTATTTTTCCTGCATTTGACAAATGATTCGATTAATTCAATGGCCTGCAAAATATCAGATAATAACTTATTTCCCTGATCCGTCATAAATTAAAACCTTTGTTGCTTCTATACTTTTTTTAAAATAAGGATTACGGATTGATGATTCGGTCAATAAATCTACTTTTCGATTGAAGAAGTTTTCAAATAAGTCCCAGAGTGATAAGAGTTTTTCTCCCCGGTCAATCGGATCGGAACAATCAATTTCAACAAGTAAGTCAATATCACTTCTCTTTGGATCAAATCGGTCATCAGTTGAAGATCCAAATGCGTATAAGTATTTTATATTATGTGACTTACATAACAACAAGAAATCCTTTTTCTTTTTCGATGTTTGATCCCGTATTATCATAACTCAAAGATAATCATTTTAAAATTGTCATAATGATCATAGTTTGGTGATTATTCTTTGGCTTATTGCTAACGGTTGGAGGTATGAAAGGTTGGGGAGTGCGTAGCTGCTTATTTCTCAACCGATAAGAAACTTACCAGCGAGCGATGCGCTTGCCTTACCACTTAATCCCCAATGTCTTATGGCCGCATGTTGATGGCAGTTTTTATTTGAATAAATCACTGCTTCAGCTTTTTAATAGTGTCAAAATATAAAAAAGATGTTAATATGATCAACGAAGCACTTGTAAAAAGTGCAACAAAATACATTTTTTCAAATGACAAATTTAGACCAAGTAATAAAGCACCTATAACAATTATCCCGGAAATTATCGAATACCATTTTGTCTTATAAAACCATCCATAAGGAAAAAGATGAGCGCCAGTAATGATTGCATAAACCATAATAAAGTACTCAGGCATTTTAATCATTGTAAAGATCAAAAATGGAAAATAAAATAATTGGGCTAAATTTAACCAAAGCCCTAATGGTTGTATAGGATTGTTAGGGATTTTCCAATTAGTCTTCAGTATCTTGGAAAAGAAAAATGCCATCGGAAGAAGTGGTGCGCCTGCAATGAACACAAATATGGATCTGTCATAAGCATTGAATTTAAGTGTCCATAAATAAGCAATTATCAGCCAAATTACACTTGCGGCTAAAATAAAATCAATCCCGTTTTTTGATTTAATTGATAACTCATTTCTTAATTCATCCAATTTCTCCATTTCTATTGTCATTTTTTGTGAGTCTTTACTAAAATTGCCACCAAAGGTCTGCGGTATGGGACGTGGCGGATAAAAGGCAGCCTTCCTTTCGGGTTATACAAAATTATCTTAAGTTCACAAAGTTTCGAGTACTTCCGAGGATAGCTATGACCTATACCGACATATTGTGCGTAGTTGTTTTATTAACTAATTATCAATCAGAAATAGTAAGCAAACCCGATGGTTAATATAAGACCTTTTCTTTTAAAATCTTTATCATTCTCAGAATCTTCATTGTATTTAATATTTATGTACTTTATTAATGGCTCAATTCGCAGGTTTGAGTTAAGTCCAACCGAGTAACCAATTCCGGCTGAGTAACCTGCTATTTTGTAGCTAATTTTTTTAGGACCTCCCCAGAAACCTATTTGAGTTGGGATAGGATTACCAATCAGATTAATGATTGATCTTCCGCAACCAAATTCTGCAATAGCAAACAATCCAAAGCCGGTGTAGTATCTCAAGAAAGGACTTAAAGCAATCTCGTTTCCGATTGATTTGGTATATATGTGTTTATCATATTTAATATAATCATATTGGTATTCAATTCCGATACCTATTGCTATTCTTTTAGCAATGAAATAACCAAAACTTGGATTTGTTTGAATAAGGTGCTCTTGGTTCTCAATAGAGGGAGCGGCAGTAACCTCAGACTTATCGCTTGAATATCGATAACCGAGAGATCCGGAAATCAAGAAATTATACTCTTTCTGTGCTATTAATAATGTGCAGAGAAATTGTAAGCTGATAATTAAAATTGCTTTTCTATTCATGATTTATATTGTTTTTAGGCAATTTAATTATTTAAATGGTGATGTATTCAACAATTACGCACAACGTTCAGCGGTATGGGGCGTGGCCCGTCGGCTGGCATTTCGGCCACTGTACAAAAACCGTGACACCAGGAGGGGATCCCTGACAGGAGCTGGGGCAGGTTGTGGCGGCAGCCACAAAACCGCCTCTCTGGTTACTCAATTGTTGCGCCACGGAGCGCCAATGACATATGCCGACCTGTCAGCAGCAGGCATTTATTTCTTTGTCCAGAAGTAATCTTCAAAGATTTTCTTATATTGACTTTTCAGGACTTCCTGATCAAGAGGCTCTTTGTTCTGAAGAAATGATTTGCGGTAAAAAGCAATATTATTTTCTTGCGAATCAGCAATCATGGCATAAATCGTAGAGTATGCCTTTATTGGTGTCTGATAATACATGCCCAAAGTCAGAATTCCCATTGCAGCTCCTTTTACTATTTCCTTTGCATAATTTCCATGAACTCTTGTAAAACCTGTACAAACCACTATTAAGCCAAATCTGGCACTATTTAATTCCAGAACCCGGTCAAGGGTGGGGGTTATTGAAAGATTTGTGATGCTTTTATTTTTATCAGCAGCAAGGATGAGATACTCAAATTCTTTCTCCAGGCTTTCATTGACTGAACTATCATCCAGGATAATATCGCCGCTAATAGGCAACTGTCCTGACATGCTTTTCAGTATATTAATATTTACCTGCTTTGAAATCGCGGATATACTGTCATCTACCTCTCCCCTGTTTCCTTTTTTTATCATAGAAATGTAAGAATAGGGTTCAAGTAATTTTATATCTGTAACTTCTGTTGGTTTCACAGTAGAAGTTAAAGGTTTTGTCGCGGTACAGGACAATAGTACGCAACCAATCAGGATCAAGAAAAATTTAAAGTATTTCATAGTGTAGCTGTTTAGTTTCAACTGTATACCTGTACATACTGAGAGAGCAAGGTTGGATTCATACCAATCTTGGCCGTAAGAAACTTAGCGTTAATGACTTTGTAGTACTGAAAGAACTGTTTAAAGTCTATTTCAAACTTAAAGTTCTCTTGCGTAATGCGAATGTTTTCTTCTTCAAAAAAGAGATTTGCGGCTTCAAAAGCATTATCCATTAATTCAGGAATTGTTCTGCCTGTAGTGTAGATAGGATAGTCTTCAGAAAAGGCAGAAAAGCCTGTATCCGTCTTCTCAACTATCATTTTTATCTTTTTATTTGTTGTTTTCAGCTCCATCGCCCGTATTAATTTTCCTATTTCAAACCAGCATCCTTGAGTATTTTTCTCTCAAATCCTTTACCTGTCTCCTGACTACCATGATCTGGAAATATGATCACTCCTGGTTTATTATTATGCCTCTGTTTTACATGCGACCTTTTTGTGAAATGGTGTACCAACCATCTTTTGTCAGGATCTGATAGAATTCAAAACACTTCATTGTCTGCTACTAATTTAGCATAGTACAAAGATAAATATTCTTCATTCATATATCGGCATTGGCTATAACGGGCCCGGGATTGAAGCCGTGGAGCCCGGGGTATGGGGCGTGGCGGCTAAAGGGCAGTTTTCCTTTCGGGTTATACAAAATTATCTTAAGTCCACAAAGCTTCGACTGCTACCGGGGACAACTATGACCTATGACGACATGAGGGCCAAGTTTATTATTTTATTAAGCTCATGATAAACGTAATAGGATATAATGTCTTTGCCAAAGTTGAAAATCTCTTTTTAGGTTTAAAATTAATGTCATCCAATGAAAAGGCAGATACATCAACCTTACCAGAATCAAAATAAGTTGATACAAATTTACTATAAGTTTTATGCTGACAATTGCCTAAATCAAGATGCGACATATTCTTCAGAATGACCTGTCGTCCATTGGGCAGATAAGGCAAGAGTTCTTCTTGTGCATAATCAGGTGGGGTAGAAACGTCAAGATTACCACTAATTAGTAATGTTTCGGTTTGTGAAACTCTGGTTTTCCTATATTCATCTGGAATACTGTAATTTGTCCATGATGCTGCACATCCCCAAATTAATAAAGAAAGATTAGGTCCTATTGTTGTATTATAAGAACGTAACATATCCCTATAATTAACATTCGATTGAAAATCAGAAGATACTCCTTTCTCAAAAAAATCGCCCCACGTAAACATTCTTGGAACTATATAATCATAAGCCAATTGCATTAAATATAATCCGCTATAATCATTTTCATTTGCAGCCTTGAAAAATGCATCAAAAATCATTACTGCATTATCTTTTTGAAATAACATAACAAAAGCTGTACATTTTATTTTATCTGCATCAAGATTAAAGAAGGACCATCGTTTTGGCATTTTTTCAAACGCTTTCCTCATTGCCTCTTTTATTGAACCTTTATAATTTGTTAAATTTTGTGATTTATATATACTATCGTATAAACTTAATATTTCTTCTGTTTTTTGTGGAGACCAAACGAAATGCCCAGGTGGATTAACGCCAACCATCACTGATCGTCTTATTACTTCAGGGTATTTATAGCTATATAATAAAGCCACTCTTGTACCATAGCTAAAACTATATAAGTTTATTTTAGAATAACCTAAAACCTTTCTTACGTATTCCATGTCTTCAATTACATCCATAATTGTAAAGTCTCGTAAATCAATCCCCTTATTTTTCAAAAAGCCAAGATAATCTGTCATTTGTAATTCAATATTATTCAATGATTCATCGCTTAGCAATTTGTTATATTTGCCTTTTATTGCTTTACCTATCTTTTTGGATTTAAGTTTAATTGAACCATCAACACCACGATATCCAATGGAAACATAATCGTGATTCTCAAGAATTGAAGTATTATATGGTAACGAAATATTAGATTGTCCCGGACCGCCATTAAAATTGAAAACTGGTTCTGTTGCAAGTTTGTTTGAAGATTTAATTATTAAAACAGGCAATTTTATCATTTTTGATAAATTGCTATCCCTGTTTAAAGGCACATCAATAAATCCCTTATAGGAAGCAAACTTTTGCTCATTAATCTTTATAACCTTACAAGACATTCCATTAATTAAAGCATTATGAGAATAAACTTCAATAACATTTGAAAACATCATTATTGAAATAAAGAGAATATTTTTATTAATTTTCATTGTAGTATGTTTTTGTAAATTTCGCCCATCGGCCACGTGTATAATCAGTTGTGCCGCCAAAGAGATTCCAAATCGAAATATACCAAAATACACCAACGTTGCTGTTATTGTGAACAGACAATGCCAGGGTGTAAGGCGAAATGGATTCATTCTTTTTGAAGGGAGAATGTCTTTTATCTTGTCAAGTGGTGCAAGGAGAAAAAAACTGATTTATAAGACCTCTCTATAAAAGATTGGATATTTGATACTATTTGAACCAGACTTTACCGCAATGGCAGCTATAATGGCCCCTCCTGGCCTGGAACACCGGAGGCTGCAACCATGATGATCCTCAGCATAAAGAAGAGCCCATTGAAGGCAACAAAATCTACCGGAATCACGAAAAAGTACATGATGGCCAGTGCGTAGCCGACAATCTTCATCGTGCTTCCGGCAAGATGGATTGTGTCACAAAGAGGAACAGTGAAGGAGGCAATTTTTAGATTGACTCTCTTTCTAGTTTCGAGTATCTGATTATCAATTCCTCTATAAATTATGTCTGAATGAATCGCCTAAAAATGAGAAATAGTTAACGATTGCGGTATGTAACGTAGCGGATTGCGTGGCTGCGAACTTATCCCCCGTTACTGACCTTGCCAGCGGGAACTGAGCTTGCAAATTGTACTAAAACCGCTATGTTTAATGACCGCATGTTACAACCTGTTGATTTTTTAATTTTTCGTCTTATTCCATTGAATCTTAATTAGTTTTCCTAATACCTTATTCTTAAACTTGATTGCTGGATATCCCATTGTAATTGTCCCAAATATTCTTTCGTTTCTATCCAATCCGATCAACTTTTTGAATTTTTTATTTCCATTCAATATCATTTGATTGCCCACTAGGTTTCTACATGCAATACCTTTACTTTGAGCATATAAATCAATATTATATAACGCATATTGAGCACTTTCTAAAGTCAATGGCACTTTCTTATCTCCAATTATCATTATTATAGCAGCAGGTTTTGTCTTAAATCCATGGTTTCTATTTTTTACATTCTCCAGTTTAGGTTTAGCTTTAAGATATTCAAATTCCCTACCAGGTGAAATAATCTTAATGATTAACTGAATTATCTTTGGTTTATAGAGCCGTTTATAAATATTTACTGAAAATTTATAAATCAAAGTGTCAATCTGGTCAATTAATTGCCCATCGTCAATTATTATTGTCCTGAGATTAAAATTATGAGTCGGAGCATATATCGCAATACTTGCAATCTCTTCTAATATTGGTTTGTCAATTTTTTTGCTCGTATAGTCCCGAATTGTCCGTCTTTGCATTAAAAGTTCTCTAAGGTGCATGGAATCAGGATACAAAGATTTATCAAATGATTCAGGTTTAAAATTATCCCATGTGATTGCTTGTTGTGGGCAAATCGCAATACATTGTGTGCAAGTGCTGCAAAACTTATAGTCTATTTTTAAAAAACCATTATCCACTCGCAAGCATGATTCGTGACAAATCTTTACACATAATCCACATATATTGCATTTATTTGAATTTATTTCAATCATTGAAGTACGTTTTTGTTCAATAGGCCATAACGGGCCCGGGATTGATGCCGTGGAACCCGATTACTCCCGGGCCCCAGTTATTCCCAACTGCCGCTCAACAGCACTATGAGTCTTTATGTCTGATAAATAGTCACTGACATCCTTCATATCTGTGACAATGATTCGATTAATTCAATAGCCTGTAAAACATCAGATAATAACTTATTTCCCTGATCCGTCATAAATTAAAACCTTTGTTGATTCTAAATTTTTTTTAAAATAAGGATTACGGATTGATGATTCGATCAATAAATCTACTTTACGATTGAAAAAGTTTTCAAATAAGTCCCAGAGTGATAAGAGTTTTTCTCCCCGGTCAATCGGATTGGAAGAATCAATTTCAGTTTTTAAACCGATTAATGGGTTTTACCCAATAAGTTTTATACTTCTTACCATCCTGGTGTTAAGCTTATTACTGTAAGCAGCCGGTTTATTTCTTTCAATGTAGAATCCCAGAATATCCAGCAGATCAAGCCTGGTTTCAATTGACCATTCTATTTTGTATTTAGCCTTTCCTTGATCTCCTTCTGTAAAGCATCATTTGAGATAGTTTGTCCTAGTTTCACCTGTTCACGACTCTCTTTTATTCTTTTCTTCTGGAAATCGGACAGCTTGTAGACATCTTCATTTGCCTTTGACTCTACAATGGTTTTAATGGCTTTCAGGAAAGATACGTCATCAATTTGGGAGAGCTTTTCAATAATTATATGTCTTAATTCGACGGTACTCAAAATTATGCTTTTTACAAAATTACAATTATTTGTCCATTAAGTTCGCTATTTTGTTTGTAGACTTGCAATTAACAGTTGCTGACCTGGTGTCATGCGGGACTAGGGAGCTGTAACCTATCAAGGAATCATTGAGTCTGAAGCGAGTGATAACCTTCGCAATAAATCTAAAACCCTTATTGGCTATACCATGTGTTATGCAAAGTTATTTTTCTATTCTAAATACAATGTATTCTGTCAAATCAGGTTTTCCGGGTGAAATTCTTAGCTCGCTATATTCATTATTAAATTCCATAATTGTTGAAACAAATGTATTGTTATTGCAAATCGGTCTTTTAGAGAGAGCATTAATAATAGTCCTCAAAGTAATGTCAGTATTATTTAATACAATGCTTTTTATTGATTCTAATCTTTCATCTGAGTAATTTAAAGATTCAGGAATTGAACCATATAATGCTTTTAAATAAGCCAAATAAGCAGGGTGATATGATTTATTTGTAAGTGGTCTATTGGCATGAAAAGTATAATTCTTTGTTGTATCTGGCCAATATTCTGTAACCATGTCAGAAGCACATTCTAATGAAATTATTTCATGATTTGAGCCGACAATGTAATTCTGACCAGAGGCATGTTTTATCGTTCTAATAAAATTTATGGCTTCTTCAAATGAGTTTTTCTCTAAAACGCCCCTTGCAATGCAGCATACAGGCAGACCATTAAGAGAACTCTTTAAGTCAGATAAAGTATTCTCTGTAATACCAATATTTTTGTTCAGTCCATTTGCTCCAATATATCCGCTAAAAGTTGTCACTAACTTTCTTGAATTGGAATCTTTATCTTTTATATCTAAAAGAATTTCAAAACCATGATAGAATGGTGTAATATCTATGTTTTGAGCAATAAAGTTTGAACTTCCATCTTTTTTATAATTGTTTATCCCAACTGAAGTACAGTGATGAGGTATATTTATTAGTCGTTCATTTGTCCATATCTCATCAATGAGCTGAAACGCAAATATGGTATTAAAATCTATTCCAGAGCCGGCACTAATACCTTTAATCTCTTCCAATAAATCCGGCGTCCATTTTTTAATCGCAGGAATATAATCAGTTGAATCAAGAAATACTTTAATGAATATATCAGCAGATATTTGATAGTTTTTCTCAATATCTTTCTTCCATAGTCCAATCAATTCAACAATCTTTTCTTTCATTATTTTGCCGTGATGAAATCCATTTTCATACGGTGTCCCACTTAAACGTAAAATTGGCAAATTTGCATAAGTTGTATCAAGTATGGAATCCCTTCTCTTTGTCTCAATTCCAGAACTTTCTGATACATTAAAAAGAATTAAGGCGAAAATAGCCAATAAGATTGAAATTTTCTTTTTCACGTGCTTATATCCAAATTGTGATTACTATCCACAGAGCGTTTTAATAATTTTGCATGACGTTTGAGCGGTATGTGCATGTTGCCGCAGGATCGGGATGGCATGAGTTTTTGCCATAAGGTAAGTAATTCAACTTATGCTTTTCAATCCCGGAAACAGCCTGGAGCGGAAAGTGGGAATAACCACTCATAGGTTAATACTTGAGCAACTGGCGGATACGGGAGAATGCAAAAACCATGACACCAGTGGGAGTGCTCCGGCGGTGCCGCGGCCAGCGTGGCCAGCGGCCACATAGTACAATTCGATTACATTACTGTCCCGCTGAGCCAGAAGGCAATTGCATATACCGACCTGTTGTGCTGAGTGTTCAACAGCTCGCTTGGTTTTTATATCTTTTATATAATTCTCAAATATTTTAGGGCTATCAGAAAAATAACTCTCAATTTCTTCAATGGATTGAAGTACGTCATTTAACCAGGTCATTATCTCATTATCCATAAAATCAAAATTATTTGCGGTAATTTTAATTTGCATATACAGAAAAATGTATCGCGAACGTTTGCGGGTATGGGAAGTTGCAAAGTGAAGCGTAGCGGAGTGAGTTCAAAAAATATTTTTCGTTCTTACTAATTATGATAGGCTTTCCTCAATTCCAATAAACTTGATTTTTTTTCGTTTTGAAAAATGACAGAGAGATTAGTGGTGAATTTCATTTTTCAATAATCACCGTCACTACATTTTTGATTAGCAATTTCATCTACTGTTGCATATGGATGCGGGTATCTTCCTTTTTTTTGAGTATATGATTTCATATACCATGTGGTTTTGATTTGGATTGCTTGCTTGGGACAATAATGTAAACAGGCATAGCAAAAATGACATTTAACATTGTTCTGCCATGCGGGTTTTTTATTAATCATTTTTACTTTTTTTGAAGGACAAACTTTTTCACAAGTTCCACACCCAATGCATTTTTCATCCGTATAAAAGTAATTATTCAGGCCTTTAAATTCAACAAGGTATTTCATTGCGAAAAGGATTAATTTCTCCAGTAAGAAATTGATAAGAGCACTGTTTGAAAATGATATTCCTTCTGAATCTTTTTCTCTGCTGATCTGTTTCGTTAGGATGTTTTTTTGAATTGAATTGAGCTGGTTCTGGACTTTTATTTCAATCTCCTCTATTTCTTTGGTTGTTGGGGGCTCCCAATCTTTCAGCTTAGGATCACTACTGAACATAGTTATTGAAAAATAGGAATCCAGTCTTCTGCCTTTTCTACCTAGAATTTTATCAATGACCTCAAAAGCATTATGTATTGTACCCCCACGTGTCGCTAATGCGAAAAGATATTTCGATGAGCTTAAATCTAGTTTTTTAATGATATTCTTTACAGGCACAGGGATTGTGACTCCATGAATCGGGAAAACAAATCCCACAATCTCTGCATGAGTTTTGATTATCTTTTCGTCCAATAAACAGGCAACAGGAATCAGTTTTACGCTTGAAAGTCTTTTTTGTAGTTCTTTAGCCACATGTAATGAATTGCCCGATCCTGAAAAATAGTAAATTTCTGTATTCATTTTATTTTTTTGCACAAAATTCCTGGCTTTAAGAGCAAAACCCATTTACATATGTAAAGAAATTACCTGCCTGCAGTTTTTTTTCTTATTCTGCTAAGTAATACAATTTCAATTTCCCTGCGTTCTTTCTGAACGAAATATAATTCAGCTAAAACTCTTGCAACTCTTTCAAGGTCATGGCAAGTCTGATATAAGGCCTTAAAGTTGGCAAAGTTTGCCACGAGCATCTGACAGTCCGTAAGTGCCTGTTGATTGATCTGGTTTATTGTTCCGGTTACTAACGATGAATATCCACCACAGAAGCAGGGACTTATAAAAAAATACTTATTGTATTCGACACCTTCAGAGTTTCTGTAAAATACTCTTATAATTCCGTCATGTAAAAGGCCTAGTTCTTTAGCAAGCTCTCCTTCTTTGATAAAATAGTCCCCCTTTTTAAGCACTTTCTCAGCAAACAATGATTTAATCTTGTCCCAGCTATCCTCTGAAATAGGTGACAAGAAGTTGAATAATCTCTTAAGATCTGTCAAATGCGTATTGTCTGATAGCAGATGCATGTCAGGATCTCATGCCGAATCTGCGATCGCGTTATGTAAATGAGTTGTCATCTAATCTATCTATCTGTAATACATTGCATTACCCATAACGATTTGAGTGTATGTGCAGAAGCAACTTAGAAGCGTTTGCCTGTCCGTTTAGCACAAAGTTACTTAGAAACATACCCCCCGATTTACCAATTCACCCGCTATTATCACATACACGCTGTTATGTGCTTTTATACCAGTTTTTAGGCAGTGATATAGTTTTATTTTCAGTATTGTCATAGTCTAACTTGTGAGGAAAGCTATATGTAAAGTTTTTAATTTCGACACGGTCTTTTCTAATGAAAGTAAACTCTGCTGCTCGGGGGATCTCAACTCCAAATCGAGAATCAATACCACAACAGTTATTTGGATGTATGTGTACACAAATGTGGGTTTGTAAGATTTTATCAAATACAGTTTGGATCACATTAAAATAATAAGGATTCCAAAGTTCTTGTAAAAAATGAAATTCTATAACCATAATTCTGAATCTGTTCATTAAAGAATTTGATATATTTATGAGTGAATTATATTCACCACCCTCAATGTCCATTTGCAGTAATAATTCGGAATTTTCTGATTGACATTTTAACTTTACCCAGTCATCCATGGTTATGAAATCATTATTATTTGTACATCCAATTAACTTCTTTAAAAAATCATATTTATCTTCTGATATATTGAAATTTGGTTTTTCAACAGATTTATCCGCCAAAAAAATCTTCATTCCATGTTTTAAGCAGTCAGTTTCAAATTCACTGATGTTGCCAACCCCAGGTGAAAAACATGCTTCAATTCCATCTAAATCATTTGGCACCAAATAACCACCATCTCCATTAGGCCCGATTCTAATTAACTCAGATTGGATTTGATAGGGATATAGGCTCTCAATAAGATTAGTAACCTTTGCTTTCTCTGTTGCCCTAACTAGTAAAATTCCTTTTTTCCCAAACAGAGATGCAACAATACTTTTAATCATTTCATACATTGCTTATTCCTTTTAATTTCTAATTGCACATAACGGGCCCGGGATTATGCCCGTGTTATGATTAGGCTTTTTTTTTTGCCTTCTCTGTAATGCTATGTCAAATGGTATGAGTTATTTCTTTGTACTGAATAAAAAATAGAGACAACAACTAACCGCAATGATTTCTAGCAATTTAAATAGAGCTGGCATTGAAATTAATTCAGGAATCCCAAATTTTATAAGTGAAAGTGTCATCCCAATCAATGGTATAACTATTCCGAGGTATACAGGGTATATTTTTTTATTGAAAAGCAGTAACCCTGTTATGCAATAGATTACTCCAAATCCTAGAATTCCAATATTTCCAGGACTGTCTGGAGCTTGAAAATATACAATGAAATGTAAGATTCCAGAAACAAGAAGTAGTAATCCAGCCAGGAGACGAATTGTTTTCATATTGTTTTAATTTAATGAATTGAATGTCAATTGATAATCTGATCGGCTTAGCAAAGATAAGCTACTTTAAGGAGTTATGATTAGGCTCTTTAAATTATTTTGATTCTTCCATGTAATGCGTTGAGGTTTAAGCATAACGGATTGCGGTATGAAAAGTCGGGAACTTCGGAGCTACAGCCCTATCAAGGTGCCACGGACTTTGATCCGAGAACAGAAGTTTGAATAACCAATTCGCCCCCAATGTTTTATGACCGTGTGTTAGCAGTTGTTTTTATTGGTTCAATATCTATAAAATGACATTTATTACAAAAGACTGGAGGAGTATTTCTAAACCATAACGTTCTAAATTCTCTATATTTATTAGAGTTAAAAATGTCAATTATCATAGAATTAAATACATTCCCGAAATTTAACTCTTTTGGAAATGGTTTTGCACAACATGGAGGCACATAACCATCCCAACTGATATAAAAATGTGTCCAGGGAAATGGACATTTTTTAAAACTGTTATCTGTTCTGAAATTTCGCTCGGTAACTAAAACTTCAGGAGTATCATTTATTGTCTTTTCAAGTTCTTCGATTGTTTTTTGGAAATCTACCGATTTATAGAAAGCATAATACGATTGTTCAATGTCTGTAACCGAAACAAGATTAAACAATGTAAAATCCATATATTCAATTTTTATCTCTTTTGCATATTTAATCAATAATGGCATCTGTTTATAGTTTTCCTTGGTTACAACCATGTTCAACATAACATCTGTGCCAGTATCCTTTGTTATCTTTGAAAGGATTCGGAGATTCTTGTCCAAAACTTTAAAATTTGATTTTTTACGTATGTTTTCGTAAATATCTTCAAGCCCATCAATTGACACTTGTATTGTGTCAATCTTTCCAATTAAATCAGTAACTTTCTCAATAAAGTTTGGTAAAACGGCATTTGTGGAGACGGATATAATTATTCCCTTGTTTTTTTTCTTGATGTAATTTACAATTTCATTAATCTCTTTATACAGAAATGTTTCTCCCATACCTGTAAGGCCAATAGAATCAAGATAAGGCCATAATTCATCAATTATTTTTTTAGCTGACTCCAAACTCATGTATCCTTTATCCATTTCTTTTCCATAACGAGATTCTCGTGGGCAAGTAGTACATGCAAGATTACAGTGATTGGTTAATTCGAGCATAATCGTTGATGGGAAAGCTACTTTCGTCGATTTTATAGTTTTTAAATAGAATTGCTTAATCTTATTTGCAGTATATAAAAACAGATATTTCCCTCTTGGTAAATTTGTAATTCTTTTTATTGCCTTCTTTAATTTACGTTTATTCATATGTTTGTTTCTTTAATGTTCCGTTGACTTGTTCCTAAATAACTGCTAACGGGCCCGGCGGTATGTTTTAGTAAGCGTAACCTAACGACAGCACCGGGCAGAATCCCGGTACTCCGTTCCGATTACTCGGGAGGGCCAGAAATTTGTCACCCCTTGTCCCGGCGAAGCGGAGCGAAGTCGGGGGTGCAAGAACCATTACCAATTTGCCTTGGATGCAGGAACAATCAAAAACCGTGACAAGCTTATTAAACATACCGTCTAGCCATAGTTATTATTAATACATTTCTCTTTTGGGGATATTTAGATCTGTCATGTTTAATAAGTATAAGCAGCATTTCTTGAAATCACTCTCACTTGGGGTCCATCTATCAACCACTTGATAATTACCCATATTTATTCCCTCAAGTATCCATTGTGCCCCATCAATTCCAAGAATTTCATTAACCACCGATTTTGAAGTCCAAAATGACGATTGTTTTATCATAGAATTGAATTCATTCCACTCTTTTGAAGATAATTCTTTTGATCTATTGATAATTAGGTCACCGGGTTCATATCCTTCAGCTCCACTGCATAGTTTCCAATATAGTATCACATTGTCATTGCTTTTTTCAAGTCTAATAGCAATCGGATTATGAAATGATCTTAACCAGGTAAATCGGAAAATTTGTTTTTCATTGGATTGGTTGAATAATTTGGGTTCTTGTAAAGCTTTTAAGTGTTTTGAATACCAGTCGATATAAAATTTACCTCTATCAACAGCTTGAATAACATTGTATTTAAAATCAGTTTCCCATCCCTCATGGAAGTTTACAAATAGTTTTAAAGGAAAATAAATTTCCTGGGAGCTGTCACAGTGTTCACTGTTTTGTAATATAAGGTTGTCATTAAGATATCTGGAGATTTGCGCTAATGGATACCTTGTTTCGTTAATAGAATATTTATCAAGGTTATAGAGGTTTATTAAATACTTCTTAGAGTTTTCAGCATAGAATTTCTTCCCCCTACTCTCACTGTCAATGAACATAGAATAGTATGCTAATCCTAAAAGATGATTTGCTTCTCTGTTATTATTATCAAGTTGATATGCTTTTTTCAAAAATGTAACATTATCTGAATCTGAAGAGTGTTGATTAAAATTTTCATACTTTGCTCTTAAAATATATGGGACAGGGTTTTTAGAATCAGATTTTATTAAATTTTCAAAAAAAGAGCTAATGGAGTCTTCTAATGGATAAAATGTAGCAACGACATATAAAATACCAGTTTCGTTGTACTTATCTATTTTCAACAATTCCTTTGCAATTCTTCTTGTTTTTAATGGATTAGAAATTGGTTTGTTTTTTAATTCAGATTCTAATTCTTGTACCGATTGTGAGAGTGTCACGGATTCAAAGAGAATTGCCAATATCAGGAGGAGTTTAGATCTGCGGTTCATTGGTGTCTTTTTAAAAATTTATCATACATTCTGAATATCATCTAATTGCACCCAAATTATGGCTAACGGCCGACGGTATGATAACGTGCGGGAGTTCAAAGCGATTTCCTATATCGGATACAATGACCTTTTTTACGAGCCACAAACCCTCGCTAAAAATATCCCAATCAATATGGCCAGAACACCTATAAACTCAACAACACTAGCAAGGTGATGTATAGTTTTTAAGTAATTTCATTTTAGTCTAAATTAGTATTGTCCATTTCATCTATTTTAAATAAATGTATTAATCTATGTGCAAATGGTGCAAAGAAAACAGCAACTGTGCTTAAGAAAATCACTCCGCTAAACAAGGCATAGGCTGATGCGAATAATTTTGCTGAGTCAGTTGTCATTTTATCAATCGGTCCCATCCCAGTCAAAATCATAGATGCATTGTAGATACTATCAATCAATGATAAACCACCAATAAAGAAATAGCCCAAAACACCTATTGTCAATGATAATATAAGTAACATCAACGAATATAAACTATATTTCAATACTCTCCTACCAAAATCCTTTGGGGGCAATACTTGACGATTTTTATGTTTCTTCATTGTTGGTTTTCACTATGGGAAATCCTGTTCCTCAGATAATTCATTTCTTTCCAGGGAATATTAGGATATTTTCCCTTTATTTTATCATCCATTTCTTTTGAGGCTTCCCCTATAATTTCGAAATTCCTAATAACAGCATCTATTGTTTTGTAATCTTTTTTGAATTGATCAAAATCATAGCCTTCATTATTCTCAGCAATCCGACCCATGGCCGTAGGGATGTCATCTAGGAACATTTTGCAAGTACGTTGTTCTTTTCTCACATCAAACGTATTTAACCTGATTTAAAATCCTATCTTTTATTTGTTCCTTCAATGTATTTTTGGTCACTAAGTCGATCTTACGTCCGAATATAGTCTCCAAATATATTTCTAATGAGAAGTATTTCCACCCAATTGGTCTTTCAAATTCTACAAGCAGATCAATATCACTATCCTCAGAATATGTGTCATCAGAGAAAGAGCCGAAGAGACCAATCTGTTTTACAGAATAATCTCGGTATAAGATCGGCTTTAAGTCATGCAACTTGTTCAATATGTCACTCTTGGTAATCATTGCTCAAAGATACGAATTTTAAGATAATGCGATTTCGTGTTCAGCATGCGGCACAACGGTTGGCGGTATGGGGCGTGGCTGCTAAAAGGCAGTTTCCTGGTATAATCTGAAATGTTCTAAATATCGCAAAGCTCATATTTATGTAAATGAAAACCATGACCTATACCGCTTGTTAGCACCTGGTGATTAATGTTTTTTGTCGTTTGTTCAAATACGAACACTTATTATTAATCCTTTTCTATTTATTTTTCACTCGCAGATGTAACTATTGACCAATGACTATGGACGATTTTCCATTGTTTGTTAGGTTGTAGACTATATACCTCCGTGCATTTTTCACGAAAAACACCTTCCCCAATATGTGACGCCAAATTATAACTCAAAATAGCAGTTTTACCAATTATCTGAACAACAGGATTAATCATTTCGTAGTTTTCTATATTTATTGTTCCCTGCATACTTTCATAAAAAGTTTTTACATTTTCAAAACCATCGAATCGTTTTTCCTGAAAAGGGTCGAAATAGGTAATATTATCAGCATAAATTTCTAAATATCCAGATGGATTTCCCTTATTCAGTTTTTCTAGTGCATTTCTCTCCATTCTAATAATTGTTGTCTCTAAATCATCCTGATTCATTTCTTTTATTTTATAAGATTTTATATTTTCATTTTTCCGCGTAGTTTGAATGCAGCTAAACAGACAACAAATACAGATTGTAACAATATAGATAATTTTTCTCATAATTAATTGTCTGTTTTCGTAATGTGTACAAATTAAATTCTGTAATAAATTGTATTTTATTTGCTGTCTTCGTTCCACTTGGTGCTAACGGCCGGCGCTATGGGGCGTGGCGGATTGCGGGCGATATCCCTATCAACGGTTTCAAAACTTGGTGCGGGGTAGACGTTTTCAACCTACCACTGCGCCCGCCATTGGTTATATTGCATGTTACCGGTTCGGTTTTTCTTTCTTTCTTCGATAAGTTGTTTTGAATTTTTTCTTAACACCAAAAGTTACAATGATTAGTAAAATCTATTTTTCTACTATTTTTTAATAAGTCCCGTAATTGGCAAAAAATTCCGGCTCAGCATATTCGAACAAACCACTTTCAAAGAATTTATTTGCCACATCTAAAGCATCCCCATTCGAATGTTTATCTGCTCTAATTATTAAACGATTGTTGGAACTCTTAGATTCTAATATCTCTGTATGATTATTGTTTACCAATTCAGTTATTTCACTCAGAGAGGTGCCACTCTTTAATACGCATACAAAAACATCTGTAATTCCGAGGGTGAAGCCTTCTTCTGAAACTAAGAACTTACTACAGTTACTAATTTTTGAATGGTTTTTTATCTTAGCGAAAAGCTTAGCTGTTTCATTACAGTTTTCTGAGTCAATAGATACAAATGCGTGGTTACTATATGACGGAATTGAGAGGACATGAATTTCTGAGTATTGTTCTAAAATCTGATTTATTGTCTCAGTAGAGAGTGTATCGTAAAATGAAATACAGCCTAGATTAGGAATCTCAATTAAATTGATTTTTTCAGAATTGTAGTAATAGTAACGACTTTTGCAATCACTTCTTAAATCATCCTTTTTACAACTCACAATTATTTGACTAATAATTATGAAAATTAAAACTAAAAGTCGTTTCATGATTTTTATGTCTTTTATCTATGATGGTTAAACCATTAATTTGGTTGCTTAAAACTGACCGGTAACGGTCGGCAATATGCGGAGGCCGGGATTTCGAAGCAATTACCTATCAGTTTATACTGACCTTATTTTACGAGCCACAAACCTTCCCATGCCAACTGAAATCCGCATGCACTATACCATATGTTGTGTGGTGTAAATAATTCATAATATGTACTTATCTTCATCGATAGCAAATATATAATCATGATATTCCACCGGATTTTTCTTAAAATTAGTCGGTAAATTATAATTCCGTAATTCATAAATCCATAGAGAACTATTATCATACAAATTCTCTGAATAACCAATCACTCTGTCTGGCGAGAATTTTATTTCTGACAAGTTCTCATTGGAAGAAATCACAAAAATACTGTCAAAAATCTCTGCTGTCAGGGAGTATGGCTGTTTATTTAAATCTCCTGAAATAAATAATTCTATTTCAGAATCAATTCCCAATTGAAATTCAGTATCTCTGTATCCGCCACCGATGTCTGAAAAATCATATAACCTTCCAGACATATATTTACTTTTAGGAAACAACTTAACAGTTAGTATGTCAGCTGTATTATTTCTTATCAAAATCCGCATCTGATAAGTTGTTTTTTCACAGGAAGTTAATAAACTCAATATTAAGAGAATCAAAGCAAATCTTTTCATAGAATCTTTGTGTTCTTTATAAAATGGTTTATAAAAATTTTTCTTGCTACTTCTAAGACGAAAGAATTTTAAAAGGTTGTAATTGAATAGTTTTTCTAAAATCGCTCTTGTGTTGAAAAATAAAATTTTCAATTGTAAATGTTTTTAATTATTATACCACACGACGGCCGGCAATATGGCCAATGGCGATTTTCTGGGCTTCGTTCCTATTTGTAATTACAAACCATTATGTGGTGTAAATGGTTTCCAATGCTACTTTCCTAGCCATTGGCTATATTGCTTGTTGTGGTGCGTTTTTATTTAACCTGTTATTGGATTTATTTGTAATTGTCCGCCGATTGCTCTTAATACTTTCATTATTGTCTCAAATTGAGGTTTAGCTCCATCTGATAAAGCTTTGTATAAACTTGGTCTGCTTAATCCGGTTTCCCGGGCAATCTTTGTCATTCCAATTGATTTTGCAATATGTCCTATTGCTGTAATTACATCGGAATCATTTCCTTCTGCCAGGACAGCATTAAGATATTCTGCTATCATTTCATTACTGTCCAGATAGTCTGCTATATCAAATTTCGATGTCTCCATATCTCTACTTCTTCATTCTTTTTAAAATTTCTTTTGCCTTTTCAATGTCTTGCTGTTGAGTTGATTCGTCTCTCCCGATTAGCAGGATAATTATTTTCCTGTCAGATTCTTTGAAATATACTCTATACCCTTTGACGTAGTTAATTTTTAATTCCCGGATTCCATTACCAATATGTTCACAGTCTCCAAAATGCTCATCAATTTCTAGCTTGTGAATGCGAAATAATATTTTGGCTTTGGCTCTTAAATCTTTTAGTTCTCGTAGCCATTTGTCAAATTCGTCTGTTTTTTCTATAATAAACATACATGGCCTGTATCCATTCGGATACAAATCTATGAAATATTTTTAAGTTATGAAAGAAATTTACTGTTTGAAATACTAACAATGCACCACAACTTACTTTTGGCAAACATAACAGTTTCATTCAGTGTCAATTAGCTCTTTTATTCTTTTAATGCTTAGTTTCCTAGGCTTAACAGTTATCATACTTGGGCCAGCGTAGTAACGAATAGATATCTGATTTGCCTTTTTGATTTCCATTATAGTTGAAATCGGTATTTTGTAGCTGAACCTGGTAATTTTCCTGTTGCTTTCTGAAAACCCTGTTGTTACAAAAACGGTTGTTGAATCTGATGTCTGGATATCAGTTTTGTTTTCTGAGATAGTTTTCACGTTTTCAAGTTCAATTTTATCAATATCCATTGGGTATGGCTTATTATCTATAATCAGGATGACCTTTTCATCAAGTTTGAAGCTGGAACTGATTAGGAACAGGATATCATATGCGCGATATGTCATATTATTGTTTTGGTCTACCTCTTTGACGATTGACTGTGTAAAGTAATAGATTGGCGTTCTGCGATCCCGATCTTTGAAATCATATTTGAGTTCAAATCTTTTGGTTGAGTAAACAATATCATCTTCTGAGTAGATCTTATTATATGGGGAGCAGCTTGATAATATTGTACAAACCAGGCCTATTAAAATGACTTGGTATAGTACACCGAATTTGATTTGCTTTTTCATTTCAGCTAATCATCAATTTTTTACATGTTATGTTTGCTAACGGTTTGGCCAATAAGGGTAGGTGTGGTTTTCGGAGTGTGTCACTATCCGTTGTGCAAAACGTTGAAACGGAAAAAGGAACCTGAATGTAATCACCATCTCCACGCTTACCTATATTGGCTGTTATACGCTTTAGTTTTTGTTTCAATATACTTCTCTTTAATTTTATTAATTCTACGGACCATTTTATCAAATTTATCATAGTGATAATATTCTATATTATTCCAACCCATTAAATCTGTATCCTTTCTTAACCTTTTATAATATCTATTTCCGTAGCAGATCTTCATGCGCCTTAGAAACTCTTCCCTAAAATCATCATCAATTATTCCGTTTACTCCTTCACTAAGTCGATGCTGTTCTATAGGTTTGTAAAAGACGAATCCCTTAAAAATGTCTTTATAACAAAATAAATCATTGTTTTTTCCTATTGCATAATCAAACTTATCCCGTCCAAAAGGTGAATTAATAAAGTCAAAACCAATGTTGTTTTTTTCAGATATATTAAAAGCTGCATCCCAATATCCTTCCTGCAAAAGAATATCTACGTCATCTTTATTGGATTTTACACTATTGATTAATACCGAAGCTATTTTTTGATTCCCATATTTTTCTGATAAATATTGAGCTGCCCTTTTTTGCCACTTATCAATCCATTCTGGATTTGGAATTGCATGGGCCTCATTAAGAATGACTAACATTTTATTCCGTGATGAATTCCTGATTTTATCATAATGAAAGGAGATATTTAATGACATTATACTGTCTCTGTCGTTATTTATCGCTTTCTTCCAGTCTTCTTTTGTATATATTTTGCTCCATTCAAATTCCCTGTCACATAAGTAGAGGTTAATTTTTTCCTGGTTGCCTAAAGATTTATTCAAAGTCAATAAGTTTACCAAAAAAAGCCGGTAGCTTTCTCTACTCCATAACGGGTAAAATGAAATATTTCTTTGGAAGTCTAAAAGTTTATGCTCTCCGTTTGATATGTTATCATTAAACATACTTAAGTAACCATTCAGACTATCTGATAAATTAGAAGAACCAATTTCTATACATATGTTTCCAACATTAGAAATGAAATAATCATCCCTTATAATTTCATTTATCAATTCATATTGTGTTTCTTCAGTATGATAACGTTCAGCCAGAATCACAATATCATAAAATCGAAATTGATTTAAGATATCACTATTGTCCGATTAAACTTTTAGATTTACAATTTATCTGCATAAACAACTGATTATCAATAGGCATATTTTCAATTTTTAAACCGACCCCCTATATATTAAGTGATAATTGTAGACCCGGCG
>Ga0255340_1001059_pt1 | contig 39070 bp, 34 predicted proteins | sample wastewater_treat_7_FD_192417 | JGI IMG/M metagenome (GOLD analysis project Ga0255340, IMG submission 192417) | Wastewater microbial communities from Lulu Island WWTP, Vancouver, Canada - plant10 | ecosystem: Engineered > WWTP > Wastewater > Unclassified | place: Canada: Vancouver, British...
ACCGCGATGATGAAACCGGCTCGGTCGACGAGATAGCGGTTGCACCGGGCGCGGCAATCCCTGGTGGGGCGGGTGCTGACCAGGTGGTTGGAGGTGCTTTTTTCGAGGATGACGAAATACCGCTCCCGCAGCTCCGGCGTCCATTTTGTTGCCTGTTCTTCAAAGGGCAGGATGCAGAACAGCCGGAGCCGCGGGCATTTTTCCATCAGCCGGATCACCAGCTCCGCTCCCCACATGGAAGGCCCGACCTCGCAATCCGAGTAAAAGTCCGTTACCCCGTTTTCATAGAGAGCAAGGATCTGCACGAGCATGGCATTTCGTATACGCAAACATAGATCGTCCTCTTCGTCGTAGCCAAAGGGAAAGCGCATGGGATGATGTCCTGTGAAAGCACAGGAGGTTGTCAGCATATTTTTCACCTCTTGATTTAAGTACACGGTCGCTGTGTGCATACACGCCGTTACATTGTAAGCCACCTGCTTCTACAATACAAGTGTTGAGTTAAATCAAGGACGGTGAGTTAAAGTGGTTTTAGATTACGACGCCATAGGCGCGCGGATCAAGGAAGCACGTTTCAGAAGGGATAATATGAGTCAGGAGCGGCTGGCAGAGCTTGCCGGATTGTCCACCACTCATACCAGCCATATCGAAACCGGCAACACCAAGGTAAGCCTCCCTGCACTTGTGAAGATCGCAAACGCGCTTGAGGTTTCATTGGACGAGCTGGTGTGCGACAGCATCATCAAGGCCAAGGCTGTGTTTGAGGGCGAGCTCGCAAGGACGATCAGCGACTGCGACGAGCTGGAGATCCGGGTCATCACGGACATGGCTAAGACGCTCAAAACAAGCATGCGCCGGAGGTTAGGAGAGTAATCGATGAGGTACGCGGAATGAGCGGGCAGGAGTATGAACACCTGCCCGCTCATTTGCTTTATATATTTCTTAACCTTGAAAATTTCTCAAATAGGAAGTATAATGAGAAAAAAGCATAAGAGGGATTGCTATGGATTACATCAGCGTAAAAGAAGCTGCGGAAAAATGGGGAATCACAAGCCGAATGGTCAACTATCACTGCGCAGCCGGACGAATCGAAGGCGCGCAGAAGATCGGTAACATGTGGGTTGTGCCGAAGGATGCGGCAAAACCTGCGGATGGGCGGCGCAAACAAGCAGAAAAGTCTAATATTGTTCGAAGGGGGTGAGAGTGTGACGGAAAACGCAGTGAATCAACGTGCAACAACGATGATCAATTATCGTCGGTTATCCGTCATTGTCTTTTCCCTCTTTTTCTCCTGGCTTCTGGCTTTCCCCTTTGAAGGCAGAATACTGTACGCACTTGCGGACTATTATAACATCTCGGTCGAGCCCTTTGTCTTTGGAACAATGGCCGCTCATTTTACCGGTTTGCTTGCCTGCGGTTTTTTTGTCAGGAATATGCGAACAGCTAAAAAGCTCATGCTTTTTTCCATTGCGTTTTGCATCGCAGCCTCGGTTGTGTTTTTCCGCCCTCCTTCCTTTCTTTGGACGGCGGCGCTGATTTTAGCGGCATTTCTGGTCGGCTGCTGTGTGGCGGCATGGGGTTTTTATTTCAAAGGCTGCACGCCAAAGAACGAGCGCATCAAGACTATGGCAGACGGACTGATTTTCTCGAACCTCCTGATGATTCTGCTTAACATGGCAACCATTCATATTTCCCCGCACATCGGGCTTGTTTTTTCTATGATAATGCTGGCAGCGGCGTTCCTATTCGCACTCAGGCTTCCTAAAGAGGAAGCGCTGGAACCTCCGGCTTCCGGGCAGGGAGAGATTTATGTCGGCAAAGCCGGCCCTCTCGCTTTTCTGTGCCTGTTCGTTGTGGTCATCACCATCAATTCCGGCCTCATGTATCAGGTGCAGGGTCCCGCCTTCGCTCATCTGGAATGGCTGACAAGCTGGTATTGGGCTGCACCGTATATCGCCGCGCTGTTCATTATGCGCAACCTTCCCCGAAAAACAAATCGGGCATATATCCTTTATGTTGCCATCGCCATGATCGGCTTTTCCTTTATCGCATTTCTGCTGCTGGGGCGCTCATGGGCGGATTATCTTGTGGTCAATACTCTGATGCTGGGGGCCTGCGGCGTGTACGACCTGTTTTGGTGGAGCATCCTGGGGGAAATGTTGGAGTTGGACAAAAACCCCGCGAAAATCATGGGGCTGGGCCTCTCCGCCAATGTTCTGGGGGTTCTGCTGGGCGGGCTTATCGGAAACTCAATCGCAAGCGGGCAAAGTCATAACCCCACCCTGCTGGCGTTGGGCGTTGTATGCGTTACCCTTGTCCTGCTGCCGCCTTTACATACACGGCTGACCACCCTGCTTAAAAACCATGCCTATTTGACCACGATTACCGAAATGCCGGCTCAGGAACAAACCCGGCTGATCTGTGAGTTTAGTATTACAGAAAAGCTCACCGAGCGCGAGGGTGAAATCGCCGCTCTTCTCATCAAGGGAAAAACCTATCGTATGATTGCCGGCGAGCTGCATGTGAGCGAAAACACCGTAAAAACCCATGTGAAAAACATATACTCCAAAGCGGGAGTTCAGAGCCGGACGGAACTTATGAATCTCCTTCTGGATATACACACCCCATTCACAGAATCCGAAATCTCTTCAGTTAGTAAGCACCCGCAAATATAGACGCATTAACAAACGACCGATTCCAGAAAAGGTCTCACAATAAAGGACGGTGATTTCAATGAATGAAAGTCTTCCTCAAATCAGAACAAGTAAATTTTTTCGCCTTTTATTCAAAGCGCCAAATTTAGAGCAGTTTGTCAAACATAACGCGGGAGAAATGCGACCGCCAACCTTTAACGAATACATATTTGGATTATGCAAGGCAAAAGCAGAAGTTCCCGAACGCATTATCAAACGCGCAAACATTGAGCGCTCTTTCGGACATCAAATCTTCAAAGGTTCAAGGAATCCGTCCCGAGATACCGTTTTGCAGCTTGCTTTTGGATTTGAGGCCGACGTTGACACGGCGCAGGATCTTTTGAAGTACGCTCGGATGAGCGCCCTGTATCCCAGGATGAAACGGGATGCCGCAATTCTCTATTGCCTGCACCACCATTTCTCCATCATGGAAACGCAGCAGGTTCTTCATGAGCTGGGACTACCCTTACTGGGAAGCGGGAGGATAAAATGAAGGATATCAAAGCGGCAGCGGCCGCAATTCAGGATACCTTGGGCTGTGTGTATCCTGCGGAGTTTTTGGCGCGGTACGATCAGCTGGAGCGCCTGGCGGGAGGCCACGGGACAGAAACCTTTCTGGTACAGCGAAAGGGTGATAATCAGCTTTATGTGGCAAAGTGCTATGATAAAGGTGTGTACTCTGCCGTACACGAAAGCGGCATCTTGAGATCGCTCTGCCACAGCGGGTTACCCGCATATTCAGACGAATTTGAGAATGACGCGATGCTCTGCATCGTTCGGGAATATGTCGTCGGAAAGCCACTGGACCGCTACAGATTGGAAAACCGTTTGACAAAAAAGGCTGCTGTTGAGATATGCATACAGCTTTGCGACATTCTTATCTACCTTCACGGGCAGGAAGCCCCTGTCATTCATCGGGATATCAAGCCGCAGAACATCATTGTGAAATCAGATGAAACCGTCAGCTTGATTGACTTCGACGCTTCCCGTATCTACCATACCGATGCGAACACCGATACGGAATTTATCGGGACGAGACAGTACGCTCCCCCGGAGCAATACGGTTTTTCACAGACCGATGGCCGTGCCGACATCTACGCTGTGGGCGTAGTGCTGGGCTGGCTGCTGACTGGCGAAGCCGACGCAAAAAAGGCTCTGCAAAAGCTGGATGACAAACGGCTTGCCGCCGTCTATAAAAAATGTACCGCCTTTTCGCCGGAGGATCGGTTTACCTCAGCCGAAAAGCTGAAGAACGCCCTCCTCCATTCGGACGGGAGGCGAAAAAAAGCCGCCTTACGTTTTTCGGTGGTGATTTTGTCTTGCTTGATTTTTCTTTGTGCAGGCTTTTCCATCGGGCGTTACACGGATTTTCTGTCGAATGTTTTGGAACCTCATGCCGGCATCGTATTTCAGGAACCCATGATTGAGCAGGCGGTTCGGCTCCAGCTTGGAAAAACGGCGGATGAACCCATCACACAGGAGGATTTGCTTTCGGTCACTGGGCTGTATATTTTCGGAGATTCCCTGATTGCGGCAAGCGAGGAAGCTCTACATACCGAGGCGCAGCGCCTGTTTGACAGCAATCAGATGCGGGAGGGTCCTATCCGCTCCCTTGCTGATCTTTCAAAAATGCCCAATCTGAAACAGGTCCTTATCTCCATGCAGAGGATTACGGACATTTCCCCGCTGTCTGGGTTGTCAAATCTTGAAGTGGTGGATATCAAGAACAATCCTGTTATGGACATTTCCCCTTTGGGCGAGCTGAAGTTTTTGAAGCGGGTCACGCTGTTTGATACCCGCGTCACCGATCTGTCGCCTCTTTCCCTTTGCCCCATGCTCTCTGAGCTGGACGCGGGAAAACTGCCGGTACAATCGCCCGCTGCGTTTGAAGGGCTGGACGGCTTGCGGACGCTGAGATTATCCGAAACCACGCTGGATACGCTGGCGGGCATTGAGGCGTTTACGCAGATCGAAACCTTTGCAGTGGGGGATGTAATCGATGGCGACCTAACGCCGCTTCTTGCGCTACCGGACCTCAAAGCTGTTTCCCTGGGCGAAAGTTTGAGGAACAATGCGCAGGCGCTTGCCGAGCAGACGGGTTTTTCCATATCATACTGATGAATTGAGGTAAGGTCTCCTTTCTAATGGACGGTATGTGGGCTGTCAGCTCACCTATTCTGCATTTTGGCGAGGTATAATGAATGCGTATGACCGTATACTTTTTTAACGAAAGGAAGCCGCCCATATGAAAAAATATTTGAGCATTCTGATGCTTTGTGTTCTGGTTCTTTCCACTGCCTGCTCACAGCAGCCGAAAACAAGCGAACTGCCCGTCTCGACAGAAACGCCATCACAGGAGATATTGGAGTCCACGCCCGTGAAAACGCCCGAACCCGCCGTCGTCGTGTTTACCGACGCCGCGCTGGAAGCCAAGGTGCGTGAGGCGATGGGCAAGCCGGAGGGCGATATCACCGTCGCCGAGGCGGAGGCCGTTACGACGCTGGACCTGCAGATGGACGGCAGTGACTATTCCTTACCCCGAATCACTGATGTCAGCGACCTCAAACAATTCCCCAACCTCACAGGCTTGACCCTCAACTGGGCGCTTTTCGATAGTGATGGTGGCGAGGACTTTGATCTAAGCCCGCTGGCCGATTTGACCAAGCTGGAATGCCTCTATGTCTGCTGCGCCAATATATCGGACATCAGCGCGCTTTCCGGCATGACCAATATGAAAGATCTTTGGATATGGGGCAACCATAATATCACCGATATCAGCGCGCTCGCTGGTATGACGCAGATGGAGAGCCTGTGGATAAAGGATAATCAAATCACCGACATCAGCGCGCTTGCCAACATGAAAAACCTGGTCTACCTCTACATGGAGGATAATCAGGTGACAGATCTGTCGCCACTGGCCGGGCTTACCAAACTGACAAACATCCTGTTGTCCGGCAACCCGGCCACCGACTACTCACCGCTTAAAGATGTATATTCCAACCTTGAGGAAAAGGATTTTGAAATCAACTAAACGAAATATATGCCATTCAAAGCGCCTGTCACTGGACAGGCACTTTTTTTGTGAAAATAATTCCAAATGTGGGCTGCCAGCTCACCTTTTTTCGATTTGGATTTTGTAATATGAGAGTGTCAATGACAATCCGTCAATGCCATTCAGAATATGAAAGGAGATCGAACCATGAAAAAATCAGTAAAAGGTATTTTATCTCTCGTACTTGCGTTTACGCTTGTCTTTGCGATGCTCGTTCCTGCATCCGCCGCAATCGGAACCTCGGCCGACACGAAGGCGGCGGCGCTCAAACAATTAGGGCTTCTCCAGGGCGTGTCGGCCACGGAGGATAATTTTGAGCTAAACAGGGCCCCTACCCGCGTGGAAGCACTTGTCATGCTGATTCGGGCGCTGGGGAAAAATGCGGAAGCACTTAGTATGGGTGGAACACATCCCTTTACCGATGTCCCGGCATGGGCGGACAAGTACATCGGCTACGCCTATGAAAAGGGCCTCACCAAAGGATCTTCCAAAACAACTCTTGGCACAGGGATCGCAAACTCGGATATGTATCTGACATTCATGCTGCGCGCCCTCGGTTACAGCGATACGGAGGGTGATTTTGTCTGGGACGCGCCGGATGCGCTGGCCAGAGCGGTCGGTATTCTGCCTGATGATGTGGATACTGAGAACTTCCTGCGTGCGGATGTGGCGTTGGTTTCTTGGGCGGCGCTGGAAGCCGACCTAAAGGGAGGCAGCCAGAGAATGGCCAAGAAACTCATAGCAGAGGGCGCATTTACCGAGGATGCTTACAGCAAGGCTGTTGAGCTTGTAAACGAGGCCGATCCGAATCCCATTTCGGTTTCCACTTTTGAAGAACTCAAAACGGCTTTGGCTGACAACGTTGCCATATCCGTCGATGCCCCGGTGACCGTCACAGGTGAGCTCACGATTCCGGCGGGAGTCACCGTAACCGTAAGCCGTGGCAATGATCTGCATGTGGAAGGAACCCTTACCAACAACGGAACCATCGACGTGACGGGCGCCGACAAAATCGTAAGCGCAGACTTCATCAACTATGCTGTGGTAAATGTCCGGAGCGGCGGCAAGTTCATCAACAACGGAGCAGTCAATCTTCTGCCGGCCTCTTTGACGAACACAGAAGATTTGGGACCTATAGGCGGACAGCTCCGCGTCTTCGACGGCAGTTTCACCAATAATGGCTCGGTTTTCCTCAAGGCAGCGCAGATAAATACTCATGGCGGGATGCTCGTCGTGGCTGAAGGCCCCTTTGCGAACAACGGCGTCGTCATCGTAGACGGCTTCCAGATTGTCATCGCCAACGCCTTTACCAATAACAAGGGTGCGGTTGTCATTAATAACACCTACGTCTGCACAAGGGGCGCAGGCGCTTTTACAGGCAACGGCACACTTTCGGGTAATTCGGTTGTGAAAGAATAGCTGTAACCCGCTTTTATTGGGCGGTGCGGACAGGGCTCATATATTTTTTGTCCGCACCGCCCCAACCGGCAACAGGAGGGTTCATTTAATGAAGATCACTGATTTAGAACTGCGCGCTAAGCTTTGGTGGCTACTGGCCCATCTTATGTCCTTTGCCGAGCTCTTAACCGGCTTGTTTTCCACCTATTGCATTGGTGTTTTGGTTGCCCGGCATTCCAACATTTTTCTGGGTGTTATCGTTGGTATTGTGGTTTGCGCCATTACCGTTTTAGTTTTCTGGTTCTTCCGTGGGATGGTGTCCTCGTCGGGGAACAGTATCGTGAACAACAAAAGTGCAGTTAACGCATTATATCACCGCAAACGCTATGCGGCAGGGGTGTCGGAAATGATTTTTAGCGCAAAAGCCAGCTGTCTGATTTATGTGATCGTCATGGCGGTGTGTCTATTTTTTAGTCTAAAAATTTTTTAGCCATTTCTGCGGCCTATTGTCGGGTACAAGAAGGTGTCAATGTCAATTTCACCGTGAAAAGAGGTCTGGAACGTCAGGTGTGAAGTATCGCGGAAGTTCAAAATCTCATTGAAAGGAGCGCCAACTGTGGCAATGCCAAATGATAATTTAAAATCAGTAATGAAGCATTTTGGTCTGACTAACCATGCTCTTGCAAAGGCGCTGGGGTTTGATCCTTCCCTTGTCAGCCGGTACCTCTCAGGTCAGCGTCAGCTTAAAGCGGCAAGCCTACAGATGGAGGCTATTGCAGATTTCATCCTCACCCGCAGCAAGCGCGTTGCGGATATGGATTGGCTGAAAGAGCAATTTGCGGCGGCGGGGCTGCCCACCGAACTGTCAACCGTTTACCGCTTCAAACAAAACCTCATCATGTGGCTCGCAACCGATGGAAAAACACTGCGCAAAAACCTTGGTGCATCGCTGCCGGGAGATATTGCGGGCCATGAACCGCCTGCGGCAAAGATGCAAAATCGTATCATTGAAACCGCCGACAGTGCTGTAAAGATTGGAAGCTTCCAAATCGTGTTGGAACTGCGCCCGGTTTTGGAAATGCTGCCCCACGGCTGCGCGGCGGATATCTTTCTCTCCAGCGATCAGATTGCTGCGATGGTCAACGAGGATGTGGCCGCGCTGTTCCTAAAAAGCGTCAATGAAAACGATCTGAAAATTCGCATGGTCGTGTGCGTGTCGGGCAACACGAAGGCGATGTCGGTGCTTGTTGACACTTATATGGCAGCCCTGATAACGGGGCATATTCAGTTGTCAGTGGTACACGGTATGACGCAGACCGTTACCAACCAAATGCACTTGATTCTTCCCGGAACGCTGGCTGTTCTGGTAACGGAAACACCGGGCTGCGTATCTCCACCTGTCGCTGTTTTTTTGCGGGAGCCATCCTTTATCACTGAGATTCAAAGCAGCTTTGAACAAGCTGCCCGGTATGCGCAGCCAGTGCTGAACATCTACGGCGACGATTTTTCCAGAAACATTCTCGAAATTATCTATCAGGAGTTTTGCACACCCGGCGCGCTGGATGTGGTGAAGGACAACGTGAACCCTATGTATCTGACGCAGGATGCCTATAACCGCGTTCTGCGGAGCCACGGACACAGCGAAGCGGAATACGCGTGGCGCAGCGCGGAGTTTACCCGCTTTAAATCCGGCATGGATGACACGCTGCGGGGCGGCTCGGTATTCAGGGAAATCCTCCCGCTCACCCGGCTCAATCAGATTGTGCGAGACGGCTTTTGCCGTATGCCGGGGCTGTATTTTATGAAAAAGGGGTTCGTGCATCTGGACGCACAGGGCTGCGTCGATATTCTGAATGGTTACATCCACTACCTTGAGGCATTCCCCAATTTCCATCTGCTGATCCTTGACGAAATTTCGCTTCTTCACTCGGATAACTGCTGGCAATTAAAGCAAAACCACCACCTTGCCATCAACCATTGGAGCGGCTCAGAGCCGGTGATGATCCACTCCGACCAGCTCATGCTGCTGCGGGAGTTTCAGGCGCATTTCGACAGGCTGTGGGCACAAGGCGCGGGCGGAATCGGGAGCCGCGCCAATGTGATAAGCATCCTGCGGGATGTGGCAGGGCGGCTAAATGCTTAAAGAAAGGAGAGGCTATCATGGACGCTAATAAAGGTCTGCCTGCCGGCGGGCAGCAAATCGACCCGAACAAACATGTTGTCAGAAAGCGATTTCGGATAAACGGGATGGGTGGCTGCGCAATCTGCAAGGGCATTGAAAATGTTGCAGTCTATACAATCTATCCGAAAACACTTCTTTCGGATACGACCGATTGGAACACCGGACAGCGCAGAGCCGAATGGAGAAGGCTTCCTTCTATCTCTATGAAGCTATGCGACGATTGCATCCGGGAGCACAGCCGCACATTGATTGGCAAAGCGCTTTTTCAAATCGTCTGCTGTATTCTCCTGACGGCGGCTTGTATATTTTTGATTGATAGAATCTCCGTTCGATTTTTGCAAAGCTGCTTACGATTTGTGGGTGTCATATCCGCAATCGGCATTTTGACCGGCTTGATAGACATCCTTTTTACACTGTCAGGCGCCAAAAAACGCAAAAAACCGAACATGCTGGATGGACAAATATGTGTGCGCGACCTGATTGCGTTTCAATTTGAACAAGGAAAAACGAAATTTGATTTCAAGTAGCTTTTACATTCCTACGAAAGTGAGTTGATCTTATGAAAAGAAAGGTCATTTGTCCTCACTGTGGGCTGAGCAGCGAGTTTGAAAACAGCGCAGCACTTCACTGCCGGGCTTGCGCAAAGGATTTTATCATTGATACGCAAGATTTCCAAAATGTAAAGCTTATCGAAAGCAACGACGGCTACCACTGCTGGCAGGCACGGCCAACGGCCTATCCATCTATGTCTGCTTGAGCTACCCGGAGCAATGTGAGCAGTGCGTTCATAATGGCAGAACGTTTTGCATGGAGGGCAGGATTGACTTCCGGCTGCCAGCCAATGCCATTATCGGTGAGGGAGGCGGCTTGGCGTGAATATGTTTGCACGGTTCCACCATTGGCATGAAAAAAGGCTCGCACAAAAGCGAGCACAGGAGGAAACGGACCGGGAAGCGTTTAGGCTTCTAAAAAAGAAACAGGCAGAATGTGGAGAAACCGGCCATAGCTGGGACTATGCCCATGAGGTTCAAGGGGATGGCGACCCAAATGTGGAAGGATATATTCTGATTACGACCCGGACTTGCCGCTTTTGCGGCGCACGGGAAACAGACATAGAGCCTTACGAGAAGGACGATGAATAGTCCCTCAAAACGTGTTTTTAAGAAAGTTGGTGAAAAATGAAAAGAGCCATGCTTGCAGGGCTATCCCTTATCCTCTGTATCGCGCTTTGCTCTTGTGCCGACAGACAACAGAGCGGCACAGATGCACCAAGCAGCGTAGCACCCGCTCAAAGCGAACCCGCGCCGGATAAAAGCCCCGTGAATTCTGAACCGGCGCAAAGCGAAGCTGCCCCAAATGAGGCCGAGCCAGAGGCAGAAGCCGTGACCTATCCCTTTGAAGATGACAAGGGCCGCGTCCATCATCAGATATACATAAACGGCAAACTGACAGAAACAGACCACGATGCCTATACCTACCCGGACGAGCCAAAGGGCGCGTATTATCCAATCGTGGAAATATTGGAGCATTTGGGTGTGGAGTGTCTGTTCGACGAGCACCTTGTCACCCTTGCCACAAAAATTAACGGTCAGGTCATTACCTGTAGTGCGGACAATACGGATATTGTCGTTGGAAAGGTTACGTTGGGCGGCACCGCGCCTGAATATATCGACGGCTGCTTTTATGTGCCAAGCTATACCTTTATGCGGTTATTAGACGCAACGGTGGATTTCACTTCTGGCCGTAACGGGGTGACGATGACTACCGATATGGTAATCGACCCGGACACTTCCGGAATTTCAGGGCTATCTATATCCGCCAAAGCGGTATCTGGCCTGGGTGAACCGCATTATTCCGGTGCAGAAGCTTGTTCGGCCTGCGGCGGTACCGGAAAGTCTATCTGCACCGCCTGTTCTGGGACTGGCGGCACAACACAGTTTTCACAGAGCCGAAACCCGGTTACTGGCCAAATGGCCATCCAAAGTTCGCGCGTTTTCTGCTCACGCTGCGGTGGAAGCGGCCAAACCGCCTGTTCTCTCTGCGGGGGGAGCGGGAAACGGTAAGGCATATTTTTACGCGTTACTCGTGTGAAGGCATTTATCTCAAAATGATACTCCAAATTGGATGGGAATTGATAAATGTCTTGTTTAAATCACATGTATCGGATGAACTGCCTAAATCCAAATAATCAGCTGGCTTTGTAACCCCTCACCCGAAAAGGTGAGGGGCTTTTTTGCGTAAAATCACCCGGCTTGGTGACGCAAACACAGCCCTGATTTCGGTAAAATAAATAAAACGCTGCATACCAAGGGGGGATTTATTTGAAAAAAATCGCGTGGTACGCACGGTGCTTTATGGCAGCATCCATTTTCTGTGCGGTCGCTTTAACGGCAGCGCTTATCCTGCAACCGACCAATTGGAAGCCGTATGCAGTTGTGGCTTTGACCGTAGGACTCATTACCACTTTCCTTTTTTTCACCGTGCGTAAAAAGCTCACAGCCGCACGGCTGATTGTCGAGAATCAGATTCTCCATATTCAGCCTGCCGTTGAGTGCGTGCGGGACAGCACAAAAGAAAGCGAAGCAGAGTCCTGCGAAACCGTCGAGATGTTCGTGTCCTGTTTTGGCATCCTGCTGGGCTCCAAGGTCATCAAGTTTAACCAGGAAGGTATCCGGCTCAAAGCCGTGGAGATCGGGCGGGATTATCTTTCTCTGGACTACGGCAGGGATACGGATATTCGCAGCATCAAGCTGATACATTCAAGGCCCTGCAGCGACGTTCTTGAGGTCATCATTGAGAAGTTTCGTTATGAAACCGGGATTACTCCCACGATTGTACACTGAAGGAGGATTATTAATGGAAAACAAATTGGCAGCACATACAAAATCATGCGCCACAAAAGCGGGCAGGCGTTTTCTTGCCCTGCTTCTGGCCTGTGTCCTGATTTTTAGCCTTGCCGCCTGCGGCGGACAAAAAACAGGCGATTCAGAAGAAATCAAACCTGTTACGGTGGATCGTGAGCCGGAGCCGCAAGCCCTGAAAACCGCAAACGAGGCCACCGTCATTGCCCTGCGGCAGTATGTCTACGCAAGGCTTTTGACCGAAGCCTTCCTGACGGTGGACGCCCCCGCCATGACCGCAGAGGAACTGTCTGAAATGGCGGATGAGCTTCTCCTTGCGTGGGAAAACGCCGAACTCTTTTCTTCCACCGCGATGGAACTCACAGATATGGCTGTCCTGCTGCTGGAAATGCCCACAGTAAAACAGACGTCGGCTGTCGGTCAGCCGCAGGCCAAGTTTATGACCCTTGCCGCAATGCCTTTGAACTTCTCTCTCGTGGCGTATGCGGCTGAAAGCGGAAGAAAAATTGATCCGCAGACATGGGCGGAGAACCTGACCAAGCAGTATGACGCCCTAAAAGGTGCGAAGCGGTATCAGCAGCTTGCTCAGCAGCTCGGCGCCGACGCAAAAACAGCCTATGAGCAGATGGCGCTGGCACAGAAGATTATCCACAATGCCGCCGAGCTGGAGGAAGCCGAGGGTGTGGTAAACGCTTATACCGAAAGCATCAATTACCTGCAAGGAGTAAAGACGGCCAGCAAGGTGGGCGTGTTCGTTGTCGGCACAGTAGTCACTGGCGGGGGTTCCCTGACAGCTCTGTCTACAAGTAGTTTCACATTGGCTCAGACCGCCAGCACCATCGTCGGCGGCGTGGACTGCGTCGTGGACATCGCGGCTACCGGGAGCAATATCATTTTGGGAGAAAATCATCAGGTTACGTTGGGTTTTGATGATGTGAAGAATAAGCTGGCTCCTGTTTCGGCGGTGGTGGGCCTCGCCTCCTTTAATTCGGCGGAAACCGGCGAACAGCTTGCCTATATCGGAGATACATTGGTAGACTGGTTTTATGAGGGGAAGGTCATGGGAGTGCAGGTAGACGGCAGAAGTGTAACGGCACGGATTTTTGACAGTGTGGGGACGGTGGCGCTGAAATCGGCGCTGGAAAGCGCCGGGTATGTGTTCCCGGAAACCTCCAGAACACTGACGGAAATCATGGAGGAGATGGAAGCCGATCCTGAGGCCGCGCTTGCCCGGATGGATGCCCTTGTCTCTCAAATGGTGGAGCTGGAGCAAGCGGCGAACATCACGGAGGAAGCCACCCCTGAGCCGGGCAGCACCGAAAGCGCGCCAGCTAATGAAAACACGGAAAGCGCAGCGCCGCAGGTTCCAGGTATCAACATGAATATCTTCGGACAATACACTGTTGTTAGCAACTATGGGGATGAAACTGAAACCACGACAGTAACCATAAAGAAGATTGGCGACGGCTTATTGTCCTGGATAGACGAGGATGGGGATGCGGAAACCCTCGTCTATAATCAGGAAACGAACATCATCCATGACGATTCCTCGGGGCTTATGCTTCATATTGAGTTTTCCATGTCTGGCGGTACGGTAATCGGCAGCGGTTATATAAGCGGCACTTTATGGGATGAGCCCATAGAGGCAACCATTGCGCTCACCAAAATTTCCGATTAACGGCAAGGAGAGATGACCATGTACTGCAAACATTGTGGAGCCGCTTTGCCGGACGATACCCGTTTCTGCACCGGCTGTGGAACCCAAACAAGCAACCCGCCGGACAGCCACCCTGCTACAGGGGGCGGGCGCGTCGGCTATTCCGAGCGCATCCATGACCCGGCCTTTGCCCGGTATCTGAAAAACACCAGCCGCTGGTCGGCCCTTTTCTCTATGATACTGGCCATCGCCGCGGTCATTGGCTTTTACATCTACGGCGAAACCAGCCGTGAGATGGAGAACCCGCAGGCGCTGTTTATCGGCCTGGGTATCGGCGGGATGTTTTTGCTGATTGCGCTCTATTCCATCATCGCCAGAAAAAGAAGCAAAACCTGGGACGGCGTGGTGGTTGACAAAACAGTCAAACAGAAAAACCGCCGCCATGACACCGGAAATAATGATTCCACCATCCACTATTACACCGAATATGCCGTTATCGTGCGGGACGAGCGGGGCAAAACCCATCGGATGACCGCCGAGGACGATATGACTGTTTTTGACTATTTTCAAGTGGGCGACCGAGTGCGCCATCACGCGGGGCTTAATTCCTATGAGAAATACGACAAATCGCGGGACAGCATTATCTTCTGCAACGCTTGCGCCACGCTGTGCCAGATCAGCGATGATGTCTGCTTCCGGTGCAAATGCCCGCTGCTAAAATAGCTTAAAAGTTAGGGCATATCAATCCATTAAGAAAAGAGGTTTTAGTATGAGACAAACCATGTTAAAGAGATGGCTTTGCGGCCTGCTGATTTTAGTCATGCTGCTTCCACAACTCACAGGTTGCAGCAAACCCAGCGTACCGGAGGCCCCGCAGCCCGGACAGCAGTCTGGAACATTGACAAAGGAGAACACCTGCGTGGGCTCAGAGCAGTTGGCGCTTGATTTGGGTGAGTACCCGCTTCAGAAAGATGCGAAGTGTGAGATCGCTCCGGTGGAGGCCCCTTCTTCTCTGGAGGGCGTGAAAATACGGGCCTATTCCTTTGAAATTGACACGAACGAGGAACTTTTTTCCGTCATGCGGCTGACGATGCCCTATGACGATGCCGCCCTGGATGGTCAAAATGCGGAAGGCAGTGTTTGCGCCGCCTATTACAATGAAGCGGCAGGCAAGTGGGAACCGGTACCCTTTTCTATTGACGAGCGGGCTAAAACCGTTACCATCTACACCGACCATCTTTCCATATATGGCTGCTTTGAGGTGACCAATGAAAATACCAGGATGGCTTACGCCGCGTATGCCATTCCATCTTTGGCAAAAATCGGGGTGAGCAGCTCTCAGGCTAATGCGGTTGTGACCAGCAGTGTGCAAAACGGAGGAAACCCCGGTGCGGGAGCCGTAGAAGCGGGTCTGGCGGTTTTGGACTTATCTCTATCCGTTGGCGGCGCGGGTGTGGAAGCGGCGGGACACATCGCCGGGGCGCTGGGCTCGGATGGGGCAGCGAGCTCCTCTCTGCTGGGTAGCGTGGGCGAGCGTCTGGGCGATCTGGGGCTGCTGTGTTCCATCGCACAGGTGGCCTCGGGAATGTACGACATCTATAACGGCAACAACGACGCCGTGTTCCCCTGCTACGCCAATGCCCTCAAGACCAGCATCGGCTATGTGGCGGGCAAAATGGGCGCGGGGCTGTTTAGCCTGGCTTCCCTGGGGACGCTCGCCATCGACCTGACCTTAAATGAGTTTGCGGAAACCGCTTGGGAGGGCAGGAAGGACATCTATGAGAAGGCATATGCCCTATACTATGAATCTTCCGAGGTCAAAAGGGACGCAAGGACTTGGGCCAAGATGTTCATAGACGCCAAGGAGGGTGCTGCCACGGCGGAGAAGTACCGACTTCGGGTTGAGGGGCTGGTGCAGCGGTATGCCGAACAATTTTGGCAGAATGAGACGGAAGTCGCCGTCTGGCAGGCCGAGGCGCAGAAACAGGGCTTTACCGGCGGTGGCGGATTGAACGAAACGATGAAAGCCGATATTTCCAAGCGCTATGGTGACGAACTTTTCCGCACCGTTATACAGGACGCCTTCAAGCTGATCGCGGAAAAGGAAGCTGCGGCGGCGCAGCGCGCCATGCTCCAGGAGCTGAACGCCGTCAAGGCAGAACTCAACCGAACCTGCACGCTCGAACTGGTCGATACCTCAATATCCGACGATAAGCCGGTTTCCGGTTATGCGGGCGCGACGGTCTATGTGGATCTGCCTGACACCGTGACCGACGCGGAAAGCTGGAGCACCGTTCTCAATTCAGAGGGCCGCGGCAAAATCAGCTTCACGGTGCTGGCCTTTCTCATGGCGGGCGCACCAAATGAACTTAAGCTGTACGAGGCGGACACATCCACGACAGATTCGCCGGATTTGACCCTTTCATTTGCCGCCACGGTTCCAACCGCTACGGTCCAGTATGAGAGCCCCGGCGCGGAGGCACCCGTTTCTCCGACGCCTGCGCCGTTCACAACGCCCGATCAGCCCGAGCAAACGCCTCCGCAATCCAGCACATCGCCGCCGCAGTCTGCTTCTAAGCAATATGCCTGGGTGCTGGTGGATACCGTTCACGAAACATATAAGGCAGATATCGACAACACAAACAAGGGCGGTGTTTATGAAGTAAGCGCGTCGGCTTCGCCGGGCAGCTATACCTATTCCTGGAAATATGTCGGAGAAAGCGACGACTACTACGACCCCGACGTCCTCCACGGAGAAAGCTATGCTACCCAGCTTACCCTATCGGTTCCGCCCCATACGATTAAAGGCGGCGAAACGGTGAGCCTTGATTTCAGCCTCTCTTTCACCGGACAGAACTTATCTTATTATGACGGTCACGGAAGTTGCCGGGCCGACTGGGGAAATGTAAAATTCAAAAATGCGAACGGAAAAAGCTTCTTTGAAATATATTCCTCAGTGAAATACAGCGACAAAAATGTATCTTCAGTCAGCGGAACCATCTCCGCCGTCATCCCCGCCGGTTATTCAGAGGGAGATCGGGAAGAGCTGTGGACAGGCGGCACCAATTCCGGCACGTACTACGTTTATGAGTGGAAGCAGATTTCCTGATTGAGTGCCTGAGCGGACAAGGGAGGAGAATGATGGGCGATATACAGGAAGCGGTTTGCTGGGAAGTCAATGTACCCATATTTAAGAATACGGTTATTTTGAAACAACTTGGGCTTGCCGTCGGTATCCCCTTCGGTTTGGTCGCTCTTGTCATTGTACTTGTATCAGGGAGAAGCCGGGATACGCTGTATGCGCTCGGGTTCATCGCCGCGCTGCTGATCCTGACATGGCTGTTTGTCATGGCGGCCTACCGGGGCAAATACGAGGTGGAGTTCGTACTGGACGGGAAAGGCGTCCTCTGCCGGACGCAAGCAAAGCAGGCAAGAAAGAACCGGATCGTCAACACTTTGACCGTGATGCTGAGCCTGATTTCCGGCAAGACCGCCGCCGCAGGCGCGGGGATGCTGGCGCAATCGCGGCAAGAAGTTTCTCTCCGGTGGAACCGCATCACAAAGGTGAAATACAAACCCAAAAGCCGCACCATCCTTTTGCGGGGTGGCTGGACGGAACAGATTGCGCTGTTTTGCACAGGTGAAAATTATGAGCAGGTTGAATCTTTTGTGCGCCGGAATGTCCCGCTTCCTAAGAAGGGAGACGACAGATGAAAAGAAAGCTCTTGCCAAGGATTTTCATTACACTATTGGGAGCGGCGCTCATCCTTTGGGGAGCTGGCAAAATTGCGCTGGGTATCATCGGTGAGCCGGAGAAAGCCGTTATAACCCATATTCGACGTGAAGGCGGGGAACGAACCGACATCAAGCCTGGCCGATACACTTACAACATCAGCTACACCTTTACGCTGCCCGACGGCAAAGAAATAAATGGATTCACAAAGCAAATTGGGGATGGAGTATATCGAAAGGCAGATGGCACATCAACCGTGCAGATACGATATTTACCTGGCTTTCCGTATTTCAGCGCACTGGAGAAGGAAGTTGGAATGGGTGCCGGCCCGCTTGTTCTGATTGTAGTTGGAGGTGTTTTGGTTTTTTTGATGGTTAGACCTACAAAGGTAGATAACAGACGCAAATAAATAGAATAAAGGGCAAACCCGGTAAAAGCCGGGGACGCAAAGCCGAGGGTCTAAGGTGTCTTGCGACACTATGATAGTCTGGCTGCAACAAATGCGTAAAAGCCTGCCCTTTTCATCTGAAGGGCAGGCTTTTTATCGTTCCTGACGGCTCATAACTAATCCATTTCCTGCTCGGTATGGCAATTACTCGTCCTCTTCTGGTTGGCTGCCGTAGCAAAGGACTTCAAGCATCGCTTTTGCCGCTCTGCGAGTTCTTTTGTTGCAGATGCGAATAAGCCGGATAAGCTGGGCAATCTCGTGGGTATCTTCGGGCTCAGGTGGGATGCTGGTTGGATAAATGATAAGGTCGGCAGAGATACCGATAGCGCGCACTAAACGGCACATCACTTCTGCGCTGGGCTTCCGTTGTTCATTTTCAATGGCGGCCAGGTGCCGCACTCCGATGCCGACTCTCTCGGCAGTTTGCTCTCGGGTATAGCCTGCCTTAATCCGTTCCCGCTTGAGTATCTCGCCGAGTTTGTCCGTTATTTTTGCTTCATGTTTTTCTACCACTGTTAGTTCACCCCTCTATATTTTACTAAGGGGCAATATTTCGCGGAATGTCGCACTGGTGGTAGATATTAAGCACTCGTAGTACCAAGAGACGCTCGGCACGCCAGCCGTAAAAAAAACGGCTGGTATGGCGGGTCTGTTGTTATGCCTGAAGCAAAGACCTCTTTCCAGCCGGGAAAGAGGCCTTTATGTGTTGGTATAGCGAATTGCTGCTCATTATGAGCAGCCGGGAGTAGCCTGCGGGGGACAATCTGTATGCTCCGCAACGATGGCTTGGCTTCTCAAATCGGCCTTATTGGGCCAATGAGTACGTACACCCCGAACATGACGCATTAGTTCTATATATTGTCCACTCACCGTATAAAAGCACACAACCGACAGGTGGTCGGTTGTGTGCTTTTATACGAAGGGTATGCCTGATATCCGTTGGATGCCGTTCCCCGCCGCCTGTTCTTCATTTCTGGATTTCAAAAATCGTGAAATGGAGGACAAGCTCATGGAGAACCATGACACAGAATATACCCTGCTGGTCGGAAAAAAGCGCATCCCCGTAACCCAGGAGGTCTATAAAGCCTATTATCGCTGCCGGGACAGGGAAAAATACCTGGACAAGCTGGCGGAGGAAAACAACATCTCCCTGGAAGGCTGCGCCGAGAAAGGCATCTCCGTGGAATACATAATCGCCACCGCCGAGGACTCCATGGAGGACGCGATCATATTAAACGAGATGATTGCCAGGATGCTCCGGTGCGTCAAAATGCTCGACGGTCCGGACAGGAGGCTCATCGTGGAGCTGTATCTGCATGGCAAAAGCGAGCGCCAAATGTCCAGGGAAACCGGCGTTCCCCAGCGGACAATCAACGATAGGAAGCGCAAAATCCTGTCCAAATTAAAAAAACTCATGGAAAAGTAAAAATAATTCCGCTCAACCCCTCGCTTTTTTCCCTAAAGAAGTGAGGGGCTTTTTTTATTCCCCTGTTGCTCTTTGAAAAGTACATAACCGGCTGCATAAATACATGATCTGTCCGGCCGTGATGAGCGGCAGCGACGTTGACGGGCGCGCCAAGACTGCCTGCGGATGGGTGACAGGCATCCGTCGAGCCGATGGCATCGAAGGTGACGAGCGAGAACGCCCGGTCATAAAACGGTCTGTGGTGGACCGTATCGCAATGAAACGGACAGTGCTAACGCTACTTTTGTCCAGCCCCAGCCCCGCCTGAAAGCGGGATCACGCAAGGGGGACAACTCGCAGAGATCCTGGGAGAGGTGAAATTCCTATGGAGTTTGCTTAACCGGCAAACCGTTTATGCCGCCGCCCTGATAAGCCGCAAGGCTTTTGTGCTTCGGGGAGTAGTGTCGAATAGAAGCACGGCAACCGTTTGAAATGAAGAACACGCAGATCAATTTTGATCTCAGAAACTACGCGGCAGGACGATTGCGCCCTGCCGCGTCCTTGTGAGATTAAAACATCAAAAACGAGGAATTGGAGGTATTCAAATATGGACGAGAATAAACGTGCCTGGACTTACAGCCGGATCGACGCGCCGGAGGACGCCCACGGCCGCCTGAAAGAGCAGAAAAAAGAATTATTCGATTATGCCGAGCAGATGGGCTTTGAAGTGGTGGGGTCCTCCGAGGATCTCGGCAGCGGTCTTGATTTTGAGCGTTCCGGACTTCTGAAGGTCATGAAGGCCGCCGCGGACGGAGAATTTGGCGTGCTGCTGATAAAGCGGCTTGACCGCCTGGGACGGGACATGCCCAAGACGATGGAGCTTCTCATGGAAATGGATCAGCTCGGCATCAAGGTCTACTCCCCGCTGGAGGGTGAAATCAGCTTTTCGCAATACAAGGATGTATTCGACAGATATATTTCCGTGACTCTGGAATAGGAGGACGCCGATATGAACGAAGCCGCTGATAGAATTACCGCCAACGCCGATTATATCGGCATCGTAAACGCCCTGAACTGGCTGGTTTCCATCGGCAAAATCAGCGCCGAGGACAGCCGGAAAACGGCTGCGCGCATTGCCGAACAGCTTGGGGTATCTATTTTGCTTGTTTAGTGCTTTTGGTGATAGCTATTGAAACGATAGTGTGGTAGTGTCTGTTGTTGACAACAAAGAAAGGAGGCGAAAAGCCGTGATAACAAGCCAAAACTGCGTTACCGGGACATCCGCGAAAACACTGAACCCGGCAGGCCCGCAGGTCATCGTCATCGACCCGATCCTGCAGGTGAGAAGCCATAAGCTGCGGACCGCGGCTTACGCCCGTGTCAGCAGCGACTCAGACGACCAGCTATACTCCTTCGCGGCGCAGGTGAGCTATTACACCGAGCTGATCAAGGAAAACGAGAAATGGGAATTCGTCGATATTTACGCTGACGAGGGCATCACAGGACTGCGGATGGACAAGCGGGATGATTTTCTACGGATGATCCGCGACTGCCGCAAGGGAAAAATCGACCGCATCCTGACCAAATCCATCTCCCGCTTTTCCCGAAACACCAGGGAATGCCTGCAGATCATCCGGGAACTGAAATCCATCGGCGTGACCGTCTGCTTTGAAAAGGAGCATCTCGATACCGCTGAAATCAGCGACGAGATGCTCCTCACTTTTTTCTCCGGAAACGCCCAGCAGGAATCGATGACCATATCCACCAACATGCGGTGGAGCTATCAAAACCGCATGAAAAAAGGAAGGTTCATCACCTGCAAGGCGCCTTTCGGATACCGCCTGGTCGATGGAATCCTCGAAATTGACGAGCAGGAGGCTGAAATCGTCCGGTACATTTTCGACAGCTATCTCAACGGCAGGAGCAAGGATGAGATCGCCGCCGACCTGACCGGGATGGGGATCTCCACAAGGGACAAGAAAGACAGATGGCAGTACACCTCCGTCGACTATATCCTGAAAAACGAGCGGTACATAGGCGACGCGCTTCTGCAAAAGCGGTACACCACCGACATCCTCCCATTCCAGAAAAAGCGCAACAACGGCGAAAAGGACAAATACTACATCAAATACTCCCACCCCTCCATCCTCTCACGCGACATTTTTGAGCGGACGCAGGAGCTGAACCGGAGCAGGGTCCTGCCATCCATGTCAAAACGCTCGGTCTACCCACTGAGCAAAAGGATCGTCTGCGGCGAGTGCGGCTCAATGTTCAAGAGGAAAATATGCGGCGGAAAAACCTATTGGGTGTGCCGGAATCACAACAACGGCAAAGCCAACTGCCCGGTCGTTCAAATTCCCGAACCGGAAATCTATGCGGCGTTTCACCGGATGTACCACAGGCTGAAATTGAACTACGACACCATCTTATGCCCCATGCTGGATCAACTGCAGGCCCTCAAACGGCATCGAAATCTGAGCAACCTGCAGGTGATCGAACTGAATCGGCAGATTGCGGAACTCACGGAGCGGAATCATGTGCTGAACGGACTGAAGTCCAAAGGCATCATAGATTCCGCTCTTTTTATTTCCCAAACCGACGAGCTGGGCAGGAAGATCCGCAGCCTGAAGGCAGAGAAAAACAAGCTGATGGAACAGGATGAGGACGACAGCGCCATCATCGAAACAAGGAACCTGATCGAGCTGCTGGAGGGCGCTCCAGAGCATTTGGAGCATTTTGACGAATCGCTTTTTGACAGCCTTGTGGAGCGGGGCACCGTCGAGTCCGGGGAACGGCTGAAATTCAGACTGAACAACGGGCTGGAGCTGGCCGAGCCCATCGAAAGGACGGTGCGGTGATATGAAAAACCGATACATAGCATTCGGATACCAGCTCACATGCGGAGCCGTCGCCCCGCATGAAGTGGAAGCTGAAATGGTGCGGATGGCTTTCCGCCGATATGCAGCCGGCGACTCCTACAGCCTGATCGCCGCCGCGCTGGAAAAGACGGGCTGCCCCTACAGCGAAGGCGCATCCCGATGGAATAAGAACATGGTGGGACGCATCCTGCAAAACCGCAAGTATATCGGACAGGACGGGTACCCCATCCTGGTCACGGAATATGAATTCCGGCAGGTTGCCCAGCTTCAGCAGGAAAAATTCACCCGCAAGGATATCCGCACAGCTCCGGAGGTTGCCGCCCTGAAAGGGAAAGTGACCTGCGGTGTGTGCGGAAGCGCCTTTGAGAGAATCCTTGACAGCCGGGTCGGTGAAAAATGGAGATGCAAAAATCCCGAATGCTCCGCCACGGTCAAAATCACCGACGCCCTGCTGATCGAGCAGACCACTGACCTGCTGAACCTCGCCATACAAACCCCCGCGATTATCGAAATCCCGCCCATAGAGATCCGCCCCCGCGATATCGAAGTCACAAGGCTGACCAATGAGATCAACCGGGAGCTGGACAAAACGGACTGCGATGAGGAATACGTCAAAATCCTGATCATGGCCCGCGCGGCGGCACAATACGGAATCTGTCCCGACGGTCTCCTGCCCAAAATGGCGCGGGAGCTTCGGACGATGTTTGAAAGCCGCGAACCCTCGGCGGAATTCGATACGGAGCTGTTCGAACACGCCGTGGATGCGGTCGTCGTCCAGCCGGACGGGATGGTATCCCTGAAGCTGAAAAACGGACAGCGCCTTAACGAGCCGGAAAGGAGAACCCCGCCATGCTGACAGCACAAAACGTCATACAGCCGCAAGAGATGCAGATCATCGTCATTCCCGCCAACCCGCTGGCGGCTCAGAGCAAAGCCATTACCCGCCAGCTTCGCGTCGCGGCATACTGCAGGGTCTCCACCGATCAGGAGGAACAGCTCACCAGCTACGAGGCGCAGAAGGCGTATTATACCGAAAAAATCATGACCAACCCCGAATGGACCATGGCAGGGATTTTCGCGGACGAAGGCATCACGGGCACATCGGTGAAAAAGCGCGCCGAATTCCTGAAAATGATCCGCCTGTGCAAGAAGGGCAAAATCGACATAATCCTGACTAAGTCCATCAGCCGCTTCGCCCGAAACACGGTAGACTGCCTGAACTACGTCCGCGAGCTGAAGGAGCTGGGAATCGCGGTCATTTTTGAAACCGAAAACATCAACACGCTCAAAACCGACACGGAGGTGTTCATCACCATGCTGGCCGGCTTCGCCCAGGCGCAAAGCGAGTCAATGAGCCAAAGCATCCGCTGGGGCAAACGCCAGAGTTTCAAAAGCGGCAAGGTGACTTTTCAATATAAGCGGCTCTACGGTTACAAGCGCGGCGAGGATGACACGCCTATGGTGGTTCCCGAACAGGCGGAAGTTGTGCGCCGGATTTTTGAAAGCTACCTCGCGGGAATGAGCGTGCCAAATATCAAGCGCATGCTGGAAGCCGAGGGCATCCCCGCGGCGAAAGGCAAGCTGCAGTGGTCCATCGGCGCCCTGCAGTACATGCTCCGCAATGAAAAATACTGCGGGGATGCCCTGCTGCAGAAAACCTATGTGGAGGACTGCCTCACGAAAAAGACCAAGAAAAACAACGGGGAGCTGCCCAAGTACCTGGTTCAGAACCACCACGCGGCAATCATCGACCGCTATCTCTTCGAGCGGGTACAGGCGGAGATCGCCCGCCGCGCCGGAAAACGGAAGGTGTCCGACAAGACCAGCAAGACTCCGCAATCCAAGTACAGCAGCCGTTACGCCTTGACAGAGCTTCTGGTCTGCGGCGACTGCGGTACCGCTTTCCGGAGAGTGACATGGTCCAAGCGGGGCAAGAAAAAGATCGTGTGGAGGTGCATCAGCCGCCTGGACTACGGCACGAAATACTGCAAAAACTCGCCCACCGTCGAGGAAGGACAGCTCCACGCGGCAATACTGCGCGCCATCAACGCCATGATGAGCAACCGGGAGAAACTCGTCGGCATCCTCAGAACCAACCTGTCGGCGACCTTGTCCGAAAAAAACGGCGACACCGTTAATCCTCTGATCATAGAAAACAGAATCCGTGAGCTGGAAGGCATCACAATGGAGCTGGTGACCATCGCGCAGAAAAACGGCAACTCCGAAAATTATGAGAGCAAATTCACTGCGCTTAAAGATGAGATCGGCATCCTGCGCCAAACGCTGGAGCAATGCCGGGCCAAGCAAAACGGTCCGGATGAGCTGACCCGGCGGATCGACGATATCTGCAGGGCGCTCCAAAACGCTCCCTTTGAATCAACGGAATACAGCGACAGCGTCGTGCGGCAGCTCATCGACACCATCAAGGTGGTCAACGAGGATAAGCTGCTCATTATTTTTAAGGGCGGCATCCAGATGGAACAGCCGCTCACCGGATATGAAGGAGATGAGATGGATGAAGCATCCTAAAACCAAGGCAGGCAAGAAAAACCGGCCGCAGGATTCCAGCCCCAGGGTAGCGATTTATATGCGTGTCGGCAGCGCGTCGCAGTTGGAAAATCAAAGCCTGAAACAGCAAATAGCCCGCTTCGGTTTTATACGCGGGACAATGAATTTCATGCAAAGCGGAAAATAGCGCACCCCTTCAGCGGAGCCAGACAGCTCCGCTTTTTCTATGGTAACAGCAAGCATCATGCGACAAACGAAGCATTAAGCGAATTGCTTAGCAAGGAGAATCTGGTCAGAGATTATGTTTATATGTATGAAAGACTCCATTGAAAGAAATCTCAATATGTAGTTGCTCTTAAAAAAACGTCATATTCGATAATTTGGTAGAGCGGTTCCTTCATGCGTTTGCCTTGTCGATAAGGTCGCAGCCAATGCCTTCTCTCCACTCTGAATCGTTACTAATGAAAATTGTTTTTCGCATTTAACGCATTTTCATGTTTTAGATCCAACTCTTGACATATTTCGGTTAAACGAATAAAATATATAGTTAAGATGGGTGAATTGGAGGATGTCGAAATGAACGGTTATATGACAGTCGAAGAAGCGGCAAAAAAGTGGGACGTAACCGAACGACAAGTCCAAATTTGGTGTAAAGACGAACGTATTGAAGGGGCAACAAAGTTAGTTCGGATTTGGCTGATCCCTGAAAACGCTAAGAAACCCACAGCAGACAGGCGTAAGCCGCATATATAAGGTTTTAGGTGTAGGTCTGACTGAAATACCATAAATGAAGGGGGTAGCGTTGTGGCTCGGCATACACAAGAGCAAATTAGCTATAACATGAGTCGCATACGCGACCGTGACACAAAAATCGAAATTCTTCTCCGTGAAGAATTGATTCGCCGTGGTATAACAACATTTATCACCAACAACATTGCTATTGAAGGCAAGCCAGATATAGCGTTCCCTGCCAGAAAAATTGCGATTTTCTGTGATTCTGAATTCTGGCACGGTTATGACTGGGAAAACAAAAAAAGAGAATTTAAGAGCCATGAACAATTTTGGATTCCCAAGATTGAAAAGAATATGGCCAGAGATACATATGTATCCCAAGCATTACGGGACTCCGGATGGCAGGTTCTGCGTTTTTGGGGCAAAAAAATTGAAAAGGATGTTATGGCTTGTGCCGATGAAATTGAGGCCATACTGCGAGTTGATCCTGTTCAACCGTATAGAGCCATTGACCTCTGTGCCGGAATAGGCGGTATCCGTCGGGGGTTTGAGCGTGGTATGGGTGTGAGAACGGTTTTGTCCGCCGAGATAGATGATTACGCTTGTAAGACATATGAGCATTTGTTCGGCGAAAATCCCAAAAATGACTTGACGGCGGATGCGTTTAAAGCACTTGTCGAGCAAATTGAGTACGATATACTGTTAGCCGGGTTCCCTTGCCAAACCTTCAGTCGTGTCGGTCTCGGCGAGGGATTCGAAAATGAAGAGAAAGGGCAAATTTTCTTCCATATTGCCGACATCATCAGGCGTACACGTCCAGCGGCATTTTTCCTTGAAAATGTTGACCATTTGGTTACCCGAGATAAAGGGAAAACTTTTAAACTGATTATAGAAACACTTGAAAAAGAACTGCAATACAAGGTGATCGGCGTTACTTTGAACGAAGACGGTACACCGACATATATTCCCCGGGATTTTGTGCGAAATTCCAGAGCGTTCGGCGTTCCGCAAAACCGACCGCGTACCTATATAATCGGATTTGACAGAGAACGTTTCAAACCCGAAAAATTGGCACTACTCCCAGAAGAATTGCCGAATGGTCGGGAACAACAGCTATATGAAGACTTAAACGGATTATTGGAGCAAAATGTCGATCCAAAGTATTACATGGCTTCCGGGTATTTTGAAACTCTTATCCGGCACCGTGCAAGACAGGAAGGGCGCGGATACGGATTCGGGTACAGAATCGTCAATGAGCCAGAAATCGAACACCCGATTGCCAATACCATTCTTGCAACGGGAGGTTCCGGCAGAGAGCGTAATCTGATCCGTGATCCCCGTGAAGGAATAGCCGGGATGGTAATCAACGGCAAAAAAACGCCACTTAACGACCAAGGAATCCGTGTAATGACTCCCACTGAGTGGGGAAAATTGCAGGGCTTTATTAATTACGGTTTCTTGATGGAAGACGGAACGGAGGGCTTTTCTTTCCCGGACGGGATACCCGATGTCCAAAAATATAAACAGTTTGGAAATTCCGTTACGATCCCCGCAGTCGAAGAGATGGCGCGCTTTATGCAAAGGTGCTTTAATATCCTCTGTGCGGATGAGGCGCAAGGAGGGTGTGAATGACCATGACAAACAAGCAGGCATTTCTCCGTCTGATGGACAAGTGTGATATTTACTTCGAGGATTCGCTGATTTCAAAAGAGCGAATCGTTCAAAAATACGCCGAGTTTTTTGCCTCTTCATTCGGCGAACATACGCACTCTTTGTCGGTTGCCCAGCATACTGGATCGGTGTGCTTTGATGTCGTATCCTTTCTGATAGCGGCTTTGGGATGTTTGGCTCTTAATGAAACCGATAACGATGAGGTCATACGTTCTTTTGAAGACGGTCAAATTGTACTATTATCCGGCGATAAGATCAAAGAACGATGCCTGTGGAACGGATTTGCTAAGAAGGGCAACAGTTCCGATTTTGAGGTGTCGGATTTTGACAACGCAGAGTATGCTGTGCTTGAACAGCCATCAATCTCCGCGAAAAAGTATGTTCCGAGAAACCGTTGGAACCGCATATCTCCTTATAACGGAACTTCTACCCGCACAGATGGGCGCGGGCTTAGGAGAGCTAAATCCAACCGTAACGAGTTTATTTCTTACTTATTTGAGGTACCCATTGCATCAATACCGAGCGTCGTAGGTGTTTCCACGGTTATTGTAACCGACCGGGAAGTTTTCAGGCGTATTGCCGACGGTGTGCGTGTAGAATACGGAGAAGGCAAATCAATCGGATTGCTTGATCTTGTCACAGTTTCGTACTATACATCTAATTTGGAAGAACACCAATATGGGGCAAATCCGGCAAAAACCGAACCGAGTCTGAAGATTACGTCCAGAATCTCCGCAGCTCGGGATTTGGTGTTGGACAAAAGCGGCAATAAGACGGTCGGGTTTATGGTTATCGGTACGGATACCGTTGCAAGTGGCAATTCGGAACTTACCGAATTACTTGAACGCAAATCGTTGAAATTCTCTATGCTTACCTCGTCTGTTGATTCGGATGTCGCGCAGAAAATCATCGAATCGCAGAATGAGGCTTCAATATTTGTATGTACGAAAGAATTTTTGTTACAGCACTCGGAACTCCCTAAAATAGAGAATCCCGTAACGACCGAACTGAATTCTCAAATTGAAAACATTGTAAACAATGATGTTTCACTTATTACTGTCGAAGGAATGTGTTCTTGGCAGGAAATCAAAACACTTAAGAATGCTCTGTTTGCCATAAAACGTTCTGACATTAGAAGTGAAGAAAAAGACGATTTTATCGTTACTGCGCATGCATTGATAAACTTGATATTGACGGCTGTATTTCCTCTGGAGTGTCTAAATAAAGCATTAGAGTGCGCAGAGTTTGTTTCGAGGTCAAGGGCAATCGCACCTTCAACAAAACTCAGTGAACTCTGGAGGCTCGCAGATAAACCGACGGAGTTGATTGATCAGTTTCTTATCGTCGCTGATATCATTGACCGCCTATATCATTCGGTATGGACAGCTTGCCCAAAATATGACGCTCTTATGGACTTGCTTGGAAAGTATGCCGATAAAAGAATCGCTATAGTCGTTCCGAAAGCATACTATGTAGATATGCTGAAATTGAATGATTCGATAAACAAAAAATGTGCCGCAATCATAACAGCAAACCGCTTCAACGGCTCGGAGCGATATGATGTTGTCATTGCTGTCGGGGATTTTTCGGGATCGCATTTTAATCCCCTTAAGTGCCGTGCCGCATCGGATATACTCATTTTGCTTTATGACGGGGAGGAGCGGTCTTTTAGATATAAAAAACGGAAAGCTGATTTCTACGAAAAAAGCATCAACGCCAGACTCAGTCTGGAAACAGACGAAGATGATGAAGATGAACCCATCGATGATTCCAAATTTGACGATGTGGCATTCATCGTTGCTGAAGACAACAACTTGAATCAATATATCAATACGATAACTTCCTTTGATGTTTGTTCTTTTGCGCAAAGGATGTCGGGCTATTCCGGTAATGCCCCTACTTCGGAGGTTTATGCCGTAGGTCATTTTCTGAGCGGCGAACAAATATTGTTTACCCGCTATTATCAAGCCGTTGTTTTTGACGAAGCGGGCGAAACTGTTGAGGAAAAGGACGTGGATTCACTTCGGTCGGGTGATACCGTTGTATTTGCCAAGCGTGACGATAACACAAAAAACATGGTGGATTATATTTACGAACAATTGCATAGGGCGGGCAGGTTATCCGACAAAGTCCTTGACGCGACAGAGAAAGCCCAGTATTGGAAATTGGCTTTGCGTGAATACAAAGATATACACGGTCTCTCCTACAGGGATTTGGTAAAAAGGCTCAGAGGCTTTGGCTCATCAATTCAGGAAGTGTCCGTAAGGCAGTGGCTAATCGAAGAAAGCCATATTGTCGGTCCGAGAGAGGAAAATACTCTGGTACAGATCGCAAATCTCACACAAGATCCGTTTCTCCTCGAATCCCCCCATGCTTACTTTGAAGCATGCGAAATTGTGCGCAAACAGCGTAAAAATATCCTGAAGCTAATCGGAAAGGCGATTGTCGATAGGTTCAGCGGTTTCGTGCCAACGGATGATAAGCTATTGGAATTCATTTTTGAGAATGTAGGGGCTCTGTCGGAAACTCTGGAGTTGGAAGATGTCTCCGTTCTGGACAAGCCGGTGTCTATTCCGGCTAACTTCACCAACAGACCAATAAACGACATGGAGGTTAGGCTATGACTCACAGTGAAATCAGAGAGCAAATGATCGCTGCCCGCGATGAATATATCAATCTGGTAAAAAGGGAATTGTTTGGACCGGGATCAGAGTTTTCGGTTCCCGATGCCGAACATGAACTTATATCCAGCAGTCCTACATCGCGCTATTCCGTGGGAATCCTGTATCCGCAGGGAAATCAAGTGAATCAGGATAACGACGAGGCCGTTCCCCTGACGGGCGACGGCAAAGATGATGCCGGTGAAGAGATACAGAATGAATCCGACGAGGTCGGACAAGAACCTTCAGGTGAAACGAAAATGGATAGGTTTGCCGAGAATGACGAGACTGCAGACGAGAATCTCGACGAAGAAGTGGGTTTGTCTGCACAATACATGCCGTCATCCATGGGGATAACCTTTCTTGTGAAAGGCAATGCTGATACTGTCAGGGGCAGAGCTTCATTTGCAATGTACAGAAACGCAAAAATACCAGACTGCATAATCCCCTTTTGCCCGGACAATCCCGATGATTACTCCGTTCCGGCACAACTGTCACACAAAATTGCCTACGACAAAGAAAATCGGGTACTTCGCCTCATTGATTCCGTTAAGGTTAAAGATGTATCTGCCGTTAAACATGACATTCCCGACAACTTGGTAAACGTCGCTTATCGCTTTGCCGATTTCTGCAAAAGTGGATTTGTGCGCGAGCCGCACGAAATCGAATTTGAGCTGGATTTTTCCGGAGGTGACTACATCGATCGCAATAAGGAACTCGACGGCACCACCGCAAAAATTACCGCTCTGCGGGCAAAAGTACAAGACGGGCTTTGGTCGGTTACGATTATGTTTGTTAACGGTTTGACGGAAATCCCCGCCAAAGACTATCATTGCCTTTTCCAGCCCAAAATCGAGATTTCATCCGCCGATAACAGTTTTGTTTTTGTGGAAACAAATCTTTACGCCGATCAGGCGAGTATGGACGAAGAAGAATGTTCACTTGAATTGCTGTATCGGAACAAGAAAATTTATGGAACGGGGCTCGGGGTTGCCGTTGATTGGAAAATCGACGGCAACGGAAAAGGTATTCTCTGGAGCGAATACTTTCCACAAGCCGAAGTTCCACAGATGAGCTTTGACTTGCCTCAAAATGATATTGTTTCGACATCTCAACTGTCCATGAAGTATCTTTCGGATTTGGGTGCCTCGGACAAGTCACAAAAGCTATCAGCGTTGAAGGGACTTGTGAGTTTGTACGAGGCATGGGTTAACAATTTGGAATCCGTAGCAAAAACACTTGATCCGCGCTACAAGTCAGCCGCAGCCGTCAATATCTCAGAATGCCGAAAGGCTTACGCGAGAATGTATGAGGGTATCCAGACACTCGAAATAAACAATCAGGCATACTCCGCATTTCTGCTCGCAAATCGCGCCATGTTTATGCAGAGAACCCATTTGGGAATGCAGGAGAAAACATCCGGCAAGGAAAGGTATCCGGGCGATGTAGAGATTTCTTCTCTTCTGCGTGATATGGATTACTATAAGTGTGACGATAGTAATGCAATATGGAGACCGTTCCAAATTGCGTTCCTGTTAATGGATATTAACTCCATTGTCAAAGAAGACTCTCCTGATCGTAATCTGGTAGATTTGATTTGGTTTCCGACGGGCGGCGGCAAGACGGAAGCTTATCTCGGATTGACGGCGTTTACAATTTTTTATCGCAGACTGGTTTATCTGTCGGACTCGGCAGGAACCGCTGTCATTATGCGCTATACTCTGCGCCTACTCGCGGCTCAGCAATTCACAAGAGCCGCCACACTGATTTGTGCCTGTGAGTACATACGGAGCGATGGATCGAAAAAATACCCCACTTACTCGTTGGGGTCGGAATCTATAACAATCGGACTTTGGATCGGCGGTACGCATATCCCAAACAAAAATACGGGCGGCAAAAGCAGCGCCAAAGCCCATCTGGATGAATTGATCGGGGCTAACGCAACGAACATCCGCTATGCCTTGGAGCGCCACAACAAATTCCAAGTCCTTAAATGCCCGTGGTGTGGCACCAAGATGATCAAATCCGTGGAGGACAAACGGCTTATCGGACAATGGGGTTATGCTTTGAAAAACAACAAGCATTTTTATCTCCACTGTACACACGAGGACTGCCCCTTTGAAGCACGTTTGCCTATTCAAATCATAGATGAAGAATTGTATGAATCTCCGCCGACTTTGTTGTTCGGCACCGTGGATAAGTTTGCCATGATTCCGTGGAACGGCGATGTAGGTGCTTTTTTTGCCGCAGGGCGCAACGGTCGCACCCCAGAGCTTATCATTCAGGATGAGTTGCATCTGATTTCGGGTGCACTCGGAACAATCGTCGGCTTATACGAAACTGCCGTCGACGCTTTGTGCTCGCAGAAGGGTGTAAGAACAAAAATAATTGCTTCCACGGCGACGATCCGCAGAGCGAAAGAACAGTGTTCTGTACTGTATGACCGCGATGTGGTTCAGTTTCCTGCACCTGGATTAAATGCCGAAGATTCATTTTTTGCACGTGAGCGTGAAATTTCTCTTGAGGACGGCGTATTCGGACGAAGGTATGTCGGAATCATGCCATCCGGGAAAACAAAGGCAATGGCCGAAATCAGGGCGATGGCTGACTTGTTACAAACGGTTTATACAATGAAACTCCCCGATGCGGTCAAGGACAAGTTGTGGACACTGACAGTATATTTCAACAGTCTGAAGGATTTGGGCAAAGCCTCCACTCTTGTGGATGATGACGTTAAGGACTTTATAGTCCGTATGGCGAACAGAATGTTCCGTTCGAGAAGGCTTATTGTCCAGGCAGATGAGCTTACCAGCCGTGTCACAACAACAGGGCTTAACGAAACGCTGGATAAGCTTGAAAAACTTGAGTATTCGATGCAGAACATTGAAAATCATCGTTACGCATCAAGCGTTTTGCTTGCAACAAATATGATATCGGTAGGAATAGACGTCGCAAGATTGAATGTGATGCTCATGGTGGGTCAGCCAAAGTTAACCAGCGAATACATTCAGGCATCCAGCCGTGTTGGGCGTTCTTATCCGGGCACAGTATTTGTTCAGTATGACGCAACAAAAAGCCGTGACCGCTCGCATTATGAGCGTTTCAAGCCGTATCATGAATCCTTCTATCGGTTTGTCGAGCCGACAGGGGCAACCCCTTTTTCAAAACCTGCTCGTGATCGTGCGCTTCATGCGGTTCTGACATCAATAATGCGCCACCGCGATCAGGTTGCGCTTGTCCACGACAAGGATGCAATACAGTTTGACGAGGACTATTTTGCCGCCGATATACGGTCGATCAAAGAGTTCGTTTTAAACCGGGTCAGGAATATAAACAGCCGGGCAAACAACGGGCTTCGGGATGATGTTTCAGACATTGAGTCTGAGATCGAAGAGTTCTTTCATAAATGGCAAAGAATCGCCCGCGATTCTCAGACGAAAAAAGTGCCGTTTGGTTTCGGCTACAAGTTTATTGTCGCTCCGTTTTCCGGCACTGAACGACGTTTATTGAAACAATACAATTCTTCGGGGAAAGATGATTCGTATGAAACGCTTACATCGATGAGAAATGTGGATACCCCGGTTCGGGGTAAAGTCGTAATTTGGGAGGAGAAGAACAATGGCTGAACAAGTCGCAGAAAAAGTCAATCTTAACGAAGTCACACATTCGGTCAGGGCTTCTCAAGCCGTGCTCCAATACGGTGTCGGGGCAATGGTTGATTTTCCGGATCAAACACTTATGACCGCTGCTCCCGAATATTGGAGCGGAAAAGCCAAAATTGATGATGAGAGGTTTGCCAAAGCTCTCGGCGTTGATTTTTTTGCCGTGCCGACCGATATTTCTTATGCCAGATTTCCCGAATGGTATTTTTGCCCCAAATGTCGTAAATTTCAGCCGATTTCAAAATGGTTGAACGAATATAAACGCAGGGCGAATCAAAGGTCACAGCAGTCTGATGCATATATGGTCAAGCATATGCAGTGTCAGGATTGCCGGCAGGATTTGGTCGTCGCCCGTATCGTTACCGTTTGCGAACACGGTCACATCAACGATTTCCCTTGGGTGGAATGGGTTCACAAGATCGCAAAAAAACCTGTTTGTGCAAATCCGAGGCTCAGCTTCAAGACGGGAGCTTCTGGTACCGAGGGTTTGGAAGGCTTGAGCGTGTCCTGTGAAGAATGCCATGCTTTTGCAACTCTAAAAGGGGCATTCGACAACGGAAAATTTGAAAATCTGGATAAGGATGCCGAAGAACCGCAGTTTCGCTGCCGGGGCGGACATCCGCATAGACACGAAAAAGAAAAGTGTCTGCTTTATCCTAAAACTGTTCAACGCGGCTCATCATCCGTGTATTTCCCCGTCGTGTACAGTTCGCTTGTAATACCGCCGTATGCCGACAGAATTAATGCAAAAATCGTTAACAGCCAAGCATTTGAGAGAGCCGAAACCACTTTGTCGCAGTTGCCCGATATGAAAGATGTCATTCTGCAATCCAAATTCTCGGGTTGGATTAAAGAAATCGCCTTAGAAATTGGAGCAAGCGAATCCGATGTTGAAGTAATTCTGCGCAGAAAGTGGTTTGAACAGGGCGGCACAGAAATAGATGTAATGAGTGTCCAGTACCGCGCAGAAGAGTATGCTGCATTGAGCGGTGAAATGGGTGCAGCAAGCTCTTTGGGGGAATTCTCACGCGAAGCTATGCCCATTTCAGATTATGGCTTGCCTCATGTTAAATCCATCTCGCTGATTGACAAGGTTCGTGTGGTAAACGCTTTAATCGGATTTTCACGGCTCAATCCCGTAATGCGTAAAGAAGATCCCGGATTTGTTCATGTCAAAAAGCCGGAAACAAGATGGTATCCTGCCTACGAAGTTCGCGGCGAGGGGATTTTTATCGAGTTTGAGCAATCCGACATTGACCGGTGGATTGCAAGCAATCCACAAATAACCGAGAGAGCGGATCGAATCAACGCCAATTATGCGCAGTCTTTTATCGGTCAATCTTATCCGCGTGAGATTACGCCGAAATTTGTCATGCTTCACACTTTGTCGCACCTGCTCATAAAACAACTGAGCTTTGAATGCGGATACAGCATCGCTTCATTGTGTGAGCGGATTTACTGTGCCGAAGCATCCGAAGGTAGGCAAATGGCTGGAATATTCATATATACCGCAAGCGGGGACTCTGAGGGAACCTTGGGCGGTCTTGTCAGGCAAGGTCGCCCAGATGCTTTTCCGCGAGTCTTTAAAAAAGCCATTACCGGGGCAAAAACATGTTCCAATGATCCCGTATGCATACTCAGCCATGGGCAGGGGCGTGAATCCTTAAACTTGGCGGCTTGTCATGCTTGTGCTTTGCTTCCTGAAACCTGTTGTGAAGAAAGAAATGCATTTTTGGATCGCGGTTTGATTGTCGGAACTTTTGATGAGTACGATTTCGGGTTCTATAAAAACTTCATAACGTAAATTTAAAGATGGTAGAAAAATGAATGACTGTTAATGCTTATTGTTATACGATCATTACGGCTTATGATTGCCATATCAAGTAGGCAACTTAAAAGATTTTCTGAGGGAGAGCATCATTTCATTGAAGAAATGAGAACTGGTTAAAAGGAGGAATTGTGTGGAGGTCATTAACATCATAGAAGCGCTCCGGGCGAAACGGGCTGTGTTTCACTCCGAAGCGGATTTTCAGTTTGCCCTTGCTTGGGAGATTCAGCTGCAATACCCCGATGCCTCCGTCCGGCTGGAGTACCCGCCCCCGGACGACCCGACGAAATACATTGATATCCTCGTCCGGCTTGGTGATGACGTTTATCCGATTGAGTTGAAGTACAAGACGAAGTTGTTCAGCGCAATGGTGGATGGCGAGCCATATTACCTAAAGAACCACGGCGCTCAGGACGTCGGCAAGTACGACTTTGTAAAGGACATCTGCCGCATTGAGGCTTTCCGCGAACACGTCGTAGGCTACAAGGAAGGCTATGCTATCTGGCTGACAAACGATCCATATTACTGGAACGTGCCGAAGAATGACACTGCCGGATATGCAGCCTTCAGCGTTCACAACGGCGCCGTAAAGAACGGAACGATGGCCTGGGGTGCAAGTATGAATGAGGGCTCCATAAAAGGTCGGGAAAAGCCTCTCGCTCTCTCCGGCAACTACCGCATCGACTGGCAGGACTACAGCCGGGTGAATGCAAAGAGCGGCGTGTTCATGTATGCAGTGGTGGAGGTGGGCAAGTAATATTCGCATTTAAGTAAAGGGAGGAGAGGTGCCCCGATGAATCATCCAATATATCAAAGCAAAATGTTGGACTTTCTGAACCGGTTTCCGAATACCGGGGTTATGATTCCAGTGCATGGCCACACAAAGCAATTTGACACAGACGCCTTTTTCCAAAGCAGGCTGTTTCCTTTGGATGAAGCTGAGGAAAACATGAAAACCGACGATACAAATCACTGGGGTAGTTCCTATCCAAGCTTCACCCAATATGGTTCCGGCGAAGTTGTATATTCTCGATTTGATGTTGAGAGCAAAATGGAGCCTTTTGTTATCATGCGGGAGTACAATGGGATTTACCCTGACGAAGTGGAGATCTGTGAAGAGTTCCGTCTTCTTAATAACTTGTTTTTTGATCGGACTAAAAATCAATATATCGACCCTGAAAACGAGGTGGTCGTCGCTCAAATCGAAGGCGACCTTGTATCAGTACATAAGAAATATCTAAAGCGGTATCTGTCCGTCAAAAATATGGTGATGATCGTCCATGTGGATAGTCGATATTTTTTGGATGTGGTCGATCCGTCCCTTACGCCGGAAAGCCACACAGAACAAAACGAAGAAAAGCTATATACGTTTCAATTAGGCGCTTTAAGAACTGCCCGCGAGCGCTCTTATTCAATGATATATGCGAAGACAGTAATTAGAGGTGTCCCCTTGTCGGAATGCGGGTATTGGCCGTTCAATGAAGCCGACAAGAGATATGAAGAGTTCATAATAGGGGTCGATGAAGACGGCAATGAGACCGCATTCACATGCAACCCGGACAAACTGGATAATTACTTTGGGAAAAACCCTGAAGCGCCACACTACCTCACCCCCGTATTTTTTAACCGCGAAGTACTTAAAAGATATTATGACAGACCAGACCGATACACTATATCTGAAGGGATAATCCGATGTGGAATTTGGTGGAGCTTGTATATTGACAATGTGAGATCTGATTATGTTTCGGCATATCTTGGTGATCTGGGGAGATATTTGCCTGACTACAAGGAGCAGCAACACTGGAAAACACATAACATTGCCATCGATGGTGAGTTGAGCGAAAGCAAGATTGCCCGCGATTTTCACGGGCAATGGACTTCCGGCTCAGAATCACCGCTATTCAGCTTTCAGACGAAATACCAAGCACTCAACAAGAAATTCAACGACAATATCGGGTGGCCATTATTCCTACCCCTGGATGATGATGACAGATATAACTTACAGGGGCTTCGCATCCCATTGCTCGAATCACAGCCTGAGTTCGATATACAAGTGCTCTCACTGGTCAAGGTGATGCTTGACTCGCTGAATGAGAAACAGATTCAATCTCTGCTTCCCACCGCACAAGACAGAATTGTCGGAAGCATATCGAAAATAGAAAAGTGGTTTGAGACGACTGGAGTCCAAGGATTTCAAGACATCATTAAATTTCTCAGAAACCTACAAGAGCTACGCTCTTGCGGCACTGGGCATCGAAAAGGCAAGGGGTACGTGAAGATTTCAAAAGAATTTAAGATTGAAGAGCTCGGTTATGCTGACGCTTTCGTCCGCATCCTCACTCAGGCTGTGGGATTTCTGAATTTTATCGATGAAAATTTGGCTACGCTCGTTAAGTCGAATACTTAGCCGATATATGGGGGTGCTTGAATGGCGATTGAATTATTGGATCAGAATCACCGGGATGCGATCATCGATGCTTTTGAGAAAGCACAGCAGCGTATCAGGATCATCAGTCCCTTCGTCCAGGAAACCATGACGAGATACCTTGCGGATGCGGCGGCCAAGGGTATTTCATCCCAACTGATCACGCGCTTTTACCGGGAGGATTTCATTAAATCCGTGAGCAGCCTTACAGCGCTGAAGAATCTCCAGACTGCAGGAGCTGATATATACGCACTTAAGGACCTTCATGCAAAGCTATATCTCTTTGATGACAACGTCGCCATCATCGGTTCGGCCAATTTCACCAGTGGTGGCTTTGGCAACAACGTCGAGCTTTCGCTGTACATAGAAGATGAGTACGAACTAATTGAACGACTCTCTAAATACTTCGATCAACTGATATCCACCATCCAGACAGCAGGTGATTTCCGAATCACCGATGCTAAAATCGAAGAAGAAAGCCTTATCGTCCAAAAGGCTATTAAAGGCCGTGATCATACCAGTAAGCCGAATCCCATACGCTTTGGGGCGGAAGTAGCCACCCAGGTACCCATTGTCACCCCTGTGGATGAAGTGGAAAATATCCTCGGTGTTCCCGATGAGAGCATTTCGGCGGTGCTGAAATTCGAGGGGGCAGCGCACCGGCGCATCGATCCCGACGGCAAATATGAGCCGAACCATTATGACCTGAAAGGGATTTACTTTACGGCTTCATCGAAGTCTCCCCGAAGCCTGACGGCGGACACCACTGTTTTTCTTTCCGCGGTCAGTTGGGATAAAGCAGGGGCGGGTACACCGATCATCGTCGGCAGGGCGAAGACGAGAGGCTATGACCCGAATAACGTCACCGATCCGGCTCTGATCAAGGAACACCCCTGGGCGGTAGATTATCCGTACTATGTAGAGCTATATGATATCGAGACCGTCGACACGGAAATACGGAACTGTATTTCTCTGAATGATCTCATTGCGGAGGTCGGGCATAAGTTATACCCAAGCACCAAAAACGACCCGTCGACACCAATCCCGAGTCTAAGGACACGGCACCACCAAAAGGCGTATATTGCTATAACTCCTCACGCCGCCAATAGAATCGATACGATGCTTGAAAGCCTATTTAAGCAGCACGGCAAATCAAGGTTTTAGTGGCATCTATATTTACCTAACTTCTCATAAAACTTTAATAGAATATTAGTTTTATTATCCAATGAAAATTTAACGGCTAAAAAGAGCATCAAAAGGGTCCAATAGGTTGAAA
>Ga0255340_1001073_pt1 | contig 38815 bp, 28 predicted proteins | sample wastewater_treat_7_FD_192417 | JGI IMG/M metagenome (GOLD analysis project Ga0255340, IMG submission 192417) | Wastewater microbial communities from Lulu Island WWTP, Vancouver, Canada - plant10 | ecosystem: Engineered > WWTP > Wastewater > Unclassified | place: Canada: Vancouver, British...
TTAATTCTGATTTGAAGAACAAGATTAGAAATCACAATGGGTTAAGATGGGATAGAAGAGCAAGAGTAATACACTTTTATCTACTAAACCAGTCAAACTAGCACCACAAATTGACCATTACACCTAATTTATATTTGGTAAAGAAACTTAAGACTCCTATCAACAATGTAGTATTTACTAATGCACTTCCTAAGAAAGTAGAGATTGCAAACTCTGTATCACCATGTGCTGCTCCAAATGTACTAATTACAATATCAGGTAATGCTGTACCTATGGAAATTAGAGTAAAACCGATTAGAAAACCACTAATCTTTAGTTTTTTTGCAATAGCTAGAGATTGATCAACAAAAACCTCAGCAGAGACTACTAACACAGCAAGACAAATAATGGCGTATAGAAGATGGAGCATATAAATATATTACATTAAAAGGGGGTTATTGACAACGGAGAGAGTGGGATTCGAACCCACGGTATGATTTCTCATACGAACGCTCTCCAAGCGTTTCCTTTCGACCACTCAGGCATCTCTCCAAATCTAAAGTATTCTATCAAATATCGTTGATTTCATCTAGTTATTATGATAATTTGTATAGTATGAAAAAACTGCTTAGTTTCATTGTTTTGGTTGTAGTTGTATTTTTACTCTTCTCTGGTACAAAAAAGGTATTTATTGGAGCTAAAAGTATCTTTGGTAAATACAAAGAGGAAGTAGTAGCAGAGGATTTATCTAATATTGCAATTGACACAAGTACAGAAGAAGTTAAAGGAGAAAAGAAGGAAGGAGTAATGATACCTTCTTACTGGAAGAGTGGTGTTAATGTAGAAGAGAATGATTATCTTAAAGGATATATTCCCTCTATTAAAACCTTTCAGGAGTATATATCTACAAAAGATAGTATCTTGTTTGGAGGTGTTAAACAGGTAGAACTTTTTACAGATTACAGAGAAAGTGTTAATGAATTATCAGGCTCTAATACTATTTTAGTTGATAGTATAGGTAACGAAAGTAGTTACTTTAGTTGGTCAGATGATAATTGTTTTGTTTTTGAAAAATCTTTTAATGGAGAAGATATTTTTGTATGTGATAATTGGGTAAATTGGATGAAAAGAGAGATTGAAAAACCTATGTTTGTCTTAACAGAGTGTAAAATTAGAGGTACTACAGGAAAATGTTTGTTTCTAGATTATTCTAATGTATACTTTTTAGAGAAGAGTTCTACAGATACTAGGTGTATGTCCAAAGAGTATTCTGATGTATGTAGTGTTGAGAGTTATAGAGAATTAATTAAGATATAATTTTAAAAAACTGCCTTATGAAGAAGATAGTAAGCACAATTATAGTTGTTTTTCTTCTTTTAATTTCCTTTTCAAAAGTTTCTTTTGCTGGAGATTTAGAAGTAGTTAAAGAACAAAATGGTAAAACATGTATTGATTTAGCAACATATTATGAAGATGCTAATATTACTAGTCAGGCTATTACAGGAAAGGTACAAAGTTTAGATTCTGTAAAGAAGGCAGAAAATATTGCAGCTTTTACTAATATTCTTAGTTTGTTTTTAGGAGACAGTATATTTTGTGTGAATGATGAAGAGGCAGCTGCAAAGAGTATGGGTTTAAAATCTGATGGTCTCTTGGGTTATGTAAATAATCTAAATACATCACTTCTTAGTAGTCTACCATCTGTAAATGTTTTAGATCATTTAGCAGAAGAGTTTGTTCCTGGTTATTCTGGAAATAATACAACATTGGCACAAGATCCATGTGGCAGAGAACCCAATCCTGTGTATGATGCAGGTAATTGGCAAATATGGAAAGATTGTATGGATCAGCATGGTTTATCAACTACTACAATACCAACACAAGATTCCTGTGGGGATGAGCCTAATCTTACACATGAACCTGTTAAGTGGCAGGAATGGAGAAACTGTGTGAGTCAGAACCTTCAATTAACTAGTAATATGACAGATGATGAAAAAGAGAACACTTCAAAAGTTTTTAATAAGGCTGGTTCTTTGTTCATGCAGAATAGTCAGTTTCAATCTAATTTACAAGCTCAAGTGCAAGCTGCAAACACAGTATATGGTTCACAAAGTGGCTTTGAATATTTAAAAAATCTAAAAGTGGACATCTTATGGTCAGAAACTAGAAATATTGCATATCTGTTTTTTGTTGTAGCTATGATTATTATTGGTTTTATGATTATGTTTAGAAAGAATCTTCCTGGACAGGTAGTTGTTTCTGTTGGTAATAGTATCCCAAGAGTTGTTCTTTCCCTTGTTTTAGTGACTTTTAGCTTTGCTATTTCTGGCTTAATGTTGGATATGGGAAGACTTGGAATGTTAGCAATTAACAGAACATTTGTTGCAGCGGAGACGAAAATAGGTGGTGGTAAGGTGGAGGGGGTCGATATTAGTAGTGTTACCCGACTCACCGACCAAGCACTATATTATTTAGAGGGTCAATCTATGTGGGATTCTAATTTGCCTTCGAATGTCCAAAATGCACTTAATGGGGCAGAAGATATTATTACCAACAATGAAGGTTTAGGAAAGACCTCTTCTGTTGCATTTAGAATAGGTATTAACTTGCTAATTGCTACTCTCTTAGATACTGGAGAAGAAACAGAGGTTACAGAGCTTCCTATGGTTGGAGCAACAGGTCCTCTTGAGTTAATTATAGACCTTGCTATGTCGGGGATTAAGTACTTTACCTTGGCTAAAGCTGCACGTTTAATCCTGTTATTACTTATTGCTCTGTATGCTTCTGTTAGGTTGTTTATAACAATGTTTACAACATATGTTAAAATCATTATAAATACTGTTATAGCTCCATTACAAATAGCTTTGGGAGCTGTTCCTGGTAATGAATTATCAATTACAAGGTGGTTTAAGACTGCAGCTTCAAATGTACTTGTATTTGTTGTGATTATTGCCATTCTTGCTTTCTCTAAATTTTTAAGCATTGCAATGGATCCTGCCAAGTTTAACTTCTTCGGAACTAAAGGGGTCTTCTTCCCTGAATGGCTTGTTCATACAAAAGGTATCCTTGTTGTTGCTGGTTATCTATATGCTTCAAATGCTCCTTCCATAGTAAATGGTTTTATGAATATAGAGCAGAGTAAAGCAGCAATTGGAGAGAATGTTAAAAAGAGTGCGAGTAAGATTCCTTTGATAGGTAGTATGTTTAATAAGTAAAAGTATCTTTTATGAATAAGGTAAAAAAAACAACCAGCAGTTCATATGATACTGTTTTTGACTTTATCTTCTCTGTTCAACAAGGTAAAACAAACAAACCTTTCCGTAAAGTTCAACCAGAGTCAGGAGTATATAACTCGGCATTAATAGAGATAGGAACTCAACCAGCAATTTATCCCCTTGAGTCCTTCTTTACTTCTGTAAATAAGTATATTGAAAGTGCAACAGGTGTAGATATAGGGGGTGGTGTTAAAGTAGGAATAGGTTCTGGAGTTTTAAATGATCCTGGTGGGCCTTCAAACAAAGAGATTGCCAAGCGTAAAGCACAAAGAAGTTATGACAGAGTAGGTGCTGGTCTGCATTATGGAATAGATGGTGCTCTTGTTTCTCTTCTTTCTAGATATAATGGGGCATCAGGAAAGACAGCATATGTGGCTGGTTCTCTTTTTGCAGATACACAAAGGGCAAAGAATGCTAGTAAGTACTCTAGTCATATATTTGGTATGAATACAGAAGAAAAAGATGATGATTTATTTAATCGAGGTGCTAGTTTGATGTCTTCTACTATTTCCAGAGTAAACCCATCTATAGAAAGGGCCAGAATAATGACCATTATCAAAGAGGGTCAGAAAATCACGGATAGAAATGAAAGAATTCGTTTTACTGTAAATAACTTGAAACTCTCAGGGATGCACAATCCAGTACAGTCAGTGAAAATAGCAGAGATGTTATGGGGGCATGATGATAAAGAACTAGGTCTTTATCGTGTTCAAGGAGAATCCACAAGAGAGAAGTTAGAAGCAATACCCTTTATTGGAGCGGATAATCAGAAATTGCAAGGAGAAGATAAAAGGGTTTTGGATGAAAAGATAAGCAAAGTCTTAATAAGTAATGTTGGTGCAAAAAAGAAGAAGAGAGAGGTTTCTAATATACTAAAGGATGCATACAAACTAGAACCTAAAGATGCTCGAGAATATGCTCAGGATGTAATATCAGTACGCGAAAATAATGCTGCAAAAATACAAAAGGTTTTAACAAGTAAAAATGATCAAAAAACCAAGAAGGGAGAAATCTACCATATACTAAAAGATGGGTATAACTTAGAATCAAAAGAAGCCAACTTCTATGCTCAAGATTTACTGTCGGAACCAAAAAAGAATAATGGGGCAGATATTGCTGAGTATGCTGTCTATAACTCTTTGGTGCTTGATACACAAAGCCAAGCTCTTGCAAAAGAGGATTACGAAACAGTAAGAACAGCTAGAGAGTCTGTAGCTAATATTCTTGATACTCATAAACATAAGAAAAGTTTGGGAACCAAAGTAGAGCACCTCTCTCTTGCCTACAACTGGATTAAAGAAAGTGGTACTTGGACAGACACTTTTCTAAGTGGAAACTGGGAGAAATTAGGTGTAAAGGAATTGGATTTTACAAAGGTTGTAGTAGAAAAAGAAGCAAAAGACGAAGAAGGAAGATTTGTTGGTAAGTATTTTGAGTCAAGTAAAACTGTTATGGGTTTGCTTATGGGGAAATTTTACTATTTACACCCAAACAACTTTATCAGAGGAGTATTCTTAGAGGGAGATTTGTTACTGAAACTTGCTACTAACAAAGATGGGGTAGTAAATAAGAAGAGTCTTGCATATTTACTTTACAATGCAAGAATAGGCAAACTTGTTACAACACTTGCAAAACCAATGCAAGTTCTTGCTAATAAGTTTACATCTATGTTAAATCCTGCTGTTATTGCTATTAAAAAGTTTTTACGTAATGTTTTGAAGAAAGTTTTAGGGACAACAGGTGTTGGGGGTTGGTTGTTAATGCATGCTATGGATTTAATTGGAGATAGAATTACATATATAATGAATCAGATAGTATTAATTCTTCTACTTGGAGTTATTGGAATTCTTTTTGTTTTTCTTGAATCAACAGGTATGGCACATTCGAATCAAACAGTTGAGTTAATACAAGGAGTTAATAACAGAAGTGATGCTGTTGTAAGTGAAGGGAATTTCACAGATACAGACTTTATATCCCCAGAATAAAAGTAAGTAGTGGCGTACCTGGCCGGAATCGAACCGACAACCTACTGCTTAGAAGGCAATTGCTCTATCCGATTGAGCTACAGGTACATTACAGAAAGCATTCTAACAAAAAATAAGGTAAAAATAAAGGTTAAAGTGTATCAGTGATAAATTCAAGGAAGATTCTACCTTGTCTTGTTGGGAAATATTTTAGCTGTTTGGGAAAACTAGGAGGTTCAAATACAATTTCTGTTTCTTTCTCTGAAAATACAAAACCCTTTAGAATCTTTATTCCCTCTTCCCATTTTTTCCCTTTTATTGCATCTATAACTGTTGCTTTTTCAATCTTTGGTTTTACAAAACCTTTTGCAACCAGTTTAATCTTTGTGCTTTCTGGTGTGTTTTCAACGACTGTTATCTCTTTCTCTATATCGTCACTTAGTGTAAGTTCTAAATCTTTTTCTGTTTCAAAAAGATTTTTCTCTTGAGCATCCTGTGTTAACAATTCTGCAATCTTATCATCAAAGCCATCTTTCATAAAGAATGTTGCATTACTGGTTGTTTTCAAGTTGAGGGTTGTTTCCTTTGCTTCTGAACCTACACTAATATCTGTTTTAATACTATCCTTTACAACATCACTTTGTATTGAATCCCCTATTATCTCCCAAGAACCACCAGACTTATCTTTTAACTCCCTCTCTCCTTCTTCTATAGCAATCTTCTTTAATTCTTCTACAGCATTGTTTACATCTACTTGAGAAAGTATACTGTATTGTTCTTTAGAACCACCGGTAATAGCTTGTTGTGCAAGGCCAATCATTTTTGATCCAGAATAGTTTTGAATAGTGAAGTTTGCACCAGCTGTAAGATTGTATTCTTCTCCAATGTCATTTGCTGTAATTTTAACAACTTGTGGACCTATTGATGAACAATCAAAAGTCATTTGTTTATCTATCTTAAATATCTTTCCGCCCGATGAAGTTAGAGTATGTCCTGCTTCTAAGATAATAGGAGGTTTGTCTGGACAACCATCTGTATCATAGTTTGTAATCATAATCTCACCTTTTGCTTTCTCTCCCCTATATGCTGTTCCAGTGGCTTTTACTGTTGAAGATCTTTCTTTTTCTACACTCTCTTTCTTGATGGGAACCCTGCCTTCTTCGAAATTAACTTCTTTAATATTTTCATCTCCAGTAAATATTTTCTCTATAGCTGCTTCTCTAGATTCAATATACATCTTAATCTTTACATATGGAGCAGTCTTGTAATAGATAAAGGTAATCAGACCTAATAAAACTAAAGCACCTACCCCACCTGAAATTAAAAGTTTTTTAGATTTTGGAGAGAGCTTTCTTCTGTTTTTCAAAACTCTTTCCTTTGAAGATGGCAAAGAATCCTTTTCTTGTTTTTTTAGGGAACTAAAATCTTTTGTTGACAGGTCTTTTACATCTTCCTGTTTTTCCTCTTTGTTTACTGTTGGTAGATCCTCATCGATACTGATAATACCTTCCACTACTGTTTTTTTGTCTACTTCATCATCCTTATCCTGTTCTTTTGGTGTTTCTTCTACAACTTCTTTTACTATTGGTTTTGGAGCTAATCTCTCTGCTCTCTTTTCAACCTCTTTCTCCCAAAGATCATCAGTGGGAAGAGTTGTTGTTTCTATTGTTGTTATACCAACAGTATGAGCATTTTTAACCCCTGTAGGATTTTTAATTATCTGTGCAATCAAAAGTTTTTCTTGTTCGTCTGCTGTTTCTTGAACTACCTTTAGGTTAATAGGACTAATTAAAAGGTCGGATTCTTCTGCAAAAGTTAAAATAATTCTTTCATTAGAAGATTCTAGGATATTGGTAACAATATCAGTTAATTCATCCTCTGTGTTTATTACAATTTTTGTTATCTTTTTATTTTCTCCTTCCATTTAAATCATGCTTGTTAATATCATATACAAATTTTGCCAAAGAGGCAGGTGTAATGTCAAAGACATTCCTTAAATCTTTACTTTCATCAGTAATACTGTCAAGTTTTTCAGGTGTGAAGAATTCAATTCTGGGTACAACTGCAAAGGGCAGTCCTTTCTTCCAAGGGAATTCTAACATAACCTCTTTTATCTCTGGTAATAGAGAACCACCACCACAAAGATAAATCTGAGTAGGAAATGATGTCACATCCTCACATAATGAAAATGCAGTTTTTAAAGTTCTCATCCACAATCTTGCAACTGGGTAAACTATCTTTTGAACTTCCTTGGCTAATTCTTTGTTTAAATCTTTTTTTGCATATTTAATCTTTCTTTGTTCTGCAATCCTGTACTCTAAATTTAGCACTTTAGCTATTTCTTTTGTAAAAGTTCTTCCTCCAAAAGCAAACATCTTTGTTTCTATAACATTTCCTTTTTCTACAACAGCAATATCTGTTGTACCTCCCCCGATGTCAATGAAGATGGCAGAAAAATCTCTGTTTGAAGAGCCTGCAAAGGCCCTAGCAACTGCAAAAGGTTGGGAAACGATTCCTAGGACATTTAGCTCTAACTCTGCTGCTACCTTGCGTAGGGACTCCACATAGGTCTTAGGTGCAAAAGATGCATAGTAATTTAACTTCACATCTTTTCCTTTGTATCCTACTAGAGTATCCACAGGCATCCCTCCAATCTCTGTCCCTGTTCTTGTTAAATGTAAAATCTCAATATCTTCATTTACCAAGCCGATTCTTTGTCCTAAATCTTCTTTACCACTTGTTTCAATTTTTGCCTCTATTTGACTAAAAATCCTCTCCTGCTCTTTTTTTGTTACCTCTTCATCAAAATTCTCTTCTCTTTGGTAGTTTACAACAATGGAAACCCCCTGGATATATTCTCCAGCAATACCCATCACAATATGTTTTGGATATTCTTCAGGGCTCAACCTATCTGTCAGTGATGTCATCGATAAACGACAATTTGTAAGCACTGTATCTAGGCTTGTAATAATTCCACTCTTCATTGCATGTTGTTGTTGTTCTACCCTAGAAACTTTTGAAATATTTACACCAAATTCGTCTACACTAAACAATACACTTTTAAGGGTTTCTGTCCCAATATCTAGAGCAACAATGTTGTCTTTAGGATTTAATTCTATTTTTGAGTTGAATTTTAAAAAAGGCAGATTAATCATACCCTAAAGTATATCATATTAATTAGTTTGTAAAAGGGGGTTGTTAAATAATAGCAATCATAATAATAGGCTCTCTCTCAGTCTTCTTGTATATGAGTTTTCCTAGGTTCTTCTCTAATCCCTCTCTAAGCTTGTCATAGTCGACTTTCTTTACTTTCTTCTGACTGTCTAACCATATTTTATGTGTATCAAAAATTGTATTTGTAATCTCTTTGAGTAAGTCTTGAGAATGTTTGAAATATATAAAGCCTCGAGAGAGGAATCTTGGTTTGCCAATTATCTTGTGAGTGTTTGCACTTAGGTTAAGTATTACGGTAAAGATTCCGTATTCAGCAAGTTGTTTTCTGTCTTTAAGTACCATGTCTCCAATATCTCCAACACCTAACCCATCTATTAAGATGGGTTTAGATTCAATCTTCTTACCTCTTTTCCAATATCTTCCAGTGTATTCCCATATCTGTCCATCATCAGTAAGATGAATATTGTTGGGGTTGAAACCCCATTTTACAAAATTCTCTTTGTTGAAATATCTGAAGGTTAATGAACCGTGTATTGGCATAATATTACGTGGTTTAATGAACTCAACCATTGCTCTAATATCCTCTTGGTTTCCATGTCCTGTTGAGTGTATCTTCATGTTTACAGTATCTTTCATTAATTCTGCCCCCAGAGCTATTAACCTGTCTGTCATTCTTTCAATATTTGAAACATTCTCAGGGATTTCAGAAGATGACATTATTACTAAATCTCCTTTCTTTATCTTGATAGTTTTATGTTCATTCAGGGAAACTCTGTTTAAAACTGCAAATCTCTCACCTTGGCTACCTGTACAAAGAATCAAAAGCTGATTATCTGGATATTTATTTATATCCTTATCCTTGATAAAGAGAGAATCTTCAACTCTGATATATCCATTCTCCCTTGCAATCTTAATTGCCTGATCTAAGCTTCTACCAGCTAGTAAAACTTTTCTGTTTGTTTTTTTTGCAATTTCAATAAGTGAATATAATCTTGTAATCAATGATGAGAATGCAGAAACAATAACTCTTCCTTTCTGGTTAGATATAATCTCTAAGAGGTTTTCAGAGACAACTCTTTCTGAGGGGGATCTTCCTGGTACTGTTGCATTTGTGCTTTCAATTAAGGCTAAATCAACCCTACCTCTTAAACTTTTGAGTTTTTCATAGTCTGATTGTGGTTCGTTGGTGGGTGTAAGGTCAAACTTAAAATCTCCAGAGAAGAAAACATTTCCTTTTGGTGTTTCTATAAATATTGAAAAGGCATCAGGGATACTATGATTAATACCTATGAAAGAGGCTTTAAAATACTTACCAAGATTGATTTTTGATTTTCTGTCAACACTGAATATTTTAACCTTTTTGTCCATTTTATACTCTCTCATCTTCAACTCTATGAGAGATTTAGCGAACCCCCCTGCATATATTGGAGGGTAGTCTAGTTCTGGTAAAATCCATCTTAAGGCTCCAATGTGGTCTAGGTGCCCATGTGTAATTAGTATGGCCTTTATATCCTTCTTATATTTTTTCAGATATTTTGTATTGGGAATTAGGTAATCAATGCCATACATCTCTTGTCCTGGGAATGAATACCCTGCATCAACCATTACTATTTCATCTTTGTACTGAATGAAGTTTGAGTTTCTACCAATCTCTGTTGTCCCAGAGAGTGTACATAATTTGAGAAAATCCTGTTTATCACCTCCATTCCTTTTGTGTGTGTTTTTCATAACATCTGCATTATACCACACACTCTGTTCTTGGGGTTGTTTTGTTTGATTTTCTGTTGCTTACTATATCTTTTTAACCCTCTTTGTGTGGTCCTTCCTTCTATGTGAAACAGATAATTTGTTTTAAAGATCTGTCCCCTTTTTTCAAAAACAAAGGTTTGATACATGTCCAGCATTTTGAAGATCTGTCCCCTTTTTCGTGGAACATCATGACACATTGCTTCTTTGTAAAAAGATTTCTCTGTTGATATAATGTTATGCTATGGAAGAAGGTATTCCAAAAACATTTGAGTCAAGGGAAAAGGAGGTTGAGATATACAAGCTTTGGGAGGAGTCTGGTCTTTGTAATCCAGATGTTATGAAAGAGTGTCTAGAGAAAGAAGGTGTTGAAGTTAAACCTTCTTTTACAATCACACTCCCTCCTCCAAATGCAAATGGAACTCCACACCTAGGTCATATGTGTGGATATGCTTTTCATGATGTTATTGGTAGATACAACAGAATGACTGGCCATCCAACACTTCTTCTACCAGGAAAAGATCATGCTGGAATACAAACAGAAACAGTGTTTACAAAACTTTTAGAATCTCAGGGGGTTAGTAAACAAGAAATGGGTAGAGAAGAATTCTACAAACAATGTTACGAATTCTGTTTGGCAAATATGAAAAATGCAAGAGAATATGAACAAAGGATTGGTCTTTCTGCAGATTTTTCAAGAGAATTCTTTACACTGGATGAAAGATTAACAAAGATAGTGTACGAAACCTTCTACAAAATGTATGAAGATGGTTTGGTGTATAGGGATAAGAGAATTATTAACCAATGCCCAAGTTGTAAGACTGCTCTTGCAGATGTAGATACAGAACATGAAGAAAGGAGAGGAATTTTTGCATATATAATCTATCCTTTTGTTGATGAGGAAGATAAAAAGCTAGCAAAAGAGAAGTTTGGAGTAGAAGGTATTACAATTGCTACAACAAGGCCAGAAACAATGTTGGGAGATACTGCTGTAGCTGTAAATCCAAATGATGATAGATACAAAGAATTTATTGGTAAAAAAGTTCTCCTTCCAATCGCAAATAGAGAGATTCCAGTAATAGCAGAAGAAGAAACAGATATTGAAACAGGGACAGGAGCTTTAAAGATAACACCAGCACATTCTCCAATTGACTTTGAGATAGGAAAGAAACATGACTTACCAATAGTGAATGTGATTGATGAGGAAGGAAAGATGGCTGGTGATATTCCAGAGAGGTTTAAGGGAATGGGAACAATTGATTGTTCTAAAGCTTTGGTAAAGGAGCTAGATGAAATGGGTCTTCTTGTTAAAATTGAAAACATTAAACATGAGGTAACAATCTGCGAGAGGTGTAAGACAGCCATTGAACCAATTATTTCCAACCAATGGTACTTAAATGTTGAATCTTTGGCGAAAAGGGCATTAGAGGCTCTTAAAAAGGGTGATATTAGTGTCATACCATCTGGACAACAGAAAGCTTTGGAATATTTTTATGAAAACATCCAACCTTGGTGTATTTCAAGACAGTTATGGTGGGGTCAAAGGATACCTGTTTGGTATAGCGGTGGGAAGAAAATGTTTGATTGGTTTAATGAAAACAAAGGTAAGAGCATTCAAGATTTTGAAAAAGAATTTAATACAAAAGCAACTGGGAGTGGAGAGATATTCTTAGGTGAAAATATGCCAGAATCACAAAATGGTGAGATTTGGGAACAAGAAACGGATGTCTTTGATACTTGGTTTAGTTCAGGACAATGGCCATATACTACTCTTGGAGGACCTGATGGAGAAGATTTCAAAAAATACTACCCAACACAAATGATGATTCATGGAAGAGATATTCTCTTCTGGTGGACAGCCAGAATGTTAATGTTTGGTCTTTACAGAACAGATCAGGTTCCATATTCTTTAGCTTTGTTAACAGGGATAATACTAGCACCTGATGGTTCTAAGATGTCTAAATCTAAAGGAAACGGTATTGAACCTAGTGAGGTTTTTGATAAGTATGGAGCAGATGCTTTAAGGCTTTGGTATTACATTGATGCACTACCAGGATCTAATTCACCACTTAGAGAAGAAAAGATAAAAGGAAACAGAAATTTTGTTACAAAGATATGGAATGCTAGTAGGTTTGTTTTGATGAATATGGATGATTCTGAATTGGGAGATATTGCAAACTACAAAGTTGAAGAAACAGAGAGAGTAAAGATGACAAAAGAACATATTAAGAAAGTTTCGGCATATATTGAAAAGTACCAGTTTAATCTAGGAGCAGAGGAAATTAGAGAGTTTTTCTGGCACCAGGTTTGTGATATTTGGATAGAAGAGATTAAAACAGAGATTAAAGATGAAGTAGTAGGTAGTGAGAAAAGGAAAGAGAAACTTTCAGAGCTTTTGTATATATTAAAAGAGAATTTGAAGATAATGCATCCATTCATACCTTTTATCACAGAGGGTGTATGGCAGGAATTGGTAAACCTTGGTCTAGCAAGTGGTTTGTTAATGAGTCAGCAGTTATAGACCTGGTCAGCTAGTTTCTTTTTATCTAATAAAGGTTTAGAGTGTGAAAATTGAAAAAAGTCGTCTCCCTATAGGTTGGTAATTTATGCTTAGAAAGCCCCTATCTTCCAACTTAAACAAAGAAATGTTGTTGTAGAAGGGTTTCATGTGTACCTATAGTGATATGGTTTTTCTTTAAAAAGTACATCTTACCTCTTTCTGTGTAAGGGAAAACTAGCTGACCAGGTCTGTGGTATAATCAGGTAGGTCTGTGGTATAATCAGGTATGAAAAAGAAATTTTATATAACAACAACACTCCCTTATGTTAATGATGAACCGCATATTGGTCATGCCTTAGAATTTGTTCAGGCAGATGCTATTGCAAGATACTTCAGAACTAAATTAGGAGATGAAAATGTTTTTTTTAATGTTGGAACAGATGAACATGGTTTGAAGATATGGAGAAAAGCAGAGGAGGAAGGCTTAGATATTAAAGAGTTTGTAGATAAGTATGCCCAAAGATTCAAAGACTTTTGTAAATTATTCTTTGTTGAATATGATAATTTCTATAGAACATCGGAAGATTCTCATCATAAAGCAGCACAAAAGTTTTGGGAGAAGTGTGACAAGAAAGGGGATATCTACAAAAAAAGATATGTAGGAAAATATTGTATAGGTTGCGAAAGATTTATTACTGAGAAAGAGTTGATTGATGGTAAATGTCCTGATCATGGAACTGTTCCTGAGGATAGAGATGAAGAGAACTATTTTTTTAAATTAACAAATTACAAAACAGAGCTTTTAGATTGGCTAAAGAACAATCCAGATGTACTAAAACCTAAGCAGAAAAAGGTTGAGTTAAAAAAGATAATTGAGGAGATTGAAGACATTAGTATTTCAAGGTTAAAAGAAAACCTACCATGGGGCATTGAAGTTCCAAATGATTCAGGACAGGTTTTCTATGTTTGGTTTGATGCTTTGACAAACTATGTTAATGTTGTTGGTTTTGGAAGTGATGAGGAAAAACTTAATGAATGGTGGCCCGCAGTACAGATATTTGGACCAGATAACCTTAGATTTCAAGGTGCTATATGGCAAGGGATGTTATCTTCTGTAGGTCTACAACATACTGAAAAACTTTTAGAACACGGTATGATTTTAGGCTCTGATGGAAGGAAGATGTCTAAAACTTTAGGAAACATTATTTCTCCTTTTGAACAGGAAGAGAAATATGGAGCTGAGGTTGTTAGATTTTATCTGTTGACAGGTATCTCTACATTTGCAGACTCTGCATACAAAGAAGATGATTTAGTGAATCTGTATAATTCGAGGTTAGCAAACAATTTTGGTAACTTACTAAATAGAGTTGTGCATTTGGCAAATCGTAAAGAAGTAGAAATTAATAATGAAGAAACTGTTGAGAAAGATTTCAAGAAAAAAGTTAATGATTACAAAAAAGAGATAGAAGCTCTTTATAATGATTATGAGATTGCTTTGGCCAGTGATAAAGTTGATGAATTGGCTGATTTTGGGAACAAGTATATTACAGAAAAAGAGCCGTGGAACAAAGAATTAGAGCAAAAGGAGAGTGCAAAGATTCTAAATAATCTCAGTTATTTACTAAAAGTGGTCATTCAATATTATTATCCCATTATTCCGAATAGTTCTGAGAAAGCCTCTTTAGCACTAAACAACAGAGAGAGTATTATTCTCTTTAGTAAGATAGTTTAGATATGCTATACTGAAGTTAGAAAATTAAAAAACTGCTCATGTTCAAATCTAGAAAACAAAAAAAGGCAATCAATTTGGTTAATCCAGCATATGCTCCTGGAGATGCTTTTACCAAGATATATGATTGGATGATTAATATTGGCAAATATCTCCTTATCTTTGTTGAACTTGTAGTTTTAGGGGTGTTTTTTTCAAGATTTATTCTGGATAGAAGGAATAATAATTTAACAGATGAAATAAATGATCAGATTGCCCTTTTACAAACAGACCCTTGGAGGACAAATAATATTCTCTATGGTAATTATCAGAAACTTCTTGCAGACATAGGTATGGTTAAAGGTGCTCAGAAAATAAATTCGAGTGTAGTAAGTGAAATAGTTAGTGGAATACCATCTACTTTAATTCTCAAGTCTTTTTCTTTGAATGGTAATAGGGTATCTCTTCATCTTTTAGCTGGTAATTTAGAAGATGTAAAAGTATATGAATCTTCTTTGAAAGACAACACCCATTATTCAGATGTTACATTTAGTATTTTGAAAGAAGATGTAGAGATTTCTGTAGCTGTTTCTTTTAATTTAGTACAAAATGTTGATTAATGAGTGATGGAAAACCAACAGTTGGTTTGTTAGCAACAATTAAGGAATCAGAAGAGAAGAGGAATTCGTACATTACAGTTCTCTTTACTCTTTTAGTTATTGTGTTGTTAATAGTTTTTGCTATACGTCCGACACTAACCACAATTGTAAAAATTAAAAATGATATTAAAGTAAAAGAAAGTATTACAGAAAAGCTTGATCAGAGGATTAAAACAATTACAGCTTTAGATAAAGAGTATACAGCATCAAAGGAGAAATTCGACCTACTAAGTTTTGTTTATCCTGTATCTAGTAAACAAGTACTGTTTATTTCGAATATAGAATCTGTTTTAGCAAGGAACGGATTTAAGTTAAATTCTATCAATTTTGATTCTTATGAGATGGATTCATATAATATTAATCCTGCTGTTTTAAAGCCAGAACTTGTTTTTCTTTCTGTTACAGGAGAATATAATAATTTCATAAATCTTTTGAAGGATCTTGAGTCCTTACCCATGTATGCAGTTATTGAGGGAGTATCTTTTGGCAGCAAATCAAGTTCAGGTACATCTGAAACATCTTACAGTATTATATTAAGAATATATAATATTGAAGAAACTAATTTTTACTCTTTTAAATAAACATGAAGGATATTATAAAAAAGTATATATCAGCAATAATCCTTCTGTTTGTTGTAGTTATTGTTTGGGCTGGTCTGGCATTTTTCTTAGATAGCCAGAGTTCTTATTCAGAGGTAAATATAGAAATATATACTAACCCTATGAATAGTACTTTCTCACAAGAAGAGTTAGATGATGTTAACAAGAGAACTCTTAGAACTTTACCTGTTTCTCCAAAAGAATTTATAAATCTTAGTAAATCGATTAACTAATCAATGTAATCATCTAGTTTCTGTTGAGAAGATTTTTCTTTAAGTTTCTTTAAAGCTTTAGCTTCTATTTGTCTGATTCTTTCTCTTGTTACCCCAAATTCTTTTCCAACTTCTTCTAATGTCCTAGAAACACCATCTTCTAAACCAAATCTTAAAGATAGAACTCTCCTTTCTCTGTCTTGTAAGCCATCTAGAATAGTGTGTAATTGGTTCTTTAGATATTCTGCAGTTGCATAATCTTCAGGTGATTGTGTTCTGTCATCAGGGATAATATCTTGTAGTTTACTGTCTTTCTCTTCTCCAATTGGGGTGGAAAGAGAACTAGGATTTTGATTAATCTTTTTAATTTCTGCTACTTTAATTACATCAATATCCATCTCCTTTGCTATTTCTTCATCAGTTGCAGGTCTCCCAAGTTTTGTTGCAAGTGTATTATTTACTTTATTGAATTTGTTAATTGTTTCAATCATATGGACTGGAACTCTAATAGTTCTTGCCTGATCTGCTATGGCTCTTGTAATTGCTTGTCTAATCCACCATGTTGCATATGTTGAGAATTTAAAGCCTTTTTTGTAATCAAACTTCTCAACTGCCCTCATGAGTCCAATATTTCCCTCTTGTATGAGGTCTAGAAGCTCTAAATTAGACTTGCTATACTTTTTAGCTATACTGACCACTAATCGAAGATTCGCTGTAATTAGGAGCTGTGTAGCCTCTTCATCACCGTTTTCTATACGCTTTGCAAGTATAACCTCTTCCTCACCTGTTAGGAGAGGTATTCTACCAATTTCATAGAGATATGATCTAATAGCATCTGTTGATAGAGTTGATTGGATACTTTTTAGTATCTTAATTTTCTTTTCAAGTGTTAATTCTTCTTCTGTCTCTGCTGTTGTAGTACTATCTTCAGGTTCTAAGACTTCTATTTCATTCTCCTGTAGTTCTACAAATATCTTATCCAATAACCCAATATCTTCTTCAATTGTAGGGAAAACATCTAACAAGTCTTCCTGTGTAAGGAAACCTTGTTCTTTTCCTTTTTTAACTAAGAGAGCGATTGCCTTTTCCTTCTGCATTAGTTTTATATATGGTATAATTTATATATGGACAGTACTGATAGTTCAACAATACAAAGAAAACAATTTTTTATTGAATCTGTTGCAAGATTTTGTGATAAATGTGGCACTCCTTATACTGTTGATGATCTTAATATCGTCCAGAATACTGGTGCAAGCACGATTATACACTTTTCTTGTCATAATTGTAAGTCTAAACATATTGCAACCTTAGTTTCTCCTTTAGGAGTAACACAAAGAGTACCAGTTAATACTGATTTAGAGGAAAGTGAAATGCAAAATTTTCTTTCTAAAAACAGTTTTTCTAGTCAGGATGTTTTAGATGTTTATGAGGAATTAAAGAAAGAGAAACTTTTAAGAGTCTAATTAGGAGTATTCCAAATTATTCTGTATTCTGTATCTTTATTTAACTCAAATCTTCCTGATAGTTGATTACTAATAGTATTTAATCCAGCTGAGTTACTTAATACCCAAGTAGATGGATATGATATATCTAGCTTGTATGCATGCTTTCTCTCTCCTGCTTGTTTGAAAATATTTAAGTCTAAGAACAAGGTGTTTTCTTGTTTAACTAATGGGAACATCGAACCCAAACTTGACTTGTTTAATCTGTATGAAACTTCCAGTACAGAAATCTCTTTTACAGGTACATTAAACCAACCGCCTATAACTTTAAAACCACTCTCTTTGTAAACAGTATATTTGTTATCTTTTATTCCAACTATTTTAAGTATCTGTGCTTCGGCAGGTATATATATTCTTTGATAGTTAATGTAATCTCCTTGGGGGTATGTATTCTCCGTAGATGTGTTCTCTACTGTTGCTGTGTATACAAAGTCTATAGTGTCTTCATCTTTTATATTTATAGTAAGAGCAAGGTTCTTATTCAAATACTGGTTTGCTTTGTTGCCTCCCCAGTTCCAGTCTACAGCTACAGGAGCATCGTTGTATCTAGCATCTAAACTTCCTGCCCAGTTTCTACTATTGAAGAAGTTATGTGCTTCGCTATTTGCAAATGCTATCTGTAGATGCTTTTCATCAAGAGAATTTTGGAGTATGTCTGAAATTTCAACAATCTGCCCTATATCCATTGACAGTAGCTTCTTAATAATTTCGTTAGCTAAATTTGCAAGGAAAGTTGTTTTCTGTGTAGAACCAGGGGTGAACTCCCTATGCATTTGGAAAACTTTCTCATACAGATTTTGTCCAGTGATTAGCACATCTTCTCCTGGTACTTCTATCCCTCCCCACTTATCTAGTAATTTTTGAAAGAATGCTATATCTATAGTAATAATTCCATCTAAATCATTACCTTTACCTAAGTCAGATACAAATTGTTCAGATGCAACTCTTGTTTCTGATAAGTCAGGACTCCAGTTTACTAAAGAGAACAACCACTCATCAATATTTAAAGCATTTCTCATTGATTCTGGAGGAGTAAACTTCTTTCCTTGTACTTTCAGAGTTCCATCTGCATCATATATATCATCGATAAAGAGTTCTCTAATCTGTCCTCTTTCTATTCCTACAATTCCATAACTTGTAATCCAACCTCCAGTACTTCTAATCTCGGATTCATTCTGTAAGAGAATCAGGTATCTTTGGCGTTCATCAACCCCAAGAATCTCTGGTAGAAAAGCTATTGCTTCTTTGTATGATTTTGTTGCTGTCTCTGCTTTCTTTGTGAGATCTTTAATTTCTAGTACTTTGTTTTGAGCAAATCTTGGGAAAGAAGCGGTATCTACACCTTTAAGGATTTCATTTGCTAGAGTTATTTTGAATGAAGCTTCCTCTAACATATATCTATTTTCTCCTATTTTTTCTAAATAATCTCCATATTCTCTTGTTGTTGTTGCAATATTATTTTGAAAGGTAATAGCAGGTTTAAATTCTTTTATATACATCTCCAACGGATATGTTGCTTGTAAGAACTGATTTCCTCCTTGTATTGCATATTGTGTTGCACTTAATACTTTCGAAGTATTGTCGTAGAAAGGTGTTTGGTTTGTAATTGTGAATAGCCATGAAAGATTGTCAAAACTATCAGCAACTCTTACTACATTTCTTTCTAACCTCTCAATGTTTTCAGTATTAGTTCTCTCTTCACTGCCTGTTAAAGATTGAGAGAGTTCTTTAACTGTAGAATTGATAACAGTTAATCCAATCAGAGTTCCCATAATGGGGTAGATTATGAAGTAAGAGAAGAGTAAGATTGATAAAGTAGCTATGAAACCTTTAAGAATACCTTTAGGTGAAGGTTTGGAACTGCCTTTGTGTAGTTTTATCTTCCTAAATGGCTCTGTTAGCTTGTGAACGAATTCTCCTAGGTCTGTCTTACTTTCTTTTGTAGTTACTTTCTTTTTCTTTTCTTGTAATTGATTGCTTCTTGTTATATCCCATGATTTATTGATATTGTCATAGTATACTTGGATTTGTTCAATCATTGCCTTTTCCAAAGTCATCTGTTGTGTCCATCCATATTTACTAGCATGAGGGGCTGGAACATATATATCTTGTATTAAGAACTTCTCATCTGGATTATCTGCAAATCTAATACTCTGTGCTTCTGTATTAAGCTCTAAGAGTTTGTATGCTATTGAGAGTGTTGTATAGTCATTTTTGTTTGCTAGTGTGATTACTTCTCCTCTTGTACTGTTAGCAAATGTCAATTTCAAAACACCATATGTAGCATCATCTTCTTGTATTAAGTTATGGACATCTAATCCTTCTCCCTTAATAGTGATTTGTGGGTTCTGTGTTGCTTCTGTAATTAAATCATGTACAGTAGGATCTTGTACTTTAGAAATACCACTGCCTATTAAAGTTCCCATCCTTAATATTCTTGCATTGATATTTGTTTTGTCCTTAAACTCTGCAACCATTGTCTCACAGTATTTCTGTAACTCTACATTGGAATATGCAGAAGGTTTTGCTAAAGACTCATTGTTAACTCTTTTTGCTAATTCTCTATTTAATGCAAGTGAAGTAATCAAAGAGAACTTTGCATCATTCTTTTTAACTTGTGTAAGACTTAGTTCCAAGTATTTTGTTTCTAAAAGGAAATCTTTACTTTCAAAATCTGATTGAGTTAACTTGTCATTTAAGATGTAGTAGAGGTAGTCAAATCTTTTAATGTTTTTAAAGAGAGATTCATATCCTTTAAAATCAAAGAAATCCACTAAATCAGATTTCTTTAGCTCAGAGATATATTTCTTAGTTTCACTGTTGAATTTATCTATAATGACAACATATCCCCCTTGTTCTACAAGAGTTTTAGCAATTAGATAGCCAAGCCTATTACCACCATGTACGAGAATGGTTATAGGTGTATTAGTTTTTACTTTATTAAACCTCAGATTGCTCATTGTTTACTTCTTCTAAAACATCTAAAGATATCGGTATTGGTAGTTGGTAGATTTTTAAGTTTAGCTGGTAGTCTTCTCGGACAAACACAGGTATCTCTATCTCTTCATATCCGTCACTCTCAACTCTAATTTGGTGCTCTCCTATGTCTAGTTCAATATTTGCTAACTCGGATCTGTTTATAAAATCACTGTTAATATATATCTTAGAGTCTTTGGAGTTTCCTGTTACTGTTAGATATCCTTTTCCTGTAGATGTCCTTATCGGAGAGTAGTAGAGTATTGTTCCATGAAGTAGATCTTCTGGAGCTATTTCAATATCTATTCTTGCAGAAGTATTCTTTGATAGTTCTACATTAAAAGAATGTTTTTTATAGAATGTATCTTTTGGTGCTATTTTCTCCATTTCAACTAAGTATTTTCCCTCAGGAAGATCTTCTACAGTTACTGGGGTTTCTCCATAATCTTTCCCATCTATCCATACTTTTGCTTTCCCTTTCTGAGTTACAATTTCAATTGTAGTGTTATTGTAGAATTTGTTTAAGAAAGGTAGTTTCCCTACAAGTTTTTTTGGAGGAAAAAAGTAAAATAGTCCAGAGATAAGTAGAACTATTAGGATGATAATTATGGCAGTTTTTAGTTTTTTCATATCAACATTATATGTAGAAGTTCTTGTTTTGTCTATTTTTCTTAATATGAATATTTTGACTCAGGTGATTCTTTCTTTTCTTCTTCCACCTGTTTTTTAGATGCATGTATGTTTGTATAGACTAAGATTGCAATACCTAAAGCTATTACTAGTACTATTACAAAATATCTAACTGCTCCTGCTGTTAATATTGCGAATGAACCTAAGAATAGTGTTATGGCTATTTCTACTAGTACCACCTGTGTTCTTGTTAGTCCTAGTTTTATCAATTGGTGATGGAAGTGGTCTGGGCCATTAATTTTCATTAAGTCTGTAAAACTTTTTGGTTTGTATGTTATATATCTTTTAATAATTACATAGGCGAAATCTAGGAGAGGTACGATTAACAATATTAAAGATGTTGATAGCTTAGCTTCTGCAACTAGTGATAGTAGACATATTAAGAAACCATATACAGATTTTCCTGCAGAGCCAGTCATTATTTTCTGTGGAGGTAGTGCGAATATGAAGAAGATAATCATTCCTCCAGTTATCAATATACTAATTGTAGATGAAAATACAGATCCAAATCTAGTTCCAATGATGAAAAGTAAAAGGAAGATAATTATTGAATTACCTTCTATAATTCCGGGTGAACCTGCAGTCCATTTAAATGCATTAATACATGCAATTATCCAAAAAATCATTACTAAATCACCTGGAAATACGAATGATTGTTGTAATCCTAGTATAGAGAATTTCCAAGTAAAAGCATCTAGGGGCAGATTAATAATGGAGAGATTAGTTAAATCTATAATGGAAAAGGCAAGAATAGTTGATGCTAGAAGTTGATAGAGAAGTTGTGTCTTTGCTGGTAGATTGAAGATATCGTCTAATGTTGCTCCTATTACAAGTATCAAAACAGATAGAAGGATAGGGATTAAAAAACTGTCTAATTTAAAAAAGAAAAGCATTGCTAATATGACTGGAATTGTAATTGCGAGTCCCCCCAAAGAAGGAGTAATACCTTCGTGCATAGCCTTCTTTTGATTATCATATTCTTTCCCAAGTCTTTTAACACCGGGTTTGTATGTAATATCATACTTATTAGCAATATACCCAATAATTGGTGTAAGAATTAAAGAAGATATCGCCCCTATTACAAAGATAGGAAGGTATTGTAGATAGTTTGCGAAAGCCTCACTTACGGCAGACAAATCAATACTATTTAACAAATTTAGTAACAACCCTGTTGGTTTTGATGTGTCCATTAGAATCTAATGATCTGAAGTAAAATAATAGTTAGAAACAATATACACATTATTGTACTAACTAAAAGTATTTTCGTTAAATTCTTCTCTCTGTTGTAATTTCTTGAAACAAGGAAGATAGTAATTAACACCATACATCCAGAGATTATTGGAATAGCATATATATATTTTCTACTAGCAAGAATATCTTTAGAAGAGAGGTAGAATTTGAATAATGGAACATATTGTGGCATTTCAGTAAAGTTTTGTTGAATAGTATTTGTTTGGAAAAACAGTAAAATAACACCAGAGACTATAAGTGCCCATACGAGAGGGTCTTTGAGAAACTTTATCACTTCAAGCTTTAGAACTGCAAAGTCAAACTGTCTTTTTGCCTTGTAGAACTTATTACTCAGAGGTTCTTTAATATCAAGATCTAATTGTTTAGGTTCTTCAACTTCCTGTACTTTCTTTTTGCTCTCTTTGACCATATCGGATTATATCATTATATTAAATTTTAGATATGTTAGAGAAAAGGTAGTAGAAATCATCCAAAGAAATATGTTGTGGTCTTCTGTCTAGAATAGCTTCTATTCTTTTTTCTTCTTTATTAAAAGAATAGTTCTTTAGATTATTTGCAAGCTTCTTTCTTGGTTGTTTGTATGCATTCTGAAGGAAAAGATCAAATTCTTTTTTAACATCTTTCTTTTTTAACTCTCCATACTGTTTCTCTTCCGGAGTAAAACTAATAAGGGAACTCATAACTTTAGGTCTTGGCTTAAATGATTCTGGTGTTATATCTAATATTTTCTTTGCTTTAGAATAGATATTTGTTCTTGTTGCAAGAAGATTGTTCTCAGGTGGTTGTGCAACATATTTTTCTGCAACTTCTTTTTGTACTATGAAAAATGCTGTTGTTTTGAAATATTCTGATTGTACAATCTTCTCAATAATCTTTTTACTAACATTGTAGGGTAGTGAGCCAAAAAAAGTTATGCTTTCTGAAGAATATTTTTTTAATTCCTCAAAATCCCAATCTAGGAAATCTTGGTTTATAATCATATATTCAGGGAAAAGATGTTTAAGATTTAAGGCTAGTAAGTCATCTTTCTCTACCATAACTAGATTCTTAAGGAAATCCTCACCATGCTCTCTGAACAGTTTAGAGAAATATCCTTGTCCAGGACCTATCTCAACAATAATGTCTGTTGGGTTTTGAAGAACAATATCTACAATCTTTTTTGCAAGATTAGGGTTTGTAAAAAAGTTTTGTCCTAGCGACTTTTTCGTCTTTATCATTAAGCTCTCAAGTCCCAAACATTATCTTCTTTCTTGTATTCTTTCTTGCATTTCTTACATGTGGCTGTATCTTCATCGATTTTTAAATCTCCTTTGCAGTTAGGACATGCAAGAATATCTTCTAGATTTTCATATTCTACTGCTTTTGATTTTGCTTTTTTAAGCTCTGCTTCAAAAACTATGCTTGGAGGAATATTTGAGAAAAATAATATATTTTGAAATATTTTTTCAAAGAAAAGCATGATATTATCATTAAATATCTTCTTAAAAAAAGGTGATCTTAAGAAAGAACAACCTCTTTTTTTTGTAATAACGAAGCCATTTTTCATCATAATATCTTTCATATACTCAGGGTGGAAGTTGTAGAAAATACCTTCAACATTATCTTCTGTTCCTTCTGTCATTGCTATTGATGGTTGAGCATATGGCTCCTTTGAGAAAAAGTCCTTGTCCCCTTTTAATAGAGCTCTAATCCTTGCTTTAATATGCATCTTATTCGCAAATTCTTGGATATATTGAGAATTGTTTTTCATTACTCTCTTAAGTTCTTTGAAGAATTCTGCAGGATTTTCTATGTGGTGCAATACTCTAACCAGTAAACCATCATCAAAAACATTCTCTTTAAAAGGCATTTTGTATGCATTTGCCGCTACTAAATGAATATTTGGATATTTACTCTTTAATACTTCATAGTTTGCTCTTAATGTCTTTGCAGAATAGTCTAGGATTACTGGGTTTTTGTAGTTTCTGACATAGGTTGAGGCCAACCTTCCGTATGATCCACCAATATCTAAAAACCAATTTCCACTTTTACCTTTAAAGAGTTTGTCGAGTAGATATTTCTCTGAGAGATGTTCATATCTTCGTTTCTTCCAGTATTGTGAATAGTCGTAGCTGAATTGATCGTAATCTGATACATTATTCATTTTTTAATTCTTGTAAAATTTTAGATATTTTTCTTGATTCTTCTAAAGCTGTAGCATATTCTTCTTCTAGTTTTTCGTTGACAGTCACTTTACTAGTAAGGTCTTTCAGTATATTTTCGTAGTATGTAACCATTATCTTTTTCTTGATTTTATTAATCTCCTCTCCCAACTCTACACCATTTGGTAAGTCTTTGGCATTAAATATCATATCTTCTAAAATACCTTGTATCTCTTCTTTCTTTCCTAATTTTTTAAGTAAATCTTCTCTGCTAGTCTTTTCTCCTTCTTTCTTGATTATCTTGTATATATCTAATATGTCTTTTTCTGTTATAAATTTTTCTTCAATGAAGAACTCCTCTTTTCTTTTTTCTGCAAAAAGTAATAATTGAATATATTTTGTGAGAAGGGTTTCTTTCCTTTTTTCTTTCTTTATCTCTTTTTCAACCACTTGTTTTTTTGTTGTATTAAATTTTTCTTTTTCTTCATATTGAATACCTGTGATTTCTTCTAATTTTCTTGTATACAGAGCTTTCGTATTAATATCTTTTACAGCTTCTAAAAGAGGTTTTATATTTTTCCTAATAGTATTAATATCTTCTAATTTGTTGAAATTCTTTCCCTCAATCTCTTGAGAGAGAATATATGAGAAAGCTTCTTTTTTGTTTTTAATCAAATCATGAAATTTCTTAGAATCTTTCTGTATTAGGTCATCAATATCTTTGTATGGAGTAGGTGTAGCTGCATATGGATTCATGTCTAACTCAGATGCAATTGTAAAAGCTCTTTTTAGAGCACTGTATCCTGCACTATCACTATCAAAGAAGAAGAGAAGGTTTTTAGTTAGTGGGAGTAGTGATTCTAGTTGTTGTTTTGTTAAGCTTGTACCAAGTGGAGCAACTATATTCTTCACTCCTGCTTGGTATGCGGATATTACATCTGTTGACCCCTCACATATTATTGCTAAATCTTCTTTCCTTATCTCTTGTCTTGATTCATATTGTGCGAAAAGATTATATGATTTATGGAACAAAGGAGTCTCAGGTGTATTCATATATTTGGGTCCATATTCATTACCAGCATTTTGTCTTGCTGTAAAACCAATTACATCACCTCTTCTAGATCTGATAGGGAACATAATTCTATCAAAGAATTTTTCTCTCATCTTTCCTTCTTTTTGAACAAACAGACCGGAATCTTCTAATGCTTTTTTACTGTAGCTACCAGATTTTTTAATTTGTGAGAGTAAATCTGGATATTTTGGAGAATATCCAATGGCAAACTTTTTAATTGAATCTCTATTAATACCCCTACCTAGTACATATTCTAATGCCTTTTTATCTCTCAGTAATTGATTGTAGTAATATTTTGTAGCAATGTAGTTAATTTCCTTAATCTCCTTGTGTTTAGTATTTGGTTTTGCTCTTTTAAGTTCTACTCCAGCAACTTTTGCTAATCTTTCGAGAGCCTCTACAAAATCAATATTTTCAATCTCTTGTACAAAGTTAAAGATATCACCTGATTTACCACAACCGAAACATTTGTATCGCTGAATATCTGGACTTACTATGAAGGATGGGGTCTTCTCTTTGTGGAATGGGCATAGTCCTGAGTAGTTCTTGCCTGTTTGTTTTAGTCTTACATACTTCTCTACGATTTGGACTATATCTATTCTTTCTTTTATCTCTTCTACTTGGTTGTTTGGCTCCATTGATGAATTATACCATTAAAATCCAATTCCTATTCACATTTAATACTATTTTCTACAATAGTACATTCCATACCAACTACACCTTTCTCTGTAGTAGGTGGCCAAGCTAGTGGTTCCCCATTAAAGTATACTCTTGTGTTACTAACTCTACCCGTCGTTATATGTATTTTGTTTCTTATTTCATATTCCATTTCAGAGGGTTGTACCACCTGTGATAGCTTGTTCTCATCATCAATATCCAACTTAATCCATGCAGCAGAATCAAAGACTTCCAATTTTATCTTGTTGACTGTAATTTCTTCTTCTTGTGGCTCTTCGGTAGGTTTCTTGTATGTAATTTTAATCGTTTCAACTGTTTCCAATATACTGTTATTGTTTTTCTTAGCTTTCACTTTTACAAGATTGCTTCCTTCTACTAGAGCAATCTCTTTTTCAAATTCACCTTCTTCATTAGTTTCTACAACTACATCATTTATTTCAATTGAAACATCTTTTTCTGTCTTTCCAACTATTTTCACATTCTCTTCTGTTGCAGTGGATTCGTTTTGTGGAGAAGAAATAGTTAGGAGAGGAGGTTTTTGAAATTTATATATCTGAGTAGCTATATACCCAATGATTAGAGCAGAGGAGAGGATTAGAAGGATGATAATTACTGTCTTTGGTGTGATGTTAAGCCTTCTCTCTTTTTTTGTTACATATATATCTTTTTTTTCATTCTTCTCTTCTTTTGGTTTGGGATTTGTTCTTCTGTAAAGGGCAAGTATTTTTTTTACATCTAGATTAAGATATTTTGCATATATTTTTATAAAACCAGTTAGAAATACTTCAGATTCAAATGGAAAGAATTCATCTTTCTCAATATATTGTAAGAATCTCTTTTGAATTTTTGTTTCTGTAGAGGCTGTATCTAGAGATATCTTTAATCTTTCTCTTTTGTTTTTTAGTACTTCTCCTACTGTAATCATGGCCAATTCTACTACTATTTGTATTTATTAGGAAGGTGAAGTGGATTTACTAATACTCATCTTCTGCATCATCTCCTAGGATTTCTGACACATCTTGTACTAAAACTTTTCGTGGCTTAGAACCCTCCTCTGGTCCAATTGCTCCAGCTTCATAAAGTTCATCTATGATTCTTGCTGCTTTGTTGTATCCAATTCTCATCTTCCTTTGTAGGAAAGATGCAGATGCTTTCTGGGTTAGTACTACAACTTCAAGAGCTTTGGCAAAGTCAGGATCCCTTTGTTCACTAGGTGTTTTACCTGCTTCTCCAGGTGCTTGTTCCATAGCATTTGTAAGGCTGGAAGAGTATTCAATATCATCTTCTTTAACTTGAGACTTAATCGCATTTACAATGTTCTCTGTGTCTTCTGTAGATGTAAATGTACCTTGTACCCTAAGAGACTTAGGTGTTGTCTGGTCTTTATACAACATATCTCCATTACCTAGTAATGTTTCTGCACCACCTTCATCGAGGATTACTCTAGAATCGATAAGGGTAGCAACAGCAAAAGCCATTCTTCCGGGGATGTTTGATTTAATGAGACCTGTGATAACATCAACTGTTGGTTTTTGTGTAGCAAGTATTAAGTGTATACCTACAGCTCTTCCCATCTGTGCTAGTCTTTGAATTTTAGTCTCAACTTCTATACCTGAGGTGAGCATTAAATCTGCCATTTCATCGATTACTACCACAATATATGGCATGGCAGTAAAGCCCATTTTTGCATTGTATTCTGCCAGTTTTTTAGTATGTGTCTGTTTCAACTGGGTGTACCTCTTCATCATCTCTCCAATTACCCACTCAAGAGCATTTGTAACTAATGCAACATCTGTAATTACAGGTGTTAAAAGATGTGGTATTCCATTGTACATACCCATCTCTACACCCATCTTTGGGTCTACCATGATGAATTTAACTTCATCTGGGGTTTTTGTCATGAGCAGACCTGCTAGTAGAGAGTTAATAGCTACAGACTTACCTGTACCAGTTGCTCCAGCTACAAGTAGGTGAGGGATTTTTCCTAAGTCTTTGATTGTTGTTTTACCTGTAATATCCTTACCTAATATTAACGGTAATTCATATCTATCAGCCTCTTGTCTTAACTTCTTAACCATTTCTCTAGTGTATACAAAGTTTGGAGTAGGGTTAGGTATTTCAATTCCAATAAAAGAAGTACCAGGTATTGGTGCTTCGATTCTAATTGATGCTGTTTGAGATGCTAGGGCTAGTGCTAAATCATTACTTAGATTCTTTACTTTAGATACTTTTGTCCCAGTACTTATACTTAAAGAAAATCTCAAAACAGTTGGTCCAACAGCAATGGCTACAACCTTTGATTGAATACCAAAGTTCATGAGAGTTCTTTGTATGACAAGAGCCTTCTCTTTGTAAAGTTTTTCATCTTGTTGTTGTACCTCTTTCTCTTGTAATATATCTATACTTGGAAATATCCATTCAGTATACTTAGGAGCTGTTGGCTCATCGCTGCCTTCATCTTGTTCTCCTGAAGTTTTTACAACAACAGGGGTACTAAAATCTCTTCCTTTTTTACTATCGTCTCTGTGAAGAATTTCTTCTATCTTTTTCTCTGTTTCAGCAGAAGACTCAATGTAAGGTTCTGTATCATCTTCATCTATTGGGTTGTTACTATCTTGTATCTTTATATCATCCACCTCTTTCTTCATTCCTATCTTTTTAAAGAAAGAGAACAAAGCCGAAGGTTCTTTTGTCTTCTCACTTGATGGTTCAGGTATTGAATCCTCCAAGAAATCCCTTATCTGTTCTAATGTAGTTCCTGTGATTAAAGAAAATGCAATAACCAAGACAATTACTACAATTATTATCTCAATGACTTTTCCAAATACACCATTTAAAGATGTGTGTAATAGTTTACCTACTTCTCCTCCAGTACCTCTTAATATATCGTCATTATTTAACTGTTCAGGACTTTGCCAAAAGGAAAGAAGTATAGACATGCAGGCTGAGAACAGGAATATTCCAATTGCTTGTCTAGTAGATACAAACTTTTTAGATTTCAGGAGTAGAAAAAGAGATATGTACATTAGGAATATACCCCATGGAATTGCAGAGTAACCCAAGAAGAGAGAGATTCTACTAAACAGGTCTGAATGTGATGCTAGGAAGGGAGATATTGCTACAACTAAACCTGCAACAAAAAGTATTGTACCAAAAAGTATTTTACTTTCACTACTCTTGATTGTGAGTTTTTCTTTTTTCTTTTTAGTGGCCATATGTGAGTATATAATAGGATATTATAGGAGAGTTTTCAAAGGGTTGTGAACTTATTGATAAAAGTGTCCTAAAAACCATTGACTTATTAATATCTTTATAGTATACTCCTCAAAGTCGCTTGATTTTATGATCGTAAAAGTGGTGTTATGTAGGTCTTTTGTTGACCTTTTGGGCATCACTTTATTCAAGTAATATGTTATAACATAACTAAAAATTTACCCTATGATAAAACCAAAAATTAACAGGTCTGGGAGGTTAAACCTGGGACTCAACTATTCAGGAGACTTTGAATTCCCAAATTTAATTGAAGCTCAGATTAATTCTTTTGAGGCCTTTAAGAAGGAAGGCTTTAAAAACCTCTTTTCAGAAATTAATCCTGTAAAGGATAATATGGAGAAGATGTGGACATTGGAGTTTAAGGATTTTAGGGTGGGAGAGGTATATAGAACAGTTGAAGAAGCTATTAAAAAAGGTTTGTCATATGAAGCTCCTGTGTATGGGAAAGTTCAATTAATGAACAACAAGACAGGAGAGATTAAGGAGCAGGAAATTTTCATTGCAGACTTACCAATAATGACTCATGAAGGAGTTTTCATTTTTAACGGAGACAGGAGAGTTGTTACTCACCAGATTGTAAGATCAGAAGGTGTCTTGTATGAAGAGTCTGAGAAATTACCAACAAGAACTCTTTACAAAGTAAGGTTAATGCCAGGTAAAGGACCTTGGTATGAGATAGATGTAAACAGACATAATGTGATTTCAATGAGAATTCTTCCAAAGAGACCTAAGGTTTTAATTACAGAACTTCTAAGAGTTTTTGGTTGGGAGAGTGATGATGAAATTAGAAAACTCTTTGCAGAAGTAGATACACATGAGGAGTATAAATATATTGAATCTACACTTGCTAGAGATTTTACAAAGAACAAAGAAGAGGCTGTTATTAGTATTTACAACAAGTTAAGGCCAGATGAATCAGTAACATTAGAGAGTGCAGAGAGATATATCAAGAGCAATTTCTTTAATGTTAGGAAATTTAATCTAGGAAGAATTGGTAGATATCAGCTAAACAGAAAACTTGGGACAACATACGATGTCAACAATCCCGAGCAGGCAATTCTTTATCCAATGGATATTGTTTTGATAATTAGAAAGTTAATCCAGATAAATAATGGGGCAGTAGAACCAGATGATATAGATCATCTTTCGAATAGAAGAATTAGAAGTGTTGGTGAAATCTTAGAAAGACAGCTAAGTGCAGCAATTAGAAGGTTAGAGAAAAATATTAAAGATAAGATGAGTCTGTATGGACAAGATGCAAAGGTTACACCTTCTATGCTTGCAAGTACAAAACCAATTGCAGCATCTATTCAATCATTCTTTGGTACAAATGCATTATCTAGCTTTATGGATCAGATTAACCTTCTCTCAGAGTTGGAGAATAAAAGGAAGGTTACCGCTGGTGGTCCTGGTGGTATTGCAAAAGAGAGGGCAACCTTCTCAATTAGAGAGGTTCACAACTCTCATTACTCAAAGTTTGACCCTGTGACAAGTCCTGAGTCTGCAAATATTGGTGTAGTAGTACAGTTAGCAGCATTAGCTAGAATCAATGAGTTTGGTTTTTTGGAAGCACCGTATAGGAAGGTAGAAAACAAGGTTAAGAATACCAAGAAAGATTTACTAAATAGAATATTAACAGAAGATATTAAAAAGATTGCAAAGTCTGGAGATTTCATAGATGAAAAATTAGCAGAGAAGATATCAAAAGAAAAATCTATTAAAGAAGTTTCAGTAAAGCCATTTATAACAGACAATGTAGAGTACTTAGATGCTATGGAGGAAGAGAAGTATCATATTGGATCTGCAACTCTTTCAAAAGATGAATTCGGAAATATTACAGATTCTCTTCTACCAGTTAGACATAAAGGAGACTTCTTGTTGGAAGATGTCAATGCTCTTAACTATGTTGATGTGTTAGCAAACCAACAAGCAGGTCTAGGTATGGCATTAATTCCATTTGTATCTCACAATGATGCAAAAAGAGCTTTGACAGGTTCAAACCAGCAGAGACAAGCTGTTCCTTTAGTCAAACAGGAGTCTCCATATGTAGGAACTGGTATGGAAGCAGAGGTGGCCAGACAGTCTGATTGGGCGGTTTTTGCACAAGAAGATGGAGAGGTTCTATATGCAGATGCAAACAAGATATCAGTGAAATACAAAGAATCAGGAGTAACTGATTATAATTTAGTTTCTTTCTACAGAAGTAATGAGAACACATGCTTTACCCAGAAACCAGTAGTACTTCCAGGTGAGAAATTTAAGAAGGGTGATGTCTTGTCAGATGGTCCAACTATAGTTGGTGGAGAACTCGCAATTGGTATCAACCTAAGAGCAGCTTTAATGTTCTACGAGGGATATAACTATGAGGACTCTGTCGTTATTTCCGAAAGAGTTGTAAGAGATGATTTGCTTACCTCTATTCACATTAGAGAGCACACAGTAGATATTAGAGATACAGAACTAGGTCCAGAGATGATTACTGCAGATATTCCACATGTTAATGATAGGATTTTACAAAAGTTGGATGCTCAGGGAATAGTTAGAGCTGGGGTACATGTAAAATCTGGAGATATTTTAGTAGGTGTAGTAGCACCAAGAGGAGAAAAAGAATTAACAGCTGAAGAGAGATTACTTAGAGCAATCTTTGGAGAATCAGCAAGTGATGTAAGAGATAACTCTCTTAGAATTCCTCACGGAGAGGAAGGTATTGTTACTAAAAGTCTTGTTCTCTCTACAGATAAAGGGGACAAATTACCACCAGGTGTTCTACATCAGGTAAAGGTATGGGTTGCAAGTACAAAAAAGATTAACTTTGGAGATAAGATTGCAGGAAGGCATGGAGACAAAAATACTGTTGCAGCAATCAGACCAGTGGAAGACATGCCGTTTACAGAAGATGGAGAACCAGTAGATATTGTTTTAACTCCAACATTCCTCAAGAGAATGAATATGGGTCAGGCAGAAGAAGTTCACTTTGGTAAATATGCTAGAGATTTGAATAAGAAGTTTGCATTTCCAATTTTTGAGGGTGAGAATATAGAATGGCTAAAGAATGAGTTAGAAAAAAATGGTAAAGACATGTCTTCTAAAGTTGATTTGTATGATGGTAGAACAGGTAAGAAATTTCCAAACAAAGTAACAGTTGGAATGAAATATGTTTTGAAGCTAAAACATATTTCAGATGAGAAAGTCCATGCAAGATCAACTGGTCCATACACAGCTGTTTCTCAGCAACCAATAGGTGGTAAAGCACAGATGGGTGGTCAGAGATTTGGAGAAATGGAGGTCTGGGCATTAGAGGCTCACAGTGCACCGTATGCACTTCAAGAGATGTTAACAATCAAGTCAGATGATGTTAAAGGTAGGTCTGCAGCATACAAGGCAATTATTCATGGAGACAAAATTGAGAGTGTAAATGTACCAGAATCATTTAAGGTACTAGTCAAAGAGCTTAATGCTCTTTGTTTAAACATTGATTTAATTTCAAATCAAACAGAAGAGGAGGTTGTAGAAAATGAAGAGAAATAAAAGTAAATTCGACAACTTTGATGTCTTAAAGATTACTTTGGCTTCTCCAGACCAAATATTGAACTGGTCATATGGTGAAGTTACAAAAGCAGAGACTATCAACTACAGAACATTTAGAGCAGAACCAGATGGTTTGTTCTGTGAGAAGATTTTTGGTCCTACCAAAAACTATGAATGTTACTGTGGAAAATACAAGAAGATTAGATACAAGGGGATTGTTTGTGATAAGTGTGGGGTTGAAGTAACAACTTCTGATGTTAGAAGAGAGAGAATGGGACACATTGATTTAGCAATTCCAATTGCACATGTTTGGTATGCATTTGGTATTCCAAATAAGATGTCCATTATCTTAGATATTCCTCATAAGAAAATTCTTTCAGTTGTTTACTACACAAGATATGTTGCTGTTTCTGTTGATGAGGATAAAAAGAAAGAAGTCTTAGAGAAAGCCATTGCTCTTAAAGAAACGGAAATTGCTGAGTTGCACAAGGATTTAGAAGAAGAATTAAATGTTACCTCCGATACATTTGGTGAGGAAATTAAAGCATTGAAGAAGTCAAAAGAGAAAGGTGTTGATTTGAAGGTAAGTCAGATAGAGCATAAGAGAAAACAAGCTTTGGCAAAGGTAAGAAGAGACTATGCAGAAAAAGAGGAGTTAGTCGAATCAACATATTCCAAACTGATTCAAACAATGGAGAATATGACAGTTGGTACAGTATTATCAGAAGATGAATACTCAGATATTGTTGAAAAGGATTTACTATTCTTTGAAGCAATGATGGGAGCAGAAGCAATAGAGAGACTCTTGGAGGATTTAGATTTAGAAGGAGAGTTAGCAGTATTAAGGGCTAGACTTGAGAAAGAGAAAGGAGAAAAAAGAGTTGCAACAATTAGAAGAGTTCAGTATTTGGAAGGGTTCTTGAAGAATGATATAAAGCCAGAATGGATGGTTATTAGAACACTTCCAGTACTTCCACCAGAGTTAAGACCAATTATTCCCCTCTCTGGAGGTAAATTTGCAACATCAGACCTTAATGATTTATACAGAAGGATTATTAACAGGAACAATAGATTAAAGAGGTTAATTGAAATAGGAGCACCTGATGTTATCTTAAGAAATGAAAAAAGAATGTTGCAGGAGTCAGTTGATGCATTGATTGATAACTCTCACAGACCATCGAAACCAATGATGAATAGTAAGAGATTACCATACCAATCATTAACAGATGATTTAAGAGGTAAGAAAGGTATCTTTAGAAAGAATCTTTTGGGTAAAAGAGTCGACTACTCAGGAAGAGCTGTTATCGATGGTGACCCCAGCCTTAAATTTGATCAGTGTGGTATTCCAAAGTCAGTAGCATTAGAGATGTTTAAACCATTTATTATCCATAAACTTCTTGACAGAGAATTAGCTCCTAATGTAAGGGTTGCTAAGGAGATGTTGGAAGAAGAGGAAGATATAATTTGGGACTTACTAGAGGAAATTATTAAAAACAAACCAGTGTTGCTAAATAGAGCACCTACTTTACACAAGTATAGTGTTCAGGCATTCTACCCAAGGCTGGTTGAGGGAGATGCTATTAGAATTCACCCACTAGTATGTAAAGCATTTAATGCAGACTTTGATGGGGACCAAATGCCTGTACATATTCTTTTGACAGATGAGGCAATTGAAGAAGCAAAGAGGGAGATGATGAGTTCCTTAAATATTGTAAACATCTCAAATGGTCAAGTGTTAGCAGCTCCAGCTAAAGATATGTTGATTGGTTTCTTTATGATGACAGGTTTAAAGGAGTCAGAGAATCCAAAAATATTTGCAACAGAAAACTTAGCTGTTAAAGCATACGAGAGGGATGATATTACCATTGATGAAGAAATCCTCGTGCGTATTAATGGAGAAACAATTAAAACATCTGTAGGTAGGGTAATCTTCAACAGTATTCTTCCAGAGAACTACCCATATATTAATGAGCGAATTGACAACAAGGGTATTAAGAAGATTATAGATAACATTAAAAATGTGGAAGATCTTTCTGTTGTCGTAGAACTTCTTGATGATATGAAAGCACTCGGATTTAAGTTTGCAACAGATTTAGCATTCTCTTTCTCTATGAATGATTGTGATGTTGATTTTGATATAAAATCAGAGATAAAAAAGATTGAGGAGAGAGATGAGCAGTTACAGGAAAACTATATGCAAGGTTTAATGACCAAGAAAGAGAAAGTTAATATTTCTACAAATATGTGGGATGACTTCTCAGATGAAATTGCAGAGAAAGTTTGGGAAACATTACCAGATAATAACACCGTTTATCAAATGGTGGAATCAGGTGGTGCTGGTGGTAAGATTCAGGCTAGACAGGTTTTAACAATTAAGGGTGTTGTTAGAGACTCTAGAGGAAACCTAATTGCTATGCCGATTAAGAGTAACTATAGAGATGGTTTAAGTGCATTTGAATATTTTGTGGCTGCAAATGGAGGTAGAAAAGGTGTTGCTGACACATCTCTTAAAACATCTTCTTCTGGTTATCTAACTAGAAAGCTTGTAGATGTTGCTCATGATGTAATTATCAGACAAGATGACTGTGGTTATGAAGGAGATGGATTAGCAATTAGAAGGTCTGATGATAGAAGGATTGACTTTAAGGATAGAATCTTTGGTAGAGTTCTTGCACAAGATCTTAAGATTGGAAAAGAAGTAGTAGGAAAGAAGAATGAAATTATTACACAAGCAATTGCGGAGAAAGTAGATGAGTCAGGCATAGAAGAAGTATTTGTAAGAACTCCTTTGTTATGCAAATCTCCTTTGGGTATCTGTAAGAAGTGTTATGGACTAAATCTTGAGAACAACAAAGAAATTGATATGGGAAGAGCAGTAGGTGTAATAGCAGCTCAGTGTATTGGAGAACCAGGAACACAGATGACTATGCGTACATTCCACCAAGGAGGTGTTCAAAGGGTTGATATCACTCAAGGTCTACCTAGAATTGAAGAATTATTTGAGGCTAGAACACCAAAAGCAGAGGCAGAAATGGCATCAATTGATGGGAAAGTACACATTGATATTGCTGAGGATGAATCTGCAACAATCCTAATCTCAGGTGAGAAGAAGATGGTGAGATATTTCGTTGTTTCAAAAGCAAAGAAAGTTCTTGTTGAAGATAGTCAAGAAGTGAAGATGGGACAGGTGATGTATATTAATTCTGATGAGACCGAGAAACAAGCTCCTTTTGATGGAGTTGTATCTCTTGAAGGAGGAGTTCTAACACTAAAGGGTAAAATGAAAGCAGAAGAAACAATCTATGTTCTTCCTGGAATAGAGATTTTAGTTGAAGATAATTCAACAGTAAAAGCTGGAACCCAACTAACAGAAGGTTCTCTTGACCCTAAGAAGTTAGCAGATGCTGCTGATATATTAACAGCACAGAAATATATCTTAGACGGTGTACAGAAAGTCTTTAATGAGCAAGGAATTCCAATAGATGATGTCCATATTGAGATTATTTTAAGACAGATGGCTAGATTAGGGAGTGTACAAGAGTCGGGAGATTCAGAATATTTAGTAGGTTCTTCAGTTAATAGATTCATGGCTGCTGTGAAAAATGAAATGCTAATGAAGGATGGTAAAAACAAGGCTCTAGTTATTCCAAAACTTTATGGTATTAAAACATCATCCTTAAATACTGAGAGTTTCCTCTCTTCAATCTCATTCCAAGAGCAGGTCAGGGTCTTAACAAATGCTTCTATACTAGGCAAAACAGACTACTTAAGAGGTATGAAAGAAAATGTTATCATTGGAAGACTTATCCCTGTAGGAGATGATGCTGAGATAGAAAATATATATGAGCTCGAAGAGCTTCAAGTTTAATTGATTTTGTTATATAATACACACCATGCCAACAATAAACCAATTAGTAAGAAAACCTAGAAAATCTGCAAAGAAGAAGACCAAGCATATTCATTTAGCTAAGGACTTCAATCCTTTGAAGAACAGATACAAAAAGGCAGCAAACCCATTTAAGAGGGGTGTATGTCTTCAGGTAAAAACAATGACACCTAAAAAACCTAACTCTGCACTTAGAAAGGTAGCAAGAGTTAGAATGTCTAATGGGGTAGAAGTAACCGCATATATCCCAGGTGAAGGACATAATCTACAAGAGCACTCTGTTGTTTTACTTAAAGCAGGTAAAAAGAGAGACTTACCAGGTGTAAAATATATAGTTGTAAGAGGAAAGTATGATGCAGCAGGAGTTAAGGGTAGAAAGAAAGCAAGATCTAAGTATGGAGTTAAGAAAGAAGAATCAGCTGAAAAATAGTTTTTAATTAATTAATAGATATATGAGAGGTAAAAGAGCAAAAAGAAGAACAGTAAAAGTTGATAGGAAGTATTCCAATCCAGTCATTGCAAGATTTATTTGTAAAGTAATGCAGGATGGAAAGAAAGCTTTAGCAGAAGAGCTTGTGTATAATGCTGTAGAAGGAGGTGCAGAGGTAGTTAAAGAAAAAGATGTTGTTGCATTTGTAAGTAAAGCTATTGATAATGTTAGACCAGCACTTGAGATTAAAGCAAGAAGAGTAGGTGGAGCTAACTATCAAGTACCTATGCCAGTCTCACCTAAGAGGCAGGAAACATTAGCTGTTAGATGGATTGTAGAAGCATCTAGAAAGAAGAGTGGTAAATCTTTTGATGAGATTCTTAAGGATCAATTAGTAGACTCATACAAGGGTGAGGGAGATGCAGTAAAGAAGAAAGAAGAAGTAGAAAGAATGGCAGAAGCTAACAAAGCATTTGCACACTTTAGGTGGTAATATTCTTACAAGATTAGTATTTGGAAAGAGAGGTGTAATAGCCTCTCTTTTTTGATATGTCTTTGCCTTTGGATATATAATATACTAACCGATATATGACTAAACTTAAGTGGCCTAAATTTCTTGTAATTGTTCGACATGGTGAATCTGAACAAAATCTTGCAGAGGATTTACTACAAAAAGGGGTAGGAGAATTACTTAAGAAACAACAAGCTATTAGAGATGCAGACATACCTCTAACAGAGGAAGGAATATCTCAAGCCAGATTAACAGGAAAGTATCTTGCAGAGAAACCTAAGTTTGATATATGTTTCTCCTCCCCATACAAAAGAACATTGCAAACATCCGAAGCTATTATTTCTAACTTAGGATATGATTTAAAGATATACAAGGATAATAGGTTGAGAGAAAAAGAGTTTGGAAGATTACATGGTATGAGTACTGAAGATATTAAGGAGAAATACCCAGAAGAATTTGAGGATAGAAAAAGAGATGGCAAGTATTGGTATCGACTCCCAAGAGGAGAAAACTATCCTGATGTGGAGGATAGGGTACATGCATTTTTAGATAAACTACATAGAAGTTGGGCAGGTAAGAATGTTTTAGTAGTTACTCACCAAGTATGTTACAAATCTTTTAGAACCCTTTTTGAACATTTAGATGAAGAACAAGTCTTACAATTACCAGAAACTCCTAATTGTGGTATACAGGTATATGAATTAGATACTTCTACAGTGAAAGAAGGAAGAATGAAGTTAGTAGAGTATGATGTTGTAGTATATTAAAGGGTATTGACTATCGACTACTATACGACTACCATACAACTATGTTCAATCCCAAATACACCCTAAGTGATTCTTTGCTAATCAATATTCGTAAAGTTGGAGAGTTAATAGGGGAATTAAATAGTAAACAATTTACAGAGACAGTACTGTTCAATTTAGAGAAAAAGGGTTTAAAGGCCAAAATGCGGTGCTATTTATTCCAAATATTTTGAATCTTTAACTAAATATCTATGCATTAATTTCGCTAATCTATCACCTCTTAGTCCTCTGTGTATGCTTAAGAAACTTTTCAAA